>Ga0209181_10000236_pt1 | contig 102553 bp, 95 predicted proteins | sample MAT05_FD_187208 | JGI IMG/M metagenome (GOLD analysis project Ga0209181, IMG submission 187208) | Freshwater microbial communities from Lake Fryxell liftoff mats and glacier meltwater in Antarctica - MAT-05 (SPAdes) (version 2) | ecosystem: Environmental > Aquatic > Freshwater > Ice > Liftoff...
GCTGTCGCGCACCACGGCACGCAGCGCGTCGGGGTCCGCGTCCTGCAAACGCTGCCAGTCTTGCGCCGCATTGCCCCACGCGTTGCCGGACAGCGCGGTGACAAGGCGCAGGCGTGCCGCTGCGAGAACGGGAGCGAGATCGGGAGCAAGATCGCGTGCGGATGAAGTTGCGGTTGCAGATCCAGGAGCAGGTGCTGAGCTGGCGGCCGACGTCGCGGGAGGCACCCGCCCCTGCAGATCGATGGGCAGCGCGCCCTTCGGCAGCCAGCGCAGCCAGGCGACGCGGCATGCGCTGTCCGCCTTGTCGCTGCGGTCCGCCGGTGCAGTGGAGTCTTGCAGCGCGGCCAGCAGCGCCGACGGACTGCGCTGCAGTTGCACCGCAATGGCGCGCCACCACAGGGCCACCAGGGCGGGTGCCGTGACGCTGCATTCGGGCGCGGTGGCCAGATGCTGCAGGCACCACTGGCAACGTCGCGCCGCATCCAGCGGCAAGGCGCCCGCCGGCTGCGCAGCGAGCCAGGCGCGCGGCAGGGTGTCAAAGGCCAACGCCGCCAGCGCCGCAGCGTCAGGCGCTGGCAGCCAGGCAGACAGGCAGCGGGCCAACTCGGCGCGGGTGACCACGGCGGCCAGCACACGTTGCCGGGCCCAGGTGGCGGCCTGCAGGCGCCACGCCGCACGGGTGTGGTCGCCGGTCGGCTGTTGCGGCGGCGCCAGAGTCGGCTGCAAAGACTGCCGCGAGAGCCCGCGCTGCGCATCTTGCGCATCAATGGCATCGGCAAGGGCCTCGCGGTCGAAGCCGTCCAGCCCACCGGCCAGCAGCAGGTGGCGCAGCGCGGCTTCCCAGCGCCGCCGGCGCATGCCCCGGCGCGTGGGCGCGCTTGCGCCCTTCACCACTGCAGCGACGGCCTCCGCTGCTGCGCTGCCCAGCCACAGTGCGGGCACCTGCCGCAGCAGGGCTTCAGGCCAGAGCCGCGCCATGCGGCGGCGGACCCGGGCCAGCGCACCCAGGTCCAGCAACAACTGGCGCAGGCCCGCCGCGTCGGTTTGCTGCAGGCGCTGCCACAGCGCCCGCAGGTCCATCCGGTCGGCCGCCGACAGCGTGGGTGAATCGTCCAGCAGCAGGGCCTTCAAGCGGCGCAGCGCGGCGCGGCTCTCGGCGTCGGTCTGCGGCGGGCGGGTGCTTGCTGCCGACAGCAGCCGCTGCTGCGCCAGCGCCAGCGTGTCTGGCCACGGGGGCTGGGGCGCCGCCGCGCCGCGCAGTGCGGAATCGAGCGCCTGCAACCACGGGCCCGGCAACTGGCGCAGCAAGCGCTGCAGCACACGCTGCGCCACGCCATAGAAGCCACTGTCGGATGAACCCTCAGGCGAGCCCGGCCGCGCCACCCCTGGCGCCAGCAGTGCACGCAGGCGGCTCACCAAGGCGGGCGCGCTGTGCTGCCAGACGCGGTCGGCCAGCGCCACCGGGTCGCTGTGCTGCGTGCGGTGCCAGGCCTGGCGGCCATGCTGCAGGAAGTGCAGCAGCGCCTCCAGGTCGGCTTGATGCGGCGTGTGCCAGCTGGCGGCGGGTGCGTCGTCAGCCTGCTCGGCCAGCCGGGCGGATGCGGCGGCTGCCGCATCCGTTGCCGCAAGGGCTGGCACCCGTCGCGCCCGGTGCGCCGCCAGCACCTCCTGCAGCCGCGACCGCAGCCTGTCGGACCACTGCGCTTCCATGTCCGCCGCATCGACCACACCCAGGTCGATGTCCAGCAACTCCAGCCGCAGCACCTCGCCGGGCGCCAGGGCCTCGTCGAAGGCTTCTTCGACGATGCGCAGCGCCGGCCCCTGGGCAAAGGTACTGAGCCGCTCCTGTTCTTCAAAGGCTTGGTCCTGCGATTCGAATTCGACTTCGAAGCGCAGGTCCTGCACGACGTGGCCTTCAGCCTTCATGGTCGGCCTCGTTCGTGGCCGGACTCGCGCTACCCACCACGTCTGAGAAGTCAGGCACCGCCGCAGGCGGTGCGGGCAGCCAGGTGATGACGCGCAGCGCCGCATCGTCCACCCGGCGCGCCAGCCCTTCGGTGGGGGTGTCGCAGTGTTGGCGGCGCAGGTTGAGCCAGGCCTGATAGTCGGCCTCGAAGCGCGCCATGTCCTCGAAGTTCAGCCAACGCAGCCGCAGCGACAGGTGCGGCGGGCAGTTGATGCGCAGCGTCTCTTCGGCCAGCACCTGAAAGCCCGCCTGGTGGGTGCGCGCCGTCCAGTCCGGCAGCACCGCGGTCAGGCGCAGGCCGTAGTAGGACGGCTGCAGCTTCAGCGCGTCATGCGGTGGTGGCGGCGTGGCCCCGGCACGCAAGGGCCGCAGCAGCACGTGTTCCACCAGGTGCAGGCCTTCCGACAGTTCGTTCGCTTGCAGCAGGTAGTGGCGCAGCGTGGAAGCGGCGGCTTGCGCCAGCGCCGCTGTCTGGAATTCGCCCAGGCGCCAGGCGTTCTGGTTTTCGTCCGGGCCCAGGGCCAGCGTGGCACGGCCGGCGGCGTCGCGCAGCTGCACCCGGTAGCGTTCGCTGGACATGCCGCAGCGCATGAGTGCGGCCGACAGCGGCGCCTGGGGGCGCAGCAGCAGGGTGCGCAGGTGGCCCTCGCGCTCGCTGGCCAGCGCCGGGGCGGGGCCGATGGCGACCGTGCCATAACTCTGCAGTGCAGTGGCCGCCAGACGGTCGTTCACGGGCGGTTCGGCGTTGATGAAGAGCGAGCGCACCCGCTGCAGCTTGGCCGTCAACGACCGGGCGTGCGCGTGGCGGAAGCCCAGCAAGAGGCAGGTGCGGCGCGCCAGGCCGCTGGTGTTTTCCGGCTGGTCCCACAGCGGCCGGCCGTAGTCGAAGCCACCCGCACGGTCGCGGCTCAAGGTGATGACGTCCTTGAGGTAGGCTGCCTTGTTGGCCAGCAGAAAGGCGTCCAGCTCGTCGGCGTGCAGGTGGCCGCAGAACTGGCGCATGGTGTTCTGTCTGTAGGTCTCGCCATGCAGCGCCAGCAGGTGGTCAAGCCGGCGCGACTTGCGCGCGGCGGCACTGTCCAGCGGCGCAAAGGCCTGCCGCGTCAACTGCTCTGGCGTGCCGTCGCACAGGCCGTCCAGCCCCGGCACGTTGTGTTCGCCCAGCGGCTGCCACCAGTACGTCTGCTGGGTGGCGTCGGGCTGGCGGAAAAGTTGGTGCAGGTTCTGCAACTGAGCCTGGCCGTTGGCGACCACTTGCTCAAACAACAGCAGGTAGCTGCGCAGCTGCCGGGGCGGCGCCAACTGCTGCGCCGGGGCCGACGGCGGCAGGCCGTTGCGGCCGACGTGATAGACGGCCGGGAAGTGGTGCTGCACCGAGTGGTACGGCGTCGCGTCGCGGTGCCTGCCGCGCGGCAGGCCGTGGCTTTCGTCCTGCTGTGTCAGGGTGCTGTGGCGCGAGCGGTCGGCGCGGTCAGCGGCCATCAGGGCCTGCACCCGGCGCCACAGTTCGTGCCCGAACACGGGCACGGTGTGGCTGCGCCGGCGCACGGTGATGCGGGGCAGCGGCAGGTCGGCACAGGCACTGCTGGCGCTGCCGGTGGCTGGCTCGCCGGGGGTGAACAGGCGCAGCATCTGGCCGCCGTCGCGCCAGGGCAGTGAACCGCTGGTGGGCCCGTCGTCCGCGGTTTCCAGCTGCAGCAGGCTCACTTCCTTGATGCCTTCCACCGCCGCGACTTCACGCACCACGTCGGCCACGTACAAGGTGGTCTGCGGCGCGCCGTTGTGCGCATCGGTCGCATTGGCGTGGGCAAAGCCTCCCGTCGCCACCGGACCGTCATAGATCTGTTCCAGCTGCAGGCCCTGACGCAGCAGGTCGCGCCGGCTGCTGACGCGCACGCTCTGGGCGATGAAACGTGCCGCGCGCAGGAACATCTCGGCGACGATGTCGGTGGCGTCGCGCGGGCCGCTGATTTCGATGTCGGCATGCAGTTGGCAGTGGCGGTCGGTGATCTGCACGACGCTCGGGTCCGCGTCTTCACCCAGGCCGCGCTGGCTTCGGTAGGCGGCCAGAGCGTCCTTCAGGCGGTTGTCGGGCAGCTGGCGCGGGCCGGCCGCGAGCTTGACCATCAACTGGCAGACACCGGGGATGTGCCCGGCCTGGCCGGGGCCGGCGTCCAGCAGCAACCCGGCGTCATCGAGTCCACTCACTTTGTCCAGCAGCATGCGGCGGTAGTCGGCCGCGGTGGTGGCGCGGCAGGGGAAGGCCTGCTGCGGCGGGTGCAGTGCCAGGGCTTCGTAGTCGATCTCGCCGTCAGCGCCGCAGAGCTGGTCGGCCACCGGGAATTCAGAGCGATAGACAACTTCGGTCAGCGCAAAGCACAACTGCTCCAGCATCGTCATGCCGGGGTCGTGCAGGTTGTGGTCGGTCCAGGTGGCGCCGCTGGTCTTTTGCAGCAACGCCAGGCCCTGCGCGCGCAGCGCCTCAAAGCCGGCGTTGCGCTCGGCCTTATTGCGGCGGCGGATGGCAGCCGGCGGCTTGGCGGCCTGCAGCTTGTTGCCGTCATCGCTTTCCAGGCCTTGCAGAACAGCGCTGTTCATGGCCCGACCTCGCTGGCTTCGCTGTCGGGCGTGTCGTCGGTGCTCGGCCACAGCCGCGTGACGTGGCTCTGGATCGGCACGGCCGGGTCGTACTTGCACTGGCTGCGCACCATCAGCCGATAGCTCTTGGGTTCACCGGCCTTGACGCTGTGCCAGGCCAGTTCCAGCCGGTCGCAGGTGCCGCCGAACCAGGCGTCCTGGCTGCGGATGCGGTTCTTGGGGTTGAACCAGCGATTGAGCCAGTCGTTGAAGCGGCGCCTGATGCTCTTGTCGGGTGCGGATTCAAACCAGCGGATGCGTCGGTTGTGGGCGTTGAGCGCCACCGCGTGCAGCATGGCGTGGCGGCCCTGGCCGGCAGCGCCGCTGGCGCTGGCCACGACTTCAAAGGCCACGCAGCCCGAGAGCGCAGCCGTCAGCGGGTGCCACTCGCCGTCGGCCACCGGCGGCTTTTCACCTGCCGGCAGCGGGTGGGTGCCGGCACGCCCACGCGAGCCGACCACACCGTCCACCTGCAGCGTGTGCTGCAGCGGCTGGCGCATGTTGATGCCGACGCGGCGCTGCGTGTCCAGCGTCAGCAACGCCTCTTGCGGATGGGGCGAGCCGCCCGGGTGGAGCGACAGCTGCTCACCTGTGCCGCCATAGCGCAGCGTCCACAGCGCCTGGCGCGCGCTTTCGGCGCGAAAGCAGGTCAGCAGCGCGTGTGCACCGACGGCAGCCGAGATCTGCAAGCCGTGGTCTGGCGTCTTGCGGAAGCCCTCGTCCTGCATGTTGAGCATGGACTCGATGAGGTCGTGGAAGTGCTCTTCCGTGGGCAGCTCACCGGCCTTGAAATACTTGTACAGGGTGTCGCGGTCACGCACCGTCATGGCGCACCTCGACGACTTTCGCCTTCTGCGGCGGGCTGCGGCCGACCACGATCGTGCTGCCCACCCGCAACTGCGCCAGGCCGGTGGCGGACGGCTTGGGCGTGGGCTCGTCGCGCAGCAACTCCAGCAGATGATCCTGCAGCGGCAGCGCCAGGCTCCACGGCGCGCGGTGGCTCAGTTGAACAGCGCTGGTGGAACCCGCCGGCAGGCCGACTGTCTCGGGCCTGGCGGTGTCGGCCCAGTGGTGGAAGCCGTCGTCGCTGCGCGCCACGTGCAGCAGCGACAGCGGGCCGACGGCGGCCACGCCGGGCACGCCGCGCACCTGGGCTTCGACCTCGTCGCAGCGCAGCAGCCATTCAAAGCGCGGGCCGTAGCCGATGTCGTGCCAGGGCGAGAGGTAGTCGGTCAGCACCCGCTGCGCCTGGCGCAGCACGGCGCCGGTCTGCGCGCCGCGCGCCAGCCTGAGCCCGCAGCGCACCTGCACCCGTTCATAGGTGGCGTTGCGCACCTGCAGGCGCGCAAAGGGCGAAGCACGCTGCGCCAGGTGGTCTTCGATCGCCTGCAAAGCCTGCGCGTTCAGGCGCGGCGCCAGCGTGCTGTCTGCGGGCTGGTTGCGGCGCACATTGGGCACCACCACGACCAGCACAGCGCCCGCGGGCAGGCCGCTGCCGGGGGGGATTTCGTGCGGCGAAAAACACTTGACCTTGAAGACTTCGGGGAAGCGTTCCAGCACCAGACGCTCGACATCCCAGGCCAGGCTGGCGCGGTTCTTGTGGCGCAGCCGCTCGCCGGCGCGGATCTGCAACTGGCGGTCGTCCTCTGCCAGCCGCAGCCCCACAGAGGCTTCGATCTGCAGCACCCCGCTCAGGCCCGGCACGTTGAGCAGCGGCTGGGTGATGAGGCCAGCGGGCAGCGCTGTTTCGGGCGCTGTGGCCGCCGCCGGGATGGGCGCGGGGTCCGCATCGGGTTGCACCGACACGTCGGCAGCGGGTGCCAGTTCGCGCACCAGCATCACCGCCTGCGCGTGCACGCTGACGAGGGCTGCGGCGCTGTCCAAGCGGCTGTTGCTGCCGGCCCGCAGCCAGAACAAGCCACCGCCAAAGACCGTGTTGTCGTTGCGCGCGCCGCCCTGCAGGTCGAGCGTGACCACGCCCGATGTCAGGAAGCCCTTCGTCGTGTCGGCCAGCACCTGGTGCGGCGCCAGTGGCCGCCAGCGGTTCTGCGCCAGGTAGAACCAGCGCACGGGGTCGCGGTCCTGGCGACGGTCAAGACCCCGGTCGGCGCCACGCTGCGCCGCGGCGTCGTCACGCAGCTGGAACAGCAGCGACAGCGGGCCGTCCAGCGCGCTGGCCTGCAGGCCGATGCAGAGATTGCCATCGCTGCGCATCGGCGGCAGCACGCCATGAAAGCGCGTGTCGGCGTCGGGCCGCAGTTCCGACAAGCCGAAGGGGTGGATGTGGAGCAGACGCTCGGCGTCGCCGGGGCCGTCCGTGGCTCCGTGGCCCTTGGGTTCAGTGGTGGGCCGCAGCGTGGTGCTGGCGCTGTAGTCCAGGCTGAAACGTTCCAGCACCGGCGTGTACGGTGGGTTCGGCAGCGCCACCGCACCACGTTTGAGCAAACGTGTGCGCGTGGTCACGGCTTGCGACAACAGCGGCGCGTACGCGGCGTGGCCGAAGGCGCCAGGCGGGTTCGTGATCTGCAGGCGAACGAGGCCGTCGCGTGTGCCCGAGCCCAGCACCAGCGGCGCGCTCGAGGCGCGGGCGTGGCTGCGCACCGAGGCTTCGTCGATCTCGATGCGCTGGTTCTCGCGCAGCGGGCCTTCTCCACCCGCATCATCAAACAGCGGCTGGCACGACGACACACCCGCGCAAGGCTTCCAGCCGCCGCCGCGCAAGATGCTGAAAGCCGCGGTGTAGGGCCCCTGGCTCTGCTCGGCACCGTAAGCGCTGTAGTGCTGTGCAAAGCCGCCCGCGTCCTGCGGCAAGCCGCCCCACTGCAGGTGCAACGTCAGTGCGTCCAGGTTCTTGCGGGCCGCCTCGGCCGAACCGAAGACCAGGTACGACGAGGTGGTGGGCAAAGGCCCGAAAGGGGCAAAGGCCTTGGACGGGTCGAGCGGCCCGAGGTTGTTCTGCAGCACCAGGTCTCGCACGCCCTTGACGCGCACTTGCAGTTCGGCTTCCTGCAGTTCAGCCGCTTGCAAGAGCGACAGCGGGTGGATGCGCGCCCGCGGGCTGACCTGCAGCCGCAGCAGCGGCAGCCGCGTCGGCCAGGGCGCGCCATGCAGCGTGCCGTGCAGTGCGGGGTCGCAGCCGACGATGGCCGGGTCTTCGGGGCGCAGGAAGAGGGTCAGTTGCAGGCCCGCACCGGGTTGCGGCAGGGTGGCCTTGGCGGTATTGGCGGTATTGGCGGTATTGGCGGATTTGGCCGACTTGGCCAACTTGGCCGACTTGGCCCCTTGGCCCAGGCCCGGGCGCGGCGGCCGCCCGACCTGGATGCGTTCCACCCGCAACCAGCCGGCGGCGCTGCTGAGGCTGACTTCGAAGAGGTCGTTGGCGTACTTGAAGAAGGCCAGTTCACGCGGCTGGTATTCGCCGTCAGCCGCATCCGCGCCGCGGCACATCAGGTGCAACGGGGAGCCGATGCCGGACTCGGGCTCCACGGGCGCGCCGACCATCGCCACCGCGTGGCGGCGCAGCCGCTGGCGCTGCAACGGGTCGGCCAGCAGGTCTTCGTCAGTCAGCATCCAGCACGCGAAAAACGCGCCCAGCGCAGTCTCAAAATCAGCCCGTGTCTTGGTCTGCAGCAGGGTGTCCAGCAGGGTCTGGGGCGACTGCCCGGGCCAAGCAAGGCGCAGGCGCAATTCGACTTCACGCTGGCCTTCCTGCAGCAGCAGGAGCGGCGTCGCCAGCACCAGGCCGAGCGTGGCTTCGCGGCTGCCAGGGCCGCCGCCGAAGAAGGGCACGGCGGGGCTGTCGGCGTCTGGCAGGCCGAGCCAGTGCGACTTGATGCCGGTGACGTAGCCCAGGTCCGACTCAGGCGCGATCTTCTCGTCACGCTGCAGCAGCAGCGTGCACAGCGCGGCCACACGCGCGTCGCTCAAGCCCAGTGCCTGCGGCGCGGCAAAGCTCAGCGGCTGGCCGGCCTTGTCCTTGCCGGCCGGGAAACGCAGGCCGGCAGGCACCACCACGTCCAGCGCGCTGCGCGGGTCGCGCTGGCACACCACGTGCACATGGTCTGCTTCGGCCCGCCGCGGCAGCAGGCGCAGGCAGTCGCGGTAGTAGAAGTCGATGTGGCGGGCCGTGAAGGTGTTGACCTGCGCCTGCACCGTGCCATACAGGCGCAGAAAGGCCAGCAGCAACCCCGGCGCGGGTTCGTGGTGCTCGCCGTCCAGCGTGGCTTCCAGCCGCGCCCGCGCCATGCGCTGCAGCTGCGCGACCGCCGTCACCTGCGAGAAAAAGATCATGCGCAGCGTCTGCCTCGGCGGCTGCCCGGTCGGCGGTACAGCCACGGCCTCGGCGCGATGCCAGATCGGGTGCAGTTCTGCGTGCACCTGCTGCAGGATGCGTCCGCCAAAGCGCGCCGCGCCATGTGCCTTGAGCACCCATGCCAGCTGACCGCCCAGCTGGCGGTCCACCCGCTGCTGGATGGCGTCGCGCACGGCGGCGGCGTCGGGCACACGGGTGCCCAGCAGCAGCGCAAACCAGTCGTTGAGCTGCTGCGCCAGTTGAAACACGAGGTGCGCGAGCTGGGCTTCGGGCGCCGAGTCGCAGATGCGCAGGAAGTCGGTCTGCTTGCGGTAGCGGTCGAAGCTGGCGATGCGCGCCAGCAGCAACGATTCGTCGCGGTCGAAGAGTTCGAGCCAGTTGCCTTGCACCTGGTTGTTGAGATCGACAAAACGCAGCCGCTCGGCCAGGCCCGCACACATCACCACACGCTGCGACAAGCGCATTTCATCGACGCGGAAGCGGCCGTCGTCTTCAAAGGCCACCGGCAGGCGTTCGCGCTGGTCGGTGCCTTCACTCATGCACGCGCCCCTTGCCCTTCATGCAGGTACAGCGGATACACCATGTTGTGCCGCGTGTTGGTGCTGCGGACGGTGTAGTCGAGCTTGATGCGCAGCACGCCTTCCAGCGTCTCAACGGTGTCGAAGTCCACGCCGTCCAGCGCGACCCGCACTTCGAAGAACAGCACCGCCTTTTCGATCAGGCTGCGCATTTCCGTCAGCGTGCTTTCGTTCAGCGTCTCGAACACCAGGCGCTGCAGACCGCAGCCGTAGCCCGGCTGCATGACGCGTTCACCGGGCACGGTGGACATCAGGATGTGCAGGCTTTCGTGCACGTCCTGCACCTGCGTCACCATCAATGCGGCCCTGCCTGCAAGGTCGAAGGCCGGCGGAAAGGCCCAGCCGGTGCCGAGGAAGCGGTTGTCGATCGGGCCGGGGTTCAAGGGCAACAGGTCGAGTGCCATCTCAGCCCCCGATCATCACGGTGGGCAGGCCCATCACGATGCTGCCGCCATGCGCAGTGCTGTCGCCCACACGCGCGGCAGGCTTGCCGCCGATGAGCACCGTGGCCGAGCCCTTGACGATGGCGTCGGGCGGGCCGACGCAGAACGCGTTGTCGCCCACCACCGCCGCCGGCAGCTTGCCAATCAGCACCGTCGGCACGCCGGGCCCGATCACCGGACCGCCGACGTGCGCAATGGGCGGCAGGCCCGGCGTCACCATCGGGCAGGCGTGCATGTCGGTGAGGCGGGCGGCGGGTGGCATGGAGGCGATGTGGTGGGGTGTCCGGGGCCACGCATCAGTTGATCATCACCATGGCGCCCTTGACCGTGGTCTGCCCCGCCGCCGACAGCTCCGCCGATGCCGCCCCCTTGGCCACCAAACCAACCTTGGCGTCGCAATTGACGTTGAGGCCTTCGACCTTCACATCCGCCTTGGAGCTGATGGTGATGGCGCCCACGGCGTCGATGCTGATCGTGCCCTTGGCGCTGATCTTGATGTCCTTCGGGCTGTCGAGCAGGATGCCGCTGGTGTTGAGCTCGACCTTGTTGTTGTTCTGGTCGGTCATCACGATCGACTTGTCCTTGTCGCTGAAGACGAGCTTGTTGTTGCCCGGCGTGGTGATGGTGATCACCTTGTCTTCGTCGTTGATCTCGAACTTGGCCTTGCAGCGCGTGACCAGGGCCTTGACGTTGTTCTCGGCCGTCAAGGTGTTGGGCGGCGCGTTCTTGCTGCTGTACAGGCTGCCCAGGATGACCGGGAAACCGGGGTCGTCGTTGAACCAGCCCAGCACCACTTCGTCACCCACTTCAGGCACGAAGAAGGCGCCGAAGGCATTGGATGCGTAGAACTGCATCAGCCGCGCCCAGACCGTGTCGACACCGGCCGAGGGCACCTTGACCTGCACGCGGTGTTCACCGGCAGGGTCGGCGTCGAGCTTGACCACGACGCCGACGTGCAGGCCTTCGATGCCGGGCACCAGGCCGGCGGCTGCCGGCGCTGCGATGTCGGCGCGTTCGGTGAACCATTCCACCGGGGTGCCGAAGTCGGCCTCGGTGGTCCATTCGCCAGCTTCGATCTGGTGCGTGAGGCCGGTGACGAACACCTTGCCATTGAAGCGCTGGCCCACACCCTGCAGGTCGATCAGCCCCCCCACGGTGGCCAGCGCGCTGCCCTGGAAACGCATGCGCCCACGCAGCCGCGCCAGGCCCGACTTGAGCTGCTGCGCCTTGGCCCAGCCGTCCAGCGCCGCCTTGGGCCAGGGCGCGCCACTCTGCAACGCCAGCGTGGACAGGCCCAGCACCTGCGACAGGGTCTGCGAGTTGATGTTGCCTTGGGCGTTGAGCGTGGCCGGGTTTTCGGCCGCGCTTTGCACGATGGCCTGCGTCTTCATGTCCCAGGCCGTGGCCTGCACGCTGGCGTACTGGTGGCGCGCGTCCAGGTCGGCCTGGAAGTCGATCAGGCTTTCACCGTACTTCACCGACAGCGCCGCCTCACCGCCGGTCTGCGGCGCGCCGACGGCCACGCTGCCGTCGGTGACCACGACCAGGCAGCCGTTGGCTTCGGCGCGCGAGAGCAGAAAGTCCCAGTCGGTGCAGTAGTGCTGCACCAGTTCAGCGTTTTGCAGCGCAGCGCCCGTCACCTTGGCGCTGAGGCCGTGCGCCGACACCAGCGCACTGATGACGTCGGCATCGGTCTTGTCCAGGTGGTGCGAATTCTTGCGGCCCACGGTGAGCTTGACCGCTTCGTCGCGGCATTCAACCACCAGCCTGGCGTCATTGGTGCCGGCAATGGTGAGGCCGTGGCGGACGACGATGCCACTGAAGATCAAGGTCTCTGTGTCGCCGTAGCCGGCCTTCAGCGTCACCTTGGCGCCAGGCTTGAAGTGCGCGGCGTCGCTGAGCGGAAAGCTCTGCTCGGGCATGTCGCCGTCGGCAAACACGAGCATGGCGCTGGGCACCTTGTTGACGGCGCGGCGCACGGTGACCGAGATGAGTTCCGCCGTCTCGCTCACGTCCGCGCCTTCGCTGGTGACGACGACGCGCACCGGTCCTTCGGCGTTGAGCAGTGGCGAAACAGGCACGGGCCTTACTCCAGCGGCGGAAAGTGCAAGTGCCGGCCGGGTTCCAGGCGGCGGAAGTCGGGCAGCTTGTTGAAGGCCGCGACATCGATGTAGTAGCCCGGGTCACCATAGATGCGGTCGCACAGCAGCGGCAGCGTGTCGCCTTCACGAACCAGCACGCGGTGGCTGAGGTCGGGCGACGAGCGGTTGGAGACCAGTTCCGATTCACGTTTGCTCATGGCACCGACGAAACCCATGTCCACCTTGGCGCGCAACGGTTCACCGCTGGGCTTGAAGAGCGTCAACTGCGTGGTCATGCTTTCGAGCCGGCCGAAGAAGATCAGGCTGCCCCACAGCAACCGCACATGTGGCGGTTCATGGCGCGTACCAACGTACTGATAGACCACCCTGTTGAGCTGCGCCAGGTGCGTCTTCACATCCACCGGTGTGGTGCGCGCGCCGGTGCCGATGGGCACGACGCCCGTGCCATCCAGCACCAGCGTGAAATTGACCTTTTCGTCATCGACCGCGCTGAATTTCGGGTTGGCCGAGGCTTCGCCCAGCGTCTTCTGCTTGTCGTAGCTGATGCCTGAGGAGTACTTGAATTCGGCCGGGTTGATCATGGCTTCGAAACGCACGCCGGGCTGCAGTTGCGTCGTGCCGTCTGGACGCACGGTGAACTGCGTCATCAGCAGTTTGGTCTTGGACCCGTTGGCGGCGAAGCTCACTTCAGCGTTCCTTCGAAGCTTGCAACTGCTCGCGCAGCCAGGCCTTGCACTCGGCCAGGATCTGCGCCTTGGCCCTTTCCAGTTCACGCACGGTGGCTGCATGGGGCACGCCGGGCGGCTGCGCGCGCGCACCCACCTGCGAACGGATCAGCAATTGGCGCACTTCAATCGTCATGGTGAATTCAGAGTTCTCGTTTGGAAAACAGGTAACTCAATTCGACTTTTTCCATCGCCACTTCATTCTTGGTGGCGTTGAAGGGCTCCACGTCCCACTTCACCGGGTAGGCGTTTTCGAAAGACCACATGCGCAGCGGCTGGCCGGTTTCGTCCAGCAGCGCCACGTGAATCAGCTTGGGCACCACGGGCTGCGACAAACCGCCTTCGAGCACATTGCGGCACCACGTCACCAGCCTGGAGCGGAATGGCGCTACACCCCGCTTGAGCACCAGCCGCGGGTGTTTCACGGCTTTGGGCAACTGATAGACAAACCGGTTCTCGCCGCCTTCGACGAGGGTTTCGGTGTCCATTTCAGGGCCGATGCCGCTCACTTCGCGGAAGGAACAGTCGGCGTCGCGCGCTGCGGTGCCAAAGCTCACCGCGAAGTGAAACGCCACCGGCGGGTAAGCGCCGGCCGTCGTGGGGGTTGGCATGAGGCCGCCTTGATCAGGCTGGGGTCATCAAGCGTTCGCGATCGTCAGCCCTTCGTGCGAGATGACGATGGTTTCCACCGCCACCTCGTTGCCGGTGGACTTGAGGTCAGTGCCGCTGACCTTGTTGGGCCAGGCATTGGCCAGCGTCCACACCATCGTCGGCTTGCCGCCTTCGTCAAGCAGGCTGATCGTGATGGGTTTGCGCTTGATGGTGTTCATCTTGATTTCGTTGAACCAGTCCCAGAACTTGTTGTCGCTCTTGAAGACGCCTTTCTTCATGGTCACGTCGCTGTACTTCTTGATGCCGGGCATCTTGATGACCGAGAACTGCGGGCTGTCGCCGTGGCGGTACTCAATGGCCTGCGCTTCCGCGTCAAGGCCCGAGACTTCCTGGAAGTGCATCACTGCGGCGTCCCACTTCACCTCGAAGCGGAATTTCGGCAAAGGCCACAAGGTGGTGGATTGCGCTGAACCGTCGTCTGCCATGGTGGATCTCCGTGTTCAAAAAAAAGGGGTTGTGCGGTGCAGGCAGGGTCAGGACTTCTGCATCTGCTGCTGGAAGGTGATCTCGATGAATTCCGCCGGGCGGCTGATGGCCACCAGCACGGTGACGCGCAGGATGCCTTCGAGGATGTCTTCCGGCGTCATCGTCTCGCCCAGGCCGACATGCACGCTGAAGGCGTCGTCCGGCACCGCACCAGCCAGACCACCGCGCTTCCAGATGCCAACGAGGAAGTTGCTGATCATCGACTTGATGGTCACCCACGTGTTGGCGACGTTGGGCTCGAAGACCATCGCCTTGGCGGCCAGCCGGCAGCTCTCTTCGAGCATGATCATCGTGCGGCGCACGCTGATGTAGCGCCAGTCCAGGCTGTTGCCGTCCAGCGTACGCGCACCCCACACCAGCGCGCCTTCGCCGATGAAGCTGCGGATGGCGTTGATGCTCTTGCCCTGCGTCGTGACGTTCAGGTCCTCCTGATCGGCGTGCGAGATTTCCACGGCCGGCTTGATGACCCCGGCGACGCTGATATTGGCCGGCGCCTTCCACACACCTCGGGTGTTATCGACCATGGTGTAGAGGCCCGCCATCGCGGCCGACGGCGGCATCAGGTTCATCTGCAGCCGGATCTCTTCCATCACCTTCGGGTACAGGCTGCTGATGGTCATCAGCATCTTGTGCAGCTGGTCGCGGTAGGGCTTGCTGTCCGCGTCGGCCAGCTCCTTGTCGTCAAGGCGCTTGAGCGCGGCGGCCTGTTGGTCGGGCGTCATCTTCGAGTTGTCGTTGATGGTCTTCGTCAGCTGCTTCTTCCAATCGTCAGCTGTCTTCGCCAGGTCGTCGAGCGCGTCTTTGCGCTCCTTCGCCTTCAGGTCGCCGGCGGGCGGCGCGGCCAGGTCCAGTTCGTCCAGCAACATCGCCTTCAGATCGGCGAGGTTGCTGATGGCGCTGTAGCTCACGTCGCCCGACTGCACCAGCGAGGTGTGCAGCCACGGGTAGTAGGCGGCAGCGAAGTCGAGGAAGTTGATGCCGATGTCACCGCGGAAGGTGTCGATGCAACTGCCCATCGGGTACTGCCGGTCCTGGTCGCCGCCCCAGACGTCGAGGATGGCGACGCGGCTGCGCATGTCCAGCCCGCAGTGCTTGAGCACCGCCGTCTGCACGTCCACACATTCGGCCTTCGGCAGCAGCACGGCGTCGGGGGTCAGCACCATCGTCGGCTCCTGCTCTTTCAGCAGCGGCACGACGCCGCCGATCAGGCCGCCCTTTTCCTCGCCGCCCGCGCTGATGTCGTCGTCGTAGCTGCCCACCGACACGATGTAGCAGGGCCCGCCGCCGTTCTGGAAGAAATGGCGCATGGCCTGGTGCATGAGGAAGCGGCCGCCGTCCTTGCCGGCGGCGCGGTGCAGCAGGTAGGTCTTGGTCTCGCCGAGCTTGAAGTCAACCCACTGCACGCGGGCGTGCCCCATGTCGGGCAGTGCCGGCACGGCGGGCACCGACGCGGTGGCCAGCGCGGTCTTCAGCGCGGTGCTGCCGGCCGCCACCTCGGCGGCGCGTGTGGCCTTGCTCAACGCCACGCCTTGGGGGGATTCAGCCACGGCCTTGGTGGCCGAATCCACCTTGGCTTGCGCTTCGCTGAACGACGTCTTCAGGGACTCGTCAGACGGCGCCGCGTCGGCGGCCGCCTTGGCCGCAGCGAGTGTGGCGGTGAGTGTCGCGAGCTGCTGGCCGGGTTCGGATTCGCCGACTTTCTGCTTCAGCTCGTCCAGCGTGGGCGGTGCGGGTGGCGCCGGGGTGGTCGGCGGCGGGGGGCTGCCCAGTGGCGGCGGCACAGCAACGACGACCGCCGCGGGTGCGGCCACGCGCTTGATCGTGAACACCGGCTTGGGTGCGCCGCCAAAGTAGCGTTGGTACTCCGCCATCGACGCGATGCGCCACGGCTTGCCCTTCAGCGGCGTGCCGCTGTTGCTGGCCTTTTCGGTATAGCCGATGAACGCGGGCACGGCGGTAGCAACCTCCACCACCGAGTTCGGAAACGCGTTTTTCTCGACGATGTAAACGCCGGGGGTCTTCATGGCCATGGCGGGCTCCTGCGTGGGTTGTGTGAATCAGCGGTGCACATAAATCTCGGAGACCAGCGTCGACACGCCGTGAATCGTCTCGCGGGCGAAGTGGTCCGCGCCAGCCACAGGCAGGCGTTTGACCAGGACTCGGTCTGCGGCCGGCGTGCGGGCGCGCAACTGGAAGCGTTTGTCGGAGCGTTCGCGCAGTTCGATGCCGGCGAGTGAACGCACCGCGAGCATGGGCTGGCCGTTGTCGAGCTGTTCACTCACCGGCTCGGCAAAGCCGGGCTCACCCGCTCCGGCCACCACTTCAAGCGGGTCCGACGACCAGGGGCCGACCAGGCAATACTTCCAGATCGGGGCGCGGGCGGCGAAGCGGATGCGATAAGTGATGAGCGGGCCGAACGGGCCGTGGACTCTGGGAACGGGCAGATGCAGCAGTGCCAGCGGGGGCCGCTTTCGCTGCGCGGGCGAAAGCTGCTCGGATGCTGTTGGCCAGCGGATTGGCCAGGCCTGTCCGACGGCCACCTGATCCTGGCTGCCGTGAAAGACCAGCAACTCATCGCGCGCGGCCGGGAGGCCCGCCGTCACGGCGGCAAAGCGCGGGTCTTCGCAACGCAGGCTCCAGCACAGGCGCGGCGGCTCGGCGCTCTCGCGTCGCGCGGCGGCCAGCACGATCAGCCCGGAGCCCGTCTCGCGGCACACCGCATCTACCGTCTGCAGCCAGGCCGTCGTCTCCGCGCTGGGTGCGAAGCGCAGGCCACGGCACAGGCCGTCGGCGTAGAAGGCGTGTTCGGCGCTGATGCCGAAGAGGGGCGCGTAGGCAGCCATGGTCAGGCGCGCACCCGCACGTCGGGCTGTGTCACACGTGGCAGCTGCGCCGTCAGCTGGCTGGCATCGAGGCTCAGCATGCGCATGCGGTACAGCACCGACGGCAGGTACTTGCCACTGAGCACGCCCCACAGGTTGCTGAGGTCGGACACACTCAAGTTCTCGATCTCGAGCGTGAGCTTATCGATGCGCGGGTCCAGTTCGGGCGAGTTCTGGTGCGTGAACACCGGCCGGCCCTGAAAGAAGGCGACGATGCTCGACAGGAACTTCAGCGCCTCGGGGTAGTTGCCGCCACCGAAGTTGGCCGCGAACATGACCATCAAGTTCAGGTGAACTGGCGGCGGACTCAGCGTGCTGCGCAGAATGCCATTCCCTCCACCGCCACCGCCAGCACCGGGCACCGATTCACGCTCGATGTTGACCAGGAACACCGCCACCTTGTTCGCCACCTGCGTCGCTACAGTGCCATCCTGCTCGTGCAGGTTGCTCGTCACCACCAGGTCTTCGCCGACCATGAACTGGCGCTTGAGCGCCTGGTTCAGCTGGCTCGCGACCTGGGCGATGGCGGTGTCGATCATGGGCGCGCCCGGGTGGGCGGCGGCAGTGGATGGGAAGCCCACGATAGGCCGCAGGCCCGGCCTGGTGCATCAGCGCATGGCTGAGATCCGGGGGGCTAAAAATCTGAGATCGGGCTTCCGAATTGCCGGGGAGGCAAAACCCTCGGGCCTCCCCGACCGCACCTTCAGCGGGCGCCGGGCGCGCGCACAGAGCGCGGTTTGCGAGTGGCGCCGCAAGGGGTGTCCAGGCTCGTCAGCCCTTCTCGCAGCGCATAGCGCGTGAGTTCCGCGACGCTGCTGAGGTGCAGCTTGTGCATCACGTGTTCGCGGTGCGTGGCCACTGTCTTGACGCTGACGTGGAGCCGCTCGGCGATGTCGTTCGTCGAGTAGCCTTCCGACACCAGCTGCACCAGTTCACGCTCACGCGGGGTCAGCACGTCGGCGAGTTGGCCGGCTGGCCGCGTTTGCTGGCTGCGCATTTCGTCCACCACCACCGTCACCAGTTCCGGGCTGAGGTAGATCTTTTGCGCCATCACCTTGCGGATGGCGCCGGCCAGTTCATCGCCCGAGCTGTCCTTCAGCAGGTAGCCTGAGGCGCCGGCGTTCAGCACCGCCAGCACCATGCGGCTGTCGTCGTGCATCGACAGGCACAACAGGCGCACGCCGGGCTCTTCCACGCGAATGCGGCGGACGGCGTCGACACCGTTCAGGCCCGGCATGGAAACATCGGTCACCATCACGTCGGGCTGCAAATCGCGCGCCAGGCGCACCGCTTCAAGGCCGTCGCAGGCGGTGCCCACCACCTGCATGTCCTTCTCGCGCGCCAGCAGCGCGGACAGGCCTTCGCGCACGACGCGGTGGTCGTCGGCCAGCGCAACCCGGATCGTCATCGATGCCGGCCGCGCGGCCGCCAGACCCGCGCTCTTCACGTCGAGCCCAGTGGCAGTGTGAGCGTGGCCAAAGTGCCGCTGCCGGCTCCGCTTTCGAGCGCCAGCGTACCGCCCAGCGCCTGCATCTGCGCCTGCGCGCTGACGAGGCCGAAGCCGCCGTCGCGGCTGACACCGCGCTGCGACCAGTCCGGCGCGATGCCGATGCCGTCGTCGCTGACGCTGATGCACAGGCGCTGACCGTCGCTGTGCAGGCGGATCCAGGCCTGTCTCGCATGCGCGTGACGCTGCACGTTCAAGGCCAGTTCACGCACCACGCGGTACAGCACCGACTGCACGGCCTCAGGTCCCGGGTGCAGCGGCATTTCGCCTTCGACTCGGAAGGCAGGGCCGTCCTTGCGCGTCAGCCGCTGCGCCAGGCCGCGCAGCGCTTCCAGCAGACCCAGGCGCAGCGCCGGGCTGCTGAGGTCAAAGGTCGCCGACCGGGTGGCGCGGGAGGCCTGGGCCAGCAAAGCGCCCAGTTCATCAAAGAGTGCGGGCTGCTCAGCCGGCAGGCATTGGCGCAGTTCTGTCAGCTTGAAGCGGGCGACGGCCAGGAACTGGCCAATCTCGTCGTGCAGGTCGCGTGCGATGCGGTCACGCTCGCGAGCATCGGCCACCGTCAGCTCGTAAGCCAGTGTGCGCAGCCCTTGCCGTAGGCCGTCTTCGGGTGCAAAAGCCGCAGCCGAACCCGCCACCCGCTGCCGATCGCGCATGCTGCTGTCCAACGCCCCATCCCTGTTCTTTTTACTGGGACGACGACGATAAGCGAGGGTACAGGGAGCGTGTCAACCTGTAACTACAACCAGTCTGCAGACAACTGGGGAACATTGCTGCCCGGCAGCGCCGGGCAGCAGCGGTCAGCCTCAGTGGCGTGGTTCAGCTCGGCTGCGCAACGATCGTCACGCGGCGGTTTTCGGGCGCAGCCGGCTCGCTGGGCTTCATCAGCGCGCTGGAGCCCTTGCCGATGGCGTTGATGCGGTCTGCCGCCAGGCCGTGGGACACCGTGAGGTAGCCGCGCACACTTTCAGCGCGCGCCTGGCTCAGCTTGAGGTTGAGGTCTTCGCTGCCACGCGGGTCGGCGTGGCCTTCGATCGTGAAGCGCACGCTGGCGAGCTTGTCGGACTTCATCGCGCCAGCCAGCACGTCGAGTGCGCGTTTGGCGTCGGCCGTCAGGTCGGCCGAGTTGGTCACGAAGGTGACGAGGATGGATGCCCGGCCCGGCTGCGCGGCAGCTGCTGCAGTGCCTGCGGCGGCGGCAGCGGCAGGGCGCACCCCTGGCTTCCAGCTGCGCGTGCGCGGCCCGTCTTCAGCAGCCGACGCCGCAGCGGCCGGCGCCAGTGCGTCGATGAGCGCTTGTTGCGTCACCTGGCCTTCGCGCAGCACCCGTTCCTGGGCCTGCGAGACGCCGGTGGCAAACAGCAAGGTGACGGAGGTCAGCGCAGAGAGGACGAATCGGGCTTGCGTGTTCATGGAGATCTTTCTGGAGAGCGGCAATGGATTGGCGGTTCGGGCCACGATGCTACGCCGTGGGGCGCGGCAGCGCACGGGTGAACGTCATGCAGAACGTTGGGGTTTGGCCAGCGTCTTGAGGGCGAAGCGGCCGTCATTCTGAAACAGCCAGGCTTCCACCAAGCCTTCGTTGCGCAACGCCTGGCGCGCCTTGGCGCTCAGGCCCACGGGGGCGGGCAGCTTGGCCACGGAATCCAGCGCGGCGCGGGTCATTTCCGGCTGGTCGGGGTTCTCGCGGAAGACTTCGGCCTGCCACTGGTCCTGGTCGTTGAGCTTGATGCGCAGCACCACCACAGCGCGCAGCAGGGGTTGCGGCTGCTCGTTGTGGACGAGGGCGGCAGAGCTGAGATAGACGGCGCGGGCAAAGTCGGCCTTGATCTGGTCGTTGCTCTGGGCCTGTGCCGGCGCAGCGGCCAGCAGGGCCACCGACACCGCGATGGCGCCAAGGGCATGAGCAACATGGGCAACGGCGGGAACGAAGGCTTGTGCGATGCGGTTCATGGTGGCTGTCCTTGGTGTGGACCAAGCGGTGCTTGGCATGGGTGCTATTTCGCCACCTCACACCCACCCTGAACAGGACACCAAGGTATATGGGCCGCAACTTGTGCCGCAGGTTGTGCTGTGAGTCCGGGCCGGCACGGCGCTGTATACCTTGGTACCGTGTGCGCTGGTTTGTGAACTCTTCAACATTCTGCCTTCCCCACCCGATGAATACCCCCATGAACCCGCACGGCTCCTTGCTTCTGGCCGACGACCACGGCCTGGTTCGCCACGGACTGCAGTTGCTGCTGGCCGATGTGCTGCCGCACCTGCGTGTGCAGCTCGCCAGTTCGCTGGCCGAAACCGTGCACCTGCTGCAGACTGCGGGCCGCTTTGACCTCGTGCTGCTGGACCTGACGCTGTCCGACGTGCACGGCATGGCGGGGCTGCGCCGGCTGCGCGAGGACTTTCCCTATGTGCCGGTGGTGATCCTCAGCGCCCAGGACGACCGCGACACCGTGCTGGCCGCGCTGGACGCCGGTGCCATGGGCTTCATCAGCAAGGCGGCGGCGCCGGCGGAGCTGAAGGACGCGCTCAACCGCGTGCTGGTGGAACACCGCATCCACCTGCCGCAGTCGGTGTCGGGCGGGCTGGCCGCGGTGCCTTCTTTGGGTGCTGACGGGGGCGGTGGGCGTGAACTGTCGGAACTGTCGGCGCTGGGCCTGACCGAACGCCAGATCGAAGTCCTGGGCTACGTGGTGCAAGGCCTGCGCAACAAGGAAATTGCGCGCCTGCTGGACCGTTCGGAGGTGGTCGTGAAAAAACACGTCACCGCCACGCTGCAGGCGCTGGGCGCGCCCAACCGCACCAAGCTGTTGGTGCTGCTGAGCCAGCGCGGCTACCGCGTGCCGTCGATGCGCGCGGGCTCTGTCGGCCCGGCTGAAGAATGACCGTGGCGAAAGGCGGCCCCGGCGAAGCCCGCCAAGCTCGCCAGCTGGGCAGCCGCCAGCGCCGCGCCGAGCCGGCCGGCGAGGTGCTGTCGCGCCGCCGCCGCCGCCGTGGCCTGCTGCTGGTGACGCTGGGCGTGGTGGCGCTGGCAGCGCAGAGCTTGTCCGAGTGGCTGCTGCCCTACAACGAAGCCTCGCTCGAGGCGGTGCGCCGGCTCACCCACTCGCCGCTGCTGCAAGCATCCGAACTGGTGTGGCTCTGGGCGCTGCTGTGCAGTGCGTTGCTGGCCGGGCTGGCCTTCAGCCGGCGGCGGCCCGGCGTTGTCGCCGTCGCCTGCGGCCTGGCGCTGGGGTCTGCCCACGCAGCGGCGGGTGGCGGTGCGGCGTCGTTGACGATGCTCTTGCTGGTGGGCCTGGCCACCATGGGCTGGCACGCCTGGCGCGATGGTGGGTTGGCGCTGCTGGTGGCCACCGGCACCGCCGTGGCGGGCTGGGAGCTTTCGTTCTCGGCCTTCGCCAGCCTGTGGATCGTGACGCCCCTGCTGCTGGCGATGTTCATCTGGATGGAATTCCAGAACAGCCGTTCCCAGGCTGAACGCGACATGCTCATTGCGAGCCTGGACGAGCGCACCGCCGAACTGACCGAACTGCAAGGCGCCCGCACCCAGCTGCTGGCCAGCATCAGCCATGACCTGCGCCAACCCTTGCAGGCCGTGCGCCTGTATGGCGAAGCGCTGCAGGGCAGCCTGGCGTCCGGCGACAACGGGCCTGGGACCAGCAGAGACAACACCCGCGACATCACCCGCAACATTACCCGCGAGAACGCCCGCCGCGCCGAACTGCTGCGCCAGCAGATGCGCGCCGCCGACGATGCGGTGGCCATGCTCGACCAGTTCAGCGAATTCAGCGCCATCGAACAAGGCGCGCTGCAGTCTCACCCTGAGCCGGTGGACCTGCGTGAGGTGCTGGACGGTGTGGCCGCCAGCTTGCAGGCCACGCACCCGCCCGCGCTGCTGCGCCTGAGCGTGCATGGCCGTCACCAGTGGCTGCACACCGACCGCACGCAGCTGGCGCGCCTGGTGCAGAACTTGGCCGGCAACGCGGTGCGGTACAGCCTTGGCGTGCGGCCGGGCCAGCCGGCGCGCGTGGTGCTGGCGGTGCGGCCGCAGCGGGCCCGCGATGGCAGCGAAGGCCTCGTCATCGACGTCGTCGACAACGGCCGCGGCATTCCGGCCGACAAGCTCGAAGCCGTCTTCGAACCCTATGTGCAACTGGCCGACGGTGGCGGTGCCACCCAGGGCGCGTCGCGCGGCGGGCGCGGCCTGGGGTTGGCCATCGTGCGGGGCCTCGCATCGCAACTGGGCCTGCAGCTGGCTCCGCTGCGCAGCACGCTGGGCCGGGGCACACGCTTTCGGGTTCAGATGCCGGCCGCACTGCGGCGCGCAGGACCTCAACCGCTGGCGCCTGGGGCCGCAGCCGGCAGCCCTGTGGCGCCCGATGCCAGCCGCCTGGACGGCTGGCTGCTGGCGCTGCTGGACGACGAGCCGGGCACCCGCGCCGCGCTGCGCGCCGCGCTGGAAGGTGCGGGCGCCACGCTGGTGGATGCCGGCTCGCTGGAACAGCTCAAACTGCTGCTGGACGACGAACCGCGCTTTCCCGACGCGTTGGTCTTCGACCTCGACCTGGGCACCGGCAAGGCCGACGGCCTGGCCGCCGTGACGGAACTGCGCGCGGAATGGGAAATGCTGGTGCCCGCAGTCATCGTCACCGGCCGCATCGCGGTGATGGGGACGGTGCCGCTGCCCAAGCGCTGCACGCTGCTGGGCAAACCGGTGGCGCTGGCGACGCTGGTGGGCACGTTGCGGCTGATGGCGCCAAAAAGTGGGTCATGAATCATTCTCCGTATCCCACGGGATCATTGGGCACACTGCGGCACTGTTGTCCAATCCATCCATCGTGAAGCCTGTCTGCAGCGAGCAGAACAGGCCCACGAAGGAAGTCCAAACTGAAGGGGAATCCGACCATGAACAAGTCCGTGTGGAGCCTGGCCGCAGCCGGGGTGGCGCTGTCGATGCTGTGGGCCGGGGCGGCGCAAGCTCAAGCCCAGGCGGGCGGCGCCTTTGACCTGATCACGGCGGCCGAGGCGCAGCAATCGGCCAAGGCCGAACTCGACGCGCCGCCTGAAATTCGCACGCGTCAGGTTGTCGTTCCAAAGCCCAATGCGCCGGGCATCCGCGTCATCAGCCCCACGGCAACGGGCAACGCGGTGGCCGCGCCGCTGCGCCTGGAAGTCGCCTTCACGCCGACGCCGGGCACGCGCATCGTGCCGTCGAGCTTTCGCGTGCTGTACGGCCTCTTGAAGATCGACCTCACCGACCGCCTGCGCCGACACGCCACCGTCACCGAAAGCGGCGTGGTGGTGGACCGCGCGGTGGTGCCTGACGGCCAGCACCGCTTGATCTTGCAGGTGGCTGACGACCAGGGCAACACGGCCGAACAAGAGCTGCGCATCCGTGTCGGGGCGGCGTCATGATTGCACGGGCCGTAGCCCGCGGCCGCGCCTGTTGGCTGGTGAGCTTGGCCGCCGCCGTGCCGGCGGCGGCAACGGAAGAACCCGCCGCCAAGCTGTCGCCGCTGCTGGGCCATGTGTTGGAACGTCTGGCCCCTGCCAACCGCGAATCGGCATCGGGTGCCTCCGGTGCGGCGGCTGAAAGCGGCCTCTTCCGCCGCCTGGCACAACAGCAAAGAGACCAGCAAAGAGCCAACTCCACGTCGCCAGAAGGCCGCCGCCCCGGCACCACCGCTGCAGTGCCCAGCGCGCTGCCGGCCTTCGTGCCTGCTTTGGGCTACGCCATGGAGCAGCTCGACCCCGTCAGCTTTGCCGTGCTGCGGCCGCTGCCGGTGGCTGGCAGCGGTGCGCTGCTGCGCACGGGCGATGTCTTCGTGCTGCAGTTTTCCACGAGCCTTCCCGGCCGCGTGCGGCTGGAAAACATCGACGCTGCCGGCCACGTCGCCGACCTGGGCACGCACACCGTGTTTGTCGATCAGCTCAACCGCATTCCGCGCGACAAGGGCATCCAGCTGCAGGGGCAGCCGGGCCTGGAGCGGCTGCGCTTCTATTTCTACCCCTGTCTGCCCACTGAAGCGGCTGGCAAGCCATGGGCTGCAGAGTTCCAGGGAAAGTTGCCGCCCTGCACGGCAGCACCAGTGCTTCAATCAGCACACGCTGGCGGCCCTGGCAGCGCGTACGGCACGGTCGTGCCGCGCGCGCTGGTGAACCTGGCGCAGCCGAACACCCACCTGGTGTTCGCCGGCAGCCCCGAATACAAACCCGGAGACGTGACCCTGATGGAAGCGCAGATCCGCCACGAAGGACGCGGTCATGGCCGTTGAACAAAAGACGGCTCTGCGCCAGTGGGCGCAGGTGTACGCCCTGGTCTGTGCCCTGGTCTGTGCCCAGGTCGGTGCCCTGGCATGTGCGCTGCTGGCACCGGGCCTGGCCGCCGCCCAGGGCGTACCGGCAGCAGTGCCGGAAACGCGGCAGATGATCGACGCGCTCAAGCCTGCAGCCAACCGCGGCATGCGCAACCTGCTGGTGCGCCAAGCCCCCGATCTCGCGGCCTCGGCGCCGGCGGAAGGCTCCGCCAGCGTGGGCGCGCCGCCTGCACCCGCGCCCGCACCCGCGCCGGCACCGACCGCCCTGCCCCCATCCCCAGCTTCACCACCCTCCGTGCAGGTGGCCGCACCCGGGCTTTCACCCAGCCTGTCGCTGGCGATCCAGTTCGACCTCAACTCCGCCCGCGTGCGACCAGAAAGTGGTGCAGTGCTGGGCAACCTGGTGGCCGCGCTGCAGTCGCCCGACCTCAAAGCCAACCGCTTTGTCATTGAAGGCCACACCGACGGGCGCGGCGTGCCTGCGGCCAACCTGCGGCTGTCGCAGCAACGCGCTGACGAAGTGCGGCTGTACCTGGTGGCGCTGGGCGTTCACCCGGCGCGGCTGAAAGCTGTCGGCAAAGGCTCCAGCGAACCCACCAACCCGAAGGACCCGCTGTCGGCCGACAACCGCCGAGTGCGCGTGGTGACGGTCGAATGAAGGCGTGCACCCGACTCGGCGCTGCGCTGCTGTTGACTCTGGCGGTGCCGGTGAGCGCCCAAACCCTGCCGGCCGAACGCAACACCCGCCACGCGTTGATCATCGGCATCGGTGAATACCTCGACCCCGACATCCCCACGCTCAAGGGCATGCGCCATGACATGGTCAGCGCGCGCCGCATGGCCGCGGCGATGGCTGTGCCCGACGCCAACATCCGCCTGCTGCGCGACCAGGAAGCCACGGCCGACCGCATCCGCAGCGAGATCACCGCGCTGCAAGCGCGCATGGCCGACGGTGACCGCGTCTTCGTCTATTACTCGGGCCATGGCACACGCTGGTTCGACGAGAAAATCAAGCAGGACGACTGCGTCGAAGGCCTGATGGCCGCCGACGGCAAGGTGCTGACCAACGTCGAGATGGGCGAACGCCTGGCGCCGCTGGCGCAGCGTGCCGACAAGATGCTGGTGTTCTACGACGCCTGTTTTTCAGGCGGCGTGGCCGGCGCGCCGTTTCGCACCCGGTCTCTTCGCATCGGCGACGAAGTGGTCACGCCCAAGTTCACCCGCGTCGGCGCGCCCGAGCAATGCGCCAAGCCCAGCAACTTCCGCACACGCAGCCTGGCGCTGGTGATGCAACAGCAGCAGGCGCTGCCGCAGAACGTGGTGCACGTGGCCGCCAGCCGGCCTGATGAAGTCAGCTTCGACAGCAGCACCCAGGGCGGTTTTGCCACTGCGTCGTGGCGCGACTGCCTGCTGGGCCAGGCGAAGGACCTGGACGGCAGCGGCGCAATCACGGTCGATGAAGTGACGCGCTGCGCGCAGGCCAAGGTGACGTCGGGCTTGGCCGGGCAGCCGGGCATTCTTGGGCAACAGATGACGGTGGTCGGCAATGCGAGCTTCGTGCCGGCGTGGATGGGTGCGGCATTTGCCGCACCGGCGGCACCGCCTGCGGTGGCCACAGTGGTGGCGGTGCCTTCTGTCGTGTCGGTCGCCGCGCGCGTGGCCACGCCCGCCGAAATCCTGACTGAACTGCACCAGCAACGCGACGGCGCGCGCCGCGTCGTTGCGACCAGTCGCAAGTCGCAACTGAAGATCGGCACCGACCTGCTGGAGATCGACGTCACACCGGCACGCGACGGCTACCTCTACATTGCCCTGGCCGGCTCGGACGGCAAGAGCCTGTACCTGCTGTACCCCAACGACCTGGCCACCGACAACCGCGTGCGTGCCGGCCAGCGCGTGGCGCTGCCGGGCAAGGGCTGGGAGGTGGTGGCAGGCGGGCCGGCGGGTCTTGAGACGCTGCTGGTGATGGTGACCGACGCGCCGCGTGACTTGCGCGCGCTCGGGAGCGAAAAGAGTGGCCCCTTCATGAAGACGTTGCTCGACGCGGGAGGCCGTGCGCGGCTGCAGTGGATCCTGTCCAACGGCACGCCGGTTCAAGGCTGCGGCAAACCGGGCGCCGCCAGTTGTTCGGACGCATTTGGCGCCGCGCTGCTGAAGATCCAGGCGGTGCAGTAGCTGTTCACCGCAACGCCATCCCGACGATCGCGGACACCGGCACCGCACCCGACTGTCGCGCCGTTTCCACCCCGCCCTGCAGCCGCAGCAGCGTGGGAATGCTGCGGATGCCATAACGCGCGCTCAAGCCCGGGTTGGCGTCGCTGTCCACCTTGACCAGCAGCGCCTGGCCCTGCAACTGAGCCGCCGCCTGCTTGAAGGCCGGCGCCATCATCTGGCAGGGGCCGCACCAGGCCGCCCAGAAATCGACCAGAACCGGCAGCTTGGTGGCACGGACGACGGCGTCAAAGTTGTCGTCGGCCAGATCCAGCGCCTGGCCCTGCAGCAGGGGCTGGCCGCATTTGCCGCAGACGGGTGCATCGTCAATGCGGCTGGCGGGCAGGCGGTTGGTGGCGTGGCAATGCGGGCAAGCCAGCTGGATGCGGATGTCGTTCATCGCCGGCATCTGGGTGCACAGTGGGCGGCTTTCAAGTCGGCCGGGGAATAATGCCTTCGCACCGCACGTAAACCAGACAGTGGACGCCCCGCCTTCCTTTCGATTGCAGCTGCTGGACGTCATTCCGCGGTTGCGCCGGTACGCGCGGGCCTTGACTTTTGATTCGGCTGCGGCCGACGACCTGTCCCAACAGGCGCTGGAGCGGGCGCTGTCGCACTGGCAACAATTTGACCCGCAGCGCGAGATGGGCGTCTGGCTGCTGTCCATCGCCCACAACGCGCACCTGGACACGGTGCGCCGGGAGTCCCGCATGACGGTCACCGACCCCACCGAACTGCAGCGCGTGCAGGATGAAAACAACGTCGATCCTGGCCCCAACCTGGGTCTGCGGCTCGACCTGCAGGCGGCCCTGGCGCTGCTGTCGCCCGAGCAGCGCGACCCCCTGCTGCTGGTGTGCGTGGAACAGCTCAGCTACGCCGAAGTGGCCAGCGTGCTGCAGATTCCCATCGGCACCGTGATGTCGCGGGTGTGCCGCGGCCGCGCGGCCTTGCGCAAGTTTCTTGACGGGCAAGGCCACCCCGTGCGCCCGGCGGCCGCCGTGCAGCTCAAGCGGGTGGTGTGAGCATGGATGCAGATCGCACCAATGGCAGGGGGAGCGGCAAGGTGAGCGGCGGAATGAGCGACGGGATGAATGACGAGACACTCAGCGCTTGGGTGGATGGCGAACTGGACCCGGCCTCCCGCGAACAGGTGCAAGCCTGGCTGCACACCCACCCCGACGACATGGTCCGCGTGCAGGCCTGGGCCGCCGACCGCGACGCGCTGGGGCGCCTGTTCGGCCCGGTGCTGCACGAACCCGCACCCGACGCCCTGAGGGCCACCGTCTGGCGCCGCGAACGCGCTTCGCCACCGCGCTGGGCGCTGGCTGCCGCAGCCGCAGGCCTGCTGATAGGCGGCGCGTTGCTGGGCGGCGGCGGGGTGTGGCAGTGGCAGCAACAGCGGCACGCGCTGCTGGCCACGCAGCTGCGCCAGCAGTTGGCGCCCGGCACGGCGCAAGGCTGGGTTCAACGCGCCGCCTACGCGCACAGCATCTACGTTGCCGAACCACGCCACCCGGTGGAAGTCAGGGCGCAAGAAGAACACTTGTCGCGCTGGCTGACCCGCCGCATCGACATCCCGGTCAAGCTCTTCGACCTGCACGAACTGGGCTTTGAACTGGTGGGCGGCCGCCTGTTGCCCGACGGCCCGGGCAAGAGTGCGCAGCTGATGTACCAGGACACGCCGGCCAGCGGCCCGCCGCGCCGCGTCACCATCTATCTGCGCAAGCCCGAAAAGGGCGCCGACGCTGCCTTCCGCTATGAACAGCAAGGCAAGCTGGGGCTCTTCTATTGGATCGAAGAAGGCGCCGGGTATGCGCTGGTGGGTGAGCTGCCCAAAGAGACGCTGCTGGCCTTGGCGCGATCCATCTACAAGCAGCACCCGGGTACGATGCAGACAGCGCCGCCACCTGCGGCGCCGGCCGCGCCAGCGGCCTCTTCTGCAGCGCCCACCACCGGAATCCGATGACCATCGACAGCCTTGCCGCCCTGCTCTTTGCGCTGGCTGTCGTCCACACCTTTTCCACCAAGTTCTTCGAAGGCCTGGCCCATCGGCAGGGCCGGCATGCCGGTCTCTTTCACCTGCTGGTCGAAGTCGAAGTCGTCTTCGGCTTCTGGGCCGTCGTGCTCATTGCGCTGATGGCCGGCGTGCAGGGCGGCGACAAGGCGGTGGCCTATGCCGAATCGCTTTCGTACACCGAACCGCTCTTCGTGTTTGTGATCATGGTCGTGGCCGCGTCGCGGCCGGTGCTTGAATTCATCCAGGGAGTCGTCGCCGGCACAGCCCGGCGCATGCCAATGCCCAACGCACTGGCGCAGACCTGGCTGTGCCTGGCCTTCGTGCCGCTGGTGGGGTCGCTGGTGACAGAGCCCGCAGCGATGACGCTGGCGGCCCTGATGCTGGCGCCGCTGGTGTTCAGGCCCGGCATCCCGGAATGGCTGAAGTACGGCGCGCTGGGCGTGCTGTTCGTCAACATCTCCATCGGCGGCACGCTGACGAGCTTTGCAGCACCGCCAGTGCTGATGGTGGCCGCCACCTGGAACTGGGACAGCGCCTTCATGGCCACGCACTTTGGCTGGAAGGCGAGCATCGCCGTGCTCATCAACGCCACGGGCATCACGTGGATGCTGCGCCACCACCTGGGCCAGCAGACGGTGGACGTGCCGGCACAGGCCGTGGCCCTCGCCATGGTGCCGCCGCTGGTGACCCTGATCCACCTCGCCGTCCTGGCGGCGGTGGTCGCGTTTGCGCACCACCCGGTCATCTTCCTGGGCCTCTTCCTGCTGTTCCTGGGCTTTGTGCAGGCCTATGAACGCCACCAGTCGCCGTTGATCCTGAAAGAGGCGTTGTTGGTCGGCTTCTTCCTGGCAGGCCTCGTGGTGCTGGGCGGCATGCAGCGATGGTGGCTGCAGCCCATCGTGTCGGGCCTGGAGCCCACGGCGCTTTTCTTCGGCGCGATGGGTCTGACCGCCATCACCGACAACGCTGCGCTGACGTACCTCGGCTCACTCATCACCGGCATGTCCGAGCCCGCCAAGTACATGCTGGTGTCCGGTGCAGTGGCGGGCGGTGGCCTGACGGTCATTGCCAACGCCCCCAATCCGGCGGGCGTGGCGTTGCTGAAGCGGGGCTTGAATGACGGCTCGATCAGGGCCGGCGGTCTGTTGCTGGGCGCGCTGCTGCCGACGGCGGTGGCGGCGCTGCTGTTCCTGCTGGCTTGAGCCAGCAGGCAGGCGTACGGGAGGCGCTCCCTAGAATGCGTCGATGCCCTTGCCCACCCCCTTGCCCACCCCGTTGCCCCCACCCTTGCCGACACCGCCAGCGGCCGCAAGCCTAACGTCGAAACTCAGCGCTCTTCGGCGTTTGGCTGTGGTCTGCCTGCTGGGCTTTGCCTCCGGCCTGCCGCTGGCGCTGACGGGCCAGGCGATGCAGGCCTGGCTGACGCTGGACGGCATTGACCTGGCCACGATCGGCTTCTTGAGCCTCGTCGGCCTGCCCTACACCTTCAAGTTCCTGTGGGCGCCGCTGATGGACCGCTTCGAGCTGCCGTGGCTGGGCCGGCGCCGCGGCTGGCTCGTATTGACGCAGCTCCTGCTGGCCGGCGCGCTGCTGGCGCTGGCGGCGAACCCGCCCAAGGACGGCATCCGACTCTTTGCACTGCTGGCAGTGCTGGTGGCGTTCCTGTCGGCGTCGCAGGATGTGGTGGTGGACGCCTACCGAACCGACCTGCTGCCCGCGCCCGAACGTGGCATGGGCGCATCGCTGGGTGTGATGGGCTACCGGCTGGCGATGATCCTGTCGGGCGGCATCGCGCTGATCTGGACTGACGCCGGCCAGGCAGGCGGTGGCGTCGGCGCAGGCGGTGGCTGGACCTGGCCTGAGGTCTATCGCTTCATGGCGCTGGTGATGGCAGGCGCGGCCGTGCTGTCGGCATCGATCCTGCCGAAGCTGCCCGCACTGCAGGCACCCAAAGCAGCCGCCGGCAACGACCTGCGCGGCTTTGCCGCCGTGCTGGCCGCGGTGGCAGCGGGTGTGTGGCTGACGGACCAGTTTGGTGGCACCGTGGCCCAGGCTTTGCTGGGCCCGCTGTTGCAAGGCGGCAGCCTGCCGCTGCCGCTGCAGAAGCGCTGGGTCGATCTGCTGGCGCTGTTGCTGGGCATCGCTTTCACGCTGCCCTTTGCCGCCTGGGCGGCGCGGCGCGCAAAGTTCGACACCCTGCTGGGCGGTCTGCGCAACTACTTCAGCCAGAGCGGCGCGGCAGCTTTCCTGCTCTTCATCGTGCTCTACAAGCTGGGGGACGCTTTCGCCGGTTCGCTGATGACGGCCTTCCTGCTCAAGAGCATGGCCTACACCTCGGCCGAGGTCGGCGTGGTGAACAAGGTCGTGGGGCTGTGGCTGACGATTGGCGGCGCGCTGCTGGGCGGCGCGTTGATGCTGCGCTTGGGCCTGTGGCGGTCGCTGATGATCTTTGGCGTGCTGCAGTTGATCAGCAACCTCGGCTTCTGGTGGCTGGCGGTCAGCGGCAAGGGCGTGCTGCCCGGCACCGTGTTGCCGGCTTTCGACTGGGGCTTTGTCAAGCTGGCCACGCCGACGCCGGTGGACGGCGGGCTGCTGATGGTGGTGGCCTTCGAGAACATCAGCGGCGGCATGGGCACCGCGGCTTTCGTGGCCTTCATGATGAGCCTGTGCAACCAGCGCTTCACGGCGACGCAGTTTGCGTTGCTGAGCGCCTTTGCCTCGGTCGGCCGCGTGTGGGTGGGGCCACTGGCGGGCGTGCTGGCCGAGAGCATCGGCTGGCCCGCCTTTTTCATCGTCAGCACGGTGCTGGCCGCACCGGCGCTGGTGATGCTGTGGTGGCTCAGGGCCAGCGTGCAGGCTCTGGATTCGCCGGCTTCGCCGGATTCGCCAGATTCGCCGCTGCCCTAAGAGACTGATCGCAGCCTTCAGATGCCCAGCGCCTGCTTCAAGGCGTCGGCGGCCGTCTTGTTCAACCGGATGGTCCAGATCGGCGTCCCCTGCACCGTGTCCCTGAAGGCGTACCAGACGCCGCCGTTGCGTTCGGCAAACTGCCGCGTGAAGCGGTAGTTGTCTTCAAAGCCAGCAGGCATGGCCGCAAACTTCAGCAGCCGCACACCGCCCACGGTCTCGATGGTGTACGTGGTGTCGAGCAGCGCCACGTAGTTGGTGGTGTTGCCGGCGCTGGCGAGACGGTTGTTCTGCGTGAAGCGCGCTCTGTTGCCATTGGCGTCAAAGGCCACGCGAATCTCCACCTGGTTCGTGTACAGCGCCGAAGAAGGTGTGGCCGTGTAGCGATGGACAAACAGCGCCGTGTTGCCGTTCAGCGTGGTGCCGATCAGGCTGCCCGGGTAAAGCGCAATCATGTTGTCCAGCGACGCCGTAAAGGGCCAGGTGTTGAACGCGGCCGAGCTGGTGGCCGACGGCGCCACGCGCACCTGGTCGGTGGCTGCGGTGGCAATTGACCACGGCGTGGCCGTCGGTTGGTTGCCGCGGTATTCCATCGTCGCGCCTTCAGGGAAGCGCGTGTTGGCCAGCTGCGGCTGCGCGCTGGGGGTCGGGCCCCAGTCGTTGTAGGCGTCGCCACTGTCGGTGCTGCCGTAGGCGCGAATGTCATTGACCACGTCGGACATCAAGCGCCCGCCGATCGTGAGCGTCGTGCTGCCGACACGTTCGTCGACATAACCCTTGCAGTACACGGCACGATTCGGCGGCGCGCTGGCCACCGTGATGACGTTCATGCCGTCGCTTGGGCAGTCGTGCCACTCGGTGCCCGTCCAGTACAAGCGGTTGCGCACGAAGGGCTGGGCGACGCCGGCGCTCATCGTGAGACGCACCTCATCGGCGCTGTAGCTGGCGGTCGCGTCAAGCACACTGCTGTTGCCGGCAAAGCTGCGCAGGCTGTAGTTGGCCGCGTTGGTGAAGCCGAAGGCGCGCAGCGTGTCGAAAGGCCCGCTCGTCACCGGCGCCACAGGTGCCGCGTGCTCGGGGATGTTCAGCGCCGTGCGCAAGGCCGTCCAGGCGGTCGCGTTCAGGCGCTGGTCGTAGCGCGTGCGTTCCAGGTCGCTCAGGCCGCGGAAGACGGCGCCGCTGTACTCCACCCAGTAGCGCTGCTGCGACAGCCGCGCAATCAGCTCTGCCGGGTAGCCCGTGGCCACCCGCATCAGGCGCAGGCCGCCTTGTGTGCCAATGGCCAGCGTGCCGTCGCTGACCGTGGCGCAGTTGAGTGCGGCCTGGTCGCTGCGGCGCACGTCGCACTTGTAGAAGCGGATGCGCAGGCCCGCCACGTCCAGGCCCGCGCGGACACGCTTGAAGGCCTCGAGCGTGGTGTCGGGTTGATCGGCGAGCGCCATGTCGTTCACAAAGACAGTGTTGGCGTTGCCTGGCACCATGGTTGCGTCCACCAGGTTGCCGGGCATGCCGCCGTACTGCTCCAGGGACGTGGCCTGGCGGTACACACCGTCGCTCCAGCGCACGCTGGACTTGGAGGTGAGTTCGATGCGGTCGACACCCCCGATGTCGGCGCGCTGCGTGCGGCTGGACATCTTCGACCCCGCCGGGAAGGTGGCGGTCTCCGGAAGCAGCGATGGGCTCGGCCCCCAGTTCACCGGCAGGCCGGTGACAGCGTCGGTGCTGGCGCCAATGCTGTCGGCAAAGGGGTGGGCGCGGAAGCGCGTGACCACCGCGCGCAGCGTCTGGCCGGAGATGTCTTCGTTGACGACGCGGGTCTCGCTGTTGGACGCACCGCAGTAGGTGCTGAGCTGCGGCGTGGTGGCCGTGCCCGCCTTCGTGTGGCTCACCTCCCACTGCCTTTCACAGTTCTTCCACTCGGCGCCGGTCCAGTAAACCTGGTTGCGGTTGAAGGGCTGCACCGTGCCGGCGCTGCGCGACTGGCGCACCTCGCTGGCCTTGAAGCGGCCATTGCTGTCGGTGACGCTGCTGTCACCGGCGAAGACGGTGTAGCTGTAGGTGTTGGCGTCGGTGTAGGCAAAACGGCGCAGGCTGACGAAGGGCCCGGGCGCGTCGCCGGCGCCGGCAGGCAGGGTCAACTGCTGAGCCACCGCGCGCACCGTGGCGGCGCTCAAGTTCATCGCATCGAGCGCTGCGGCAGCCGCCTCCTGTGCGCGCGCCGCCGCGCCGCTGGCCGTGCTGCCCGCCAGCGTGGCGGCCAGCACCGGCAGCTGCGAGGCCGTGGCCTCGCGCACGAGTGCCGCCACCTGGGCCACAGGCACACCATTCGCACTGGCAAGCTGCACCGTCTGGATCGTCAACACGCCCAGCGCGCGGCCGGCCAGCAGCAAGTCTGCGCTACCGGCAGCGGGGATGTTTGGCGCCAACGGCAAGGCCTGCAGCGACAGCGTCGCCTGCACCTGGGCGGCGGCTTCAGCCGCAGTCCTGCCCGTGTCCCTGGCGATGTCGGCGACGAGCGTGGTGACGGGGCTGACAAACACGGCCTGCGCGCCCGCCGCACCGCTGGGCACGGTGCGCAAGGTGAAGGCCGCGCCGACGGCAGCGTGGGTGTCCTTGTCGATCGCGGTCGCCGGCACTTGCGCCACCACGCCGTGCAGGCCGGCGGCACTTTCGGCAATGTCGAATGCGTAGATGCCGTCGGCGTCGGTGACGGCGCTCGGCTCCCCGGCATCGCAGCTGCCGTTGTCGTTGAGGTCATAGCAGACGGTGGCGCCTTGCAGCGGGCCGTCCACCACGAGGCCAGTCACGGCCACGGTGGGTTCCTCGTCGTTGCAGCCGCCCACCAGCAGCAGCAGCAGCGCAGAGGCCGTGGCCAGCAGCGCCACCGTGCCGGTGCGTGAGAGGGCAGACGCGCCGTGCGAGGCGCGAAGGCGTTGGCGCGGCGCGCTCGGCACGCTCAACGCGCTCTTGCACAGCCGCTGTGGAGTTGACGGTGATTTCATGGTGGCCCCCTTGGCAATGGTTTTGTGGCATCGACGCCAACGGTGTGTGGCGTGCGCCGACGGTAGACAGGGCCGGCTTGCCAAACACCCCCAGGGCGGTGGGTATGGAGGGCTTCGGCTTCAACCGTCCTATGGAGGAAGGGCCTGCAGAGCGGCTGGCCGGCGCAACCGCGCCCAACCCAGCGCCACGAAGACCAGCACCCTCCACCACGCGCCCGTCTTCGTGCGTGACCACGGTGTCGTCGATCAGGCTCTTGAGCAGCTGCAGATGAAGTCCATCATCACCGCGTCCACCGGCATAACCGCGCGGCTTGGTGCAGCCTCCCTCTTGTGATTGACAGCGGGGCCCCACGGCAGCCGTCCTCTGCGCCTTCATCACCCCCGCGGGGGGCGTCGGCTGCGCGCAATCCACCCTATTGCCGATGCCACGGCCGGGGCGCGTGCGCACACTGCGCGGCCCATGACAAACGCCCGCGCCATTGCCGCCCTGAAAGCCCTGTGTGGCCTGAAACTGCACGCCCAGGTGCTGGTGCCGGCCGTGCTGGAAGCGCTGCACGCCGTGGTGCCGTCGTACCGCAACCTCTTCGACTGGACCGACGAACAGGGCCGGCTGCTGCGCTACTTCATCGAAGGGCCGATCGACGCGGCACTGGCACAGCATTACTTCGACGAGTTCCACAACCGCCGCGAAGCCGAAGCGATGCCCAGCTTCAACACCCTGCAGCGCCACCCGCCCGGCGTGCGCAGCGCGGCAGAACTGGACCACACGCGCTTCTTCGACTCGGCGCTGTACAACGAGATCTGGCGCCCACAAGGTTTTCACACCCGGCTGGAAGCCGTGCTGCGCGGCAGCGGCGGGCGTTTGCTGGGGTCCCTGGTGCTGTACCGCGCACCGGGTGAGACCCGCTTCACGGCGGCCGATGAACAGCGTCTGGCGGCCGTGCTGCCGGCCTTCGCCGCCGGCCTGGGGGCCCTGGGCCCGGCCCTTGCCGACGAGCCCCACGTGCCCGGCCCCGAGCCTGCGGAAACGCTGCTGCTGACACTGCAGGGCGCGTTGTGCCACGCCAGCCCCGGTGCGCACCGCCTGCTGCTGATGGCCGAAGGCGGCGCCGGCCGCGACAGCCTGAGCACGCCGCTGGACCTGTTGGCCAACGGGCTGGTGCCGATGCTGCTGACCCGGCTGCGCCAGCGCGCGCAGGGCGCACCCAGCCAATCGCTGGCGCCACCGCCGTCCATCACCCATGAAACCGCAGCCGGCCAGTTCCTGGCCAGCGGCCTCTTGCTGCGGCCGCTGCAGCGCGGCAGCGAGCCGCTGGCGCAAGTCACGCTGCGCCGGTTGGAGCCGCACCGTGTGGCGCTGGATCGCGCGCTGCGCGCGCTGCCGCTCACCCCCGGCCAGGTAGCGGTGTGCCGCGAGCTGTACTGCGGCCGTTCACACGCGCAGATCAGCGCGCAGCTGGGCGTGGCCCCGGCCACCGTGGTGGACCATGTGCGCAAGGTCTATCAAACGCTGGACCTGCGTTCCACGCTGGAGCTGCGCGCCCACGTGGACCGCTGCATCGGGCAGGTCTGAAGACAGCCGTCGCAAGGCCGCCTTTCGACGAGCGCGCCTGCCTCAGCGGCGCGCAGCAGGGCATGCCTAGAATCGAATCACGATGTCCAGCCACCACCCCTTGTCACTGCCCGCCGGCTGCGTGCTCTGCGCGTTGCGCAGCCGCCGCAGCTTCACCGCCTTGCTGGCCGGCGGCGGCGCGGCGCTGCTGGCTGGGCCTGGGCTGGCGCAGCAGCCCCAACGCCAGGGGCCGGGCCAGGACAGCGGCGGCGGCGGCGTTCAGGGCGATGTCGGCCGCACATCCCGTTTCGCCAAGCTCGTGCCCGCGGAGAAGATCGAAGGCGCGGCGGCGCAGGAATACAGCCAGATGATGCGCGCGGCGGCCTCGCGCCAGGGCCTGGCGCCGGCGGCGCACCCGCAGGTGCAGCGCCTGCGCTTCATCGCCCAGCGCATGGTGCCTTTCGCGACGCCCTGGAACGGCCGCGCGCCGCGCTGGGCCTGGGAAGTCAACCTGCTGCTGAGCCCCACGGTGAACGCCTTCTGCATGCCGGGCGGCAAGATCGCGTTCTACCTGGGCATCCTGGCCAAGCTGCAGCTCAGCGACGACGAAGTGGCCGCCATCATGGGCCACGAGGTGGCGCACGCCTTGCGCGAACACGCCCGCGAACGCTTCGGCAAGACGGTGGCCACGCAGCTCGGCGCCGGCGCGCTGTCGTACGCCCTGGGCCTGGGTGGCGTGGGCCGCGAGGTGGTCAACATGGGCGGCCAGCTGCTGACGCTGAAGTTCAGCCGCGACGACGAAACCGAAGCCGACATCGTCGGCATGGACCTGGCCGCCCGCGCCGGCTACAACCCCGCCGCGGGCGTGACGCTGTGGCAGAAGATGATCAACGCGGCCAAGAGCGCGCCGCCGCAGTTTCTGTCCACCCACCCGGCGGGGGACACGCGCATCCGCGACATCCAGGGCAAGTTGCCGAAGGTGGTGCCGCTGTACCAGCGCTCGGCCAAGGCGGGCAGGAATTTCGGCCCGCCGGCTGCTTAGCCTGCATCAGAAACCGGCGCCCACTACCACCGCGCCGGCAGCACCTTGCACAGCACCACGCGGGGCCGCTCAACCCGCACGTAGCCGCCTTTTTCAAGGTCCTTCATCACCTTCGTGACCATCACGCGCGAACAGCCCAGCTGGCGTGAGATTTCAAGCTGCGACGGCGCCGGGTCCACCACGCGTTCACCGTGTTCAGCCGGCTCCGCCAGGGCTTCAAGCAGTGCCGTCAGCCGGCCGTAGACGTCCAGCAACGCCATCTGCCGCAGCCCGAGCGTGGCTGCACGGGCGCGGCGGATGACCTTGGCCAACAGTTCGAAGGCAAAGGCCGGCTCGCGGGCCAGATGCTGTTCCAGGGTGGTGCGCGTGACCAGCACGCAGACACTGGCCTTCGTCGTCTGCACATTGGCCGAACGCAGGCCGCCGTCCAGCCCCATCTCGCCCACGTATTCGCCGGGGCCATAGATGCCGTAAGTGACTTCGCGGCCGCCGTCGCCGCTGCTGAAGGAGCGCAACTGGCCGCTGAGCACGATGTACAGCGTGTCGCCGCGGTCGCCTTCGCTGATGATCTGGACGCCGCGCTTCAGGCGCAGCAGCGATCCGCGCCGCGCCAGCACGCGCAGTGAATCGGACAACGGGGCGGCGTCGATCAGGTCGGCTGGGTGAGGAACTTCAGGCATGGTGCATCGGCGCCGCCGGCACCGATGCGCGGAAGGCGGACGCGATCTTAGCGAGCCGCCAGCGCCGAGCCCACGGTCGCACCCATCGCCACGCCCAGGGCCGCCACCACTGCGGCGCCCACCATGCTGCCCATGCCCCGTGCTGCGCCAACGGGGGCGCTCATGCTCATGCTCATGCTCGTGCCTGGGCTCGTGCCTGGGCTCGTGCCTGGGCTCGACCCCGCGCTCGTCCCCAAACCCGTCCCCGAACCCGTCTCTGGCCGCGCTGCGCCGCCCATCCCGGTGCCGCCGCGCAGCACCGTCAGCAGTGGCGGCAACACCGCCACCTGGCGCACCAGGTCACTGATTCCGGCCGCGCCGGTCTTGTTGCGGATGGCGCCTAGCTGCGTGCGCACGGTGGACACTTCCACGTTCTGCTGCCGCGCGATCTGTGTCGGCCGCACGCCGGCGCACAGCAGTTCGAGCACCCGCGTTTCAGCCGGCGTCAGGCGCATGCTGCGGGCATAACCCTGCACCGACAGTTGCTCGCAGACCTGGCGCTTGCCCAGCACCAGCAAGGTCGTTGGCCGCAGGTCTGCATGGCGCTGGTGGCCACCCTGAGCCGAATCACGGTCGTTCGATGCATTCGTGCCCTGGCTGCCCCCCGGCAGCGGCACCACCGAAATGCTGACGCGGTGCGCGCCCGCACCCAGCATCACGAGCTTGCGCAGGCCGCGCTGCGCCGACGCCAGGGCGTCGTGCAGCGGCGCCACGTCCTGCGGCCGGTGGGCGCGCAGGGCGCAGCCCAGCAGTTGCAGCGGGTGTTCGCCGTCCAGTTCCAGCCGCGCGGCGTGGTTCAGGTAGACGACCTGGGCGTCGGCGGTGACCAGCACCATGCCGTAGTCAATTTCATCCAGCATGCGGGTCATGCAAAGACCCAGTTCGCCGACCGCTGCAGCGCGGCGTTCGGGTCCGGTGTAGCCCTGGAAGCCGCGGCTTTCGCCGGGGTCTGAAGGGCTGAGAGCGAGATTCTGGAACATGCTGTTTCCCCTGTCTGGTGGTGGTGTGCAGGTGTTGGGTTTGATGTCCCGGCACAGCATCGACAGTAAGCAGGAGCGCCTTCTGCAGGCGGCTAATCGGCGCGCGAAACTTGGTCAACTATTTACCTTCGCGGCCACTTGACGGCGCACGGGTTTGCGACATGGTTTGCGACATGGTTTCCGACAAGGACAGCGCGGTGTGCATTGCCGGCGGCAAGCGCCCCACCGTCATCAGCAGCTCGGCCACGCTGGCGTGCCCCGTCTTGCGGCACAAGGCGCTGACATGCCGGCGCACGGTGCCGGGCGCCAGGCGCAGGTCCCGCGCCACACGCTCCGCCGACCCGGCCTGCACCAGGGCCTGCAGCACACGTCTTTCTGGCGCGCTCAAGTGGCTGGCACTGGCGTAGGCCGGCAGGTCGGGGCCGGGCTGGCCGTCAACGGACAGCACCAGCATCAAGATCGTCTCGGTGCCTTCGGCCCCGGGCAGCCGGTGCAGTCGGCCCTGGATCTCGCCGGCCGGCATCGGCCACGTCAGCCGTTGCGGCTGGCCTGCGGCTGCAGCCTGCAACGCCAGCGCAAAAGCCGCCCGCAGCGGCTCTGCCGTGGGCGACAGCCGCTGGCGCGCCAGACGGCAAAGAGGCTGGCGGTCCGCCAGGCATTGGCGAGCAGCAAGGTTGGCATGGCGCAGCACGCCTTCACGGTCCATCAGCAGCAACGGCCAGGCCAGGGCGTCGGCCAGGCGCCGCAGCGCGGGAGACAGCTGCGCGGGGGACGGCTGCGCGGGAGACAAGCGGCCGGCGAGCCGGCGGTCGTGGTCGTTGTCCTGGTCGCTCATGGATGCACGGTAGCCGGGCGTTTGCGGCGCGGCATCGGCGATCGGGTTGATGTGCAGGCCCGGGTGCGGTCGCGCCAACCCGGCCGCTATGATCCGCCGCGTGCGGGCCTGCCTGATCTCTTTGACGACCACGTTGCTGGCCTTGGCAGTTGCTGCGGCCGATGCCCAGGTTTCGACCGCTGCGCCCCCCGTTTCACCACCCACTTTGCCCGCCAAGGTGCTCGTCTATTGCGCCGACGCCAGCCCCGAAGGTTTCGACCCCGCACTGTGGGACAGCAGCAGCACCAGCAACGTCACGACGCAGCTGTTCCAGGGCTTGCTGCGCTTCCAGCGCGGCGGCGCTGAACTGGCGCCTGAACTGGCCACCGCCTGGGCCGTGTCCAAAGACGCCAGGACCTTCAGCTTCACGCTGCGCCGGGGCGTGAAGTTCCACACCACGCCTTACTTCAAGCCGACGCGCGACTTGAATGCCGACGACGTGATGTTCAGCTTCACGCGGCTCATCGACCCGAAGCTGACTTTCAACCAGGCCTTCCCCGCCACTTTCGTCTATCCGCAGAGCTTGGGCCTGGCGCAGATGATTGCCGGCATCGACCGCGTGTCCGACCATGAAGTACGTTTTCGCCTGCACAAGCCCAACGTCAATTTCCTGAGCTACTTCGCCGGCAGTTTTGCCGCCGTGCATTCGGCCGAATACGCCGCGCAGCTGCTGGCGCAGGGGCGCGCCAGCGCCATCAACAACCAGCCCGTCGGCACAGGGCCCTACCGCTTCAAGAGCTACCGCAAGGACGACGTGCTGCGCCTGCAGCCGCACCCCGACTACTGGCGCGGCATGCAGGCCACGCCGGCGCTGGTGTATGCCATCAGCCGCGAAGCCAGCGTGCGGGTGCAGAAGTTGGCGCGCGGTGAATGCCATGTGGCGGCGCCGATTCGCGATGTCGACATCAGCGCCCTCAGCGGCCACCCGCAGGTTCGCATCCTGAAGATCCTGGGGCTGAACATCAGCTACCTGTCTTTCAACCTGAAGAAGCCGCCGGTCAACCAGCGCGACGTGCGCGAGGCGCTGGACATCGCCATCGACCGCAACGCGCTCTTCAAGGTGCTGTTTCCGCGCGGTGACGCGCTGCAGGCCGTGAGCGCCTTTCCGCCCGCGGTGCCGGGTTTCAACAAGACGCTGAAGAACGAATACAACCCCGAGCGCGCCAAGCAGCTGCTGGCGGCGGCGGGCTTCGCGAACGGCTTCGAGATCGACCTCTGGGCGCTGCCCATCAGCCGCCCCACCAACCCGAATGGCCAGCTGATGGCGCAGATGATCCAGGCCGACTGGGCGCGCGTGGGCGTGAAGGCGCGCATCGTCACCTACGAATGGGGCGAATACCTGAAGCGCGCCAACAGCGGCGAACACTTCGTGTACATGAGCGGCTGGAGCAGCGACATCGCCGCCGCCGACGAATTCTTGACCCCCAACCTCACCTGCCCGGCCAGTCGCGGCGGCATCAAGTTCTGCAACAAGGACTTCGACGCGCTGGTGGACGGCGCGCGGGCTGAAACCGACGAAGCCAAACGACTGCTGATGTTTGAAAAGGCGCAAGAGATCTTCAAGCGCGAAAGACCGTGGATGCCGATGGCCCACGCCAGCATCTACATCCCCGTGCGCAAGGACGTGACAGGCTTCGTGATGTCACCCAACGGCAGCGTGGACTTCGAAGACGTGGTGCGCCGGTGAAGTTGCGAAAATGAAACGCGTCGAAGACATCGCGGCGGACCCGGACTTCCGCCACTTGAGCACCCTGCGTAGCGTGCCCTTTGACCTGCGCTATGTGGGCAGCAACAACTTTGCCGGCCGCAGCCTCTACGGTCGGCTCGACTGCGCCTGGCTGCGCCGTGAAGCAGCCGACGGCCTGGAGGCCGCCGCCGCCTGGCTGCACATACAGCGCCCGGGCTGGCGACTGCGGGTGCTCGATGCCCTGCGCCCGCAGCGCGTGCAGGAAGCGATCTGGGTCGATGTCGCCGGCACCCCGGCGCAGGAATACTTTGCCAACCCCGAGCGCGGTTCGATCCACAGCTACGGCATGGCGGTGGACGTGACGCTCCTGCTGCCTGACGGCACGGAGGCCGACATGGGCAGCGGCTTCGACGAGATGACGCTGGCGTCGCACCCCGCGCTGCATGCGCAGCACCTGGCCAGCGGCGTGCTCACCGCGCGCCACGTGGCGGAACGTGAATGCCTTTTGGCTGCCTTGCAGCACGGCGGTTATGCCGGCATCCCCAACGAATGGTGGCACTTCGACCATGGCGATCGCGACCACGTGCGGCGGGTGCTGCCGCGCGTTTACTGAAGAGGGCTGCGATGACGACCTCGAGACGATCCTTCCTTGCCGCCGGGGCCATTTCGGGCCTCGCGGGCACCGCGAACGCCGCCACTCCGGCGCTGGCGCAGCCCCGCCCCACCGCCATCCGCCCGCGCCGCCTGCAATCCGGCGACACCCTCGCGCTCATCAACCCGTCGAATGCCATCTACGAACGCGAGCCCTACGCCGTCGCCACCGAGTCGCTGCAGGCGATGGGCTTCAAGGTGCGCGAGGCGCCCAACCTGCGGGCCCGTTACGGCCAGTTTGCCGGCACCGACGCGCAGCGTGCGGCGGACGTGAACGTCATGTTTGCCGACCCGTCCGTGCACGGCATCCTGGCGATGACCGGTGGGTCCGGCGGCAACCGCATCCTGCCGCTGCTGGATTACGCCGCCATTCGGCGCACGCCCAAGTTCCTGGGTGGTTTTTCCGACATCACCGCGCTCATCAACGCCGTGCACGCGAAGACCGGCCTCGTCACCTTCCACTGCCCCGTGGCGGCGTCGGAATGGAACACCTTCAGCATTGACCACTGGCGCGGCACGGTGGTGGACGCACGCGCCATGCTGCTGGCCAACCCGCAGGAGAAGGACGACAACATCGTCAGCAAGGCCGGCCGCATCACCACTCTGCGCGGCGGCACCGCCCGCGGGCCGCTGCTGGGTGGCAACCTGGCGGTGCTGACCAGCATGGCCGGCTCGTCATACTGGCCGGCCTTTGATGGCGCGATCCTCTTCCTGGAAGACATCAACGAATACATCTACCGCGTGGACCGCATGCTCAGCACGCTGATGTTGAGCGGCGTGCTGCAGCGTCTGGCCGGCGTGGTGCTGGGCGCCTTCACCAAGTGCGAACCCGGCGACGGCTACGGCACGCTGACGCTGGACGAAGTCTTCGACGATTACTTCTTGCCTCTCAATGTGCCGGTCTATCGCGGCGCGCAGTTCGGCCACATCAAACGCAAGTTCACGCTGCCAGTAGGCCTGGATGTGGAGATGGATGCGACGGCAGGAACCATCCGCTACCTGCAGCCGGCAGTGCTGTAGGCTGAGTTGCACTGCTCATTGCCTGCTGGCGATATTGCGATCCATTCCTTTCCCCAGAGCCAACATGTCCACCCTCGCCCTTTCGATGCCAAGAACCGCCTGTCGGAACTGGTGAACCGCGTCGTGGCGGGCGAGGTGATCGGGTTCACCCGCCGCGGCGTCTTGATGGCCCGCCTGGCGCCGCCTGAAGACGACACGGCACGGCAGCGCCATGTGCGCAAGAGCGGCGCAGCCCTGGCGACTTTGCCTGGCTGAAGGCAAAGTCAGGCGGTTCGCTGCAGCGGCCGCAGCCGACCTTGCCGGACCGCGGCTTCTGCGCCCGCCGGCAACGCCAGCCACAGCACCAGCACCGCCGCCAGCAGCGGCAGGTTCTTCACCAGCGGCGCGCAGTGGTCCAGCGTCAGCTCGGGCATGTGGATCGCCGCCATGGCCGTGTAGCCGATGATGGCTGCGACCTGCAGCGCATACAGCTTCGGCCCCGGCTGCCCCAGCATCCCCAGCATCGCGAGGCCCAGGCCGGCATTCAGCGTGCAGGACAGCACCAGCATGACCGCGCCAGCCTGGCCTTCAAAACCGCAGCGTGCCAGCAGTGCCAAAACGCCGGAGCCTTGGGGCAGCAGCGCGCTGACCGCCGCGGTCCACAGCCACATCAGCGCCAACGAGGCGCGCAGGCCAGCCGCCACCCGGGGGCTGAGTTGAACGCGCAAGTCCAGCAAGGGCTGCGGCGGCGACACCCGCAAGCCATCCGCAAAGCCGGTGGGCGCGCGGCCCAGCAAGTCAGCGGCTGCGTTGTGCGTGGGCACATTGCCTTGCGCCAGCATGTCCACGGTATCGCGGCACAGCACCTGCTGCGGCAGGGCCTCGGCGACGTGCGCCGTCAGCCGCGTGGCAGCCAGTGGCAGCGGCAGCCACAGCGTGTCGCCCAGGCCGAGCGCCCTGCGGTATGCCGCCAGCAGGCCGCGGTAGCTGAGCACGTCGCCGCCGCCGATGTCGAAGACGCCCGCGGCGGGTTCGGCGCGTTCCAGACAGCGGGCCACGATCTCAGCGACTTCAAAGACATGGATCGGCTGCAACGCTTGCCCGCCGCCACCTGGCAGTGCCACCACCGGCAGGCTCGCCAGGGTGGCAAATACCTTGGCACTGGCGCAATCCGGGCCATAGACCAGCGTCGGCCGCAACACCGTGGCCTGCAGGGGCAGTGCCAACAGCGCCTCATCGGCTGCACGCTTGCTGCGGAAGTAGGGCGACGCGCCGGTGGCAGCGCCGAAGGCCGACACCTGCACCACACGCAACGCAGGCAACCCCGGCAAGCCGCGCTGCATCGCCGCCAGCGCCGCGCCGCGGAAGAGTTCAGTCGGTCCCTCGGTGTGAACCCGATCAAAGGTCTGCCCGCCGCGTGGCAGCAGGATGCCGACGCAGTTGACCACCGCGTCGATGCGCGACTGCACCAGCCGCTGCGCCCAGGCTTCTGGTGCCACCGGGGCCATGAAGTCCAGCCGCCAGCCCTTTGCCCGTTCTTGTTCACGCTTATCGGCACCCTGCCGCGTCCCCTGCACCACCTGGTGCCCGCGCGAGCGGAGCGCCCGCACCACCGCCTGGCCGACACAGCCCGTCGCACCACAGACCAGCACTTTCATGATTCCGCTCCTTTTGTGTGCTTGGCGGCGCGATCCGGCGTAAGCCCTGCCGCGCACGTTCCGGCCTGGCACTGCGCCATGGCGGCGGCCACGCGCCGTGCGCGCACCGCCCGCACCGCCGCAATCAAGGGCGCGGCCGTCCTGGAGATGCGCTGGCGGTGGCGCGCAAACACGCGGTAGCCGGCGTTCGCCAGCGGCGCCAGCAGGCCCCAGGCCGTGGGCTTGAGCACCCAGCCCAGGCCCACAGCGGCATAGGCCTCGCGCAGCGCAGCCAGGCCGATCAGGTGGGTGCCGTCCGGCCACACGCCGTGAATCTGGGCCTGCAATTCGGCCAGCGTGGTGCCGTACGTCGCAGCTTCGAACCCCGGCGCGGTGATGTCGACAAAGGCCAGATGGCCCCCCGAATTGCGCTCCCACAAATGGTCCGTTTCCAATGAGCAGACCGGGCAGGCGGCGTCGTAGAGCAGCGTGAGCGGGTAGGTTTTCATGGTGTTACTTGCAGTTATTTCAGTCAATTGCGAAATCACGGGGCGTGGCTTCGGGCGGGTGAAAGTGGCCTTGGCAATGGATGGGGTTGCAGCCCGGGTTCAGGGCCCGAGCAGGTGCGCGGGTGTGATGCCCGCGTCGTCCGCCGGCCCGCGATGCACCAGCTTCTTGATGCGTGCGCCCAGCTTCAGTACCTTCGACAGCGTGTCGGTGTCCAGGCGCAGCATCTCGTCGCTCCAGGCCGTCAGCGTTTCCAGCAGTTCCAGCGTCTCTTGCATGCGCAGCTTGGCGGCAGCGGGCTCACGGCTGACGGCGGGGTCTGCCAGCAGTTCACGCAGCACCGCCACCGTCGGCGCGATCTCCCTCTTTTGACGCTCTCTGACGATAGTGCGGACTAACTCCCACACTTGCGTGGAGGTCTCGAAGTGGTCGCGCCGGTCGCCGGCGAGGTGGGTCAAACGGACCAGATTCCAGCCCTGCAACTCACGCAAGCTTGTGCTCACATTCGAGCGCGCCACCCCCAGCGTATCGGCAATTTCTTCGGCGTGCATGGGCCGGCCCTGGATGTACAGCAGGGCGTGGATCTGGGCCACGGTGCGGTTGACGCCCCAGCGGGCGCCCATCTCGCCCCAGTGCAGGACGAAGCGTGAGAGTGTCGGTGTGAGGTCCATGGCAGCACTGTGCACATGGTCTGAGTTTCTGTCAAGACAGAAACAAAAGATCTATCGACGGCAGCCGGCGGGCTTCAAGAATGGGCTCAGAAAGAAGATCCGGGCTCGCGCAGGAAGGCATCTTCTTCCGCCGTGGACACGCGCCCCAGCACCGCGTTGCGGTGCGGGTAGCGGCCGAAGCGCTGCACCACGTCGTGGTGCTTGACGGCCCAGATGCGGGCTTCTTCGGCCGCAGGGTGCTCGGCGGCCAGGGCGGTGAAGAGCACGACCGACTGCGCCTGGGCGCCGAGGTCTTCGGCGTGTTCAAAGGGCAGGTAGGCAAACCAGCGCTGCAGCGGCGGCAGCAACCGGTCACCACCACGGCGCACCAGTTCGCGCGCCGCCGCCAGCGCCAGCGGGTCGCCCGCAAAGGCCTGCGCGGTGCCGCGGAAGGCGTTGCGCGTGAATTGGTCCAGCACGACGATGCGCGCCAACGCGCCGGCCGGTTCGGCGTCCCACTGCAACAGTCCGCCGTCCAGCGCCAAGCCCAGCGTGGCGCCGAAGCGCTGCAGCACCTGCGCATCAAAGGCAGCGTCCTGGCGAAACCACTCACCACGCGCTTGTGCGCTGGGCGGGTCGCCGAACCAGAAGGCCAACACGTCGGTGGCTTGCATCGCTTTGAGTCCTGTTGCGCTGGTGTCAATCGAGCCGTGCGCCAGAGTCCTTCACGGCCTTGGCCCACTTCGGCATTTCGGCGCCAAGAAAGCGCGTGAAGTCTTCGGGGCCCAGGTAAGCCGGGTCGGCGCCCTGCGCCACCATGCGGTTCCGGATGTCGGGCGTCTCCAGCGCCGCCTTGAAGGCGGCGGCCAGCTTGTCCACCACCGCCCTGGGCGTGGCGGCCGGCGCCAGCACCCCGTAGAAGCCAACGACGTCGAAGTCCTTCAGCCCTGCTTCAATCAGCGTGGGCGTGTCGGGCAGCGCGTTGCTGCGTTCGCGGCTGGTGACGGCCAGCGCACGCAGCTTGCCCTGCTTGACGTACTGCGCGGCTTGCGGGATCGACTCGGCCATCATCTGCACCTGGCCCGCCAGCAGGTCGGTGAAGGCCGGCGCGCTGCCGCGGTACGGGATGTGGACGATGAAAGTGCCGGTGGCGGACTTGAACATCTCGGGCACCAGGTGGCTGATGCCACCGTTGCCGGCCGAGCCGTAGTTGAGCCGGCCGGGGCTCTTCTTCGCCAGCGCCACCAGTTCTTTCACCGTGGTGGCTGGCACGCTGGGATTGACCAGGATCGCCAGCGGCTGCATCGCCGTGCGTGCCACGGGCGCAAAGTCGCGCAGCGTCTGGTACGGGTTCTTCGGGTAGATGGCCGGGTTGATCGTCATCGTGCCGGTGTTGGCCATCAAGAGCGTGTAGCCGTCGGGGTCGCTCTTGGCCACGAAGTCGGCGCCCACGCTGCCGCCGGCGCCGGCCTTGTAGTCCACGATCACCGGCTGCCCCAGCAGCTGGCCCAGGCGGTCGGCCAGCAGGCGCGCGTGGGCATCCAGCGGGCCGCCGGCTGGGAAGCCGACGAGCAGCTTCACGGGCTTGTTCGGAAACGCGGTTTGCGCGGCTGCGGGTGCGGCCCAGGCAGCGGCTGTTGCGGCGGCGAACATCGCAAGGGCAGCGCGGAGGGTGGCGCGGCGGGTGGCTTTCATCTCAGGTCTCCGACGGTTTGTAGGGGTTGCCATCCAGCAGGTCTTGAGTCTCGGCATGGCGTCGCATGTAGGCCGCGACGTAGCTGCAGGTCGGGCGCACCCGCAGGCCCTGGGCGCGGGCCCAGTCCAGCACGGCCTGCACCAGTTCACCGGCCAGCCCCTGGCCCTGCAGCGCTCGCGGCACTTCGGTGTGGTGCAGCACCAGCACATCGCCGCTGCGGCGGTAGCTGCAGACGGCCCGCGGCTGCGGTGGCGGCCCGGCTGGCAGGCCTTCAAAACACGAGGCAGCGACGTTGTGCGTGATGGTCATCGGCATGGCGGCGCATTCTGCCCCCCGCCGGGGGGATCCGTGCTCCACCCGCCTTCAATTTGGGTTTACATTGGCTTTCAAACATCGGCCCGCAAGGGGTCGGTGCTCAGCCGCTTGGGGTCTCGTGAACAAAGCCTGGTTCCTGGAAAGTGTCGCCACCGACGGCTCGCGCCTGACGCAGGCCATCCACAAGCTGCCCTTCCGCGTCGGCCGCGACGCCACCAACGACCTGGCCGTGGACGCGCGCGGACTGTCGCGCCAGCACGCCGAATTCCAACCCGGTGAAGGCGGCCTGCTGCGGCTGGCGGACCTGGACAGCACGAACGGCACCTACGTCAACCGCGAACGCATCCGCGGGTCGCGTGCGGTGACTGAAAACGACGTCATCCACTTCGGCAATGCCGAATACCGCCTGGGGCTGGAGACCGCCACCCGCATGGCGCAGCAAGTGGACGAGGGCGAACGCACGTTGATCGCGCCTGCCGGCAGCACGCTGAGCCAGAACTTTGTGCGCCACGAGCGCCAGTTCATGGACCTGCTGCGTGGCCAGGGCCTGTCGGCGGCGGCGCAGCCGATCGTCGATGCGCAGAGCGGCAAGCTCTTTGCCTACGAACTGCTGGGCCGCTGCACCCACCCCGACTTGCCGGCGTCACCGATCCAGCTCTTCCACCTGGCCGCCATGCTCGACCGCGAAGCCGAGCTGAGCGAAGCCTTCCGCAACTACGGCATCGCGGCCATCGCGCCGCGTTTGAAGGGCACCAAGCTCTTCGTCAACACGCACCCCAAGGAGACCTTTGCCGAGAGCTTTTTCGCCGCACTCACCCTGCTGCGCGCGCAACAGGGTGCGCCCGACCTGGTGGTGGAGGTGCACGAAACCGCGGTCATGGAAATCGAACGCATGAAGGACCTGGCGGCGCGCCTGGCCGAGATCAACGTCAGTTTTGCCTACGACGACTTCGGCGCCGGCCAGGCGCGGCTGAATGAGCTGGGCGACGTGCCGGCGCACTTCGTCAAGTTCGACATGGGCCTGATCCGCGGCATCCACGAAGCCAGTGAACGCAAGCAGCGCGTGGTGCGCGACCTGGTGCGCCTGGTGCTGGAACTGGGCTCGGTGCCGCTGGCCGAAGGTGTCGAGCTGGAAGCCGAAGCGGTGGTCTGCCGAGAGATGGGTTTTCAGCTGGTGCAGGGCTACCTCACCGGCAAGCCGATGCCGCTGAGCAGCGTCTAGACACCCGGGCGCGTCGCGCTGTCGCGCAGGCCGCGGCAGCGCAGCAAAGCCGCCTGCAGCTTGTCGACATCGATGGGTTTGGTCAGGAAGTCGTCCATGCCGGCGCGCAGCGCCTCGTCACGCTCACTGACCAGGGCCGCAGCGGTCAGCGCGATGATCGGCAACCGGCGGCCGGCTTCCAATTGCCGCAAGGCGCGCGTGGCCTCGTGGCCGCTCATCAACGGCATCTGCACATCCATCAGCACGGCGTCAAAGGGCGCACCCTCGGCAACACTGCGCTGCACGGCCGCCACCGCTTGAAGGCCATCCCCGGCTTCCACGACCTGCACGCCCCAGCTCTGCAGCATGGCCACCGCGATCATCATGTTGACGGCGTTGTCTTCCACCATCAGCACACGCGCGCCAGCCAGGCTGTTTGACGCGCCCGCCGCACCCAGCGCGGCCGTGTCCTGCAGCGGCAGTTCGCACGGCGGCAAAGGCAGCACCACCCAGAAGCGGCTGCCCTGGCCGACTTCGCTGTCCACGCCCACACTGCCGCCCATCAGCAGCGCCAGTTCACGGCAGATGGACAAGCCCAGGCCGGTGCCGCCGAAGCGCCGGGTGGTGGACTGGTCGGCCTGGGTGAAGGGCTTGAACAAGCGCTGCAGCGACGGCCCGTCGATGCCCGGCCCGCTGTCGCGGACTTCAATGCGCACCGCGCCGTCGGCGTCGCGCCGGGCCAGCACCTGCACGTCGCCATGGGCGGTGAACTTGAGGGCGTTGGACAGGAAGTTGGTGACGATCTGGCGCACGCGCAGCGGGTCGCCAACCACCCCGTTCACGCCGTTCACGCCGTTCACACCACCACTCAGACTGCCGTCCAGAGTGAGCTGCAACCGCAGGCCGCGCGCGCCGGCCAGCGTCTGGTAGGTGTGCTCCAGCGTGCGCAGCAGCGCGCTCAGGTCAAAGGCGGTGGTCTCGATCTGCAACATGCCGGCTTCGATCTTGGACAGGTCGAGGATGTCGGAAATGATGCCGGCCAGCGACTGCGCGCTGTCGGCGATCTGGCCCAGGTACTGTTGGCGCAGGGCATCGCTGACACCATCGGCCCGCGCCATGCGCGCCAGGCCGATCATGCCGTTGAGCGGTGTGCGCAGCTCGTGGCTGGTGTTGGCCAAAAAGGCGCTCTTGGCGCGGTTGGCGGCTTCGGCGTCGTCACGTGCGCGGGCCAGCGCCTGTTCGAATTGGCGGCGCTCCGTCACGTCTTCGGCGATCCAGGCGGTGCCGCTGGCGGCGGGCCGGGTGGGGTCGATGGGGCAGCCGCGCACCAGCGCCGTGAAAGTGCTGCCGTCCTGGCGACTGACCGTGCGTTCCAGCGCCACGGGTTCGCCACGGGCCAGCAGCGGGCCGGCCACCACGCCGACTTCCGCGTAGTCGTCGGCATGCGGCCAGACCACTGATTCGGGCTGACCCACCAGTGTGCCGGGGGCCCAACCGAAGATGCGCTCGAAGTGCGGGTTGGCCAGCACGAAGCGGCGCTTGCGGATGACGGCAATGCCGATCGACGCGTTGTCCAGAATGGCCACGCGCTCCATGCGGTCGCGTTCGCCGGCGCTGACATCGCGGGCGTTGATCACCATGTGTTCACGGCGGTCCATCATGAAGCGCGCCGCGGACACGCGCATCGCCACCTCGGCTCCATGGCGGTTGAAGAAGCTCACCGGCAAGTCGGTCACGCTGCCCGCACTGTTCAAGCGGGCCAGGAACACACCGCGCGCCGCCTCATGGCCCCAGACACCCAGCTCCAGCGAGGTGCGGCCCACCGCCTCGGCGGCGCTCCAGCCGCTGACGCGCTCAAAGGCCTGGTTGACCATCGCATAGTGGCCGGTGGTGGCGTCGGTGAGCGTGATCAGGTCGGGGCTGGTGTCCACCACGTGCGCCAGCATGGCCTGCGACCGGCGCACCGCTTCCTGCGCGGCCAGACGCTCGCTGGTATCGACAAAGATCGACAGCACGGCCGGCCCGCCATCGGCCTGCACGCGCACGCCGGTGGCCTGCACCGTCAGCAGCTTGCCCTGCACCAGAAACTGCAGGCTCGTTTCGGGCAGGGCTGCGCCTTCGGGCATGGCCACCAGTTGTTCCATGCGGCGGCGCGCAAGCTCGCGCGAATCGCCATTGGCAAGACGGGCCAGCAAGTCGGTGCCCAGCATGTCCGACAGGTCGGCGTGGCCAAAGAGGCGCACGGCCATGGGGTTGGCGTCGATGACGTGGCCGTGGCGGTGCACCACCAGCGGGGTGGGTATAAACGCAAACAGGTCCTGGTAACGCGTTTCGGTGGCCTGCAATTCGGCGCGCGCGGCGTGCATGGCGGTGACGTCGCGCGCCACACCCCAGTAGCCCTTGAAGACGCCACGGGCGTCCATGCGCGGTTCACCGCTGGCCAGGTAGCTGCGCAGGCTGCCGTCGCGGTTGCGCCAGCTGACAGGCCGGTCACGGAACGGCGCGCGAATTTCCAGGTCGGCCATCAGCGCGTCCAGCGTGTCGGCGTCGCAGACAAAACGAGGCAACTCCCAGGGCAAGGCGCCCAGGCCGGTGCTCGATTCCAGCGCGCGCAGCTCGTGGTCATTCTGGCCGGCAGCGACGAGGCGGTAGCGGCTGTCGATCTCCCAGTACGCGTCTGCCGCCAAAGACAGCAAGCGGCGAAAGCGCTGTTCTCGCTGGTGCGCTGCACGCACCGCCTGGCCGAGCGTGAGCGCCAGCACATCACCGATCGCCAGGCCGACGCCGATGCACAGCAGGTGCACCCCCAGCAGCCAGCCGACCGCCGGCCAGCCCGGCGGCAGCGGCCGGGCCGGCGGCGCCAGCGCCAGGCCCAGCATCACCAAGGCCGACACCACCGCCAGCAGCAGCGCCGCGCGTCGGCCGCACACAGCGCCCAAGGCGCACACCAGCAGGGGCACCAGCAGCAGTGCCGGTGCCGACAGCCCCCAACCCAGGCGCAGCGTGGCCAGTCCCATGACGACCACGGCGACGATCAAAAGCCCCGTCAAGACCTGCGTCAGCCACGCCGCCGCCGCGGCAGCCGCACGCAGACCCAGTGCACTGAGCCCCGCCAGCACGCCATAGGCCAGCACCACGGGCCCCACGAGCGCTTTGTCAGGGTGAAAGACCAGCAAAAGCAGCGCCGCGGCGGCCGCCGTGGCGGCCAGGATGAGGATGAAGCGTCGCACCAGCTGCATGGGCGGCCCACTGGAGGGCAGCTCGTCGCGGCGCACCAGCACCGGGATCGAGTGGTCGAGGTCGATCGGCAGGGTGCGGCCCACAGTGCCTTTCAGTTTCTGGCGGCGTGCAGCAGCGCTCGGGTGGCTTCAGCCACACCGCGCGCCGCCAAGGCATAGGCCTCGGGCGTGCTGGCCAGGCCTTGCCCTTCACCGGCGTAGAGCACGGCGCGTGAGGAACTGACGATGATCGGTCCGCCGGTTTCGCCTGACCCGGCCCGCCAGCCCGCCCGCACGGTGGCAGCAGCGTCACCGCCTTGCGCGCCAATGCCCGGAATCAGCAGCGGCAACGTCGGCGCAAGCGCCCGCACCCGCGCCACTTCTTCGGGGTAGGTGGCGCCGACGACCAGGCCCAATTCCGCCCCGGACCCCCACTCGCCCGCAGCCAAGCGTGCAATGCGTTCAAACAGTTTTTCACCACCGTCCAGCGTCTGCGCCTGCAGGTCGCTGCCGCCGGGGTTGGAGGTGCGGCAGAGCAGGATCAGGCCCTTGCCGGTGTGGCGCTTGTAGGGTTCGATGGAATCGAAGCCCATGAAGGGCGACAGCGTCACGGCGTCGGCGCGGTAGCGTTCAAAGACCTCGAGCGCGTACTGCGCAGCCGTGGCACCGATGTCGCCGCGCTTGGCGTCCAGAATCACCGGCACGTTCGGTGCGACGGTGTGGATGTGCGCGATCAGCCTTTCCAGCTGGTCTTCGGCGCGCTGCGCGGCGAAGTAGGCAATCTGCGGCTTGAAGGCAATCACCAGGTCTTGGGTGGCAGCGACGATGGCCGCGCAGAAGTCGAAGATGCGCCGCGGGTCGTCGCGCCAGGGCAGTGGGAACTTGGCCGGCTCCGGGTCCAGGCCGACGCACAGCATCGACGCGTTTTGCGCTTCTGCGGCGGCGAGCTGGGCGCGAAAGCTCATGCGCTTTCCGTGCCCCAACGTGCCGCCAGCGCGGCCGCCAGGCCGGTGTAGCTGCCGGGTGTCAACGACAGCAGACGCTGCTTGTCGGCATCGGGAATCGCCAGGCCCCGGATGAAGCCCAGCATCAGCTCGCGCGTGATCGGCTTGCCCTGGGTGAAGTCCTTCAGCTGGTCATAAGGGTTGGGCAGGCCATGCCGGCGCATCACCGTCTGCACGGGTTCTGCCAGCACTTCCCAGGCGCCGTCGAGGTCGGCGGCCAGCGCCGCTTCGTTCAGCTGCAGCTTGTCCAGGCCACGCGCCAGGCTGTCCAGCGCCAGCAGCGTGTAGCCCAGCGCCACGCCCATGTTGCGCAGCACGGTGCTGTCGGTGAGGTCACGCTGCCAGCGGCTGATGGGCAGCTTGTGGCTCATGTGGGCCAGCAGCGCGTTGGCGAGGCCGAAGTTGCCCTCGGCGTTTTCGAAGTCGATCGGGTTGACCTTGTGCGGCATGGTGGAAGAACCCACCTCGCCTTTCTTCACCCGCTGCTTGAAATAACCCAGCGAGACATAACCCCAGACGTCGCGGCTCCAGTCGATGAGCACGGTGTTGGCGCGCGCCACGGCGTCGAAGAGCTCGGCCATGCAGTCGTGCGGTTCGATCTGGATCGTGTAGGGGTTGAAGGCCAGGCCCAGTTGCTTTTCGACGACCCGGCGGCTGAAGCCTTCCCAGTCGAAGCCGGGGTAGGCCGCGACGTGGGCGTTGTAGTTGCCCACCGCGCCGTTCATCTTGGCCAAGAGCGGCACCGCGGCAATGCGCCCGCGCGCCGTCGCCAGGCGCGCAGCCACGTTGGCCACTTCCTTGCCGACGGTGGTGGGGCTGGCGGTCTGGCCGTGGGTGCGGCTGAGCATCGGCACGGCAGCCTGCTCATGCGCCATCTGCGTCAGCTTGGCCTGCAGACGGTCCAGCGCGGGCAGCAGCACCTGCGCGCGCGCGGCCTGCAGCATCAACGCGTGGCTCGTGTTGTTGATGTCTTCGCTGGTGCAGGCGAAGTGCACGAACTCACCGGCACGTTCCAGTTCGGCTTGGCCCGTGAAACAACCCTTGAGCCAGTACTCCACCGCCTTGACATCGTGGTTGGTGGTTTTCTCGATGTCCTTGATGGCCTGCGCGTCTTCTTCGGCAAAGTCCTGCACCCGCTGGCGCAGCAGGCTGCGCGCGGCGGGCGACAAAGGTTTGAATTCATCGAAGCCGGCGTCGGACAGGGCGATGAACCATTCCACCTCCACCTGCACGCGGCGGTGCATCAGGCCGTATTCCGACAGCAGCGGCCGCAGCGCGGCCAGCTTCTGCGCGTAGCGGCCGTCTAGCGGGGACAGGGCGGTGAGGGCAGACGGAGCAGAGGGATTCATGCAGTGTGGCGAAAGGGGCAGGGCGGGTCTTGCGCGGCGCGACGATTCTAGGTGGCCGCCCTGCGTGGCAGACCCCGAGGAAGCGCCTAGGGAACAGGACTTGCTATAACCACAGGCCACAACCACTTGCCACAACCCCGAGGAGCCGTTCATGTCCCTGTCACGCCGCCACGCCGTCGTTATCGCCATCGCGCTGTGCGCCACCCTGGCCGCACCGGCCTTTGCACAAACCAAGATCAAGGTCGCCGCCATCTACACGGTGCCGGTCGAACAACAATGGGTCAGCCGCATCGACAAGGCGCTGAAGGCCGCGCAGGCGCGCGGCGAGATCGAATACGTCTTCAGCGAAAACGTCGCCAACGCCGACTACGAACGCGTCATGCGCCAGTACGCCGAAAAGGGCAACACCTTCATCGTCGGCGAGTCCTTTGCCGTCGAAGCGGCGGCACGCAAGGTGGCCAAGGACTACCCCAAGATCAGCTTCCTGATGGGCAGCAGCGGCAAGCCGCAGGAGCCCAACTTCAGCGTCTTCGACAACTACATCCAGGAGCCCGCGTACCTGAGCGGCCTGATCGCCGGCGGCATGAGCAAGAGCGGCAAGATCGGCATGGTCGGCGGCTTCCCCATCCCTGAAGTCAACCGGCTGATGAACGCCTTCATGGCCGGCGCGAAAGAGAGCAACCCGAAGGCCGAATTCACCGTCACCTTCATCAACAGCTGGTTCGACCCGCCCAAGGCGAAGGAAGCCGCCTTCGCGATGATCGACAAGGGCGCCGACGTGCTGTATGCCGAACGTTTTGGCGTCAGCGACGCGGCCAAGGAACGCAAGGTGCTGGCCATTGGCAACGTCATCAACACGCAGGCACAGTACCCCGACACGGTGGTGGCCAGCGCGCTGTGGAACATGGAACCGACGATCGACGCCGCGCTGAAAGCGGTCAAGGCTGGCGCCTTCAAGGCCGAGGACTACGGCAAGTATTCGACGATGAAGTTCAAGGGCAGCGAGCTCAGCACGGTGGGCACTTTTGAAGGCAAGGTGCCCAAGGCGGTGGTGGACAAGGTGCGGACCCGCACCGCCGAAATCCTGGCCGGCAGCTTCACGGTGAAAGTGGACGACAGCGCACCGAAGGGTTCGGCGAAGTGACCGCAAGCACGCCGCAGGGCGTGCGCGCACTGTGCTTCGACATCTTTGGCACGGTGGTGGACTGGCGCACGTCGATCATCCGCGAAGGCCATTTGCTGCAGCAGCGGCTGAACCTGCAAGCGCAAGACTGGTCGGCCTTTGCCGACGCCTGGCGAGCCGGCTACCAGCCGGCGATGCAGGAAGTGCGCAGCGGCGCGCTGCCCTGGACCGACATCGACGGCCTGCACCGCCGCATCCTGGACCGCCTGCTGGCGGCGCGCGAACTGACGCTGGGCGAAGACGATGCGGCCGACTTCAACCGCGTCTGGCACCGCCTGATCCCCTGGCCCGACAGCGTGGCGGGCCTTTACCGTCTGAAGCAGACGCGCACCATCACGAGCCTGTCCAACGGCAACGTGGCGCTGCTGCTCAACATGGCCAAACATGCCGGCCTGCCGTGGGACACCGTGCTGAGCGCCGAACTCTTCCAGCACTACAAACCCGACCCTGAGGTCTACCTGGGCGCCGCTCGCCTGCTCGGCCTGCAGCCGTCGCAAGTGATGATGGTGGCCGCACACCCCAGTGATTTGCGTGCCGCTGCTGCCTGCGGCCTGCGCACGGCCTATGTGCCGCGGCCGCTGGAGCGTGGGCCGGGTGGGTGGATGGAGGACTGCACCGCGGGTGAATTCGATGTCGTCGCCAATGACTTCATCGCGTTGGCTGATCTTGTCTAGACACGCTGAGGCAAGCAGACACCTTCAGGCCAGGAAAGTCCACACCGCCACACCTACGGTCACGAAGAGCAGCGTGAAGGCGTAGAGCAGGCTCACCAGGCCGGTGCGCAACAGGCGCGGCCACCCGCGACCGCCATGCACGCGGCGCAGCGCCAACCAGCCATAGAGCGGCACCGCGCAGGCGGCCAGCACGCGCAGCCAAGTCTGGTCCACGAGCGTGAGTGCCAGCGCCAGGAACCAGAAACTGTGCACGTGCAGCGCAAACACCAGGTGTTCGGTGTAGCGCATGCGCCGGTTCCAGTAGGCCAGCTTCAGCCACAGCGCAAAGGCCGGGAGCATCACGAACATGGCCGGGCCCAGATTGGCCAGCGCCCGTTCGCCGAGGTCGGCAGACTGGCGCTGCAGTGCCTTGGGGTCCAGGTCCAGCCGGCGCTGCAGGCGTTTGCAGACCCAGGCGGGCAGGCCTTCGCAGTAGAAGACACCGTCCTTCATGCCGCCGCCCATGTGGTCGCCGATGATGGAAAAGCCGATGTCCTTGTGCTGCGGATCGTCATCGATCTTGAATGCGCCGTCCATGCCGCTGGCCAGCAGGCGCAGCAGCAGGAAAGTGACGAGGCTGATCGTCAGGTACAGCCGCAGCGGCAGCACGTAGTGTTTGCGCCGGCCCGCCAGGTATTGGCGTGTCAGTTCACCGGGCTTGAAGAGCAGCAGCGCCAGCGTGCGCCACAGCGCGCCTTCGGTGGAGAGGTAGGCGCCGCCGAACTGCTGCGCAAATTCACCCAGCGTCGGCGGCCTGACTTGGGTCTCTTGGCCGCACTGGGGGCAGAAGCGGGCCGGCAGGCGCGGCGCCGGGCGGTCCAGTGCTTCGCCACAGTTGAGGCAGGCATTGCCGCTGTTCACAGCAGCAGCGCCAGCAACGCGGCAGCCACCACCGTGAACAGCACCACCATCGCATGCGCCGAAGTCAGCACAAAGAAGCGCAGCAGCAGCCAATGCCAGCGCCCGCCATAGACGCGCCGCATCGCCAGCAGCGCATAGCCGGGCAGCACCATCAGACCGATGAGCGTGACGATGTCCCAGCCCACCGCCATGCAGGCCACCACCAGGGCCCAGAAGGCATGCAGGTGCAACGCAAAGACCAGGTGTTCGGTGTAGCGCAGGCGCCGGTTGCGGTACAGCAGCGCCAGGCCCGCGGCGAAGGCCGGCATCAGCACGATCATCAGCGCGCCGGCGTTGGACAGCAGACGGTCGCCAACGTTCTTGGCCTCCTGGATCAGGCCCTGGGTGTCGTGGTCCAGGCGCTTTTGCAGCCGTGCGCAAAGCCACGGCGGCAGGCCTTCACAGAAGTACACCCCGTCGCGCAGGCCGGCGCTGCCCACGGCCAGGCTGATCGACACGTTGCGCGGCCGTTCTGGCAACTTCTCGGCGTCTTGCCGGCCCGGCGCTTCAGCCACCACCAGCGAGCCGGTCAGCCGCAGCAGCAGCAACATCAGCAGGGCTGCCGACAGGTACAAGCGCAGCGGCAGCACATAGTGTTTGCGCTGGCCCGCCAGGTAGCGCACTGTCAGCTCACCAGGCTTGATTAGCAACAGCTTCAGCGTGCGCCACAGCGCGCCTTCGGTGGCGAAGTAGGCGCCGCCAAACTGCTGCAGGAATTCACCCAGCTTCGGCGGCCGAACCGTGCTTTCCTGGCCGCAGGCGGGGCAGAACTTGGGTCGTGTCATGGAAAAGGGCGCCCTGCAATTGGGGCAGGCGGATGGATCGGCAGGGGTTGTGGTGGGCGCCAAGGATGTCATCGCAGCGCCATCACACCAGCAATGCCGCCACCGCACTCAACGCCACGATCAGGGCCACCAGCAAGCCGTGCACCAGCGTCAGCGCGGCGCAGCGCAGCGTCAGGCTCCAGCGCGGGCCGCCGTACACGCGGCGGAAGGCCAGCGCGGCATAGACCGGGATGATCACCAGGCCCAGCGCGAACCACGGTTCCCATTCCAACCCCAGCATGATCGCGGTAATAGTCAGGAACCAGAAAGAGTGCAGGTGCAGCGCAAACACCAAGTGTTCCGTGTAGCTGAAACCGCGGTAGCGGAACAGCAGCGCCAGGCCGCCCGCAAAGGCCGGCAGCAGCACGAAGAGCACCATACCGGCATGGCTGGCGATGCGGTCGTTGACCTTCTGCACCTGCTGCAGCAGCGCAGAGGTGCTGGTGCCCATCCGCGACTGGATGCGCTGGCACAACCAGGCCGGCATGCCTTCGCAGAAGAAGACGCCGCCGGCCACGCCGGCACGTGCCAGGCCCAGGTCGAGCGCCACGTCGGTGGGCCGCTCGGCCAGCACCTTGGCCAGGTCGGGGTCGTCCAGCGCCGACAGTTGCAGCGCGCCCAGCAGCCGCAGCGTCAGCAGCATGACGAGCGTCATGCTCAGAAACAGCCGCAGCGGCAGCACGTACTGCTTGCGCCGGCCGTTGAGGTATTGCGCGGTCAGCTCACCCGGCCGCGCCAGCAGCAATTTGAAGGTGCGCCAGAGCGCGCCTTCGGTGGCGAAGTAGGTGCCGCTGAACTGCTGCATGAATTCCGACACCGTCGGCGGCTTGATGTTGGTTTCTTGCCCGCAGGCGTGGCAGAAGCGCGGCAGCGGGTCGGGCAGCGGTGTTTCGCAGTTGGGGCACTCGCCCTTCACCGCCGCGGCGGTGATGGCCGCCACAGTGGCGCTGGGGACGGGTGACAGCAAAGGCATGGGCCGGGACGGTATCGCACTTTGTGGGCCAGCTGCTGTTCAGTCCTTGTGCGCCACCCCTGGCACGCCCGGTGCAACAGAATCAGGCAATGAGCAACACGTCTGCATCCCTTGCGCCGCCCGTGCTGCAACTGCAAGGCATCACCAAGCGCTTTGGCGCGCTGCTGGCCAACGACCGCATCTCGCTGGATCTGGCGGCGGGCGAAGTGCTGGCGCTGCTGGGCGAAAACGGCGCGGGCAAGAGCACCCTCGTCAGCATCCTCTTCGGACACTACGTGGCCGACGCCGGCACCATCGCGGTGAATGGCCGCACGCTGGCGCCCGGGCAACCCCGCGCGGCGCTGGCGGCGGGCATCGGCATGGTGCACCAGCACTTCACGCTGGCCGACAACCTGAGCGTGCTGGACAACGTGATGCTGGGCACCGAAAGCCTGTGGCGACCCTTCTCCCGGCGCGCCGCTGCTCGCCAGCGGCTGCGGGACGAAGGCGCCCGCTTCGGCCTGCAGGTGGACCCCGACGCGCGTGTCGCTGAGCTGTCGGTGGGCGAACGCCAGCGTGTGGAGATCCTCAAGGCGCTGTTCCGCGGCGCACGCATCCTGATCCTGGACGAACCCACCGCCGTGCTCACGCCGCAGGAAAGTGCGGGCCTCTTCAAGACGCTGGCGCAGATGGTGGCGCAGGGCTTGTCGATCATCTTCATCAGCCACAAGCTCGACGAGGTGCTGCGTGTCAGCCACCGCATTGCCGTGCTGCGCGCGGGGCAGCTCGTCGCCACGCTGCCGGCGGCGGGCGCGGCCAAGGCGCAGCTGGCAGCACTGATGGTGGGCCGCAGCGTGGAACCCGCACGGCGTGGGGCGGCGGCATCGACGGCGGGCGTGGTGTGCGACATCGCGGGCGGCACAGTGCAAGGTTGTGGCGGCAAGCCCTTGCTCGGCCGCCTGAACCTGCAGGTGCACGCCGGCGAAGTCGTGGCCGTGGCGGGTGTTTCCGGCAACGGCCAGGCCGCGCTGGCCGACCTGCTGTGCGGCGAAAGGGTGCTGGACGCGGGCACGCTGATGCTGAGCGGCCGGCCGTTGCCCGCCAGCCCGCGCGCCTTCGTGCAGGCCGGCGTTGCGCGGGTGCCCGAAGACCGCCACGCGGTCGGCGTGGTGGGCGACATGGCACTGTGGGAGAACGTGATTCTTGAACGTTATGCAGACGCCGCCTTTGCGCGCAGCGGTGTCGTCAAGCGCGGCGCGGCGATGGGTTTTGCCAAAGCGCTGCTGAGCCGATTCGACGTCCGCGGCGCCGAGTCGCGCGGTGTGCTGACGGTCACCCGTCGCCTGTCGGGCGGCAACATGCAAAAACTCATCTTGGGCAGAGTCCTGGGCCAGGCCGACCGCCCCGTGCTCATCGTCGCCAACCAGCCCACCTGGGGCCTGGACATCGGTGCCGTGGCCTATGTGCACCAGCAGCTGCTGGACGCGGCGGCAGCGGGCAGCGCGGTACTCGTCATCAGCGAAGACCTGGACGAAGTCTTCGCGCTGGCCGACCGCATCGCGGTCATGCACCACGGGCACCTGAGCCCGGCGCTTCCCGCTGCCCACTGGACGCTGGCGCGCATCGGCATGGCGATGGCGGGCTCTGCCTCAGTGGCCGATTCAGTAGCCGATTCAGAGAGCACCCATGCTGCGGCTTGAAGCGCGCAGCGACACGCCGCGCGCGCTGTTGCTGGGCGCACCACTGCTGGCTATCGCGTTCACGCTCGGCGTCAGCTCGCTGCTGGTCGCCTGGGCCGGCGCGCCGGTGGGCCAGGCCTACGCGCTGCTGCTGCAGGGCGGCTTCGGTTCGGTGTTTGCCATCACCGAAACACTGACCCGCGCCACGCCGCTGATCTTCACCGGCCTGGCCGCGGCAGTGGCCTTCCGCGCACGGCTCTTCAACATCGGTGCCGAAGGCCAGCTCTACGCCGGTGCCCTGGCCGCTGTCGCCGTGGGCGGACTGCATGGCGGCAGCGGCTTCGGCCTGACGCCGTGGCTGCTGCTGCCGCTGATGCTGGCCGCCGCCGCGCTGGCGGGTGCGGCGCTGCTGCTGGTGCCGGCGCTGCTGAAGAGCCGGCTGGCCGTCGATGAAGTGGTGACGACGCTGCTGCTGAACTTCATCGTGCTGCTGTTCGTGGGCGCCATGCTGGACGGCCCCATGAAGGACCCGACGTCTATGGGCTGGCCGCAGAGTGTCGCGGTCCAGGACGCACTGCAACTCAGCAAACTCGTCGAACGCAGCCGCGTGCACACGGGCCTGGTCATCGCGCTGACCTGCGCGCTGGCGCTGTGGGCGCTGCTGCGCTTCACCACGCTGGGCTTCGAGATCCGTGCCGTCGGCTCGGGCCCGCGTGCAGCCGCATTCGCCGGCATGCCGGTGCAGTGGGTGGCGGTGAAGGTGGCGCTGCTGTCGGGGGCGCTGGCGGGTGTGGCCGGCGCGGTGGAAGTGGCCGGCCGCGCCGGCTACGTCACGCTGGACATGAGCCCGGGCTATGGCTACAGCGGCATCGTCATCGCCATGCTGGCTGCCCTGCACCCGCTGGGTGTGGTGGCCGCCGCCGTCTTCGTCGCCGGCATCCTGGTCGGCGCCGACAGCATGAGCCGCGCGGTGGGCGTGCCGACCTACATCGCCGACGTCATCAACGCGGTGGCGCTGCTGTCAGTCTTGGTGGCGACGATGTTCACGCAGTATCGGCTGCGCTGGACATGACCACCCCCGAAAGCGCCTTCGGCGCTCCCCCTCAAGGGGGCGCCGCCGGCGGCCCTGCAAAGCCGGTTCCGCGGCGGCCGCTTGGCAGCGCGTCACCGACATGAGCGAACTGATCGACCTGCTCACCGCCGCGCCCTTCTGGGCCAGTGTGCTGCGTGTCGCCACGCCGCTGATTCTGGGCACCCTGGGTGTGCTGCTTTGCGAGCGCGCTGGTGTGCTGAACCTGGGCATCGAAGGCATCATGGTCGCGGGCGCTTTCACCGGCTGGCTGGCGGTGCACACCGGCCTGCCGCTCTGGGGCGGCGTGGCGGTCGCTGCCGGCACCGGTGCGCTGCTGGGCCTGCTGCACGGCGTGCTGACGGTGACGTTGGCGCTGTCGCAGCACGTCGCAGGTCTGGGCCTGACGCTCCTGGCCACGAGCTTGGCCAGTTATGCCTACCGCGTGACGTTCCCGAAGGTGGACACACCGCCCACGATCCAGGCCTTTGCGGCCATGGACTGGCTGCCGATACCGGTGCTCAACGCACAAACGCCGCTGACGCTGCTGGCGCTGCTGCTGGTGCCGGCCATCGCCTGGCTGCTGGCCCGCACGCCACTGGGCCTGGCCATCCGCACCGTGGGCGAGAACCCCGCCGCCGTCGAAGGCCAGGGCCTGGGCGTGGCGCGGCTGCGCATCGGCGCCATCGTGGCCGGCTCGGCGTTGATGGGCGTGGCCGGCAGCTTCCTCACGCTGGCCGCATTCAACGCCTTCTTTTTCAACATGGTCAACGGCCGCGGCTGGGTCTGCGTGGCGCTGGTGGTGTTTGCGTCCTGGCGGCCCGGCAAGGCTTTGTTTGGCGCGCTGTTGTTTGCCTTCTTCGACGCCCTGCAGCTGCGCCTGCAGCAAGCAGGCCCGGGTGTGATCGGCATCGAGCTGCCGTACCAGGTGTACCTGATGCTGCCCTACGCCATGGCCATCGTGGCGCTGGTGCTGATGGCACGGCGCGCGCAGGTGCCGCAGGCGCTGATGAAGCCGTGGCGGGCCGGCGAGCGTTGAGCGCCGTTGCTCGACTGAGGGTCGGCTGAAGAGTGATCCATCAATGTGAAATAGACACTACATAGTTTGTAGCGTATGCTACTAAGCTTGTGGACGCTGCTCATTACCACCCTGCCCACGCAGCCCAACGCCGTGCGGCTGCGCGTCTGGCGCGCGCTCAAGCAACTCGGCTGTGTTGCTCTGCGCGACGGCGCTTACCTGCTGCCTGAGGCGCAAGGCCTGGCCTTCGAAGCGCTGGCCACTGAGGTGCAGGCACACGGCGGCAGTGCGTCGGTGCTGGCGCTGGTGCCGCGCAGCGGCGCGCAGCAGCAGGAGCTGCTGGCCCTCTTCGACCGCAGCGCCGACTACGCCGCCTGGCGCAGCACGCTGCAGGCGCTGCAGCAAGACCTGCCGCAGTTGGCGCAAGCCGATGCCCGCAAACGCTGGCGCACGGTGGCCGAGGCATTGGCTGCGGTCCAGCGCACCGACCACCTGCCGGGCCCTGCAGCCGCGCAGGCGCAGCAGGACATGGACACGCTGCGACTGGCGGTGGAGGCGCGATATTCCAAGGGCGAACCCCGCTCCGGCCCGGCGCTGGCCATCGCGCGCCTGAACCGCGCCAAGTACCAGGGCCGGCGCTGGGCCACCCGCGCACGGCCCGGCGTGGACCGTCTGGCCTGCGCCTGGCTGATACGCCGTTTCATCGACGCCGACGCGCAGTTCGTCTGGCTGGGTGACCCTGCAGAGACCCCGCGCGGTGCGGTCGGCTTCGACTACGACGGCGCGCAGTTCACGCACGCCGGGGCGCTGGTGAGCTTTGAAGTCATCGCTGCCAGCTTCGGCCTCGACGCCGACCCCGCGCTGGCGCGCCTGGGCCTGACCGTGCGCTACCTGGACGCAGGTGGCATCCCCGTGCCCGAAGCCGCAGGCCTGGCCGCCGTGCTGTCGGGCCTGCGCGCGGTGCATGCCGACGACGACGCGCTGGTGGCAGCCAGTGCGATGGTTTTTGACGCGCTGCATGCGGCGCCGGAGATGGGTGCATGACACCAACTCTTCCACCCACACCCAAGCCCGCGCAGGTCCCACCGGCGGTGCCTTTCTGGGACGCCGTGCGCTTCTGGCTCAAGCTCGGCTTCATCAGCTTTGGCGGCCCGGCCGGGCAGATCGCCATCATGCACAGTGAACTCGTCGAGCGCAGGCGCTGGATCAGCGAACAGCGGTTCCTGCACGCGCTGAACTACTGCATGCTGCTGCCGGGCCCCGAAGCGCAGCAGCTGGCCACCTATATCGGCTGGCTGATGCACCGCACCTGGGGCGGCATCGTGGCGGGTGCGCTCTTTGTGCTGCCGTCGCTCTTCATCCTGATCGGCTTGAGCTGGGTTTACCTGCGCTTTGGCGACGTGCCGGTGGTGGCCGGCATCTTCTATGGCATCAAGCCCGCCGTCACCGCACTCGTGCTGCACGCGGCGCACCGCATCGGCACGCGGGCGCTGAAGAACCGCTGGATGTGGGCGATTGCGGCGCTGGCCTTCATCGCCATCTTTGCCTTCGACACGCCGTTCCCAGCCATCGTGCTGGCGGCCGCACTGATCGGCAGCGCCGGATCACGCTTCGCGCCGCAGGTCTTTGCGCTGGGCGGTGGCCACGGTGCGGCGCAGGCTCACTATGGGCCGGCGCTGATCGACGACGACACGCCGACGCCGGCACATGCGCGTTTTTCGCGCGGCCGGCTGGCCGCCGTTTTGGGCATCGGCCTGGCGTTGTGGCTGGTGGTGGCGGGTGGCTTGCTGGCCACCTTCGGCTGGCAGGGCCTCTTGACGCAGATGGGCTGGTTCTTCACCAAGGCCGCGCTGCTCACTTTCGGCGGCGCTTACGCCGTGCTGCCCTATGTGTACCAAGGCGCGGTGGAGCAGCACCACTGGCTCAGCGGCCCGCAGATGATCGACGGCCTGGCCCTGGGTGAAACGACACCGGGGCCGCTGATCATGGTGGTGGCCTTCGTGGGTTTTGTCGGCGCCTGGCTGCAGCCCGTCTTTGGCGCCGACTCGATGCTGCTGTCGGGCGCCGTGGCCGCCGCCGTCGTCACCTTCTTCACCTTCCTGCCGTCCTTCGTTTTCATCCTCGCCGGCGGCCCGCTGGTGGAGGCCACGCACGGCAAGCTTGGCTTCACAGCGCCGTTGTCAGCCATCACCGCAGCCGTGGTCGGCGTGATCCTGAACCTGGCCTTGTTCTTTGCGTACCACGTGCTGTGGCCGCAGGGCTTCGGCGGGCGCTTCGACTTTGTGTCCGCCCTCATCGCGCTGGCAGCGGCCCTGGCGCTCTTCCGCTTCAAGCTCGGGGTGCTGCCGCTGTTGGCCGCTTGCGCCGCCGTCGGGCTTGCCGTTCGTCTTCTCACCGCAGGAGCTTGACGATGCACCACATCACCGCCCCCGAACTCGCGCTGTGGCAAGCGCAAGGCTTCGACTTTGAACTGCTGGACGTGCGCCGCGCCGGTGTGCGCAGAGAACACGGCGCGCAGATTGCCAGTGCGCGCTGGCACGACCCCGCCGACTGGCTGGACTGGAAGGACAGCATTGGCGGCCAGCGGCCAGTGGTCGTCTATTGCGCCAAGGGCCACGAGATCGGCCAGGGCATAACCGCCACCTTGTGCGCACTGGGAGTGGATGCGCGCTACCTGGTGGACGGCATGCAGGGCTGGCTGCAAGAGGGTCGGCCCACGGTGCCCTTGGCGGTCGGCGTGTAGGCGCGTAGGCGCGTAGCCGGCGTTCAGCCGCAGGCCCCCGGCGCGGCCGGTGCGGGCCGCACGGTCACCAGCACGGGGCCGAGCAGCACGCGGCCCTGGGTGTCGATGAGTGTCAATTCCAGACCGTTGCCGCGCACCACGGCCTGCAGCGTGGCAGGGGTGGTCGCCGTGGTGGAAGCATCCTGGCCCGTGCTGCCATAGAAGCGCGCCGCCTGGCCGGCGATGGCGCCCCACTGGCCGCGGAACTGCACGCGCGCGCAAGGCGCATTGACTTCGATGGCGTTGCCCTGCACGCTGACGGCGACACGCTGGCCGTCGATGGTGTCGGCCAGGTACACCGGGGCGGTACCGGGCGTGAGTGCCACGGCCCCACCGCCGCCGCCTGCGGTTGCAGACGGGCAGGCCAGCACCACCGCCAGGTCACTGGCACAGACCGGCACGGCGCTGGCACCGAAGACGTTCAGGCCATCGATCGTGTCGCCCGTGCCCGTGCCGCCGACCCCGGGGCCGCAGCCGCCCAGCAGCAGCGCGCTCAGCCACAGCCAGGACCACAGCCATGCCGAACGCACCACCCGGGCGGACGACCGCCCACTCATCGTCGCCATTCAGTTCTCCCGCTCGCTGTAGAAATACACGCCGAAGCGCGCGCGGTGCTTGCGGGCTTCGGGCGCGGCGCTGCTGGCGTCGCTGTCGAAACGCGTCTGTGCTTCGTGCATCACCGTCTTGAACGCTGCCTTCCAGGCCAGCACCGACACCTGCTGCAGCCGCGCCGCAGACGCCGCCGTCAGCGCATCGACGAACACTGCCTGCTCCAGGAAATTGCCCTCATCATTCAGATTGGCCACTGCGGCAGACGCGTGGTCTTGAAGGTTCTGCGCCATCAGCCACGACATCTCCTCAAAGCCGTGCCGGGGCGCAAAACCGCTGCCTTCCAGCACCACGCCGTCGGGTATGTCGTGCACCACGCCCAGGCGCAACAGTTCGTCCAGCACAGCCTTGGGCCGCACGTCGCGGCTGACGCTGGCCACCAGGGTGTCGAAGGACGCTGCGCCTGATTTGGGCAGCGCGCGCGTGCCACCTTTCGCATCCTGGTAGCCGGGGTCGTTCATCCAGCGCGCCACGACTTGGGCTGCCATGCCCAGCGGAGCAGGCGGCGAAGCCTTGGCCGCTTCTTCACCGCGGCTGAGGTTGCGCACATCACGCCGGTGCACGCCCGACAGCAGCGACACCGCGCTGTCGGTGGCGGCCATCTGGCGGCCCGCCAGTTCCTGCTGCGCGGCCGCCAGGAAGACGCGCTTGAGCGCCGCCGCAAACACCGGGTAGGTGACGCCATTGCGCAGCAGCAACCGCACCAGCGGCTGCAGCACGCGCAACACGCGGTCCAGGGCCAGGGTGGGTTGGGAACTCATGGCGGGAGTGGCAGTCATCCGGATACAGAGCGGACAGGAGGCAGACTTGACAGGATCAAAGAATGTGGGATATTGTCCCACACATTGCAAACCCTGTCATCCCGCTGCGGCGCAAATTTGCGCCGCAGCACCGAAAGAACCTGAAAGAGAGAGCGCGCCATGAACACAAACCCACCTCTGCAGACTCTGCATCTGGCCAAGACACTCGCCGCGTGCACCCTGGCCGCCGCGCTTGCGGCCTGTGGCGGCGGCGGCGGCAATGCAGACACAGCGCCTGAAGCCAACGGCCCAGGTCTGACGGCTTCACGGCCGGGTGAGCTGGCTGCCACCGTGCAAGGCCGGCTGCGGGCGCTGGACGCGCAGGGCCGGCTCAGCTCGGGCGACGCCATGGGCGGCCTTTCGCCCACTTTTGCAGCGGCCCTGCCCGCTGCCAATGCGGCGCCAGCAGCGCGGGGCGCCAACGCCAGCTCCAGCACACTCTTGCAGGAGGCCGGCATCGATGAAGCCAACCTGATCCAGACCGACGGCCGCACGCTCTACACCCTGCAGCCGCAAAGCCAGGGCAGCGGCCCGAAACTGGCGGTGTATGAACGCGCCACCGACGGCCGCGCCGTCGCGCTGGGCCAGCTGTCGCTGCCCGCCGACGGCGGCCAAAGCTTCAACACCGACGGCATGGTCTTCAGCAGCGACCAGCGCGCACTGGCCGTCATCAGCCAGCAGTGGACGGCCACGCCAGCGGCCGACATCTGCCCCGAGGTCTGCACGACGATCGTGCCGCAGTGGATGCGCAGCAGCGTCACCGTGCAGCGCGTGGATGTCAGCAACCCCGCCGCCGCCGCGGCGGGTGAGCGCATCAGCATCGACGGCTTCCTGATCGACAGCCGGCGCATCGGGGACGCGCTCTACGTCGTCACCCAGCACCGCCCGGTGCTGGCCGCGCAGTTGCTGCCCACCAGTGCCAGCGCCGACGAACGCAACGCCGCCATCACGCGGCTGAGCGCTGCCGACCTGCTGCCCCGCATGCGCCGCAACGGCGGCGCCCCCGAGCCTCTGCTGGCCGACACCGACTGTTATGTGCAGAACGCCAACGCCTCCGGCGCGGTGCAGTTCACCACCATCACCGTCTTCGACCTGCGATCGGCCACGCTGGCCCGCACCAGCCGCTGTTTTGTCGGTGGCAGTGAGGCGATCTACATGTCCAGCGCCAACCTGTACGTGGCCACCACACGCTGGTCCTACCCCGGCAACGGCTCGGCGCTGGTCTATCCGGCGCAGATCGCGACCGACATTCACAAATTTGCGCTCGGCAGCAGCGCGGGTGCGGTCAGCTACCGTGGCACCGGGCAGGTGGACGGTCACCTGGGCTGGGACCGCGAGAAAAAGTCCTTCCGGCTGAGCGAGCACAACGGCGACCTGCGCGTGCTCAGCTTCACTGGCGAGACCGGCTGGGCCACGCCGGCGGACGCGACTGCCAGCGCCAGCGCCACCGCCACCGCCAGCGCAACGTCAGCGCCACCTTCCCCCGCGCGCCTGACCGTGCTGCGCGAACGCAGCAGCGACCAGACGCTGCAGGCCGTGGCCACGCTGCCCAACAACACGCGCACGGCGGCCATCGGCAAGACGGGCGAGCAGGTGTACGCCGTGCGCTTCCTGGGCGACCGTGCCTATGTCGTCACCTTCCGCCGCACCGACCCGCTGTATGTGCTGGACCTGTCCAACCCGGCCGACCCGAAGACGGTGGGCGAATTGGAAGTGGCGGGCTTCTCGGAATACCTCTTTCCGCTGGCCAACAACCTGCTGTTGGGCGTGGGCCGCGACGCTGACACGACGGGCCGCGTCACGGGTCTGAAGGTGGCGCTCTTCGACGTCGCCAACCCGGCCATGCCGACGCAGCGGGCCAGCGTGGGCCTGGGCACCACCGGCAGCAACAGCGCGCTGGACTTCTCGCGCCACGGCCTGAACATGCGCGTGGCGGGCGACGTGGCCCGCGTGGCGCTGCCGGCGGTGTTGACCGGCACGCCATACGCCAATGCGGTGCACGGCCTGCAGAAGCTGGAGGTGGACACCGCAGCGCGCACGATGCGCCTGCTGCCGATGGTCGGCCAGGTGGGCAGCACCGACGACAACGTCTATTCGCCGCTGTGGCTGGAGCGCAGCGCGCAGATTGGTGACACCGTGTACTACTTGGCGAACGGCACGCTCACCGGGTACAGCTGGTAAAGCTGGTACAGCTGGTAAAGCTCGGCTCGCTGGGTTGGGCTCGCAGGGCTGGTCGATCAGCCCAGGCTGCGCCTGCGCGCCCACAGCAGCGCAGCACCCATCAGCATCAGCAGTGCCGTTGCCGGTTCGGGCACCACCTGCACGACCTTGCCCGCGTAGTCCACGATGTAGAACTCGCCGCTGGCGCCCTGGCCGAAGGACGAGATGTTGCCAATGGCGCCGCCCAGACCGGCGTCCAGCACCGCAGTCAGCTCGGTGGCGCCGGCAATCGTCTGCGCGCTGCCGTCGGCCGCAATGGAGAAGATGCGGCCGCTGATGAAGTCACCGAAGACATAGCGGCCGTTGAGCGGCGACGCCGCGTCGCGCACCACATAACCGCCGGTGATGGATGCGCCGAAGCTGTGGTCGTAGTCCAGCAGCGGGTCGATCAGCCCCGCGGTGGGCGGGTCACTGATGCCGGGCGTGGCGATGCTGCCTTCACGCTGGCGCCAGCCAAAGTTCTGGCCGCCGGCGCTGGCCGCGCCGATGAAGTCGATCTCCTCGCGCTGGCCCTGGCCGACATCGGCGATCCAGAGGTTGCCGGTGGCGCTGTCGAAGCTGTTGCGGAAGGGGTTGCGCAGGCCCAGGGCGTAGATCTCGCCGCGCGCTCCGGCCTGGCCGACGAAGGGGTTGTTCAGCGGCACGCCATAGTTGATGTTGGCGTCGGGAAAGTCGTCGCGGTTGATGTCCACGCGCAGCAGCTTGCCCAGCAACTCGCCCTTGTTCTGCGCCCGGTTTTCGGGGTCGTTGCTGGAGCCGCCGTCGCCGGTGGCGATGTACAGGTTGTTGGCGTCACCGGGCTTGAAGCCGATCCAGCCGGCCTTGTGGTTGCTGCGGCCGTTGGGCTGGTCGATGCGCAAGACTTCGACGCGGCTGGCCGGGTCGGCCACGCCGGTGGCGGCATTCCGGCGGTAGCTGGCCACCACCGTATCGAGCGTGGTGGGGTCGATGTAGTCGACAAAGAAGCGGCCGAAGCCGGCCGACGCGGCGTTGCCGTAGCCGGGGTCGAAAGCCAGCCCCAGCAGGCCTTGTTCACCCCCGCTGGCCACCGGCACGCTGAGGAAAGTGCTGGCCACGCCGCCCTGCACGACCTTGATGAGGCCGCCTTTTTCCACCACGAAGAGGCGGCCGTCGGCCAACGGGGCGGTGGCAAAGAGCGGCTGGCTCAGGCCGCTGACCACGAGCCGCGTGTCCAGGGACTGGGCCATCGCCGCGCCCGTCAATGTCAATTGGACAAGCAGGGCCCCCGCGGCGAGGGTGGCGAGCTTGTTGGGCTGGAGACGGACACGGGACGGCTGGGTCATGGCGGGCTCCTGGGCGTGTCCACAAGCATAGCCAATCGAGGCTGCGATGCCGCGTGCGTTGCCGTACATAGCAACCGCCTGAATAGGGGGGGTCGGTGCAGTGTCCGCAAGCCCGGCGGCCTGACGCATGGCCTGCCAGCCCCCGCCCAATGCGCGATAGACGCCCACCAGCGCGGTGGCGGTGGCCGTCTGCGTCTGCATCAGTGCGTCTTCGCTCGTCAACACCTCGCGCTCCGCGTCCAGCACCACCGAAAAGTCGGCCACGCCAGCGCCAAAACGCAGCCGCGCCAGGCGCGCTGCTTCCTGCGCGTGACCCGTGGCCGCAGCCTGGCGTTCAGCGCGTTGCGCGCTGCGCGTGTAGCTGCTGAAGGCGCCTTCGGTTTCTTCCAGGGCCAGGGCCACGGCCTGTTCGTAGCTGACCAGGCTTTGCAGCGCGCGCGCTTCGGTGGCGCCCATGCGGGCGCGGATGGCGCCCAGGTCAAACGGGGTCCAGCTCAGGCCCACGCCCAAGGTGTACACCGCCGACTCGCTCTTCACCAGGTTGCCGATGGTCGCCGCGTTCAAGCCCAGCAGGCCCGACAGCGACAGGCGCGGGAACAGTTCCGTGCGCGCGACGCCGATGGTGGCGGTGGCGGCCGCCAACTGCCGTTCAGCCGCGACCAGGTCGGGCCGACGTTGCAACCACTGTTCGGTGGTGCCCACCGGCAGCCGCGCCAGGTCCGTCACCGGCAGCGCCGGCAGCGGCGCCGGCGCGGCCATATCCGCCAGCAGCGCGCGCGGCGGCCGCGCCACCAGCGTGGCGATGCGGAAGTTGCTGCGTTCAACCCAGAAACCGCAGTTGGACGCGCCCGAGTGGGCCGTTGCGGGCGCGTCTGGGTAGGCGCGACAACGCAGCAGGCTACTGCCTGCAAGGCGGAGCAACGCCCCCAGACGTGGCCGCGCCGGCTCAATCGGGTGCGTAGCGCTGTCATCCAATAGGTGAAGTGCGCCGTGGCCATGAAAGTCAGTATCCATACGGTCCATCACGCGGAGCAAAGCGGTCAACTGCGGTTTCTAGGTTCAATGCCGCTCTGCCCGCGGCCGGCGTCCACCCGGGCATCGGTGATGCGCATCGCATGGCGCTGGTTGACGAGTGCCGCTTGCGCGATGCGCAGCCGCTGCTGCAGGCCGCGCAGTTCCAGGTAGTTGCGCGCCACTTCTGCCGCCACGCTGGTGTGCGCGGCATATAGGCTGGCCTGGCTGGCGTCGGTGCGCGCAGCCGCCGCTTCGCTGCCGCGCTTGTAGCGGCCGAAGAGGTCCAGCTCCCAATTGGCGATGAAGCCGGTGTCGAAGGTGTTGCCGGTGCGCGCGCTGCGCCATGCACCGGGCTGCTGGGTGATGGGGCGGATGGCGCGGGTGGCGTTGGCATCCACGCCCACGCCGGGCCCGCCGGCCGCGTCGGTCTCGCCCTGGTTGGCGCGCGCTTCCTGCAGCCGCGCCTGCGCCAAGCGCACGTCGCCGTTGGCAGCGATGGCGCGTTCGATCAGCGCGCTGAGCGCGCCGTCGTTGAAGCCGCGCCAGAAGGTGGCGATGTCGGCCGAGGTCTGCTCGGCATTGACGCCGCTGGCCCCTGCGTTGATGAAGCCGCCTTCGAGCGCGAGGGCGGGCCGCTTGTAGTCGGGGCCCAGCGCGCAGCCCGACAGCACCGCCAACGCCATTGCGCCCAGCAGCAGGGCGGGGCGTCGCGCCCGTTGACTGTTTCGTGCTTCAGTCATCACCTTCTCCTTGCACCGCCGGCTTCGGCATCGCGCCCGCCGCTTCCACACGCTTCGCCCTGCGGCTGCGCAGCAGGACATAGAACACGGGGGTTAGCAAAATACCGAAGAGCGTGACACCGACCATGCCCGAGAACACCGCAATGCCCGTCGCGCGCCGCATCTCGCTGCCCTCGCCGCTGCCCAGGATCAGCGGAATGACACCCGCGCAGAACGCAATCGACGTCGTCAGGATCGGCCGCAGCCGCATGCGGCAGGCGTGGATCACGGCGTCGATGAGTTTCTCGCCATGCGCTTCCAGGTCTTTCGCAAACTCCACGATAAGGATCGCGTTTTTGCACGCCAACCCCACCAGCACCACGAGTGCCACCTGCGTGAAGATGTTCAAGTCCCCCGGCTGGCTGAACGGTGGCAGGCTGGATATCCAGACGCCGAAGAGCGCCACAGAATGCCCATCGGCACGATCATCACGATCACCATCGGCAGGCTCCAGCTTTCGTACTGCGCCGCCAGCACCAGGATCACGAGCGGCACCGAAATCGCCAGCACCGCCGCCAGCACAGGCACTTGCGTCTGCGTGCCGGGCAGCGTGATGTCGCGCGTCAGGCGGTCCTGGTAGCTCAGCTCGGTCCACTCGTAGCTCATGCCGCGGCGCAGCACCGCGCAACGCCGGGACAGCGGGCCAAGTGAGGGACAACGAATTCATCATGGTGTTTGCCTTGCCTTCAAGAATGGGTGCATCGACGATCGGCTCGATCGTCCGTGGTGCATAGGACAGCGATTCGTGCGCCAGGCCGAGGCGGCTTCAGGGCAGCGGCGAACCTTCATCCAACAGTTTCAGAACCCAGCGCACGGTGGTCTGCAGCGACCGGCCGTCGGTCGGCGCGCGCGCCGCCACTCGCAGGCCCGCAAACAACTTGGCGACGATCGCTTCCGATGCGACACCTTCCATCAGCCCGGCGGTGAGGATGCAGCTGTTGTCCGCCGCGCCGTCGCCAGTGGAATGCGCCAGCACGGCGCTAAAAAAGAAGCGCACTGCATGCCGGCCGTCGGGCGCGTCCTGCATTGCCGCGGTGAGCGCGGCGTTGCGCTCGGTGGCACATTCGATTGCCTGCAGGTAGGCGGCTTCCTTGTCGCCCAGCGCGTTGTACAAACTTTGCTTGCCCAAGCCCGACGCGTCGGTCAGCATGCTCATCGACGTGCCACGGAAGCCGTGCGAGGCGAAGACATCGGTGACGCAACTTGCGCAAGCCGTCGATGTCGAAGCCACGGGGTCTGTTCCTGGCACGAAGCCAGCGTAGTTGACCAGTCAGTCAATAACCGAGATCGCCTGTTGGCTTCGCAACGACGGCCAGCACCCCATGGCACAAGCGTGTCAGCAAAGCCCCCACTTCCAAACCAGAGCGCCGTCTTCCATGAAATCAAAGAGCACCCCAGAACGCACCCCAAACAAGACTCCAGCCACCGAGCCCAGTCTTCGCAGCGCCGCGTGGCTGCTGCTGGGCATCAGCAGCATTCCGGGTGAGCTCATGCTGCAGGCAGGCTGGCTGTCTTTCACTGCCGAGAACACGGGCTCGGCGTGGCCTTGGCAACTGCGCAAGCTGGAGCGGCGCGTGACGCGGCCGGGCATCGCGGCCACGATCGACGCTGGCACCGACACCCTGGTCTTCAAGTGGTCAGTGCCAGACGTGAAGGTCTGGTGCCCTTGGTATTACTTCGGCGGCGGCATCAAGATCAGGAAGGCAGACACCCTCCTTCGATTCAGCCTGGGCGAGCCGGCCAACATGACGCTGCGCGATCGCGATGCCGCGCCGGACGAAGCGCTCCGCGAGGCCGCTGCCAGCCTTGCCGAGGTGGGCCGCATGCGAAGCCGAGGCCGACTCTGGCTGGATGCATTGCAAACACCACCCGCCACGCGCCAAGGCCTCTGAAGCGCCCTCGCCCTGGGCCTCCGCCGGCACCACCGCGCCACAATCCAAGTCCCCGCAAGAACCGCCACGCTGCCATGCACATCGAAGTCGATGACCTCACGCGAACCCAGGTGCACGCTCTGCTGGAAGAGCACCTGAGCAACATGCACGAGCTCTCGCCGCCCGAACAGGTGTTTGCGCTGGACCTGAGCAAGCTCCGCTTGCCGGGCATTGCCTTCTGGACGGTCTGGGAGGACGAGCTCCTGCTGGGCTGTGGCGCACTCAAGGAACTCTCGCCCCGGCATGGGGAGGTGAAGTCCATGCGCACGCCAAAGGCCCTGCGGGGCCGGGGCGCCGGCCGCGCGGTGCTGGCCCGCATCGTCGCGGTGGCCCGGGAACGCGGCTACGAAACGCTGAGCCTCGAGACCGGTTCGCATCCTGACTTCCAGCCGGCACAGGCGCTCTATCAAAGCTTTGGCTTCGTCCACAGCGGCCCGTTTGGAAGCTATCTGGAAAACCCCCACAGCGTGTTCATGGCCCTGCAGCTGGGCACGCCCTCCCACCCGCCACAAGACACCGTGAGGACCGCCTGATGAAGCCCTTCATGAACCTGGATGAAGTCGCCTTTGACGACGTGGAAGAAAACGGCATGTACACGTCCAGCCGTGGCCAGATCAGCGACCGCATCGGTGCCAGGAAGCTGGGCTACAACCTGTCGGTGCTGCCGCCGGGCAAGGCCCAGTGCCCCTTCCACTGCCACCATGGCGAGGAAGAGATGTTCTTGATCCTCGAAGGCACCGGTGAGTTGCGCTTCGGCGACCAGCGCTACCCCATCCGCCAACACGACGTGATTGCCTGCCCACCGGGTGGGCCCGATGTCGCGCACCAGATCATCAACACGGGCGCGACCACCATGCGCTACCTGGCGCTGTCAACACTGGTGGAGATTGAGGCCTGCGAATACCCGGATTCGCAGAAGGTGCTGGTCGTGGCTGGGCCACGCGGCGACAGACGCCTACGGAAGATGGTCCGCGCCGAGAACACGGTGGACTACTACGACCGCGAGAGCACCGACGAGCTGCCGCGCTGAGGGCCTGCCCAGGCAACCGCAGCGTCGCGGATGCGGCGGCTCAAGGGCCAGACGTGGGAGGTCATCGGCAGTGCCTGGATCGCTGTCCCCAGCAGCAGTGGGCCCTGGACGCGGCCGTAGACTCGCGACCCGCTCAAACATCGCCCCGGAGTTGTCCTTTGAAACTGAAGATGGCCAAGAATTCGCTCTTCGCGGTGCTGCTGCGTTCGCCCTGGTGGGTGAGCTTCTCCATCGCCGCGGCAATGGGCCTGGCCGCGATAGCCTTGCTGCCCGTGTCGTGGCGCGCGGTGGGTGTTTTTTCAGGCTTCCCCTTCGTGGTGCTGGCCGCCATGGCGGCCTGGAAACAGTGGCACGTGCCGGGCGCCGCACGGGTGGAGCAGACGCGGCAGGCGGTGGCCACGATGGCCTGGCCGGCTTTCAAAGCCCTGCTGGAAGACGCTTTCAAGCGCGACGGCTACAGCGTGCAGCCCGGCAACGGCGATGCCGTGGACTTTGTGCTGGAACGCCAGGGCCGGCGCATGGTGGTGAGTGCGCGGCGCTGGAAGTCGGCGCGCACCGGGCTTGAAACCTTGCGTGCGCTGCAGTCCGCGCGAGACGCGGCCGAGGCACCCGATGCACTGTGCATCAGCCTCGGCCCGCTCACCGACACTGCGCGGCCTTTTGCGGCACAACACCGCGTGGCCGTCTGGCAACTGCCCGAGATTGCGCTGGCCTTGCGCGGGGCGCGGCTGGTGGTCTGAACGCACGGGCCTGGTCGCGCGGGCCTGATTTCATACGCCTGAACGCTCAGCCGCCAACCGTCTCCACCATCAGCGGATCCACCATCAGCGGCTCCAGCACCGGCGCACTGTCATCAATCCGCACGGCGCGCTGCACCGCCGCGACGGCGGCGGCCGCCGCGTCGCCGCTGGCCGCGTGCACCCAGGCCAACGGTTCGCCGGCCTGCACGATGGTGCCGAGCGCCACCACGTCCGCCAAGCCCACCCGCGGGTCCACCGCGGCACCCGGCGCCGTGCGGCCGCCACCCAGAGTCACCACCACCAGGCCCAGCGCGCGCACGTCCATGCTCGACACAAAACCCGTGCGCGGTGACGCCACCGCGCGCCGCACCGGGGCGTGCAGAAGGCGCGCGTCCTGCAGCACGTCCGTGGGGCCGCCCAGCAGCGACACCATGCGCGCAAAACGTTCCGCCGCCGCGCCGCTGTCCAGCGCCTGCTGCGCCAGGCGGTGCGCCGCCAGCAGGTTGGGCGCCACGCCGCACAAGTGCAGCAGCACGGCGGCCAGGTTCAGCGTCACTTTCAAGAGGCGCGGTTCCTGCACGGTGCCTTTGAGGAAGTGCACGGTCTCTTCGACTTCCAGCGCGTTGCCGGCGTTGTGGCCCAGCACCTGGTTCATGTCGGTGATGAGCGCACGCGCCGGCAGCCCGGCGCCCTGCGCCACGGTGGTCAGGCTGTGCGCCAGCGCCCGCGCGTCGGCCAGCGTGGCGCAGAAGGCGCCGCTGCCCACCTTCACGTCCAGCACCAGCGCCTGCAGGCCGGCTGAGAGCTTCTTGCTCAGGATGCTGGCGGTGATGAGCGGCACACTTTCCACGGTCGCCGTGACGTCGCGGATGGCGTACAGCCGCCGGTCGGCGGGCGCCAGGTCGGCGGACGCACCGACGATGGCGCAGCCCGCGCCTTTCAGCGCGGCCATCAGCAGCGCGCGGTCCGGCGTGGTGCTGTAGCCAGGCAGCGCTTCCAGCTTGTCGAGCGTGCCGCCCGTATGCCCGAGGCCACGGCCGCTGATCATCGGCACCAGCGCGCCGCAGGCGGCCAGGATGGGCGCCAGCATCAGGCTGACCTTGTCGCCGACGCCGCCCGTGGAGTGTTTGTCAACGATGGGGCCGTGCAGCCCGGTGTCGGCCCAATGCAGGACTTCGCCCGACACCGTCATGGCAGCGGTCAACGCCACGGTTTCTGCCGTGTCCATGCCGCGCAGCCACACCGCCATCGCCATCGCGCCGACCTGGCTGTCGGCCCATATTTCACTGCTGTCGGCGCTGGCCAGGCCGCTGGCGAAGTTGTCGATCTGCGCGCGGCTGAGGCTGCCTCCGTCGCGTTTGATGCGGATGATGTCGGCCGGACGCATGCCTCAGTTCAAGCGCACGACGCGGTCCAGCGACCCCGGGGCCAACGTGGGGTTGTTCTTGACGAAGAGCTCCAGCGCGTCGACGTCCATCATGCCGGTGCGCTGGTCACGGCCTTCCTTCAGCACCACAAAGCTGTCGCCACCGCCGGCCATGAAGGCATTCACGGTGACACGAACATTGGCGTTAGGGTCCAAAAGCTGGCCGTTCAGGCGCACGCTGCCGGGCACGACGCGCTGGCCCACCGGGCGCGTCGCGTCCCAGCTGTAGCTGAAACCGCGGCTGACGTGCATCAGACGGCCGCCCGCACCCTGGCCGCTCCACTGCTGTTCCAGCAGTTCCAGCACCTGCGCGCCGGTCAGCGTCATCGTGACCAGGTTGTTGTAGAACGGTTGCACCGAGAACAGGTCTTCGTAGCGCACCTGGCCGTCGGCCGGCATCGGCAGCGCGGCGCGGATGCCGCCCGGGTTCATGAAGGCGACCTGCGCACCGACGTCTTTCGTCGCCGCCAGTTGCGCGTCGGCAATCACCTGACCCAGCGGGCTTTCACCGGCGGGGTTGGTCTCACGCGGCAGTGCGGCCGCGATGCGCCCCACCACGCGCTTGGCCAGCGGCACCACCAGTTTTTCGTACTGTTCGATCAGCGCTGTCTGCCGCGGGTCCTTGGCGAAGCTGGGCCGGACGATGACGTTTTCGGCGTAGGCGCTGGTCACGTCGCGTGTCTTCGGGTCCAGCACCATGTCAATGGCCGTCACGATGGTGCCGTACTTGTCGCCGCTGGTGACCAACCGGCCTTCGATGCGGCAGTTGTAGGCGCGGTGCGTGTGGCCGCTGATGACGAGGTCCACTGCCTTGTCGAGCTTCTTCACGATGTTGACGATGGGGCCGCTGATGCCCGGGCAATCGTTGTAGTCGCCCGTCGGCACGCCGCCTTCGTGAATCAGCACGACGATGGCTTCGATGCCCTGCGCCTGCAGCTTGGGCACCAGTTCATTCACGGTGTCGGCTTCGTCGCGAAATTCCAGGCCGGCCACACCCGCCGGCACCACGATGCCGGGTGTGCCCTTCAGCGTCAGGCCGATGAACGCCACCGGAATGCCCTGGAAGGTCTTCACCTTGTAGGCGGGCAACAGCGTCAGTCCCGTCTTGGTGTCCACCGTGCTGGCCGCCAGGTACTGGAAGCCAGCGCCCTTGAAGGTGGTAGGGCCCTTGCAGCCCTCGGTGGGGTCACAACCGCCGCGTTGCAGGCGCAGCAACTCGGCCGCGCCCTTGTCGAATTCGTGGTTGCCCACCGACGACATCTCGAGCCCCATCAGGCTCATGCTTTCGATGGTGGGTTCGTCGCGGAAGAGCGCGCTGAGCAGCGGCGTGGCGCCGACCAGGTCACCCGCGGCCACGAAGACGTTGTTGGGGTTGGCCTTGCGCAATTCAGCCACCGCGGTGGACAGGTGTTCGGCGCCGCCCGCCGGCACGACGACGGTCTTGCCCGGGTTGGCCGGGTCCTGGATGCGCAGGCCACCCGATGATGGGCGCAGGTTGCCGTGGAAGTCGTTGATGGCCAGCACGCGCACCTTGACGGGTTCGGTGGCGACGGGCGCGGTGGTGGCGCAGCCGGCCAGCAGGGCGGTTGAGGCGGCCGCCGCCAGCAGGCATAACTTCAATGTGTGGCGCATGATGAAGGTCCGTTCAGTAAGTGTTTCCGGCGGCGGGGCGCGCTGCGCCCGAGAGCACGGCTTCGATGTCGTTCAGCAAGCCGCTGGCGCCGATGCGAAAGCGCCTGGGGTTGACCGCGTCGGGTCCCAGCATCTCGGCCGTGAGCTGCATGTACAGCGCCGCGTCGGCCACGGTGCGGATGCCGCCGGCAGGTTTGAAGCCGACACGGGGGCGCGCTGCGGGGTCGGTCGATATCGCCGCCAGCAGCAGCCGCGCGGCGGCCGGCGTGGCGGCCACGGGTCGCTTGCCGGTGCTGGTCTTTAAGAAGTCGGCACCGGCGTCCAGCGCGATGCGGCAAGCCTGCAAGATCAGCGCTTCGTCGTCGATCTCACCGGTTTCGATGATCACCTTCAGCAGCAGGCCGTGGCATTCACGCCGCACCGCGGCCAGCAGCGCAGGGGCACTGGCCAGGTCGCGATAGGGGATGACGACATCCACTTCCTGCGCACCGGCGGTGACGATCTCGGCGGTGTCGCGCACCGCGCGGTGGATGTCGCTGCTGCCGTCGGGGAAATTGGCGACGGCCGCGACGGCGATGGTCGGCGGCAGCAGCGAACGCGCAAAGCCGGCCTGGCGCGGCCACACGCACACGGCGGCCGTGCGGCCGTGTTTGCCGTCGGCCTTGGCACACAGCGCCTCGATGTCGGCTTCACCGCCACGGCTGTCATGGCCGTCGGTCAGGCTGGTCAGGTCCAGGCAAGCGAGCGCGAGTCTGGCCTTTCGGACCGTGTCTTCATCCGTCATCTCAAACCTCCAAGGCCTGCACCACGGCCGACAGCAATTGCACCGCGCGTTCGCTGGCGCCGCTGGCGGTGGCCAGCGTGTGGGCGTGGCTCAGCGTTTGTGCGTCCATGCCGGCGGCCATGTTGGTCATCATCGACAGCGCCAGCACGCGCAGGCCGGCGTGCCGCGCCAGGATGGTTTCTGGCACCGTGCTCATGCCGACAGCCTGGGCGCCGAAGTTGCGCAGCATGCGGATCTCTGCGGGTGTCTCGAACTGCGGGCCCAGCACCCAGGCGTACACCCCTTCGCGCAGCGGCGTGCCAGCCGCAGTGGCCACAGCCTGCGCCTGCGCGCGCAACTTGGGGCAATAGGCGGCGGACATGTCGATGAAGCGCTTGTCGCCAGGTTCGTGCACCAGCGGCGAGCGCTGCACGATGTTCAAGTGGTCGCTGATCAACATCAGCTCGCCGGGGCGCATCGTGCTGTCCATGCTGCCGGCCGCGTTGGTCTGCACCAGCACCTGCACACCCAGTGCCGCCAGTGTGCGGATGGCGCCCTTCATGCCGTCGGGCTCACCGGTCTCATAAGCGTGTTTTCGGCCGGCCAGCACGGCGACTTCAACCGTTCCGATGCGGCCCGCCTTCAGCTGCCCGGCGTGGCCACCGATGGCGAGCAGGGGGAAGGCGGGCAGGTCGGCATAGGGCACGTCCACGGCATCCTGCACCTGCTGCGCAAACGGGCCCCAGCCCGAGCCCAGCAGCACGGCGATCTTCGGCGCGCGGGCACCCAGGCGCTGGCGCAGCGTGGCCGCGCTGTGGGCGATGCGGGTGGTGATCAGTTCGTCGTTCATGGTTCGGTGGCGTTACGGCTTCGGCAGGTGCGCCGGGCCAAAACTGTGAGGCAGCAACTCTGCAAGTGTGAAGGACGCGCGCACGCCCTTCATGTCCGCCGCCCAGACAGGGCAGTCACCAGCCGCAAATTCGCGCAGCTTCTGCCGGCACCCGCCACACGGTGTGACCACCTCTTTCGCTGCCGCGCACACCGCCACCGCTAGCACCCGCTTGCCGCCTGCAGCCACCATCACCGCCAATGCCGAAGCCTCGGCGCACCAGCCCTGCGGGTACGCGGCGTTTTCGACATTGCAGCCGGCGTGGATGCGGCCCTGCTCGTCCAGCACGGCGGCGCCCACCGCAAAGCGTGAGTAGGGCGCATGGGCGTGCGCACGCACCGCCTGCGCCGAAGCAACCAGCGCATCAAGCAGCCGCCGCGGAACCGGCTGTGCCGGGCCGCTGGCGGCGCCCCCTTGAGGGGGCAGCGCCGCAGGCGCTCCGGGGGTGGGCTCGTTATCGCTCCTTGACATAGGGCCTCCCGAGCGCCTTGGGCGCAACGGCGTTACCGATGAAGCCCGCCAGCAACACCACCGTCAACACATACGGCAGCGCCTGGATCGCCTGCACCGGCACCGCGCCGATGAAGGGCAGCGGCGTGCCCTGCAGGCGGATCGACACCGCGTCCAGAAAACCAAACAGCAGACAGGCCCACAGCGCGCCCACGGGGTGCCACTTGCCGAAGATCAGCGCCGCCAGCGCCATGTAGCCGCGGCCGGCGGTCATGTGGGGGATGAAGCTCGGGTTCTGCGCCAGCACCAGATAGGCGCCGGCCAGTGACGACAGCACGCCGTTGAGCGCCAGGGCCTGGAATCGCAGGCCCTTTACCGACACACCGGCCGCGTCCACCATGATCGGGTTTTCGCCTGCGGCGCGCAGCCGCAGGCCAAAGCGCGTGCGGTACAGCAGCCACCACACGGCCACCACCAGCAAGAGCGTTCCGTACACCATCAGGTTGTGGCCGAAGAAGGCCAGCGCCAGCGCGCGGCCCACCCATGGCAGCTGGGCCACGGCCTCGCCCGCGCCGCTGAACCAGGCGCCCAGGCGCACGCTCTCGGGCACCGGTGGTGTCTGCCCGCCCTGCGCAAACCAGGCGATGCCCAGCACCACCGTCAGGCCCGCCGCCGTCATCGTGATGCCCATGCCCAGCACGACCTGGTCACCACCGTGGGTGACGCATGCATAGCCGTGCAGCATCGACAGCGCGAGGCCCACGACCCCTGCCGCCGCCAGCGCCAGCGCCATCGAACCCGTGGTGACACCCACCGTGGCGGTGGCAAAGGCCGTCAGCAGCATCTTGCCTTCCAGCCCCAGGTCGATGACGCCCGAGCGTTCACACAGCACGCCGGCCAGCGCGCACAGGATCAACGGCACGCTGACGCGCAGCGTGCTGGCGATGATGGTGCCGACCAGCACTTCATCCATGGCGGCCCCCGCCGGGCTTCCTGGCAACGGCACGCCAGGCCTTCAACAAGAGTGGCGCCGCCACCTGCGCCATCGCACCCGCAAACAGCACGATCAAGCCCTGCAGCATGAACACCATGTCGCGGCTGAAGCCGTTGATCTCGAAGGCCAGTTCCGACCCGCCCTGGTACAGCGCGCCGAAGAGCAAAGACGCCAGCGCGATGCCCAGCGGGTGGTTGCGGCCGATGAGGCTGACGGCGATGCCGGCAAAGCCGGCCCCGGCCACAAAGTCGGGCAGCAACCGGCCGTGCACGCCGGCGATCTCGTTGACGCCGACGAGGCCGGCGAGCGCGCCCGACGCCGCCATCGACAGCACGATCAGCCGCTGCGGCTGGATGCCGGCGTACAGCGACGCGTCGGGCGCAAAGCCCACCGCACGCAAGGCATAGCCGGGGCGGCTCTTCCACAGCACCAGCCAGGTCAGCACGGCGGCCAGCAGGGCCAGCACCACCGTCAGGTTGAGCGGTGTGCGCGGCCAGTCGATGCCGATCCACGCCAGCGCTTCATGCACACCGGGCATATGGGCCGACGGCGCAAAAGCGCGGCTTTCGGGCGTCATGTTGCCGGGCTCCTTCAGCGTGCCCACCAGCAGGTAGCTCAGCAGCGCGGCGGCGATGAAGTTGAACATGATCGTCGTGATCACCGTGTGGCTGCCGCGCCAGGCCTGCAGCGCGCCCGGCACCGCCGCCCACACCATGCCGAAGAGCGCGGCGGCGGCCACCATCAGCGGCAGCATCAGCCACGCCGGCAACTGCGCCGACCAGGCCAGCGCCGCCAGGCCCGCGCCCAGGCCGCCCATCATGGCCTGGCCTTCACCGCCGATGTTGAACAGGCCGCCGTGAAAGGCTACGGCCACGGCCAAGCCCGTGAAGACGAAGGTGGTGGCGTAGTACAGGGTGTAGCTGATGCCGGCCTTCGACCCGAAGGCGCCCTTGACCAGCAGCACCAGCACCTGGTCGGGCTTGAAGCCGACGAGAGTGACGACGAAGCCGGCCACCAGCAGCGCAAAGGCCAGGTTGACGGCCGGCAGCAGCGCCACGTCCATCCAGCGTGGGAGTTCGACGGGTTGGCTCATCGGCTCATGGGTTTTGTTGCATGCGGCGCACAGCAGCCAGCTGAACCGTCATGCACTTGGCCATCACGCCCCCGCCCCGCCCATCAACCGCCCCAGCGCCGACTCCGAGCACTCAGCAATCGGCAATTCCCCGGCAATCCTTCCCGCATTCATCACGATCACGCGGTCGCTCAGCGCCAGGATTTCGTCGAGTTCCGACGACACCACCAGCACCGCGCCGCCTGCGTCGCGCATCGCGCGCAGGCGGCCGTGGATGAATTCGATGGCGCCGATGTCAACACCTCGTGTGGGCTGGCCCACCAGCAGCACTTGCGGCTGCAGCAGGGCTTCACGCGCCAGCACCAGCTTTTGCTGGTTGCCGCCGCTGAACTTGGAACTGCGCAGCTGCGGGTTGCGCGGGCGCACGTCGTAGCGTTCCATCATCTGCGTGCAGTCGTCGCGCATCTGGCGCTGGCGCATCCAGCCGCCACGGCTGTAGCGCGGCTGGCCCTGGTAGCCCAGCACGGCGGATTCCCAGGCGTCAAAGGGCAGCACCAGCGCGCGTTTGTGGCGGTCTTCAGGCACGTGGGCGACGCGCAGCGCGCGCGCCGCGCGGGTGTCGAGCCAGGCCTTGGGCGTGAAGGCGCGGCTGCCCACTTGCAGCGTGCCTTGGGTCGGCACGAGCAGACCCGACAGCACGTCGAGCAGCTCACTTTGGCCGTTACCTGAAACACCCGCGATGCCGACGATTTCACCGGCGCGCAGGGTCAGCGCGACATCGATCAGGCGCTGCACACCCAGCGCGTCGGTGACGCCCAGGCCTTGCGCCTGCAGCAGCACCGCGCCGGGCTCAGCCGGCGCGCCTGAAGCCGTTGTGGCGGCTTCGCGGCCGAGTTTGACGCGGCGGCCCACCATTGCTTCCGCCAGGCCGTCCAGGCTGGTGTCGGCAATGGCGCAGTCCAGCACCACCTGGCCGCCACGCATGACGGTGACGGCGTCACACAGCGCCATGATCTCCTTCAGCTTGTGCGTGATCAGCAGCACCGTGGTGCCGCGTTCTCGCAGCCGGCGCAGGGTGACGAAGAGGTGCTCGGTTTCCTGCGGCGTCAGCACCGCCGTGGGCTCGTCCAGGATCAGGATGCGCGCGCCGCGGTAAAGCGCTTTCAGGATTTCGAGCCGCTGGCGCTGGCCCACCGGCAGGTCCTGCACCAGCGCGTCCAGATCGACGACGAGGCCGGTGTCGTGCATCAACCCGTCCAGCCGCTGCCGCACTTGCGCACGCGCGCGCTGCAACCGCCAGTCGGGTTCGGCGCCGAGCATCACGTTGTCCAGTGCGCTCAGCGTGTCCACCAGCATGAAGTGCTGGTGCACCATGCCAATGCCCACCGCGATGGCTTCGCGGGACCCGGTGATGCGGGCGGGCTTGCCTTCGACGTCGATCTTGCCCGCATCGGCCTGGTAGAAGCCGTACAGGATCGACATCAGCGTGCTCTTGCCCGCGCCGTTTTCGCCGACGATGCCGTGCACGGTGCCGGCCGCCACCGTCAGGTGCACGTCGCGGTTGGCGTGCACCGCGCCGAAGCGCTTGTCGATGCCGCGCATGTGCACGGCAGGAGCGCCGACGCCCGGCGTCGCGCTCACCTCAAGCAGACGCCGCGGAACCGGCTCTGCCGGGCCGCTGGCGTCGCCCCCTTGAGGGGGCAGCGCCGCAGGCGCTCCGGGGGTGGGCCATCTATTTGCAGCTGCTCGCGGTCATGTAGTCGATGACCTTGATCTTGCCGCTGATGATGTCGGCCTTGGCGGCATCGACCTTCTGCTTCATGGCGGCGCTGACGAGCTTGGCGTTGTGTTCGTCCAGTGCGTAGTCCACGCCGCCCTCGGCCAGGCCGAGCGAGGCCACGCCCGGCTTCACGCCTTTGAAGGCGGTATAGACGGCGACATCGACGCGCTTGACCATGCTCGTCAGCATGGTGCCGGGCTGCAGGTGGTTCTGATTGCTGTCGACACCGATGGCCAGCTTGCCGGCGTCCTTGGCGGCCTGATAGACGCCGATGCCGGTGCCGCCTGCGGCCGCAAACACCACATCCACGCCGCCTGCAAATTGCGCTTTGGCCAGCTCGGCGCCGCGCGCCGGGTCATTCCAGGCCGCGGGCGTGGTGCCAGTCATGTTGGCGCTGACCTGCGCCTTCGGGTTGGCATAGACCGCGCCTTGCTCAAAGCCGCACTGGAAGCGGCGGATCAGCGGGATATCCATGCCGCCCACGAAGCCCACCTTGCCCGTCTTGCTGGCCAGCGCGGCCATCATGCCGACGAGGAAGCTGCCTTCGTGCTCCTTGAAAACGATGCTCTGCACATTGGGCAGGTTGACGACGCTGTCGATGATGGCGAATTTCAGCTTCGGAAAGTCCTTGGCCACCTTTTCCACCGCGCTGCCCTGGCTGAAGCCGATGCCGACGATGGGGTCGGCGCCGCGTTCGGCCATCCGGCGCTGGGCCTGTTCACGTTGCGCGGGGTTGGAGATCTCGAATTCGAGGTACGCCTTGCCGCTTTCCTTCTTCCAGCGTTCGGCGCCGTCGTAGCCGGACTGGTTGAAGGACTTGTCGAATTTGCCGCCCATGTCGTAGATGACGGCGGGTTGGGCCAACGCGATGCCTGCACCGGCGGCCAGGGTGGCAAGCAAAGTGGTCTTGAGGATCATGGCTGGCGGGTCTCCGGACTGTTGGTTGATCAGGATAGCAAGAGTCGCGCCGCGGACCTGTCCTTGTTCGCCCTACCTCTGCAGGCAGGGACAGGCAAAGACAAGCCGGGCACGGCTCTCGCTAGCATCCGGACCATGAACGCCCTACACGACGATCCCGCCGACGACAGCCTGCGCGCCCTGCCCAAGGTGCTGCTGCATGAACACCTGGACGGCGGCCTGCGCGTCGCCACGCTGCTGGACTTGCTGCGGCAGCACGGCATCCCGTCCCCTGCCCCAGACGAAGCCCGGCTGGCGGCCTGGTTCAAGGCCAACGCCCACGCCGGCAGCCTGGAAAAATACTTGAAGGGCTTTGCGCTGACCGTGGCCGCCATGGCCAGCCCGGCGGCGCTGCGCCGCGTGGCCTTTGAAGCCGCCGAGGACGCGCGCGAAGACGGTGCGGTGCTGGCCGAATTCCGCATCGCGCCCTTGCTGTTTGAAGGCCACGGCGTGTCGGGCGACGCCACAGTGGAAGCGCTGCTGGAAGGCCTGGCGCAGAGCCCGCTGCCCACGGGCTTGATCGTCTGCGGCATGCGCCATGAACCGTCTTCTGAGACGCAGCGTGCGGCGCGCCTGGCGCTGCGGTATCAGGGCCGTGGCGTGGTGGGCTTTGACCTGGCGGGCGCCGAATTCGGGCACCCGCCCGCGGAACATCAGGCCGCCATCACGCTGGTGCGCGACGCCGGCATGGCGCTGACCCTGCACGCCGGTGAAGCCGACGCGGCAGAACGGGTGCTGGAAGCCGCGCGCCTGGGCGCCGCGCGCATCGGCCACGGCGTGCGGCTGGTGGATGCGCTGCCAGACCCGGCGCGGCAAGGCCTGGTGGACGAAGCATTGGCGCTCAATCTGCATCTGGAGGTGTGCCCGACGAGCAACGTGCACACGGGTGCTGCGACCTCGATTGCCACCCATCCCATCACCGCGCTGTGGCGGGCTGGTCTGTCCTTGAGCTACCACACCGACAACCGCTTGATGAGCTGCATCACGCACAGCGGTGAAGCGGCCGAACTGCTGCACCACACGCCGTTGACACGCGCGGACCTGCTGGCAATGGCGCGGCAGGCTGCAGCGCACTCCTTCTTGCCAGCAGCGGCCCGCGCAGCCGCGCTGGTGCAAATCAACGCGGCGGCTTGAGCGCGCCAGGCTGTCTGGACGACAACCTGCGGGCGGCGCCCAGGCCCGCGAGCCCGATCACCCACAGCGCGACCGCGCCCGGCTCGGGCACGCTGGCCGCCATGGCCATCGGCAAGCCCGCGTCGCCCGCGATGGCCAGGTCGAGCGCCGAAATTTCATAGCGTGTGCCGCGGTAGAAGACTTCGCCGTTCATCAGGTCAGGGAGCAGGTCCAGGCCTTCACGGCCGCCGCTGTTGCCCAGGTGGCCATAGTTTCCAAAAGTGAGCGGCACCGCGCCGCCGTACAGGGTGGTCGCCAGCGGGCCCACAAAGGCCAGCGTGGTGCCGGCCGCGCCTTGCTGCGGCGTGACGTAGGCGTCGAAGGTGGATGCGTAGTTGCCAGGGGCCTGCCCTGTGGTGCCGTCGAGCCAGCCGTTGAATGCGAAGGCGTGACCCCATTCGTGCAGCAGCACCGAAAACGCATCGGTGCGGTCTGCCGGCACGGGGGCGCTGGCCATCAGCAAGGGGTCGGGGTCGAACCAGAGTTCGCTTTGCAGGTAGCCCACGGCGCCGAGTGTGATCTGGACGTCGGGCGCGCTGCCGTTGGCATCGACGCCAGTGCGCCATTCATGGGCCGCACCTTGTTCATGCAGGCTCTGGCCCGCGGCGCCCGTGCCGACGAAGGCGGACGAGAGACTGCGGCCGGTGGACGTGGCGATGGCGGCAAAGCTGATCTGCACCGTGATGTCGGCGCCCAGGGGTGCGGGCGCAAAGTGGCGGGTCCAGGCGCTGCCGGCGGCCACGGTCAGGCGCTGCAGATCGACGTAGTAGGCCGAATAGCTGGCTGCGGGGTCGTCGAAGACGACGCTGATCTGCGCTGCTGCCGGGCCGGCAGCCATGCAGAGCAACAAGGAACCGAGGGAGCAGACAGCGGCTTTGACGGTGGACATCGGACATCTCTCTCACGGCGCCATGCGGGTGCACGGCACATACGACAAGAAATATCCGACTGTCCAAAACCCGTCCGTGCGGACACGCACGGAGGCACCCCATGTCGGGGGCTCCTGATGTCCTACCCCGACGCTGCAGCCAGCGCGGCGTCCAGTTGCCGCTGCGCAGCCAGCGTCTGCAAGCAGGCTCGCGCAGCTTCCTGACCTTTTTGGACGAAGTGCTGGGCAAAAAACGTCTGGTGTTCGGCATGGCCGTGAAAGGCCTGCGGCGTGAGCACGCACGACAGCACCGGCACGCCCGTGTCCAGCTGCACCCGCATCAGGCCGTCGATCACGGCCGCCGCGACAAATTCATGGCGGTAGATGCCGCCGTCCACCACCAGGCCGCAGGCGACGATGGCCCCGTGGTGGCCGGCCCGCGCAATGCGCTGCGCCAGCAGCGGGATCTCGAAGGCGCCGGGCACTTCGAAGCAGTCCACCTGCTCCTTCGGCAGCCCCTGGCGCGCCAGTTCGGCCAGCAGGGAACGCGTCGCCTGGGACACGATGTCCGCGTGCCAGGCGGCGCTGATGACGGCGATGCGGATGCTGGTGAAGGGGCTCATCGGGCTCAGGGGGCTGATGGGACTGATGGGGCTCATGGGGGTGATGGGGGTGATGGGGGTGATGGGGCGGCGCTGCGAAAGTGGCGCAGGCAGTCTAAGAGCCGTCCGCTGCGCGCACTGTCGCCCCAGCGACGCGGCGGCTCAGCACTGTTCAGTGCAATCAGGAAGCCGGCGCTTCCAGGTAGTCGCAAGCCAAGTGCGCCAGCGCGCGCACGCCCAGCAGCAGCCCGGCTTCATCGGCATAGAAACGCGGCGAGTGGTTGGGCGCGGCCTGCTTCGGGTCGGTGCCCGGCGGGGTCACGCCCAGGAAGATGAAGAGCCCCGGCACGACGCGCTGGAAGAAGCTGAAGTCTTCAGACCCCGTCACCTTGGGCACCAGGGTCAGCCCGGCGCCGGCCACACGTTGCAGCGTCGGCAGCATGGCGGCGGTGAGTTCGGGGTCGTTTACCGTGACGGGGTAGTTCTTGTCGATGCAGACCTTGCAGCCGGCGCGAGACCCGCGGCTGACGGCTTCGGCCAGCGTCGTGACTCGTTCATGGATGTCGTCGCGCATCTCTTCGTTGAAAGTGCGGATCGTGCCGCGCATCTCCACGCTGTCGGGGATGATGTTTTCGCGCACGCCGCCGCGGATCATGCCGATGGTCACCACGGCCGGCTCCTGCGTCAGGTCAATCGTCCGGCTGACCACCGTCTGCAGGCCCAGCACCACCTGCGCGGCGGTGACGATCGGGTCCACGCCCATCCACGGCGCGGCCCCATGGGTCTGACGGCCGTGCACGGTGATCTTGAGCTTGTCGGAACTGGCCATCGTGGGCCCGGGCCGGTAGCCGACCTGGCCCGTGGCCTGGCGCGACGTGACGTGCAGGCCGAAGATGGCGCGCGGCGTGGGCTTTTCCAGCGCGCCTTCGGCAATCATCATCTTGGCGCCGCCGTCTTCGCCTTCGGGCGGCATTTCTTCGGCCGGCTGGAAGATGAACTTGACGCTGCCGCGCAGTTGCGAGCGCAGCCCGGACAGCACCTGCGCCACGCCCATCAGGATGGCGACGTGGCAGTCGTGCCCGCAGGCGTGCATGACGCCCACGTCTTCACCGTTCCACTGCCCGCGCGCCTTGCTGGCGAAGGGCACGTCCACTTCTTCCTTCACTGGCAGGCCGTCCATGTCGGCACGCAATGCCACCACTGGGCCGGGCAGCGCGCCCTTGAGCAGGCCGACGACGCCGGTGTGCGCGACACCGGTGCGCACTTCATCGAAGCCCAGCGCGCGCAAGTGGTCCGCGACGACACCGGCGGTGCGGAATTCGCGGTTGCCGAGTTCAGGGTGTTCGTGCAGGTCACGCCGCCAGGCGATGACGGCGGCTTCCACGGCCGCGGCGGCCAGGTCGATGGCCGGGGCGAGAGAACTGGCGCTGATGGAGGGGGTCATCACGGGTCCTGCGGCTGGTGAGGGTGGGAGAGGTGAGAACCATTGTGAGCGCGCGCGGCACGACCCCTGGCGCGCCTGTGCAGCGCTGGCTGCGCGGCGCTGACAGGCGGCACCTGCGCCGCACCGATCACGCCGCCGCCCAGGCAGACCTCACCGTCGTACAGCACCGCACTCTGGCCCGGCGTGACGGCCCATTGCGGTGTGCTGAAGTCCAGGTGCAGGCCCTCTGCCTGATCTGCCAGCGGTGAATAAAGGCAAGGCGCGTCGGCCTGGCGGTAGCGCGTCTTGGCGGCCTGCGCGCCAGCGGGCGGGGCGCTGCCGGCCACCCAGCTCAGATCGGCGGCGTCAAGCCAAGGCGACAGCAGCCACGGGTGGCCGTGCCCCTGCACCACATGGAGCGTGTTGTGCACGATGTCCTTGTGCGCCACGTACCACGGCGCGTGCGCGCCGCCGTCCTGGCCGCTTTCACGCACCCCACCGATGCCCAGGCCCTGGCGCTGGCCCAGCGTGTAGAAAGACAACCCCACATGGCGGCCTACCTCGCGCCCGCGCTCGTCCAGCATCGGCCCGGGCGCATGGCTCAGATAGCGGTTGAGGAATTCGCGGAAAGGCCGCTCCCCGATGAAGCAGATGCCGGTGCTGTCCTTCTTCTTCGCATTCGGCAGGCCGATGTCGGCGGCGATGCGGCGCACCTCGGTCTTGTGCAGTTCGCCCACCGGAAACAGCGTGCGCGACAGTTGCGACTGGGTCAGCCGATGGAGGAAATAACTCTGGTCCTTGGCGGGGTCCAGGCCCTTCAGCAGCTGATACCGCCCCGCCGTTTCACGCGCACTATCACGAACCCGTGCGTAATGGCCCGTGGCGATCTTCTCGGCGCCCAGGCGCACGGCATGGTCGAGGAAGGCCTTGAACTTGATCTCGGCATTGCACAGAACGTCGGGGTTGGGCGTGCGACCGGCGCTGTATTCGCGCAGGAATTCAGCGAACACACGTTCCTTGTAGTCGGCCGCAAAGTTGACGTGTTCGATCTCGATGCCAATGACGTCGGCCACGGCGGCGGCGTCCACGAAGTCGATGTTGGTCGAACAGAACTCGCTGTCGTCATCATCTTCCCAGTTCTTCATGAAGATGCCGACCACTTCATGGCCCTGCTGCTTCAGCAGCCAGGCGCTGACGGCGGAATCCACGCCGCCGCTCAGGCCTACCACCACACGTTGCTTGGCTGTCATGGTTGAATTATCCCGGTGCCTGACCATCACCGTGCTGCCCATCCGAAAGCACTCTCATGTCGGCAGGCGCTGCATGAAGGAAAAAGCCGAGGTCAAGCTGGCGGCTGAAATGCTGGAAGCCGACTCCACGGGCGGGGACGAACGGTCCGACAAACTGATGCACCTGCACCACCGCAGGAGCGCGCCTGACCGCGCCTGAGGGTCAACCCGCAGCAGCGTCTTCCGCAAAGCCCGTTGAACCGGCAAAACGCTGCGCCACCACCTGCAGCGAAGCCCGCACACGCGCCACGACGGCCGATTCGCCATGGGCTGACAGCACCAACTGGCGCGTGGCGCGGGTCATGCCCACGTACAGCAGGCGCAGCGCGTCTTCCAGCGCTTCGTCACGCATCGGCAGGGCCTGCAGGCCGGCAATGAAGACCCACGGAAATTCCAGCCCCTTGGCGCTGTGCAGCGTCAGCAGCTTGACGCTGCCGTGCTGCCAGTCAAAGCGCTTGAAAGCCTGCGCGTTCATGCTTTGCAGCGGGATCTGCGCCCGCCGCAGCGCGGCCTCGATGGCCCGCATCTGCGGCCGCGTTCGGCACAGCAGCGCCATGTCCTGCCAGGCCGCGCCTTCGCTGTGCGCCTGCTGCATGCGGGCGACGACCAGCTCGGCCTCTTCGCCTTCATGGCGCGCGCGGATCAACACCGGCAGCGGCCCGCGGCGGCCGGCGCTGTCGGGCTGGACGAGCTGCATCTCGTCGTCGCCATGCGCCAGGCCATCGCCCTGCAACAGGCTCTGCGCGCAGTGCATGGCCAGAGCCAGCACCTCGGCGGTGTTGCGGTAGTTGAGCTTCAGGATGCTGGTGCGGCCACGTGCGTCGATGCCGACATTGGCGAAGTTGAACTTGCGTCGCCGCGCCTGGTAGATGCTCTGCGCGTCGTCGTACAACACCAGGAGGCTCTGTGTGTCGGGCGTCACCATGCGCGCCGCCATGCGCAGCCACGCATCTTCGAAGTCATGCGCTTCGTCGATGAGCAGCGCGGTGTACTGGCCGCCCGGCACGCGGCCGCTGTCCACCGCGCGTTCCAGCACCAGGGCCAGGGCATCGAAGTAGTCGCTGCCGCGCAGGCCTTGTGGCTCGCCCAGCTGGTAGCTTCGCACCATGTCCTGGCACCAGCTGTGAAATGTGCGCACCTGCACACGTTCATCCACACCGCGCTGGCGCAGCAGGGCTTCGATGCGGCTGGCGAGTGTGCGGTTGAAGCACATCACGAGGATCGGCCGTTCCGGCCGCGCCGCCGCCGCCAGAAACTGCGCACGGAAGATCAGGATCATCGTTTTACCCGAGCCCGCTGCGCCATGGATGACGCGGTGGCCTTCGCCCAGCGTGCGCGCCACTTGCTCTTGCTGCAGGTCCATCACCGCCATCAGATCGGGCAACACCGGTTGCGCGGCGTCTTCGTCTGTCCGGTCGTATGTCCTTTCGTCAAAAGCGAGCAAGGTCTGCTGCGTCAGCCGCACTTCCGGAAACAGGTGCCAGCGGATGCGGTCGCGCTGCGGCAGCGTCAGCGTGTGCGGGTAGCTGACGGTGAACATGCCCCACAGGCGCTGCTGGAACAGCGCCGCATCGACCTCGGCTTCAAGCTCGTCACGCAGCAGCGTGCGGGCGCTGGGAAACAGGGCCTCGAAGTCGCTGCCGACCACGTCGGCCTGGCGCAGCCCGCTGAGCACCACGCCCCAGCCGTAGGGGAAGAGCAGGCGACCGGCAAAGGGGCCGTCAGCGTGCGTAAGTGCGGGGTCGCTGCGCATCAACTCGACGAGCTCGTGCGCGTAGTCACGCACCTGGCGCAACGGGTGCGCCACCGTCACCTTGCCACGCGGTGTGTTCAGCTCGATGGCGTCACGCGTGGCCGGGCCCAGCGTGCTGCGCCGCCAGTCCTTCACTTCCAGCAGCAGGATGCCCCAGCGCGGCGACAGGATGACAAAGTCGGGCTGGCGCGCGCGCGGGCCGATGGCGATGTCGTGCCAGACGATGTAGTCGTCTTCCAGGCAGCGCTTGAGCTGGTGCAGCACGCGCCTTTCGCCAGCGTTGCAGCGCGCATCGACGTGGCTCAGACCTTGGGGGAAGAGGGCCATGGATCTGGATGGGTTCGGGCCCTGAGTATGCAAGGACGCTGGAACAGGACTTCCGCGGAAGCGGCAGAATCACAGGGCGGCCCACAAGGCCGTCCCCAACCTGAAGGCACACCATGCTCGACACCCTGGAAACCCACGCCCGCCGCGCGGTCGGCCGCCTGCCCGCCAGCACCCGCCACTGGGCGGTGCGCGGCGTGCACGAAACATCCGAACGCCTGAGCGTGCGCGACGGCGTCACCGAGGCCCCCAGCCAGTCGCAAGACCACGGCGCCATGGTCACCGTGGTGGACGGCGGCATGGGCTACGCGGCCACGTCCGACTTGTCAGAAGCCGGCCTGGCCGCCGCCTTCATGCGCGCCCACGCTTTGGCACGCGCCAGTGCCGGACGCACCGTGATCGACTACGAAAAGATCGTGCATCCCACGGCATCAGGCCGTTATGCCAGCGCGGTGCAACGCAGCAGCACCCGCGCCGCGTTGCCGGAAAAACTCGGCTGGTTGCACGAGGTCTGCTCTGCGGCCGGTGGTGAAGGTCACAAGGACGCGCGCATCGTGGACCGCCACGCCACGCTGTGGAGCGTGCGCACCGAGCAGCTGCACATCAGCAGCGACGGCGTGCGCACGCATCAGCAATGGGAATTCACGACGCCTTCGGTGCAGGTGACAGCGCACGACAAGGGCGTGACGCAGGTGCGGTCCAGCGGCGGCCAGTACAACGGCTTTTGCCAGCAGGGCGGCATCGAGGTGCTGGAGCGCGCACGCTTCCGCCAAAGCGAAGGCCCGCGGGTGATGCGCGAGGCGCTGGAACTGGTCGGTGCGGCCGTCTGCCCGAGCGGCAGGATGGACGTGATCCTGATGCCCGACCAGATGTCGCTGCAGATCCATGAAAGCATCGGCCACCCGCTGGAGCTGGACCGCATCCTCGGGGACGAACGCAACTTCGCCGGCACGAGCTTTGTCACGCTGGACATGTTTGGCAGCTATCAGTACGGCAGCGCGCTGCTCAACGTCAGCTACGACCCCGGCCACGCGCATGAGTTTGCAAGCTTTGCTTTCGACGACGACGGCACGCCGGCCGAACGCACGCTGCTGATCGAAGGCGGTCGGTTGCTGCAGCCGCTAGGCGGCAGCCTGTCGCAAGCGCGCGCCCGCGCCCAGGGCTACGAGCTGGGTGCCGTGGCCACCACGCGATCGGCCAGCTGGAACCGCGCGCCGATCGACCGCATGAGCAACCTCAACGTCGAGCCCGGTGACCAGAGCATGCAGCAGCTGATTGCGGCCACCGAGCTCGGCGTGCTGATGCACACCAACTGCTCGTGGAGCATCGACGATTCGCGCAACAAGTTCCAGTTCGGCTGCGAGTACGCGCGCATGGTGCGCGGCGGAAAGCTCGCCGAGGTGGTGCGCAACCCCAACTACCGCGGCGTCAGCGCCACCTTCTGGCGGTCACTGGCCGGCGTGGGCAACACCAGCACAGTGGAAGTGGGCGGCACGCCGTATTGCGGCAAGGGCGAGCCGTCACAAGTCATCCGCGTCGGGCACGCGTCGCCGGCCTGCCGCTTCGTCGGCGTCGATGTGTTCGGGGGTGCGGCATGAGCTTCACCTATCTGGAACCCGCCGCCTTCGACGAACTGTGCAGCAGCCTGCTGCGCGCCGACCCGGCAGTGGACCGCACCACGCTGTACCTGCGCAGCGAGTCCAGCGACTTCCTGCGCTTCAACCACGCCGCACTGCGCCAGGCCACGAACCTGCAGCAGGCCTATTTGACGCTTGCCGTGGAACGGGGCCAGCGGCGCAGCGAAAGCACGCTGTCCCTGAGCGGCGACGCTGCAACGGACACGGCACGGCTGAAAGCCGAACGCACGCAGCTGATCGCGCAGCTGGACCTGATCGCCGACGACCCCTTTCTGCAGCGGCCCACCGCCGCCGCGCAGAGCCAGCGTGACGACCGCGGCCTGCTGCCCGATGCCGGCCACGTCATTGCCTGCGTGCACGAGATGGCGGCGCTGCGCCTGAAGCAGGACTTCGTCGGCTTCTACGCCGCCGGCCCGGTGGCGCACGCCTTTGCCGACAGCCTGGGCAGCCGGCACTGGCACCGCGTGGAGAGCTTCCACTTCGAATGGTGCCAGTACCACCGCGCCGACAAGGCCGTGAAAACGGTGCACGCCGGCACACACTGGGACGACGCGGCCTTCGTGGCGCGGCTGGAAGAGGCGGCACAACGTGTGCCGCTGCTGGCGCGCGAACCGCGCACGCTCAAGCCCGGCGCCTACCGCGCGGCGTTGACGCCGTCGGCGATGGTCGAGATCCTGGGCACGCTGGGCTGGAGCGGCTTTTCACTCAAGGCACGGCGCACGGGGGTGAGCTCACTGATGCGCCTGCAGCGCGGTGACGCCGCCTTCGCCCCCGGCTTCCACCTCGAAGAGGCCTTTGCACAAGCCCCCACACCGGCCTTCACCGAAGAAGGTTTCACACGCCCGGCCCGCGTGGCGCTGGTGGATGGCGGGCAGCTGCCAGCCAGCGGCGGCACGCTGAATTCCGCGCGCTCGGCGGCCGAATACGGCCTGCAGGCCAACGGCGTGGGCGCCGGTGAATCGCCGCAGGCTTTGCTGCTGCGCGGTGGCAGCATTGCGGACAGCGAACTGCTGCGTGCGCTGGACACGGGCCTGTACATCAGCAACCTCTGGTACCTGAACTACAGCGACCGCGCGGCCTGCCGCATGACCGGCATGACACGGTACGCCTGCTTCTGGGTCGAAGGCGGTGAGCTGGTGGCACCCATCAACGTGATGCGCTTCGACGACGACGCGCTGCGGCTCTTCGGCAGCGGCCTCATCGGCCTGACGACGACGCCGGAGTTCATCCCCGGTGGCGACACTTACGGCTGCAGAGGCCTGGCGTCGGTGACGACCCCGGCGGCGCTGGTGGAGGGTTTTGCGCTGACTTTGTGAGCCTGGCATCCGGGAACCGAACGTGGCTCGGCCGCTGGCCATGCCCATGGAGTTCTTGCGCAATTGCAGGTGGGCCAACTGCCGTTGGGGTATTGCGCCCGCAACAGGCAGCGCAGCCTGCGCACCTCGCTAGCGCGGTAGGGCGCGGCGTCGGCCACGGGCAGTCGCGCCTGCAGCAGTGCCAGGAAGCGGATCTCGGTGAAGGTACCTGTTGCCCTTTCCAGCGCATCTGCGGAAGGGGGCGATACGGTCCGCGGCAGACGGTCGTCGGACAAAGGGGCGCGCGCCTGCGAGCCGAACGCCGAAGGTGCCTTGCGCACCGCAGGTCCTCGCGCAAGAATTCGCCCATGATCCCAACCTCACACCACGGTCGCTTCGCCGGTCCCAACCGGCTCTGGTTCATGCCGGGGACACCCGCCCACGTCTGTGACGGTGCGCTCGTCGTCGCATCCGACCGGGTGTCGGTGCGCTGGTCTCATGAAGGGGCGCAGAAGGAGGGCGAACTGGTGCTCAGCGGACCCGCTCCGTCGTGCTGTGGCAACTTCACCGACACCTTCCACGCGGCCGCTGGCCTGGTGCTGCACGGCCACGTCCAAGGGACCGCTGTCCTCCTGTACGGCACCTATCCGGCCGGCGACGGATCGCCGGATTGGGGATGGCGCATCGTCCTCGATTGGTGCGACCCGGACCACTTCAGCTTTCGCATGTTCAACGTGCTCCCCGACGGCACGGAAGCGCTTGCTGTGGACCTGAGCGGCGCACGCGCAGCCTGACTCGTTGGTGACGCCGCCCGGGGCTCGCTTTCGCGGAAGCTTCATCGGTCGCGCTGATAGCCCTTGCAGCCGATCACCATTGCAGGTGGGCTGCGGAGATCTCCGGTGATGTCGAGCCGGGTCAAGGCAGCGGCGAAATCAGTGCGGGGACGCCAGCCAAGCGCCACCCGCGCTGCACGGTTGTCATAGGACGCGGTCGAAGGCGTTTGGCACCGTCCAACCGTGACGCCCATACAGGGCCTGCCAACGGGCACTGACAACGTCCTCGATATCGACCCGGCGGTACAGATGTTCGTTGGCCTGGATATTGGATTGCGAACGTGCAGCCAGCGCCGCTGGATCGTCGTCGTCTTCAGGGAAGAAGCGGCTCGTGCGCAACACGATGACGGGCAGGCCGGTTAGTTTGTGAATCAGCTCGCACAGATCCTCGGCAGCGATCTTGGTCGCGCCGTAAATGGTGCGCACCTGCGGCGACAGCGTCTCACCGCATCGACCCACACGGCAGGCTGGCCAGGTGGCGGGCGCAGGGCCTCGCCGAAAGCGCTGGTGGTGCTGGTGGTGCTGGTGATGCTGGTGAAGACGAACGCGCCAGCGCCTGCGGCGACTGCTTCCTCCAGCAGATTCAAGGTGCCGGTGACGTTGGTATCGACGAAAGCCTAACGCGGATGTGTTGCGACGTGCGGCTTGTACGGCGTTGCCGTATGAAGAACGGCCCCCGCGCCCGCCATCGCCTCGCCGACGAAGGCGCGATCAGTGATGTCGCCGACAAGATCGGCGTAGGGCGCCGAATCGGTTGCAGTGTCGCTCAAGTGGCAACAACGACTTTGCGATGCCCACGTCACGGTGCATCGTGAGCTCGTGCACGAGTTGATGCGACTAGCCTCCAGAAGCGCCAACGTTCTTGCACTTGGCGAAGCTGTATGGCGGGTAACGCTCAAGCAGCCGGTGAAACCCGATGACCGGGTACCGGCAATCGACCCAAAGTCGACAGACTGACGATGCACTGCAAAGCTGCCTTTGCTCGGTGCTACCGATGGCCACCCTGCGCCTCCCACAGCGCCACGATCTCGCGGTGCACGGCAATATTGGTGAGGAACATCTGCCTCAGCGCGGCGTCGACGATGGCGTCGGCTCGGGCCATCGTCGTGCGGTGGGCGCGTTCAAGCCATGCGGCGGCGCGCGGGCCGCCTGCGGCAGCAAGCACGCGGTGTACCGTGAGTTCGATCCGGCTGGGATCCGACGCTCCGTCGAAGTCGCCAATAGCGGCATCAGGCAACACCACGGTTTCGGCCGCCTTGGAACTCTCTTCATCCGCGTCAGCCCCGGCCTGCGACAGCAGCGATTCGACCAGTTGCAAGGCGCCAGCAACGTCTCCCTGCGCCAGGGCCAAGCCCGCCAGACCGGCGCTGGCATCGAAGTGCTTGCCAGCGCCTATCTCCTTCGCCACACAGTGGGCCTGGGTGTAGGCCTGTGCGGCTGGCGCCAGGCGGCCCAGCGCCGCCTCGGCATGGCCCAAAAGTAAAGAGCCGTTCACTTCCCAGTCCCGCGCCTGCACTGCCGCCGCGGTGTCCCGCGCGCTGCGCGCCAGGGCCAGCGCGCGGGCATCGTCGCCCTGCAACAGCGCCAACTCCGACAAATTGCACAAAGTCGCGCACTCCACCGCCCGGTCGCCGTTCTGGCGGAGCAGGCAAAGTGCGTCTTCCAGGTCGCGCCCGGCCGCGGTCAGATGGCCCAGGTTCAGCCAGCAGGCCCCTACATTGGCCAGCGACAACGCTTCACGCCGCCGATCACCGACTTGGCGAACAAGGCCCAGGGCTTCGCGCTGCAGTTCGAGCCCGCGCACCTGATTGCCCTGGCGCTCGGCCAATACCCCAAGGCTGTTGAGGCAATGGGCCTGCGGCATGAGCAGCGCTCGCGTTCTCGCCTCGTCCAAGGTCTGCAGCAGCAAGGCCCGCGCTTCGTCATGCCGGCCCTGGTTCATCACTGCCGCGCCCACCAGCCTGAGGCTGAGCAGCCGCTGCTCCGGCAGACCGTCGTCGGCGTTCGAAGCCCCTGGGCTGCGCGCCCGGCTGGCCAGGGCCGCGTCGGCCAGCGCCACCGCGCGCCGCGCTGACCGCTCGCAGTCGGGGCCTCGAACTCGGCCTCGCGGCCGATCATGCGGGTGGCCACGCCTTCGATACCGCGGGTGGCAATCCGGAAGGACCGCGGCTTGGCCTTGGCGACAAGGTAGCTGACGATGGGTTCGTCCACGCCCTTGACGGCCAGCGGCTCGGGTTTGGAGACCTCGAACAGGCCGCGCACCTGCACGTAGCTGTCGTGGCTGATGCGCAGGGCGCCGGCGGGGGCGGTCTGTTCCATGCGCGCGGCAATGTTGACAGGTTGGCCGCGGATGGAGCCGTCTCCGTCCACACCGCCGCCGAGCAGCACGCCGCCGGTGTGGACGCCGACGCGTACGTTGAGGCCCGCGTGGCCGTGGGCGGCCTGGACTTCGGCGCCAAGCGCCTTGCCGAGTTCAAGCAGTGCCAGGCCGCAGCGCACCGCGCGTTCGGTGTCGTCTTCCGACGCTCCATCGGCGCCGAAGGCGGCGAGGATGTTGTCGCCGGCGTACTGCAGTACGCAGCCGCGGTGCGCTTCGACAATGACGGTGCCGCGGGAGAGTGCGCCGTCCATCACGGCGCTGACTTCCTCGGGGTCCAGGCGCTGGGCCAGAGTGGTCGAGCCGACGACATCGAGGAACAGGATGCTGACTTGCCTGAGGGTCTGGGCAGGCTCGGGCGGCGCGGCGGCCAGGGCAGACTTCAGGGCAGCAAGCTTGGCGCGCAAGCCGACAAGAGCAGCATCAACCACCGTGTCGCCCAACACCGCCCGCTGGGCTTCCAGGGCAGCTATTCCTGCCTCGAGCTGCTGCTGTGGTGCGGACATGGGTGGTGAGGATACCAACCAGTCGTCGCAGCGCGCTGCTGGCCTCTTCTGGCCTGCTTCAACCGACAGATGACCGCTTCAAGGAAGCCCGGCGGATGACGGCTCATGGCCGGGACTGCCAGTTCAAGCCTGGCGCTGACAGCAGCCATTCGATTCGACCTCGACTGAGCAGCCGGTCTGCGAGGCGGCGAGCTCAACATCTCGACCCCTTGCGGTCACCCGCCGATCGTTCCGAAAGCAGCCCGCCGGCCTTGCCGCGTCAAGAAACATGGGCCGTTGCAGGCAGGCGCCACGCCGCCGCCTGCATGTCTTGGTCCGGCTACGTGTCAACCCGATGTCGAAAACTTTGACACCTGGACGCCGCGCCGCGCCGCGCCGCGCCGCGCCGCGCCGCGTAGTTTGTTGAGTCGATTGAAGAAAGTTCCCTTGGCGCGGGTGCTGGCCCGTGAATTGCAGGGTGGTATGTGATCGGGCGAAGGTCGTATCCCGAACTCATTCCTTAACCCCTCAAGGGAGTCGATGTCATGCAATCCTTGTCCCGCCTCGCCCTGGCCGCTGCGCTGTCGGTGGCCACCCTGTCTGCTCAAGCTGCTTTGGTCGCCCGCTCCGGCGGCATGGTCTACGACACGGTGCAGAACATCACCTGGCTGGCGGACATGAACTACGCCCAGACCAGCCTTCACACCGGCACCGGCGTGAATGTCAACGGCACCATGACTTGGGATGCGGCCACGGCCTGGGCGAACAACCTGGTCTATGGCGGCTTCAGCGACTGGCGCTTGCCCACGTTGAACCCGTTGGACGCGTCTTGCACGGGTGGCTTTGGGGTTGGGGTTGGCTACAACTGCACGGGCGGTGAGCTGAGCCGTCTCTTTGTCACCGACCTCGGTAACCAGGGCAACAGTTCCGTGCTGGACCAGGTAGGCGACACGGCCGAGCAGATCGCCAACCTGGCGCTGTTCAGTAATGTGCAGTCCGACCCCTACTGGTCCGGTACTTCGTTCGCGCCGGATCCTGCCGGCGCGTGGGGCTTCAACGCCGGTATCGGCCTCCAGGGCGTCGGCGGCAAGGGCAGTGCGTTGTATGCCGTGGCTGTGCGCCCCGGCGATGTGGCCGCCTCCGTGCCGGAGCCACAGACGTTGGCACTGGCGCTGCTGGCGTTGGGCGCGACGATGGTGGTGCGCAGAAGGCGGCCAGTTTGACGCTTTGACGCTTCGGGCGCTTTACAACCGGCGCCCTCGCAGCCGTCACCGCCTTTGAAACCCTCTGCGCGGTCGGCGATGGCTACACTGTTCGGCATGCATCCGCTGATCGAAACCCACCGCAGCGAACTCATCGCACTCGCCCAGCGGCGTGGCTTGACTGGGCTGCGGGTGTTTGGCTCGATGAGCCGCAACGACGCGCACGTCAGCAGTGACGTGGACCTGCTGGTGACGCTGCCGCCTGGTACCAGCGCGCTGGCTCTGGGCGGGCTGCTGCTGGACGCGCAGGAGTTGCTGGGCCGCCGGGTCGATGTCGTCACCGAAGCGAGCCTGCACCCCGCCCTGCGCGAGCGCGTGCTGGCCGACGCCGTGCCGCTGTGACCCCAGGGCCAGAGGCTGACCGTGTGCTGTTGGCGCACATGCAGGACTGCCTGGCCCGCATCCATGAATACTCGGGTCATGAACGCGCCCGCTTCGTTGCGTCCCGCCTGGTGCAGGACGCGGTGATCCGCAACCTGCAGACCCTCGCCGAATCAAGCCAGCGACTCTCGACTGAAATCAAACTGACCGAGCCCGAAATCCCATGGCGTGAACTCTCGGGGTTCCGCAACGTGATCGTGCACGGCGACCTGGGCGTTGACCTGCGTGCTGTTTGGTTGGTCGTCGAACAAGACCTGCCGGCCCTTGCGGAAGCGCTCGACCGCATGGCGGTGCGCTTGGCTGAGAGTGGCTGAGCGTGGCTGAGCGTGACGAACGGCCGCTTGGATGTCGGACGACCGACGGCTTCTGGCCGAAGGACTAAACCGCTCTCGCGGTAGGCGCTCCGGCCAGGGTGTTGGCGGTTCGTCTTGGCGGTGGTTCTGCGATTGTGGTGAGCGAGGCAATCCGCCTCGTTCGTCATCAGGAGCAGGATCATGGACTT
>Ga0209181_10000237_pt1 | contig 102428 bp, 84 predicted proteins | sample MAT05_FD_187208 | JGI IMG/M metagenome (GOLD analysis project Ga0209181, IMG submission 187208) | Freshwater microbial communities from Lake Fryxell liftoff mats and glacier meltwater in Antarctica - MAT-05 (SPAdes) (version 2) | ecosystem: Environmental > Aquatic > Freshwater > Ice > Liftoff...
TGAACCCTACTGAGCATATTTGGGACTACATCAGAGAACAAAAACAGTTTAATAACTATACTTCCGATTCAATTGATGATGTAGATATAAAGCTGGGTAACGCATTGTGCGATTTACATAATGAAAAAGCGTATATAAGTAGCATGTGTAATTTTGATTGGATATATTTAGCATCTTGTTAGCGGTTTAGTATGATCATTACCTTTGTATATTAATTTTTAGCAAACGAAGCTAAGTGTTTGATTGTGAGGGTGTAAAAGTTTCATGATTGCCTTGTTGCATACCTTGGGTTAGTTTGTTTTGTGTACTGCACCGCGTATGCAGCAGCTTCTGCGGTATTGTAGCAGAATGGATTACAAAAAGAAAAAATTATCAATGCTAAATGCAGGTTAAGGGATACTCGTAACTCCGCGATAGGTGCATACTAGCTATACCATACAAATTAAACATTGATAAATGAGGACGATTGGGGGTAACCAATATTTCTCTTGCTGTATTGCATTATTCTACCACCATTAATTTATTAATAATTTCTTCGTTTCCATATTGTATTTTGTAGTAATACAAACCATTGGCAACATGCGGTGCCGAAAACTCATTTTTGTAATTAATACCTTCAAAAACTATTTGCCCAAAGGTATCAAATACGGTTAGTTTATCAATGTTTATGCTAAGGCCTGTTTTGGGTTTGAATATTAGTTTTTCTTTTGATTGTTGTATGATAGTGGGTAGCAAAAATGGAAGTTCTGGCTTTGGTATTGTTTTTATGGCTACACTTTTTTGTGTTTTGCAGTGGTCATAATCATACACTTCTATTGTATAAATACCACTATCGGTTACAGTTATGGTAGTTGCGTTTATGCCGGTATTCCAACTATAGTTTTGGTAGTTGCCACTTGCTATTAATGTGGCTGTTGTACCTTGGTATATGGTGGTATCGTTGCTTAATGCAAAAGTTGGGGCTTGTGCAAAGGTTACAGTTATGGTATCATAAAAATCACCAATGTTGGGTATGTTGCCTTTTACCCAATAAGTGCCGCTTTGGGTTATGTTTATGTATTTGCTGGTATCGCTAGTGCTCCATAAGTAGCTTGTAAAATCCCCTTTTACTTTCAAGGTATTTATGGTATTTGGATTACATATAACGGTATCATTTCCTGCATTTATGGTTACGTTGTAAAGACTTACGTCATCTATATAATAGTAACTCCAAAATGGCCATTGTAAAGGTTGCGAACATCCAACAATTCTAATGGTATCTGATATTGGTTGCAATGTAAAATTACCAATAGTGAGAAACTCTTCGCCACCTTGGGCTTTAAAAATACCACTAATCTTTTGCCAATTTATTTTATCGGTAAGCATTTGTGTATTTGCAACAACAGTGTTGCCAGTTAGCTGTGTTGAAGGGGTTGAATGAATAGAATCTAGCGTTACCCTTGCGCCTAATGAGTTACAAGCCAAACAAATTGTATCTGACATGCTAACAAAAAACTCTAAATAGTATTTGTGGTTTGCAATTAGTTTGTTTTTGAGTTTGGTTTGTAGGTATTCAAAATTTATCCAAAAATCGGGGGCAGGTGCAGGGTTGCTATACGTTTGTATGCCAGCATAGTTTAACCCAGAATGTGGATACTGAGAACCACCAATATTATTTGGCACTTGCATTAGAAAACCCAATTGACAAGGGTTAAATAAATCAGCAGAGTTTACCGGGTCATGCCATGGATTTGCTACTTTAATCAAACCTAAAGTTCTTGCACAAGAGTCTGGGTTTTCAAAACTAGGGTTAGGCACAAAATTTGGTTGAGCCATTAAATAATGACTAAACATAAAACATAGGATAAAAGATTGTATTTTACTCAAAATAAAAAAGGAGAGTGGCGTAGCCACTCTCCGCAGATTAATTTATTTAATAATGGTGATTTTTTGAGAATTAACAACTTTGCCATTTGCAATTGATTGTAATAAATATAAGCCATTGCCAATGTTGCTGACATCAATTAATGTATTATTTGGCTCCGCTTTTAAAGCGATTAATTTTTTGCCTTGAGCATCAATCAATACATAAAATGTATTAGTACTAATATTATTATTAGTACTAACTATTAAACTATTTTGTGCAGGATTTGGATACACATTTATACACTTAGCATCTTTAACAGGTGCAATTGGGTTTTGCAAATCAGTATTGTAATCATCCTCTTCATTGCCAATGTCTTTTAGTGGTTGGCGTTTTGCCATTCGGCTATTTTGGTTGCCCATTGGTACTATAAGTTCGCAATCATTGTAATAGCTATAATCATTATCATCTTCTATTACCGACTTAACCAACGCACGCGCCATATATACACCTGGGCCCGACTCTAAAGGGCAGAGTTGGGCAATTTCTTTGAGGCGTAAAATACTCGCTTCAGTTATTTCGCCTTCGGTAGCCATACGTATAACAATGTCATTTATTTCTTTGTACCTAGCCTCTAATTCATTGTTGGTAGTTATGCCATCGTTTAGTTGTTTTATTTGTGCCCAATCTATATTTGCAACCGTAAAATTTATACTATCGGGCATTATTGTATCGGCAATGCTTTTGCTCACTATTTCTAACTTACCAAAAGCTTCGTTTTCGGCACTTAGTTTAAAAGCCAATAACTCCGGCGTGTTCAACAATTCGGATTGTTCGCTTACTTTTTGGTAAAGGTTATATTTTAACCACCACTCTTTGCTTAAATCTTGTTGTGCACCATTGTAATACCCTTCGGCAATTGATATATAACGATTTTGGTCGGCTACATCGCTTAAGTTTAGTGCGCTGCTTGCTCCTGAACAATTGTATTGAGGGTCTGACAAAATACTATTAAAAATTAGGGGGTTAATCGTTGCACCAGAAGGCGGGATTTGGTTATCGTTGCCTGAATTGTTGTCATTTGCCATAAATGGGTTAGGGTAATATGGCGTACCAAAGTTATTTCTTACACCAATAATTGTTGAAGGCCCAACTGAACTGCCCCAACAAAGTGTATGGTAAAACGAGTAACCACCTGGGTAAGGGCCTACCCAAACATTGTCGGTAGGCATGTTGTTAATGGCTTGCAAACCAATATCGCCATGATTGACAACCAGACCCCAATAGTTGCGCCTCATATTGTTGCGTGTAATAAGGGTGTGCAGTTGGCTACCATCAAACCACAAACAGCTTGCACATCTGTAAATATAATTACAGCTTAACCAAGTATCATGGCAGGCACTCATGCGTATACCATCATCCCACCAATTGCCGCGGTCTTTGCTGGTTATGTTGTTATTGATAATGGTAATATTAGAGCTATTGTCGCACTTAATACCCCAGCCGTAACTATTATTACTTACACAAGTAGATTCAGTATTTTCAAAAATATCGTTGGCGTCAATGTATCCACTTTTAACATTGCTTAGGGTTATTCCTTTTTTAGTGCCTTTCCTAAATGTTTGTGTAACAGTTTCATAACCACCAATGTTGTTACCCCCAATATTAACATTTGTCAAAGAGTTATTGTCATAAATACTTATACCTTCCAAATTATTTGTCATTAAGTTACCTGTACCAGTCGTAAGCGGAATACTTAAGTAGGTATTCAATAAATTAGCATTAACATTAATATTAGAGTTAACATTGTTAGTGAGGTAAATACCGTATTTAAAATTATCCATTTTATTAGTATAAATTTGAATATTCTGATATTTATTACTATTAATATAGATGGCTTTATTAATTATATCTTGAAATGTATTATTAGTAGCAAGTACGAACATATTGTGGTTTTTGGTTTGGTTTGTTAAAATATCCGAATAAATACCGTTCTGTACATTAATAAAAGTGTTACCCTCATTGTTAAGTGGGCTACCAATTGTGTATCCTACCCTCCAGTTAAAGTTCCGCTTAGGCCGCTTAGGCTTATGCCACGTCCGCTGCCAGCACCAAACAAACCATTAGGGTCTAAAATATTGTTAAACTCATTATTTACAACCCTTGCTTTGCATCTTTCTAATTGTATACCTTGTTTTAAATTTGAAAAGGTGTTTTTGTTCGAAGCCAATGCGCCATCGCCAATGTAAAGTAATGTGTTGCTTATTGCAGTACCATTAGTAATGTTTTGAGCTAATATACCTAAATTAGATTTAGTTTGATTTTGATATGGTTTCATTAGTGCAAAGTAACTACCATTAAAATAAGGTGGGTTGCTTGTAGTAAAAGTACAGCCATAAATTGTACCTGCAACACTGCTGCTGCAATTTTTTACAATTACACTTATCCAGTTATTTTTGAATGTTGTGTTGCTTAGTGCATACCTACCGCCACTTTCAGAGACAATTGAATTACGTGCATCTGAAATAGTACAATTATTTGTAATTACTTTTTGATTTGGATTAGAAACATATATACCATTCTACATTTGCGAGCAATCTAAGCTACCCCTTAAAACACAAGCATTCAAAGTTAATGTTGCGTTGTTCATTACATTAATTTTGGCATCGGGGCCGAGAATAATATTACAATTATTAAATAAAAAGCTAGCGTCAATTGTAAGTGTTTGGGTAATAATAATGTTACTATAATTTGTTGGGTTAAAACCATTTGCAACAAGAGTTGAAATGTCTGTATTTGATGTTAAGTTTTCATTTATAAAATAACAAGCTAAATAGATTGGAATTGCTGTGCCGCTATATTGTTGCCACAGTTTGGTAAACAACATGGTGCCATAGTAATACTGCGAGTTTGAGAATTGCAATTAATGCTATTTATATAACTAGCTACTACAGTAATTACATTGGTACTAGAAAAATTATTGTATAAAACTGTAACTGTGCTTGTGCCTTGCCCAGAGCTAATAATACCATTAGTAACTGTCCGATTATAATTGCAATTCGCCATTGGGTATACCACAGTAAATACTTGGCTTAAAGATTGGCACTTTGTTGGATTTTCTGTTTGCAAGAGTAAATTATTGATTTGAGGTAATACATTAACTGTTATATTCTGCTGCGCCGGTGTACACAAACAACCATTATTTACTTTTACGGTGTACACGGTTGTCTGTGTTGGGTAACTGTAATACTATTTGTATTTGAAGCAATAAGAGTATTGCCATTATACCAATTACAAAAGTCTCCACTTGCTACTGATGCCGATAACGTCAAACTGCCTCCGCAGATACTATATGAATTCGAAGAAACGGTTAGCTGTTGTATTTCTCTTACTTCAACTTCATCTATTCCAAAATCAAAGCCACCTATTGCTACATTATTACCAGTTTTAAAAAAAATTTGAATCGAAGTATTATTACCACTGTTGAAATCAAAACTCAATTCTTCCCAATTATTGTTATTAATGGTAAATGTTTGATTAACCACGATATTATTGCCAATTGAAATAATTAACTTTCCTTTTGGAGAAGCTGAAAAATTAATATTTTTTAAAGATGTCTGAAATTTGTAGTTTTTATTGGCACACACAGTAATTGTTTGACTTATAATTGTGTTCAAATTCCCGCCTCCTTGTTCTTTTGAATCAACACATAAAAATTTTGACCCGGAGGCAGACCCTCCAGACCAACCAGGATTTACTGAGGCTGGATTACCAGTTATTAAAATAAAACCAGGACCTGAACCATTTGTTAATAGAGCATAATTACTTCCAATTGAAAAGCCAGTAATACCATTTTCAAATCCACCATTTGATATTAAATTACTGCCACAAGTAGTAGAAATAGATGTTGGAAAAACGGAATTAATGTTACTGATAGCTGCCAGCTTTAAACTAACATTAAGGGTTAAATTACAAGAGCCGCAATTAACTAATTTCCGCACTATTTTAATTAAATATTGTGAGTTAGCAGATGGTGCACCTATTCCGCAAATAGGAATACTATCAGGTGTTTGGTGGCTAATATCCGCAATCTTTGCACCATTCGTTGTATTGCCTTCATACACAATTAACCTACTTATAAAAGTATTGATATTGCTTGCATCTTGGTTTAGGGCTATAGAGAATTGCGTTAGCATAGGTTAGGTAATGTACATAACACTATCGGTAACGGGTGGTGGTGTAATAATACTATCGTTAACACCTAAACTAATTTGATAAGGGTTTTGCTGTGTTTGCCCTTGTGCGTTCATTGTTATTGCACAAATTAGTGCTAATAAAGTAAATCTTATTTTCTTCATTTTGTTTTCGTATTAATAGTTCCCAAGGTTTTTAAAGGCTGCGGCATACCAAACCAAAGTAAAATAAGGTACTTGAAAAACAATTGGCTTTTCTTATTTAGGTTATTTTCCTTAACCTCTACATTAAAAAAAATGGGCGTGTACCTTTGCTTGTTATAAACTCTAAGTTAGGCAACGGCAAACGCTTCAAAACGAATTAAAACAGACAGATGCATACTCCCTTTCGGGCGCATTGCACTTGAACTGACTCTTCGTTTTGATTCTAAAACTTTGCCGATTTTAACTAAGAAGAATATTTTCCAGCAACGCTGATTATTGTAAGAAAAAATGTATTTTAATTTAAAATATACTATACCATTTATTGTCTATTTTAAACCTTTGTGTTTTCATAAATTTATAGTGTTTTTAGTTATCACAAACTTATAAAATAAAAATTGTTAATTGCAAATGATTTACTTACCAATTTACACCACAAAAATAGCCCAACTTCGCAGGTGGGCTTTTTTAATTTTACTGCCAGAAAAACTCTTGTGCCTCGACTCTCAAAATTTAAAAAATACAATTGTTGCACGTAGTCTCCGCATTGCTGCAACATCGCAATGTGTGCTGCTAACCAAAAATTTATCAATCAATAATAATTTTTATTTGCATTGATTCTACTGTTTCATTCTGCTACAACATCGCAGAAGGTTCGATTTTTAATAAACTTTCCAATTTAGTAATGTATTGCAATAATAGGTATTTTTTTAATTATTCGTTTGGCCCGCGAAGCAGCATTGATACCAAAAAGAAAAATAAAATTATCTATAAACGAATGTTTAGCAGTGCACATTGCGGTGTTGAGGCAATGCGGAGACATGCGCACAACCTTAAATTATCTTTTTTACAAACTACGAGGAACAGGAGGTGTTTAATTGAATGCGCATTGCAGTTTTCCAAAATCTGCAATCGTATTTTTATTTTTAATAATATTGCGCACTCAAAAAAAAGTAAAACATAGAATGAAAATATTGGTAACCGGTTGCAATGGTTTGTTAGGGCAAAAGTTAGTTTATAAATTGGCTAACAGCCGCACACACCAATTAATTGCAACTGCCAAAGGGCAAAATAGATTGATAATGCAAAACGGTTATTTGTATGAACAATTAGATATTACAAACGAGGTAAACGTAATTGAAATGGTTACCAAACATAAGCCTGACACCGTTATACACACTGCCGCAATGACGAATGTGGACGCTTGTGAAACGGATACTGAAAATTGCCAAAAACTAAATGTAGATGCAGTGCGTTTTTTTGCAAATGCTATTGCTGCACACTCTCCAAATACTCACTTTATACACCTATCAACCGATTTTATTTTTGATGGCAAAAATGGCCCTTATGTTGAAGAAGATTTACCAAACCCAGTGAGTATTTATGGGCAATCAAAGTTAAACGCCGAAAATATTATTACAGCTTCTAAAATAATTTGGAGCATTGCCCGAACCATAATTGTATATGGCATTACCGACAATATGAGCCGCAGCAACCTTGTGCTTTGGGCAAAAGAAAATTTAGAGAATAAACGCGAAATAAAAGTAGTTACAGACCAATACCGTTCACCTACATTGGCCGAAGATTTAGCAGATGGTTGCCTGTTAATAGCCGAACAAAAAGCACAGGGCATTTTTAATATTAGTGGGCCAAATACGCGGAGTATTTTAGATTTGGTATATGAAGTTGCCGATTATTTTAAATTAGACAAACAATATATAATTCCAATAACATCGGCATCACTTAAGCAACCGGCTATGCGCCCAGCACGCACAGGTTTTATTTTAGATAAGGCACGCAAGGTGTTGGGGTATAATCCGCACACTTTTACAGAGGGCATTGCTATTGTAATGCAGCAAGTGGAAGCTGCCAATAAAAAATAGATTTGCTTTTATTTAATCCCATTTTGCATTGGGGTAAGCACGCGGTATCACTTGCATTTCGGCTAATAAATAACCCAAATGTTCGGTGTGTATGCCAGTGCGGCTGCCTTTCGCAAAAAATACTTTTTCGGGTATTTGCAAAGTGGCTTCTTCTAATACTGTTGTTACCATTTTTAACCACTCCGTTTTTACTAATTGCAAATCGGCGGCAATGCCTTGTTTTGTAAGGGTATTGTCAATGTCATCAGCATCAAACATATCGCCAGTAAAACGCCACAAATTATTTAAAGCGTTTTGCATACGTTTATGGCTTTCGGGTGTGCCACTGCCCAAGCGCAAAGTCCAATCGCGGTTATGGCGCACGTGGTATGTAATTTCTTTTAACGATTTTACGGCAATTGCCGATATGGTTTCATCTTTGCTCTTGGCTAATTCTGTATATTGGTAGTAAGTAAATACATCAAAGAAAAATTGACGCAATATGGTTGATGCAAAGTCGCCATTGGGTTGTTCGCAAATAAGGTTGTTTCGGAATGCTATGTCATCACGTTTAAAAGCCAAATCGTCTTCTGTGCGGCCTAATCCTTCAACTTGTGCTGCATACGTTAGCCACGAGCTTGAACGGCCTACTAAATCTAAAGCTATGTTCGTTACAGCAATGTCTTCCTCTAATTGAGGTGCATGTCCGCACCATTCGCTAAGTCGGTGGCCTATTATAAGTGCATTGTCGCCTAAGCGCAATAAGTATTCAAATAAATCTTTGTTCATACAATTGTTTTATTAAAGATATTTTACGCCATCAGGCACTTTATAAAATGTGGGGTGTCTGTATGGTTTGTCGTTTGATGGTTCAAAAAACGAACCACTGTCTTCGGGCATTGAGGCTGTAATTTGATTGGCAGGCACCACCCAAATGTTTATTCCTTCGCTACGGCGCGTATATACATCGCGTGCATTCATCAAAGCAATTTCGGCATCAGCAGCATGCACACTACCCGCATGTTTGTGAGGTATGCCGGGCGTGGCTTGTATAAATACTTCCCACAATATTCCTTGGTTACTTTCTTGCATTTTTTATTGTTTTTATTGTGCCAAACTTAGCAGAATTTTTTTAATTCATTTTAGTTATTTGGTTCAAACAATTAGCAATCGCGTAGTTGAATTTAAACTTATTGCGTTGACCATTTAAAGCTTATTATTAGTAAAATTGTGAAAAAAATTATGATTTATTTAGACAACAATTCCACCACACAAATAGATGCAGAAGTACTTGAAAGTATGATGCCATACCTTACCAACAATTACGGCAATGCCTCATCTGCAAATCATAGTTTGGGTTGGGTTGCTTCCGATGCTGTTGATAATGCGCGCAAGCAAGTGGCACAATTAATTAATGCCGATGAACAAGAAATTACATTTACCGCTGGTGCAACTGAAAGTTTAAATATGGCAATACAAGGGCTTTGCAGAGTGCCTAAAAATTTGAAAAAAGAAATAATTGTATGCGTTGCCGAGCATAGCGCAGTATTAGAAACTTGTAATTATTTAAAAGAACTTGGTTTCGTTGTACATTATTTACCAGTTGGTTTTGATGGTATAATTGATTTGAATGAACTTAAAAAGTTAATGAATAAGAGCATTTTATTTGTTGCTATAATGCTTGCAAATAATGAAACAGGAACAATAAATGATGTACAGAAAATTGCAGAAATTGTGCATGAATATGAGGGTATTTTTATGTGTGATGCCACGCAGGCAATTGGTAAAATAGATGTAGATGTTCAATATTTAGGTATTGATATTTTGCCAATAAGTGCACATAAAATAAATGGCCCCAAAGGTGTTGGCGCATTGTATTTGAGGCGCAAAAACCCACGTGTAACCATTGCTCCATTGCAGTTTGGCGGTGGACAAGAAAATGGTTTGCGGCCCGGCACATCAAATGTAGCAAGCATTGTAGGATTGGGAAAAGCTGCTGAATTGGCTGCTAAAAATTTATGGAATTATGGTTCACACACTTCAGTATTGCGTACCATGCTTGAACAGCATTTTGAATATAAATTTGGGGTACATATTAATGGTAGTTTAAAACACAGATTACCCAATACATCAAATATATTATTTGATAACAAAAAAGCTACGGAGTTACTTTCTAAAATGCCGCTATTGGCTGCAAGCACAGGTTCGGCATGTGGTAGCGCAATTGCAAAACCATCGCATGTGCTAATGGCAATGGGGTTAACCGAAACACAAGCATACGCAAGTATTAGGTTTAGCTTGGGCAAATACACCACACAAACTGATATAGAAAACACAGTTGCAATGTTTGTGAAAGCTATGTAAATCGTTTCTTAATGCAACGTTGAGGCTGCCAAATAATCAGCATTACCAAATAACCACTCTTTTGCTATCTTCTCTAAACATTTTGTCGCCTTCTTTTATGCCAAAGGCTTCGTAAAATTCTTTAATGTTAGCCAAAGGCCCATTTATTCGCCATTGTGAAGGTGAGTGCACATCCGTCATTATTTGGCGGCGCAATGCTTCGGGGCGGCGTTGTACCATCCACGCATAAGCGTAACCTAAAAAATATTCTTGGTCGGGTGTAAGTCCGTTGGCTTGCTTGGCATTGCTTTTACCTTGTTCGGTTTTTTTAAATGCTTCGTAGCCCATAACAACTCCTCCCAAATCGGCAATGTTTTCGCCTAAAGTAGCCGCACCACGCACATGTAAACTATCGCAAACGGTGTACTCGTTAAACTGCTCCACCATCAGTTTTGTTTTGGCATTAAATTTTTCACGGTCTTCTTTTGTCCACCAATCTTGCAAGTTTCCTTCGGCAGAATATTGGCTTCCTTGGTCATCAAAACCATGTGTAATTTCGTGCCCAAAAGTGCTACCACCAACTATGCCATAAAGCACTGCATCGCTTGGCATACCAACGTATCCGGGTACTATAATGTTACAAGCTGGTATCACAATTTCGTTGAGCGTAGGGTCGTAGTAGGCGTTGTAAGTTTGTGGCGTCATGTTCCATTCGGTTCTATCCATAGGTTTGCCGTATTTTTTCACATTGTCGTTGTGCATCCATTTAGCGGCTTCTATTACATTTGCACAATAGCTGTTGCGGCTAATTGCTATACTGCTAAGGTCTTTCCACTTATCGGGATAGCCTAATTTCATATTTACTTTAGCCAATTTTGCTAATGCTTTTAGTTTGGTTGGTTCACTCATCCAATCTAATTTTTTTAGATGTTCGCCATATACAACCATTATGTTTTTGCCAATTTCAATAAGTTTTTCTTTGGTGCCTGCGGGCAAATAACTTTTTACATATTCTTGTGCTATCAATTCACCCAGCATGGTGTTGGTTTCTTGCACCACTTCTTTCCAACGTGGCTTTTGTTTCTTAGCACCCGAAAGTGTTGCTTCAAAAAATTGCCAGTTAGCATCTCTTATATCCTTGTTTAAATAGTTTGCAAAGTCATTTACAACATTCCATTTCAAATAATTTTTCCAAACATCAATTTTTGTTTTTTGTATCAAACCATCCAAAGCCTTATAAAACTCAGGTTGACCAACAATAACTGTATCAACATTTTGTAGCCCAATTTCTTGCGAAAAAGTTTTCCAATTGATGTGTGGTGTTGAAGCCGCAAATTTTTCGAGGCTCATTTTATTGTAGTTTTTATAAGGGTCACGTAAATCTTCTATTTTGCGCGAAGCCTTTGCCATACCACTTTCTAACATAAAAATTTCTTCGACAGCCGTTTCTATTTTAGCGGTTTCTACACCTGCACTTGCTAAGAATTTTGCTATTAGTTTTTTGTATTCTTTTCTAATATTTTCGGTTGCGGCATCAGGTTTAAAGTAATAATCACGCTCGGGCAAACCCAAACCACCTTGCCATAATTGCACGGCATATTTGTTACTATTTTTATCGTCGCGGCCAACGCCAATATTAAACATAGCACTCACTTGTATGGTTTGCAAATGCGCAACAGCACTTAATAATTGTTCAGTATTTGTAATGGCATCAATTTTTGCAAACTCGGGTTTTAATGGCTCTATACCTAGTTTGTCAATACTCACGGTATCCATACCACTGTAAAAAAAGTCTCCAATTTTTTGGGTATTGCTACCTTTTGCAGCATTGGTTTCTTTTGCGGCATTTTCGCAAATGGTTCTAATGGCTGTGTTTACAGTATCTTTTACTTGTAAGAAAATGCCATTTGTAGTTTCGCTTTCGGGTATTGGGTGCGCCTTAAACCACGCACCATTTGCATAATTAAAAAAATCGTCGTTAGGTTTTAATGTGGTATCAATATGCGCCACCAAAGGATCAACGGTGTTTTCTGTTTGCGAAGTTTTGTTGCCTCCACAACTAACCGTTAATGCAACTATCGGCAACAGCCAAAAAGCTTTTTTGTAATTTTTATTTAATGTCATTTTCAGATTATATTTGGAGCTAAGAACCAAAATTTATTTATATTTCTTAAATACTTTATACATAAGCAATGATTTATTATACAACCTGTGTATTTTCAACACTCTTTCATTAAAAAAAAGGTTTTAACAACCAGCTCTTGATATAAAAGGCTAAGTATTAAGAAAAGAAAAGCGTTAAATTTTTGTGTGCCAAAAAATTTTCTCAAAACACAACCATCACTTGTTCCCCTTGCTAACAAAGGGATTAGACATTGAAGAACACATAAGCTAGGACTTCACAATTTATTTTATTTTTTATGCAATTTGTTATGCACCCCAAACTTTTTTGCATAGCACAACATTGCTAAAAAAAAATACCTTTGCGCAAAAATTTTAAAAATGGCATTACAATGTGGTATTGTTGGCTTGCCCAACGTAGGGAAATCAACCCTTTTCAACTGTTTATCAAATGCAAAAGCACAGGCTGCAAATTTCCCTTTTTGTACCATTGAACCCAATGTGGGTGTAATAACTGTGCCCGATGAAAGACTAAATAAACTTACAGAATTAGTAAAGCCAGAACGTGTAGTACCTACAAACATTGAAATTGTTGACATTGCAGGATTGGTAAAAGGTGCAAGTAAAGGTGAAGGATTAGGCAACAAATTTTTGGCAAACATACGCGAAACTAATGCTATAATTCACGTATTACGTTGCTTTGAAGATGAAAATATTGTGCATGTAGATGGCAATGTAAACCCAATTAGGGACAAAGAAACCATTGACTTTGAACTAATATTGAAAGACCTTGAAAGCATCGAAAAAAAGATGCAACGGTTCGAGAAAATTGCGAAAGTTGGAAACGACAAAGACGGAAAACGTTGTTATGAGGTATTAAGCGTTTACAAAAATCACCTAGAGGCGGGTAATGGCGCACGTAGCGCAACCGTTAGTGATGATGATAAAAAATATATTGAAGACATTTTTTTACTTACCGACAAACCAGTAATGTATGTTTGCAATGTGGATACAGATTGTATAAAAACAGGCAACAAACATGTGGATGCAGTGCGCGAAGTAGCAGCAAAAGAAGGCGCTACAGTACTTGTAATAACCGCTGCAATGGAAGCCGAAATTGCCGCAATGGATAGTATTGAAGACCGTGAAATGTTTTTGCAAGACATTGGATTAGACGAACCGGGCGTAAATAAATTAATTAAAGCCGCGTATTCATTATTGAATTTGCAAACCTATTTTACGGCAGGTGTTAAAGAAGTACGTGCTTGGACAATTACAAAAGGAATGACTGCCCCGCAAGCTGCAAGTGTTATTCACACCGATTTTGAAATAGGTTTTATAAAAGCCGAAGTAATAAAATACGATAATTTTGTTAAATATGGTTCGGAAGCGGCTTGTCGCGATGCTGGAAAATTAGCCATTGAAGGCAAAGAATATATTGTGGACGATGGTGATTTAATGCACTTTAGGTTTAATGTTTAATTGTCCGTTAAAAACCTCTACAAAAGTATTAATCACTCATATTTTGTTATCAAAGAAGCAATGAAAATTTGCAAGCTTTTTTAGTGCGCTTTTGGTGTAGCTTTGAAGAGCAATTAGAACATAGACATCCGCTGTATATTCTTTCAAAAGTTATTCATTGGCAAACCTTTGAAGAATCGTTTTTAAAACATTATTCGGATGAAGGCCGTTTTGCAAAACCATATAGAAAAGTATAAATAATTGCAAGGCGTATAATGGGTGAATTAGAAAGACCAAAGATAAAGTATAAAATTTTGCAAATGGATTGTTGGAGACAACATAAATGTAATGTTGGCGGTGGCTGCAACTAACTCAATTGAAGCCAGAACTCAAATAATATTCAATACATGAAAAAAGTTTTGTTCAGATTTATAATATTCATTGCAATAAGCAAACTCATTATCACTACAAGTAATGCGCAATCATGGCAACAAATACAAAATTTTAGTGGTGCAGAACGTGATGATGCCACAGGTTTTATGATTGATAATAAGGCATATTGCGGCACAGGGTTAGCAGTTGGTTGGGTAACTACCAAAGATTTTTACAGGTTTGATTTAGAAACCGAAACATGGAGTGCGATACCTGAAATGCCTATAAACACTGAAAGGCAATATGCTTGTGGTTTTTCATTTAATGCAAATGGTTACGTTTTTGGTGGTACAAAAAATAGTGCATTAAATGATTTGTGGATGTATGATTCTGCGCAAAATTCGTGGGTGCAAAAACCTTCAAAACCAGGTTTGGGTTTAAGTGGTGCATGTAGTTTTGTTATTGGTACTAAGGCATATATTGTTGGAGGAAGCATGGATAGTACAAGTGCAAGCAAACAAGTGTGGAGTTATAATTTTGTATCTGAGGATTGGACACGTAAAAATGATTTTCCGTTTGGAGGCTTGTGGCGTGCAAGTGCCGCAACGCACAACAATGCTGGCTACATTTTGTTTGGTAAAGATTCTATAGGTAACTATAATAATAACTTATATAAATACAATGTTGTGGATGATACTTGGCAGCAAATAAGTACGTTTCCGGAAGTAGGGCGCACTTATGCAACAATGCAAATTATGTACAATAATATCGTAGTTTTTTCGGGTGTAGATTCATTAAGTAATTATTCAAATAATTTATGGAACTACAATATTGATAGCAATACTTGGCATTTACAAAATGTGGTTATGACCACTGCCCGTAAGGGTGGGGTAAGTTTTTGCAGCGGTAATAAACTTTATTACACTACTGGTATTACACAGCAAAATCAGCGTTTAAATGAAACTTGGAAAATTGAAAACCCAACATTCATAACTGAAAGCAAAGGCGCTAATTCAGTAAAAATATTTCCAAATCCGAGTAGTGATATTTTGAATTTTGAATTTGACGGTAACACATTTACAAGACTTAAAATATTAGATGTGTTAGGTAATGAAACACTTACCGAAAATATAATTCGCAACGTAAACACAAGTGTTGACATTAGCCATTTGAGTGCTGGATTTTATACCGTTTGCATTTCAAATAATTATAGAACGGAAGTACTTAAATTTTGCATTGTTAAATAATAGTCAATCATTACAAATTTTCGGAAACACTTTCAACACACAACACCAATAACTTTTCCAACAAGTTCAATACCATGTAGGGGTGTATTTTTACTATTGCTTTTCATGGTACTTTTATCTACAACAAATGTTTGGGTAGGGTTAAATAGGGTAAGGTTTGCTTGTGCACCAACTTCTATTTTTGATATGTTGGTGTTAATTATTGTAGCTGGGTTTATTGTAAATTTATTTACAATATCTACAATACTCATTTTGGATTTCAATACTGTATTTGCCAAAGCAAAAGTATGTTCGATGCTACTTATGCCATAAGCAGCATAATTAAACTCTACATCTTTGCCTTCAATATTTTCGGGGCTGTGGTCGCTGCAAATAGCGTCAATAGTGCCATCTGCTAAGCCATTAATGAGTGCTTGCCTATGCTCTTCATCCCTAAAAGGAGGTAGTACTTTTAAGTTGCTATCAAAATTTGATATATCTTTATCAGTAAAATAAAGTTGGTGCGCCGCCACATCACAACTAACATTTATGCCATCGTTTTTCGCATTTCTAATAAGTTGAACCGCCCCACTTGTAGATATTGTACTAAAGTGAATTGGCAAATTATAGTACTTGGCAATTGCAATATCACGTGCAATTATTACATCTTCAGCAATTGCCGGTTGCCCTTTAAAACCAATGCTTGTAGCGTTAACACCTTCGTGCCCAATTGTGCCATTGCTCAAATAATAGTCGTTGGCAAAATGAAATATTTTAGCACCAAAATTATTGGCATACTGCATTAATGTAGTAAGTAATTGTGTGTTTTTAATTGAATTTTTATCATCGCCAAAAGCCACTGCACCTGCGAAGTGCATATCAAATAATTCTGCCATTTGCTGCCCCTGCATATTTAATGTGGCAGCACCCATTGGCAACAAATTAATTGGCAATTGATTTGAGGCATTTTTTATGTATTCAATTTGCGCTTTTGATTGTATAGTTGGGTTGGTATTTGCTGATAATACTACTGTGGTAAAACCACCTGTGATGGCTGCATTTGCGCCTGATTCTATAGTTTCTTTGTATTCGTTGCCGGGTGTGCAAAAGTTCGCTTTTAAATCCAACCAGCCATTTGAAACATGTAAATTTACATCACTAATAATGTGCGCTTTTTCATTTTCAATATTGTTTTCAATGCCAACAATAATACTTGCATCGTCAATTAATATATCTTTTCGGGTGTTATTGTGTTTGCTATTACTATCTACAATTAAGGCTTGCTTTATGAGTTTCATGTGTTTATTTTATAATTATTTCTGCCACATGGAATATTCATTATCGTAAAATTTCCAAGCGATATGCGTCTAATTTTATTAGTATAAAAAGTAGTATTGTAAAGGACCATAATGATGAACCGCCGTAACTAAAAAATGGAAGTGGAATACCTATTACAGGCATCAAACCTATAGTCATGCCTACATTTACAACAATATGAAAAAATATGATGCTTGCCACGCCATAACCATAAATGCGGCTGTATGGGCTGCGTTGCCTTTCGGCAACTTGAATAACGCGTATCAATAAAAATAAAAACAAACTCATAACAACTGCCGCACCCAAAAAGCCCCACTCTTCGCCAACAGTACAAAAAATAAAGTCGGTGCTTTGCTCTGGCACAAAATCATATTTGGTTTGTGTGCCTTGCAAAAAACCCTTGCCTGATAAGCCGCCACTGCCAATTGCAATAAGCGATTGGTTTACATTGTAACCAGCTTTTTTCTTATCATTTTCTTTACCCAAAAATACATTAATACGTTTTTTTTGATGAGGCTCCATCTTATCAAAAGCATATTGTACACTTAAGACTGCTGCTGCCGATACCACAAAAATAGACAGAACAACCACAATATTTTGAGTAGATTTTCGCATTACCATAAAAAGCAAAAAGCAGAAAAAACCTAAAATACCAATCAAAATAAATTTATTGATAAGCAATGAAAGCAAGAACAGCACTACAATACCCACACCAAGTAAAAGAATATTGCCTGATAATCCTTCGCGGTACATTACCAAAATAAATGCAGAATATACTAGTGCTACACCAGTTTCGTTTTCTAAAAGTATTAACAAAATAGGCACGCAAATTATTGCCGCACAAATAACTTTGGTTTTAACTTCAGTCATTTTTATGTTGATGTTTCCTAAGAATTTGGCGAGTGCCATGCAGGTTGCAAACTTAGTAAACTCGGCTGGTTGTATGCCAAATTCGCCAAACCTAAACCAACTTTTGCTGCCTGCAACTGTTGTGCCTACAAACAAAACGGCAATTAATAATATTAGAAAAAAACCGTAAATGGGATATGAAAAAGCTGCGAAAAAATTGCCCTCTACTACCAAAATTAAAAGCGCAATAAACATGGATGAAAGAATCCAAACTAACTGTTTGCCATATTTCTGACTCATGTCAGTAATTAAATGGTGGTCTTCGTTATACACTGCGGCATAAACGCTAAGCCAACCCATTGTAACCATTGCTAAATAAATACCTACTAAGTACAAATCAATATTTTGAAATATGCCCGTTTCTTTTCTCATTTAGCGGCTGCAAACCTAATGTAATTTTGCAATTGAAAAAAGATATGTTTAGGCTTTTTTATGTGTTGTTATCTCAATTTAAAATATTTACTTAATAGTTGAATCAAAAAAAAATCCTACTTTTTGAGAAGTAGGATTTTCTTTTAATTAAAAAAAACTATTTAGCTTTTTCTTTTGTTTCGTGCTTAGCGTCTTTGCTGCATGATTTGCTATCAGCTTTAGCGCATGCTTTTCCACTTGCATTTTTGCAGCAAGCTTTTTTGTCTTTGTCACATTTACCTTTTTCGTCGCCAGCAAAAGAAGATGTTGCTGTTGATAATGTGAAAGCTGCCATTGCAACTAAAATCATTAATTTTTTCATTGTGTTATTTTTTAAATTGTTGAAACAAATATAAGATTTTTTTAATTTGAAAAATAACCAAACTTTTTTTTATTGTTAAATATTGTTCGCATTTGGTTACCAAAATGTTTCATTTTACAAAAAAAGCGGCTAATAATCTGCCGCTTTTTTTGTTTTTTTTTTAGTGGTGATGTCCATCTTCACCATGTATATGCCCGTGCGAAATTTCTTCGGCTTCAGCGTCTCTTATTGCTGATATTTTACCTGTAAAATGTAAGTCGCATCCTGCAAACGGATGGTTAAAATCCATTGTTACTAATTTGTCATTTACATCAGCAATAATACCAATAAGTCTATTGCCTTCGCTATCTGTCATTGGCACTTCATTGCCTTCTTCAAGCATATCATAATCAACAACACCTTTTTCGTTTTTAAATGCATCTAATGGTAATTCTACCAAAGCAGTTTCGTCATATTCGCCATAACCGTTTATCGCTTTTATAATAAAATCGAAATTATTGCCAACGTTTTTGCCCAATAAGTTGTTTTCAAACTCTTGTATTAAATCGCCTCCGCCTACCATAAATACAAATGGTTCTGATGGTTTTGTTTCTTCGGCAATTTCCTCCGTACCATCTTCATTAATAATGTGTAGTGTGTATTGTACTGATACAACTTTGTTTTTTTCTATTATCATTTTATAAAAATTTTGGCAAAAGTAATTTATTATGGCATAACTAAAATTATTGTGCAACAATTATAAACTTAATTCAAGATAGTTATCGTGATTTGCACGCTGCATTAAAGTTGCATTTATCGAATAACACTGGTACATTATTTTTTAGGCAAATAGAATCTTCGTTTGCATTGTGCTATACCGATTGTATATTCAATATAATTCAATTTCTCCCTTTGTTTCATACGGGACTATTGTACTATTTTCATGTAGTATCGGCATTATAACTCCCGTTTGAAACCATACTACTTACAAAATAAATATAGCACCCAAAATCATTATAATTATGATGATAATGTATTGCCAAATATCAACAAAATAGGGATAATATTTTTTTATTTTTTCGGAGAATGACAAGGTAAAAGAGTTTAAAGTTCAAAATGTAAAGAGTTATACTAAGAACTTAGTGCTTAGAAGTGTGCAAATTACGCCAAATCCCATAAGTTATATAACTCATTCAAATATATATTTTCTTCATTGGTAACGGTTCTGTCAGCAAGTATAACCTTCATCACAAAATCTAAAAAATAGTTGCGTTCTTTTTCTGATGTTTGGCTGTAAAAATCTATTGCTGCTTTGCAAAAATGGTTATAAAAAAGTTCTTCGGGTAAGCTGTTAAGCAGGTTGGTTTCTTCATCCAAATTGCTTAAAAATGAATAATTCAATTTTACGTATTTACGTATTACTTTCTCCTCTTCTTTGTTTACTTCACCATCTACATGTGCCAATATCATTAGCATGTGGTAACCTGCAAGTGTTTTGTTAAATGTAACCATCTGTCTTATTTTTTAGTAATAAAAGCGTTGTATTCGCGCACTATTTTTTCTAAATCTGCTTTTTTGTAAACCCCCGATTTTATTTTTTCTGCCAACTCTACATCATCCTTAAAATAATCAGAAACATCTTTATTAAAATTGTAACGCTCAAAAATAAACCATTGTTTGGCATTTGCTTTTAAGCATGGCACTTTATTATAAACGCCCAAAACACTACTCAAATCGCTTGACAAAGAATTTAATTTATAGCACGTAAATAATTTACAATTGCCTTTTACTTCTATTTTTATAAATACAAATTTACGGTCTTGAAACTTTGAACGTCCGTTATCTAAATTAAAAATATTGGCTATTGAATAAAAACAATAATTATGTTTTTCATAATTAAAACCATACTCCAAAATATCAGCCGGAAAGTAGCGTAAGTCAATTGTCGAAAATGTATCAATAGCCTTAAAACTCCACTGCAACAAGTGAAACTGAATAACGCCTTCGTCATTTATTGGCACAAATACTTTTGTTTCAATTTTTTCTTTGGTTGATTTTCTAATAAAATAACCATCCACTTGTATGCTTTTTGCAAAGTTTACAAGGGTTGTGAAAATTAAAAAGTATGAAAGAATAATTTTTTTCAAGGCGGTTAATTTAGAAATATTTTAATAGCAACAATATTATGTTTGAATTAAAATATTTTTTTGCATTGCGGGCTTTGACCCACACCTAATAATTTTATAAAACTTACGTTTGAGCAAAACCTGTATTTCTGTTTGAGATTGCGGGTAAGGCCCGCAATCTCAAACAGAATAAAAAACTACGTTTGAATAAGATTAGCATTTCTGTATAAGTTTTAAGGTCAAGTGCTCTATGGCGGCAAGAATAAAACTATGTTTGAATTACACCCACATTATATCTTTTTTTACTTGGCTTGTGGTTGGCGGCTTCTATGCCCATACTTATCCATTTGCGTGTATCTAAAGGGTTTATAATGGCGTCAACCCAAATACGAGAGGCTGCATAATAAGGACTCATTTGTGTGTTGTAGCGTTCAGTAATTTTTTGCAAAAGTTCTGTTTCTTCTTCTGGCGTAATTACTTTTCCGGCAGCTTTCATTGATGCAGTTTGCATTTGCAAAATAACTTTTGCCGCCTGTGCACCGCCCATTACAGCTATTTGCGCAGTTGGCCAAGCTGCTATTAAGCGCGGGTCGTAAGCTTTTCCGCACATTGCATAATTACCTGCACCATAACTATTGCCAATAATAATTGTGAATTTTGGCACTACCGAATTGCTCATTGCATTTACCAATTTTGCTCCATCTTTTATAATGCCGCCTTGTTCGCTTCGGCTGCCTACCATAAAGCCTGTAACGTCTTGCAAAAACACCAATGGTATTTTTCGTTGGTTGCAATTCATAACAAAACGTGCAGCTTTATCAGCACTGTCGCTGTAAATTACACCACCAAATTGCATTTCACCTTTTTTGCTTTTTACAACTTTGCGTTGATTGGCAACAATGCCAACCGCCCAACCATCAATGCGTGCAGTGCCGCATACAATACTTTGCCCATAAGCATCTTTGTATTCATCAAACTCCGAATCGTCAACCAAGCGTGCAATAATATCACGCATTTCGTATTGTTTGTCGCGGGCTGCGGGCATTATCCCTAATATTTCTTTTTCATCTAATTTGGGTTTAGCAGTATCTTTTCTATCAAATCCAGCTTTATCAAAAGCGCCCATCTTGTCAAAAATATTTTTTATACGGTTCAAAGCATCTTTATCATCCTTGCATTTGTTATCTGTAACGCCAGATATTTCGCATTGTGTAGTAGCACCACCCAACGTTTCATTGTCGATACTTTCGCCAATTGCGGCTTTTACAAGGTATGAACCAGCCAAGAAAATACTACCCGTTTTATCAACAATCATTGCCTCGTCACTCATAATTGGAAGGTATGCGCCACCAGCTACGCAACTGCCCATAATAGCGGCTATTTGAGGTATTCCCATCGATGACATTACAGCATTGTTTCTAAAAATTCTACCAAAATGTTCTTTGTCAGGAAAAATTTCGTCTTGCATTGGTAAGTAAACACCAGCACTATCCACCAAATAAACTATTGGCAATTTGTTTTCGATTGAAATTTCTTGTGCACGCAAATTCTTTTTTGCAGTAATCGGAAACCATGCGCCTGCCTTTACTGTAGCGTCGTTTGCAACCACTATACATTGTTTGTTTTTTATATAACCCATTTTTACCACCACGCCACCACTGGGGCAGCCGCCATGTTCAAGGTACATTTCATCACCGGCAAAAGCGGCAATTTCTATTTGTGGTTTATCGGCGTCAAGTAAATATTCAATGCGTTCGCGGGCAGTCATTTTACCTTCGGCGTGTAATTTGTCAATGCGTTTTTCGCCACCACCCAAATACACTTTTTCGAGTTTGCGCTCTAATGCCGAAACCATTAATCTTATTGAGTCTTCGTTCTTATTAAATTCTAAATCCATACAATTATTTCAAATAAATTTATTACCCTTCAAACGTAGTATTTTAGTTTTTATACCACAAAATAAATTGTGTTTTATTTTGTGGTGTTATACAGTCATCTCGTTTGTTATGCCAAAACATTTAGCTTTTCAAAAAATAACCTTTACTTATGCCGTTTGATAAAACGGGATAAGTAATATAAGAACATATAAGGTTACTCTAATTGATAATTTGAAAACCTATTTTGCTTTAGAATAATAAATAAAATAAAATTTACTATCTTTTTGTTGCTATAGCTGTGCAATTGCGGGCTGTATCGCTTGGTGGCTGCACTCTGTAGCTTAACGAAATTTTATTTGAACCATTAAATGTGCCGTCACCACTAAGGCTAAATTGATTTACGTTTTGTTGTTTTATTTTGATTGTGTTATTGATAATTGTTGCCGATACAGTATGCTGGTTGTTTAAGTTGTAGAAATTGTCAATTAAAACTTCAGTAGTATTTGTTGTACTCGTCGATTTTCTAATTACTATATCAAAAGTAGTAACTAGTGTACCAGCTTCTGTTTCTTCGCAGTTATAAGTACCTATGAGTTTATCGCGCGCATCGGCTGGTTCTACTGCGTCTTCGGGTTGGCAAGCGCACACAAATAAAAATAATATTCCTATTAAAATTAAATTTAACTTTTTCATGTATTTGTAGTTTTTGATTTACTTGGTTTTACAACTGAGCTATTTTTTTTAGATTTATTACTGCGAATTTAAAATTATTCTTGTTTAGTCCTACAACATAAAATATATTATTATTCGCCGCTTCGTGGGTGTGCTTGCTTAAATGCAGCTTTTAATTTTTCAATATTATTGTGTGTATAAACCTGAGTAGCATTGAGGCTTGTGTGCCCCAATAATTCTTTTATGGCGTTAAGGTCGGCGCCATTATTAAGCATGTGAGTGGCAAATGTATGTCGCAATACATGCGGTGATTTTTTTTGTTGTGTAGTTGTGTACTGCAAATTTTGGGTAACTATTTTATGTATTAAATCGGCATAGGTTTTTGCACCTTTTTCGGTAATAAAAACATTGTTACAATCAGTGGCTATTTCATTTCTAAAAACTAAATATGTTTTGTACAAATTAATAATTTCTGAGGTAATTGGTATTGTGCGTTGCTTATTGCCTTTTCCGAGCACTTTTACTTGTTTGTAGTAAATATCAAAATCGTTAATACCAAGTCCAATTAATTCGGCACGGCGCATACCCGTTGCATAAAAAAGAGAAATAATTAACTGGTTGCGCGTACCTTCAAAATTATTTTCATAGTCATTGTACTCTATTACATTTTCAATTTGTGTTTCGCTGATAAACTCAGGTAATTTTTTTTCGGCTTTGGGTCCAATTACTTTTAGCATTGGGTTGCGGTGAACAAATTTATTTTTGAGTAAAAATTTATAGTAAGTTTTTAATGCAGATATTTTGCGGTTTATACTCCGCGCAGTTAGTTCATTGTCTAATAATGTTACTAACCAAGCTCTAATTACTTTGTGGCTTACGGTACTAATATGTTCTGTGCTAAATTCCAAAACAAGGTATTTAGTAAAACTAACAAGGTCATTTTTGTAAGCCTCTACAGTATTGGCCGATAGGCCTTTTTGGGCTTTTATGTAGCTAATAAAATGTTCTAAATAAAAGTCGTCATTCATAATGTAAATAGGCAATTTAATGAGGCTAATTTACATCAAAAAAAACATTTGCTCAATTAAGAGCAAATGTTTTTTGTGCTGTTGGAGAAGGATTCGAACCCCCACGGAGAAGTTAGCCGATTGCTGCGTTCAAATTCACAAAACCAAAATTCAAATGAAAAACACTTTTACTATGTTTTCTGAATTTGATTCGCAGCGTGGTTTATTCTTTGCTCTCCACCCCCGAGACAAGAGGGTATGTCTGCCAGTTTCATCACCCAACATTATTTGTTGTTTGTTGAATGCAAATATAGAAACAGGTATTGAATATTAAATTAAATCTACATATTTGGCATATATTATCGTTTACATTTAAACTATTGATTAATATATTAAATGCAATTTTAATTTTGTGAAGATTACATACCATTTATTAAAAATAATTTTATTTTGGTTGAGGGTTAGGTTAAAATAGCATTTTAGAAACGGATGATTTGATAGCAATAGTGCACATTTGAGGTGATTTATCTATCATTAATCAACTAAAAAAGTTGGAATTTTCTTTACAGTTGTACCCCAACAATTCATTATTTACCAAATCATTTTGCTTTTATACTAGTCTAAAAACCTATTCAGCGTCAATTTATACACCTAAATTATCAATCAAATTTGCTTGGCGTTGTAATTCTTTCACAATTTTAGAAACACATTTTCTGTTTTCGTTTATTTTGCTGCTATTGCCAATTAAATCGGCAACAATATATTTTGCTTCATTGGTATTATTTGCTTCTAACTCAACTTTTAATTCTTGCAGTAATTCATTATTTATTTCCGAAAAATTGTTTACGAAGTTTAGCGGATTCTGTATTTCATGTGCCATTTCAGTAGCTATTTTACCTAATGTTGCATTCTTTTCTGAGGCTACTAATTCGGTTGTTTTTTGTTCTAATTGAACTACTGTTTCGTGCATTGCCAAATTAAAATACCCACCACTTATACACATTGAGGTAAACGCAAAAACAATGTTGCTAATGCTGAAGTAAAGTAAAAATGCATCATTCATTTTATACTCAACTATATGATTGCGACTATAATAATTAAGGGAAATATATGTTATTAAAAGTGCTAATAATAACAGCGACTTTAGTATCCATTTGCCCTGCGGCATTAAGAAAGGAACCAGGCTTGTGATAATAATGTAATTTTAAAATCCTGCATCCCAACCAAAATATTGAATGGCTATTATTTGATGAATAATAATTTCGGCAACCATTAGCACTACTGACATAAAATGGTATCCGCGCCTATTAATATAAATATTAAAAATATAGAGTAGCACACTAAAAATATTTACATAAACCATCTGGCTTGCTTGCATTACAATAAATAAAGTTATCCAATGTGCATGCACTGCCATACCTAATGTCTGTACCAGATTACCTAGCTTATAAAAACGTAAATTCTTTTCATTTACGTTCGGTGGCAGCGTATTAAAGCCAGGAACATTCCGGATGATTGGAAGGTTTAAGATTGCAGCTGTTGTTGTTTTAAAAGTCATAACAAAAAATGATTTTGCACTATCAAACATAAAAATTAATTTAAAGAAAGTTGCAAATTCGACAAGATAAAATTGTAAGAATATTTACTTAATAGTATTGAATAAAATCAGTGATAGAAAAATTATTTCTATTTCAAAAACGGTTTATATTTACCGATTAAATAATAAAAACTAATCAAAAAAAAAATGAAAAAACTTTTACTCTTACCAGCACTAATTTTGTTGTGTTGCATCAATGCAAATGCGCAAATGACGCCGTTTACAAGCAATGTAAACAATGCGTGTGCGGCACCACTCACGGTCACCTTTAACAACCAAAACAATGGCTTCGATTCTTACTTTTGGGACTTTGGTGATGCCACAACTGATACTGCCGCCAACCCAGTTCACATATACACTACAATAGGAATGTTTACTGTAAAACTCTATACTTTTGATATAGCAAATAATATGTTCGACTCATTGGTAATCGTAAATTTTATAAACATTGACCCAACATTAACCTGTGTAAACCTTGCCCCTACACAAGGTAATACGGCAGCTACTGCTTGTTACGGAATATTGTATGACAACGGTGGGCCAGGAGCAAACTATTCAAATGGTTCTAATCGTAAAACCATTTCGCCATTAAATGCAACATCTGTAAGCTTAATATTTAAGAAATTTAATTTGGAATTAGTAAATGATTCTGTTGAAATTTTTGATGGTGCAACAACCAATGCAACTAAAATTGGGACATATTACGGAAATGCATTACCAAATAATGGATTTCCAATTACATCAACAGGAGGTTCAATAACCGTACGTTTGCGTGCAAATACTTCGGGAACTGCAAACGGTTTTGAAGCTGTTTGGCAATGTGTACAACCAACTTTGCCTACCCCTGTGGCATCATTTATTTCAAACGATACCCTAACATGTAGGGGAACTATTGCATTTAAAGATTTATCAACCAACATACCCACCACTTACTTTTGGGATTTTGGTGATGGAAGCACATCTACCATTAAAAATCCTAAACACGTGTATGCCAATGGTACTTACGATGTGTTTTTGAGAGTTACAAATAGTTCGGGCACTGATTCTATTACTAAGTTTAGTTACGTAACAGTAAACCGTCCGGCTGGGCCCACAAGTGTTACACCGGGTTCTACATGTTTGGCTGGGCAAGTATTATTGGGCGCACTACCAAACACAGCAGGTAACCAACTTAACTGGTATGCAACAGATACAAGCGTTGTAGCATTAGGTATAGGAACTCAATTTCTTACACAAAGTATTGCTACACCAACAAATTTTTATGTTGAAGAATTAATACCCGGTGGAACAGTTGTAAGCGTAGGGCGCACAGATTCGGCAGGCTTTACGGGTGGTATTAATAACACATCACGTTTTATGATTTTTAATTCAACTGAACCATGTATTATTCAAACTGTAAAAGTATATGCAGATACTGCTGGTAGCCGAACCTTTGAATTGAGAAATGCTGGGGGTACAGTTTTACAAACGCTCACCACAAACCTTTTGGTAGGTATGCAATTGGTAACATTAAACTTTAATGTACCTACAGGCACTGGCTTAAGATTAGGGGTTACTGGTAACCTTATTCGATTATACAGAAACTTAACAGGTGGTGCATACCCTTATGTTGGCGGCCCAATAAGCATTACGGGTAATACAGCAAATTCTAATGCGGTGTTTTATTTTATGTACGATTGGCAAGTAGCCACAAATTGTCAAAGTTTGCGCACCCCAGTATTAGCAAATACGGGTAGCATTACGCCTTATGCTTATACAAACTCACCTACTACTATTTGCACTGGTGATACAGCAGTATTAAACGCGGTGCAAGGCACAGGTTACAACTATAGTTGGATGGAAAGTGGCATTGCCATTGCAGGTGCTACCAATGCTACATATAACGCCACAAGTGCTGGTTCATATACTTGCACAATATCGGCAAGTAATTGCGCAAGTGTAACTACTGCCCCAGCTATAAATATTACAGTAAATGCTGCGCCAACATCTGCAATTGTATTGCCAACTAATGATACTGCCTACCGTTGTTTAGGTGTGCCATTTACACTAAAAGCTGATACTGGTAATGGTACTAATACCTACCAATGGTATAGAAACGGAACTGTAATAACCAATGCTTTTGTGGATACGTTTACGGTAATTAACGGCGGTGGTTTACTTATAAATACATATACTGTTGAAACCTTTGGTAGTGGTTGCTCTATTGGTACTTTGTCAGCGCCATTTACGTTATATTCATACACTGCGCCAACGGCTGCTATTACAGCAAGCACACAATCGTTTTGTAATGTTGGCGAAACAGCCGTTTTAACAACCGATATAGGTAGTGTAAATACTTACCAATGGTCGTTAAATGGGTCAATAATAGCTGGTGCGCAAAGTAATGTATATACTGCAACTGCGCTTGGCAGTTACACGGTAACTGTTGATAATGGTTATTGCCCAATAGCTACTTCAAACCCACTACAAATAACTCTCTCTAATATTAGTGCTGGCTTTACCTATAATGCGGGTGCAGGTACTACCATTGCATTTACAAATACAAGTATTGATGCCGTAAGTTATTCATGGACTTTTGGCGATGGTACTGGTGTTACTACAACTCAAAACCCTACGCATGTTTTTGCAGATACTTTAGTACATACTGTTACGCTAATTGTAACAAGTGCTGGCGGTTGCAAGGATACCATTACGCAAGTTATTGATGTGCATCCTTCGGGCATATATGAGGTAAATAATAGCAACGCAATTGGTGTTTACCCAATACCAACAAGCGATAACATAACTATAACTGTAAACGAAAATTTGTTACCTACAAAAGCTGAAACTGGTTTTATTTACAATACATTGGGAGAGGTTGTAAAAACATTTACAATTACAAAAACAACCCAAACAATTGATATTAGCAATTTAGATGCTGGCAGTTATATGTTGCGTATAGGCAACATCAACAAACGAATAGTGAAGGAATAATTGGCGATAAATTATAGCAATAAAAAAATCCCCTTTCAAAACTTTGAAAGGGGATTTTTTTGTTAGAAAAAGAATAAATTATTCCAGAAAATCCGCACCTTTTGGCTTTAGCTAAATTTAGATTTGCTAGTTTTTTGTTGTGGTCGGTTAAAGTTTTTTTTGATGAAAATACATTAAATATTTATCCCAAATTTCTTTAATTTTTTCAGTGATTCATAACACTTTATCAATGCTTGTTCCTTTATTATTTCCTTTTTTGATAATGATGTTTGCACTGACTTTACGTTTGCAAGTTCTAGATTGTTAAAAATTTTTGTCTGACCTGCAACGTCAATAATACGTTTCCAGTCGTCTTTTGATAAAAGCAACAGTTTATCATAGATAAATTTCACTTCAACAATTTCTTTGTCTGCCAACTTTGACAATGATTTAATTTCTTCGGCAAGCGATGGATTTGTTTGTACAAAATCAAGAACCTTTTTACCAAATGTCATTTCTCTGCTCGTCATATTTTTCTGCTCTCTTAGTTTTTTGAGCAAATCAAACATTAGCATATAATCGAAGCCTTCAGGCTTATTGTTGTCAATGTATATTTTGAAACCGTCCCAGAATTTTAAACCCATTTTCTGAATTTCGCTAATTAGAAAAACAGTGTCTTCAACATTATTTGTGTCAATTTCTTTTTCATTTTCTCGTTGTACTTTTTCTTCTTCTGAAATCAAACAATCAGTTAGTATATCAATTAAACTTTTAGGGTAAGGCGTTACTTTCAGTTTCGTCCAAGTAGATTCACGTTTTGCATATTCTGAAATCAAACTATTATTAGCTTCTGCAACTAAATGCTTGTAAACAAAAAGCAAAATGCTTTTGAAATAACCATTCAAAACATCATCCGTTTTTTGTTCTTCATAAATTTTCCACAAGTCAAGGCGATTGTTTGTAAGGTGATGAAAATACGAAACTGTGTAGGCAACGGTAAACGATTTCAGGTTAGTATCACCAATTGCATCTACATTTTTTCTTCCAAAAAGCTTGTCAATTGTTTTAAAAAGAATTGCGTTAGCTATTAGTTTGCGATAAAAATTTTCCCCTGGCAATTTGTTTTTGCTCACTGCCTCGTTTACTTTCTTTGTAAAATGAATGAAATTTTTCTGGGAGCCTTGTGAAACGAAATGGGGTTCCAATTCCCAAACATTAATAAATTTCGCAACGTCCGATTTAACAAACTTTAGATTTGAAGGATTTTGTTCCTTAAACTTTTTCTGCTGTGCTGGGGTTTGCTTATTAAGTGTTTCACGATACTGGCCATTGGCACGTTCAAAGAACCACAAAAACGATTGATTTTTGTTTTCAGGATTGACTACATATTTTTTTCTTGACAAGTTTTCAATCTGAACGAAATATGGATTATTTGAAGATAAATCCAATTCAGAAACTTTGTTTTGACTATTTGCAAAACGTGAAATATTTGGGACTTCACTATTTTTCTGCTCTTTATCTTTAATCACAGTTAGTTTCATTTGAACAAATATTTTGCTCAAATCAGCATCTTTAAATTTTTTCTGTGTGTGATAAAGAGAAGCCGTTGTTTGTCCACCGTTTACTATTTGAAAATCGTTAAGTTTCGTAATTACTAACTGGTTATCTACTAACTTTGTTTCTACGCTTTCGGCTGTTGCTGTAATTCCGTTGTTATAGGGCAAAAACATTTGAGGTTTATTACGAATGGTATCTCTTATTCCCTTATTGAATTTCCCTGCTTGTCCCAAAAATGCACGGACATTGCTCTCCAATAATTCATTAGAGAATTCTTTATACAATTTGGCTAAAATTTCGCCCGGTACAATTGCTAAATAACAATCGTACATTTCATCAATATTGGGTACTTGCAAACATTGCAACCCATTTCCGTTTTCAGAAAAAATTTCAAATTCAATTTCTATGGGTTCGTGATTGCTATTTGATTCATTAATTTTGAACAACCTTGACACATCCCAAGTATGAACAAAAACATCAACATTATTTACGTCTATTTTTTCTTTGTCGTGATTTGAAAATCCATTTATCAAAAAATATACATTGATTCTATCAAAATCATTGCCTTGTTTTCCTATAATTTTAATCAACTCATTAAGTTCAGTATGCGATGGGTCAATGTAGTCAATGTGTCGTTTTAAAGCCGAATTGATAAATCGTTTTATCTGATTAAGAGATTTAGTGTATTCATCTTTGGTGATGTTGTGTTCGTAACTGTCGATTTTGTAATTAGTAATGAATAAATCTAATGTTTCAAAATATTCTTTTTTGTTTTCGTCCTTGAACAAGTCTTTCAAACAATAGCCGTTAATTTTCCAGTCAATTCCACCTTGACTATTTGGGTGAACATAAGACAAAACTCTTGCTCCCTCTGATTTTCCAATTGATTCAAAAACTTCAATGCAATATTCTGTAAACTTATCTTCAAAACTTGCTCCTTCTCCTTCGGAGTACACCAAAGAAGAAACATCAGATTTTAGTTCTTCAATATAATTCTGTAACGCTCTATCCATTTGCTAAATCTGTTGTAGAATTTTTTCGGGTTCTAAAATAAATTTTTCTACAGCAGAAAGTTCAATTGAGTATGAAGTATTGTATATGCCTAAAGGCAATTGACTTTTAACTATTTTAGGAAAATCGGCTGATACTGTAAAACCAAAGGTTTTTTTCAAGGAATACATTTTATTGTAGTGTTCTATGTCATCTTCACGATAACCAAGTAGCAATAACCTTTCATTGAAAAAAATACATTCCTCATTTATTGAAATATTTTGTCGGGTTTGTTCTACCAATGAATTCAGAGAAAAACCGCTTTCTTTTACTTCTTCGGTTGTGTACAAAATCAAAAACAGTTTGCCTAAATTTTCAGTGTCTAATTGTCTTTCGCTTGTGATTGTTATTTTAGGGTGTTTTGATGCAGTGAGTTTTATTTCAACTCCAACCGAGCCAAAAACAAAATCTTTATCTTCAAAATCAGGACCAGTCCAAGCATTTAATATACTTGCAGCCGTTTTGTTGTTTTTTAAAAGGTAATTGATAAAGAGTAATTCTCCAACTAGTCCTTTTTGCTGTTCAATTGTTAAGCCACTAAAGTTTATTTTGTCAAACAGCTTTTTCCATTTTGAAATTACGTTTAGCGTAATAGTCAATGCTTCATTTTCGGTAATACTTTTGATAATATCTTCCAGAATATTTTGAATGAATAATGAAAATATATCTTTTAAGTCATTATCCAAAAGATAAATATAAAACTCAAATGTACTTCCGGTTTCATTCGGTAGTGAGTATATTTCAACACCCTTGAAACGATAATTTTTTAGTTCAGGAATTACTACATTTTTTGAAACAGACATTATAAATAGATGCTGTCCTGTAATGTGATTTGTTGCCGCAAAACAATTCAAATGAGGTACATCATCAATTCTAGTTTTTATGATAATATCACCTGTCGGCTTCTGATTTTCCCAAATTGACTTTATGTTTATCATTTGCTATTCTGTTTCTGTGTTATCATCATCGTTCATAACTTCATCATCAAAATCACGGATGATTGTAGAAGTATAAGACACTTTTGTTTCATCGTCTATTTTTGGAAAGTGCAGACTGTAACCAACTATAGGAATACCATTGTTTACGTTTGGTGTTCCTCTTTCGTCCAAAGCATAAATCAAAAGCAATCCCTTTTTTTCTGTGGCTCTTTGTTCTTTAATTGTAGAGCTTGTTGTATTATCCTTAACCATTAAATCAACCTGTCTATCTTTTAAGTCATCAATCTGATTTTTTGCAATGAGATAGTATTCGCTATTTCTTCGGTTTTTATCTTGATTACGAACACTACAACCAAGAGTAATCTTTTGACCATTGCTAAGAAAATCATAAGTCATTAAATCGTCTTTTGGACTTCTCGATTCATCAGGATTGTTTTCAAAACGATTAATGAATACTTTTTCATCAGTATTTGAAACAATACAAACGCCCCATTCTCTTATTTTATGATTATTTGACTGTATTCTTATGTACTCACTTAATGTTGCATTACTTATACTTGGTTGCTCAATTTTAAAAGCATCAATAAAATCACAAATAGGTTCTATGTTCAACTTTGGATAAAATAAGTATCTAATTTTATCTCTGGTTTTAATTCTATTTTCAATTGTAGGGAAACCAATGTTTGCAATTAGTTTTTTCAGTGAATTGAAGTTGCTTTCAATCGTAGTTTTTGTTTTTAGCAACTGATACGTTTGTGGATTTGTACCTGAAAAAGAAATCTCAATATGTTCACTAAAATTCAGTTTGGCAACACTTGTAATTGTCAATAAACCGTGATGATTCCTAACTTTTAGTCTAAAATCTTTTGGACGTTGAAGTGCAGCAGTCATTTCATCAAAATCGTTCCGCATTTCTTCGGTGGCCATTGTTATATGATTAAACCATTCAAATATTTGTCCTGTAGTATAAAGTCTGCACAAATCAACATAGCCTGGGCGATAGCCAAACCAACGTCCCATTTGCATTAACGAATCATACATTCGGGTTGTTCTAATGTAATAACTAACCGACAATCCTTCTAGTGTAATTCCTCTTGATAAACGGCTACCACCAACGGCAATAACAGACAATCCATTTTCATATCTGCTATAATCAATTTCTTCAATGTTATGATATTCCAAATTTGTTGTTGAACGTGTGCCGTGAACTGAACGAACATCAATTTTAGAAGCTGCTTTTTTTAATTCTTGTCTAACTTCTTCCCAAGCGTGTTCTTTTATTCTAATGTCTTTGTAATCCAGATTTTCCAGAACATTTTTTGTTGCTGGCAAAAAATCTGTTTCGTATAATTCTTTAAGTTCTTTAAGCAAAGTTTCATCTTCGCTTTGAATAGCATTTTGATATTCCTTTGTTTTTTCATTTATAAGATAGGCAACTCTGTCAATCCATTTAACCAACAAAGCAACGTGAACAAGCATTGAATTGTGTTTGTTCTCGTGTCCCCGAATCCTTCGGACTGCACAAGTCAGAATGAATGATTTTATTGCACGTTCAAGGCTTGGCGGAAGATATTCTGGTAAATCATCTTTGTTTTCTCGGTTAATTGTTCTAAAAAATGGCGGGTCGTAATCGTCAATTTCTCTAAAAATATCTAATGGTTCTTTTGTGAGTTCAGGAATTGGGTTTTCATAACCGAATATTTTTGCCGCACCAATGTAATTTGTTGGTGCTTTTATATTGATGATAAAATCTCTTGGAAATAAATCTTCCCCGATTTTGTATTGCTTATTTTTTACTGTTGTGGTTAGTTCTTCATTAAAATCCTGCGGAATAAATAAATTTGCATAAGGTGTAGCGGTGTAACCTACAAAAGTATTCTGATTGAAAATGTTTAGTAGTGTTCGGATTAAACGATTAATCGTTTTTATTTCGTTGATGTCCCTAGTCGCATTTACCGAAGCAGAATCGGCTTCATCGTCAATTATCAGGGCAGGTACGTCAAACAGTTTTGGGGTTCCATTAACCGTTCTGATGTTTTCATTTTTTGAAAACCAGTCAATTAAATTTTCAAGAATACTTTTGTTTTTCTTAATAACAAATACAACAGGATTTTTACCAATTGGAATGTTTAATCTATTTGCAACTGATTGGCTAAAATCGCCTTCATCACCACTTTTGTAATAAGAGGACGTAAGCGAATAGATGTCTGTATTTACTCTGTATTTTCCAACGCCAATAACTCTATTTTCATTTTCTCTAATAAATGCAGAACTGTTTCTTCCAATATAACCAGAATCAATTCTTTCTTGTGTTTGTCTGCGTAAAGAACTGATTGTTCCTGCAATAATGATGATTACTTTGTAACCTGCGTCTGTCGCTTTATTTACAAGTCCAACATAGTTTGAGGTTTTTCCAGATTGAACGTGTCCTACAACCATTCCACGCCTGTCCCAAGAGCCATCTTTTTTTGGATTAACACATTTGTCAAGTATTTTATCAGTAAAGTCGTCCAAATCATTTATAGGAAATGACGGGTCGTTTTCTGACATATACAGTTTGTACCTATTCCATAATTCAAAGTTGATACTTGCCTTTTCTTCTTTCAACCAAGGTTCAACATCTTCAGATAAAATTGTAATTTCTCCTTTTCCAATACTAAAATCAGCACGAAGAATTTCAAATAATTCTTGTTTGTCAAAAGTTTGCCCTTCAACTATGTTGATAGCTGATGCTTTTTCTATTACTGTTAAAAGTACATCGTCTGTAATTTGTCCTTGATGCACTTGTAACAAAGTGTGAGCTATCGCTCTTGCTGATTGTAGTAGATTGCTCATTTTAAATATTCATTAATTAAAGGAAATAAATTAAATGGTGTTGCACTCATTATTTGTTGCCTTGCCAGTGATTCAGGTATTCCTTGTGATACATTTATTTTGTAAAGTTCAACAGCCAAATTGATTAAATTATCACTCGGTTTGTCTGTTGCCTTTTCTAATTCGTGAAATGCGGGGTCTTCATTTTGATTACTTAAAATCAATTCAATCGGAACGTTCTCTTCTAATAGATTTAATGCTTTACCTGCCAATTTACTGTTTTCAGAAAGGAGAGAACTGATTATTGGGTGTTTTCTATTTATTTTGTATTTCTTAATTCCTTCTCTGTTTTTTTCGTCAGTCCACAAAGGCTCGTAGTTCGTGTTACTGCTTTCTGAAAATGTTTTTTGTCCTCTCCAATTATAAATTTTTGCAGATTTTATAATTGCAATTTTTGCAATTCGTGAAAGTTCACGTCTTATTTCAATCGGTGGATTTGCTGTTGATTTTTTTATGTCCAGATGCCAATTGAAATCGTTTTCATTTGAGAAACTAACGGCTATTCGTGCAAGTTTTGAGTAGTCTCTTTTCTTTTCAAGTCCAAGCCAATCGCCACTAACCAACAATCTATCGCCACGATAAATATAAAATCCTTGTTGTTGAAACCAGCCTAATGAACCACCCGAATTTTCATATTCTGCTTTTCCTATTTCGGACATATGAGGTAGTATGAAATAAGTTATTTCTACATTGCCAAATTTTTCTGGTAAACCCATTTCGGGCTTTGGATTTAGATTTAATAAAAAGGGATTGTATGATTCAATTTCTTCATTTTGAAAGAAAAGTTTAATCCGTTTACTTTCAATAAATTTATGAAAAACTAAACTCAAATGTAGTTTTACATTCATCATTTCCTGATAAAATGCATTTTTGACTGTTTCGTTATTAGTATTAGCATCTCCAACAATTCTGTCTAGCTTTTGCCATAATACTAGTGTCCCTGTTTTCTGAATATTAACTTTATCAAGAAATAAATTATCGGAAACATAATCTAACAACTGCCATTCATTTTCCTTATTGATAAAATCAATATCCCAGCAACGTTTGATTGTTGAATAATTTTCTTTTTTCGTTATACAGCTAAGCCTTTTGCACTGTGAAAATGAAGCAGTTTTTAAACCCATTCCAAAACGGCCCAAATCTTTTTCGTTACGTTCTTCCTCTGGGTCTTTACTACCTGGTGTCATTGCAAGTACAAGTTCTTCCTTATTCATTCCAAGCCCATTGTCTAAAATTGAGATGAATGAATCTTGACCATTCCAAATATAATCAATATGAATTTCGGTAGCACTTGCAGAAATGCTATTATCTATTATATCTGCTATGGCTGTTGATAAATTATAACCAAAACTCCTATATGAATTTATTGTGGATTTGGGATTTGGCTTTGCTATTTCAGCCTTAATAAATTCATTCATATCATCTTCCTGATTTTGTTGGCAATTTTTTCAGCCATTAAAGGTGGTACAGCATTTCCTATTTGTTTAAATGCTGCTGTTCGGCTTCCTTCAAAAAAATAATCATCAGGGAAAGACTGTATTCTGGCGGCTTCTCTTACAGATATAGAACGATTTTGTTTCTTGTCGGGGTGAATGTAGTAGTGTCCATCCATTGCAATGTGTGCAACCACGGTATGCGAAAATCCTCTGCCATTTACAACCTGAAAGCGGTTAACAAAAGATTCCGTATTAGTATGTTTGATAAGTCTTTTAGGAAGGTCTGCGTAATTCAATCTTTTTCCATTATTCCATTCTTCAACGGCAATTTGGTAAATCTCTAAATCGTTTTCGTTATTAGGTCTTACAATGTGTTGTGTTACAAAATCCAAACCATTTCTGATTTTTGATTGTTTTAAATATTCGGTTGTTGGCTTGGTGTATTCAACAGCATTTAAAGTTCCTTCACCATTTTTTAGCGGTTTTAGGTCAGAAAATAAATCTTTTAAAATTTGAAATTCATTTTCTTGTTCTACAAATTTTGGATAGGATAGATTCAGTTCCTGTTTCCATCCAATTATAATAACACGTTTTCTGTCTTGTAAAACGCCAAAAGACTTTGCATTCAAATGATTCTTTGGAGGAATAGCCAATTCATAACCAGCTTTCTTTACGGCTTTAAAAATTTTGTCAAGATACTCTCCGTTTTTTGCAGATAAAATTCCCGGTACGTTTTCAAACACAAACATATTGGGTTGATACTTTTCCAAAAACTTTACATAGTGTTTATACAGATGATTTCTTGGGTCACTTGCCATATCTTTACGGGCACGTCCAACAATTGAGTATGCCTGACAAGGCGGTCCACCAATGATTAAATCAACTTTTTCACCGTTTAATTCTTTGTCAATTGTTTTAAAAATTTCGGGGATAGTCTTTTCCGAAATTTCTTTATTGATAACCGAATTGATTAAATGTTCAGGAATATTTTTCCAAAGTTCTTCCTTGTTTTTGTTTTCTGATTTAAGATAATCAGTATAAATTTTTATTTTTTTATTTTCTTTTAGCCAATGATAAGCTGTTCTAGTTTTTATTGTATCACAAGCATCTTTATTCATTTCAACGTGGGCAATAGGATTAAAACCTTCTCGGATAAAACCTTCTGAAAGTCCACCAGCACCAGCGAATAAATCTATATAGTTGAGAGTTTTATTCATAAAAAAATCATACATTTTCGATTGCAATTTAGTTGATAAAATATGTTGTATTAAACATATTTCAAACATTTTATTAACCAAACATTTTTGAAAAAGAAATTAATAATTTGCCATAAACAAAAAATCCCCTTTCAACGTTTTGAAAGGGGATTTTTTTGTTATTTATAAAAACCTCTACCTAGACTGCAAACTCTAAATTGGTAGAATAAAATTTACGTTTTGCAACATCATAATGATTGCCTTTTGCCATTACATGTATAATTAAATTTTCTATTGAAAGTGGTGCGCCCTCTTCTACATCGGCAATGTTTGAATGTTTAATTTGATGTCCATCAAAAATGATAATTAGTCCGCTGCCTATTGCTTCCATGATATTGCCGTCGGTAACCAACACGCCCGTATCTTCGCCCAAACCAATACCAATACAACTGGGGTTTGCTGCCACCGCCTCTGCCAATCGCCCAAAACGGCCACGCGTTACAAAGTGCGAATCAATAATTACATTGTGCATGTACCCCAAGCCAGTTGTCATTTTTACTTCGCCTTTTAGCAATGCTTTGCTGCTGCTGCCTTGGTAAATCATTGTATTGCTCATGGCCATTGCCCCTGCACTTGTACCAGCAATTACAAAAGGTTCATTGTGGTATCGTTCTTGGGTAATTTTTAAAAATTCGCTACCACCAAAAATCATACTTAGGCGCATTTGATTGCCACCCGAAAACATAACACCATCACATTTTTTTAAGCGTTCTATATACTCGGGTGTATCAACGTCTTCGCGCTTTTTAATGTGCATAACGCTTACATTGTGGCAACCTAATTTGTCAAAGGCATGTAAGTAGTTTTGCCCTACTTCTTCGGGTATGCTTGATGCTGTGGTAATAACTTCGATAACCGAATCAATACCTTTCATTTCTTTGATGATTCTTTTAAGAATTCCAAATTCAAAAAAGTTTAACGACTCCTTTTGCTTAAAGCCCGGTTCTGCCGTAGTTCCTTTGTCTTCTGCCCCCCCCACGGAAATTAATTTTCCTTTTGGCTTGTCCATGCGAAATTATTTAGAAATGCTAAAGTATAAATAATTGTTAAAGCGGATAATATTTTAGAAAAAACTTGCAGCCTACATTTTAATTCGGCTACATAAAATAGTCTTTGTTATTTTATGGAGTTTTGCAGGTATCATTACTTAGTAATTGAAATACACCAAAACATTTAGCTTTCAAAAAACAACCATTTATGGCATATAAGAAAATTTAAGGTTACACTTATTGATAATTTGAAAACCGATTTTGCTTTTGTATATCAAAAAATAAATTCAAGAATTTTCTTACATATTTATTTTCCTATTTTCGCGCAAAAAAAAGCATTTATGAAAGTTATTGACCACTTAAAACAAGCAGAAAAAACACTTTTTTCATTTGAGATTTTACCTCCCCTCAAAGGTAAAAGCATTGGCAGTATTTATGAGAGCATTGACCCATTATTGGAGTTTGACCCACGCTTTATTAATGTTACATATCACCGCGAAGAATATATATACAAGAAACACAGCAGTGGATACTTAGAAAAAGTATCAATAAAAAAACGCCCGGGTACGGTTGGTATTTGTGCCGCCATTATTAATAAATATAAAATTGATGCTGTGCCACACCTAATTTGTGGCGGGTTTAATAAAGATGAAACTGAAAATGCGTTGATAGATTTACAATATTTAGGTATTGATAATGTGCTTGCATTGCGTGGCGACGCCATAAAAACGGAGGGTTCATACACCACCGAGCCTGGTGGATACAATTATGCCGTGGAGTTGGTAAATCAAATAGTAAATTTGAATGAAGGAAAATATTTGCATGAAGATACCGGCGTGCCGCTCAATAACCCTATATGTATTGGTGTTGCAGGCTACCCCGAAAAACATTTTGAAGCTCCCAATATTTTAATTGATTTAAAATATTTAAAGCAAAAAGTAGATGCTGGTGCAGAATATATTGTTACCCAACTTTTTTATGACAATAAAAAATATTTTGAATTTGTAGATTTATGCAAAAAAAATGGCATTAACGTTCCTATCATTCCAGGGTTAAAACCTATTGTTAATGTAAAGCAATTAACGGGGCTTCCTAAAATATTTAATATAGATATTCCGATGGATTTATTTAATACGATGATGGATGCAAAAACGGAAGCCGCAGCAAAGCAAATAGGCATTGAATGGGGCATTATGCAAGCCAAAGAATTAGTTGCCAAAGGGGTGCCTTGTCTGCATTTTTATACAATGGGAAAATCTGAGGCGGTTAAAAAAATTGCAAGTGCTATTTTTTAATTATAATTGGTAATACAACGCCAAAATGGACCATTGATTGGTATTAATAAATGCGTTGTTATTTTGGTGATTTTAAATAGCTACAAATGCCCTGCTAAAATATCTTCATAAATTCCTTCAATGATGTTTGCGTTGTTTTCGGGCTTGTGGTTTTCATCAATGTATTTCAAGTTTTTCATAGCTTTTTCTTTAACCTTTTCGGGATTAGAATAAGCCTCAACAATACATTGCAGCAAGCCATCTTCTAAAATTTTAGAGAATACTTTTCTATCGTTTTCTGTTTTAATAATGCCGTCACCCGAAGGCTGTTTTGGCACATCAATTAACCAACCCAATTCATTGTTATTTATTTCGGGCAGGGCAAAAATATTAGTGCTTATAACTGGGCAACCACTCGCCATAGATTCTAATGCCGAATAGCCAAAGGTTTCGGCATAAGTAGGCAACAAACCAATGTGTGTTTCATTCAGTATTTTAAGCACTTCGGCGTTGGGCAAAAAATCATAATTAAAAATATTGTTTGGGTATTTTGAAACAATTTTCATGGCAGCATCATAGCCTTGTTTTGTAGATTGTGACGCCCAATCACCATAAGTTATTTTGGGTATTATATTTAGTTTGATGTCATATTTTTTGGAGAGTAAAACATCAAAAACATTTAATAATTCTTTGCCACCTTTTCCAAAAAAATTGTTTGAAGCAATGAGTGTAAAAACCATACAATTTGTTGGTGTCTTTTTATCTTCCAAATTATTTAATAGTAACTTTTGCGAAGGAAGTATCACTTGCATTTTTGCAATTACTTCATCTTTTAAATCAGAAAAATTTTCATTTAAAAAATTAAGTTCATAGTCATGTGCGGCTTGGCTCATGCTAATTAATTTCTTAAAATTTGGTTTTGTAAGTTGTAATAATCCTTTGCGGGTAACATTTGCATTGGCACTAAAATAGCGAGGTACAACATATTCGGATGTAGTAAGCCATGGTTTACTGCCATAACTTATGGCATTAAAAAAATGCAAAACATCTACTTTGTTTAATCCAAAATCATTAAATGAATTGAGGTAATAATAGTGCGAATAGTTTTTAAGTTTGTAATATAAATGGGTTGGTATTTTATAAAAATCATACACCTTTTTTACTTCAAAATTTTTGAACGGCAAGCCAGCAATGTTGCGCGTTTGATTGTATCCTAAACTATTTATACCGACTATTTTTTTCATTGTTTATTGTATCAATAAGTTGCATCCGCGTAAGTTGCTGTTGTCAAAGCGTCCTAAAACCTCAAAAGTATTGTTGCTAAATGTTCTGCCTAAATCTTGCGTTGCAATAAAACTGCACGAATACATGTTTGCCAAATCTATAACATTGATGCCACCCGAAAAATTATTTTTCAAAAAAGAAAAAGGGTCATTTACATCGCGAATTAAAATTTTCATCCATGGCGGACAACTGAAAATACCAGCCCCAAAACTATATGCTTGGCTTAATAATTCCGTCATGCCATACTCCGAATGTATTGCATCAATGCCAAATTTATTGCAAAGTATTTCGTGCATTTCTTCCTTTACCATTTCTTTCCGCTTTCCTTTCATACCGCCTGTTTCCATTACAATTGTATGCTGTAAATTGTAAGTAAATTTTTCAACCAAATCAAGCAAAGCATAACTCACACCTATTAAAATTGTTTTTTGTTTTTTGCTTTCGTTTTCTAAAATTCTACTGTTCAATTCGTCTAAATTATTTAAGTAAAATCCGCTTACATTACTGTTCGACTCTTTAATTAAATAGTCAACCATATACACCAATGATGAACCCGTGCGTTCTAAATAATTTGGTAGCAAAGCGAGTATGCAATAATCTTTTACACCGCCATAAAATAATTGGAAGGCTTTGGTAAAACTTCTACTATACAAATCAATATCAGCTACATAATGTTTACTTGTTTCTGTGCCAGTGGTGCCGCTGCTTGTAAAGGTTGTTGCAACTTGTTTTGTTACATCTAAAACAGTATATTTTTTAAAAAACTCTATGGGTAAAAAGGGTATTTTTTTGATGTCAGTTACATCGTCAATATTTATATTTAAGTGTTGATGATAAAGTTTATAGGGTTGGCAATTTTGTGCTTGGTACTTATAAATTTTAAGTGCTAAAGCGTCAAAATCTTGCTCTGTTTTTATTTTAAAAATATCGTTTGTGTTCATGTATTTTGGAAAAATGAAGTAAAAACTGTGGATTAGGTACATGGTAGTTTTTACTAAACGCAATTGCAGCTATCTAAAATGCTGTAATAAAAAGCTTTGCATTTTTATTTTTGTTGGCTAATGTGCCGTTGTGCGAGCAAGGTTTTTAAGGTTAGCTTAGCCTAGAAGGTGCCTCCCTTTCATATTGGCTTTACTTGTTTTGCCCATTGCCATTTTTGCCTTTAGTAATTTCTGGGTTTTTAAGAATTCACTAATTCCTTTTTCTTCTTCTTTTGACAAGGAACCTTGTCCGCCAATAAAGTCCACATCAAGTTCTGTTGTTCTATTTTTACGCATATCAGTATTGTTTTTTAATTAAGTGGTGTTGGGTAATAACTTGCTTATTTAGGAAAATATTTATTGAGAAGTTTTAAAGCTGCATTTGTGTCAATAATCATAACGCGTCCGCCAAAATGCAAAGCACCTAAAGTATCAATGTAGTGTTGAACAAGTTGTGTTTTAGAAAAGAAAGAAACGTTTCCTTCATGTCCACGTTGAAAAGAAAGTTTACATGCAAACGCCACCAAATTGCCAGAAACACCAGTGTAAACTTTAGCTTTGCCTTTGTTAAACGGTGCACTTTCAACCAAGTGCATATATACATGGTCTAATTTTATTTCTAAGCTTATCATTCCTTGAATTACCTGTTGGTTGTTTACAATTGTAAGCTTGTAAACATCTCTTTCAGGTTGTTTAAATTCTCCTGCCCAATCAAACTGCCAGCCGTTTTTCTTTGTTGTTATGCTAAAATCAGACGTAGAGGCAAGTGTAATGTCAGTAGGAAAACAGTCTCCCGTTAACACATTTTCAATAGAGTTAGTTAGTTTGTCAACTTCAAAATCAAGTCCTATTTGTTTCTGCTTTTTATTCACCGGTTTGTTTTTATTTGTAATGGTGATTACTAGTGATTTACTTTTCAAAGATATAAAAAAGTTGCTTAAAAACTTTTGAAATACACAAAAATTATAGCCCTATTTATCATTTACGCCAAAGCAATTTTTTTTCTTTCTAATACAAATACCAATGCCATAAAAGCCAATACCAACAAGGTATTTACTGCCATTTTAAAAATAAAAGTACAATTGTTTAATACAAAATATTGCAAGGCAAACATGCCGAGTGCCAACAATAAATACTTGCCTGTACCAATTACTTTATAAGGAATAAAATATTTTTTTTGTCCCATAAAATACGAAACGCACATGATGGTAAAATAGCAAATAAGTGTTGCCCAAGCTGCGCCGGTATATCCAAAAACGGGGATGAGTAATGTGTTAAATGTGATGGTAATTATTGCACCAATAATTGTAAGAAATGCACCATATTTTGTTTGCCCCGAAAGCTTGTACCAGATTGATAAATTAAAGAAAATACCCAAGCATAAATTGGCTATTAATAACACTGGCACTATGTGCAAACCACTTCTAAAATTATCGCCGACAAAATATTTTACCACATCAATATAACTCATCGTTACCAAAAATATAAACGAACAAATAATTACAAAATAATGCATTACCGTGGCGTACAATGAGGTAGCATTTTTATCCTGCGCCTGCGAAAAAAAGAAAGGTTCGGCAGCATACCTAAAAGTCTGAATAAAAATTGTCATGATGATTGATATTTTGTAACACGCACCATAAATGCCAATATTTGCCATAGTCATGCCATCATGTGGCAACAAAAATTTAAGCAATACACGGTCAAGGGTTTCATTTATCATACCTGCCAAACCACCTACCAACAGTGGCAAAGCGTAAATAATCATTTTCTTGAACAAGCTTTTTGTAATAAATAATTTTACTTGTTTTAGTTCGGGAATGAGCAATACTATTGTAAAAATACTTGCTATTAAATTAGAGATAAATATATAGCCAATGCCTATTTCGGGGTTATAAATAAGGTTGCTTTGGTTGCCAAATATTTTAGGACAAACAGCTATGTAAAAAATATTGAGTGCTATGTTTACCGCTATGTTTAAGAGCCTAATAAACGCAAATCGTTTGGCTTTGTTTTGGCTGCGCAATAGTGCAAATGGTATAGCTGTAACAGCATCAATAGCCACAATAAAAATAAACCAAACAATGTATTCGGGGTGTGTATTATAATCTAAAAAACTGGCAATTTTATTACTAAATAATGTAGCAAAAGCAACAAACAAAAGGGTACTTATTAGCAATGATGTAAATGCTGTGTTATATACTTTTTTGTCGTTGTTGTGCTTGTTGCTGAAATTAAAAAATGCGGTTTCCATACCATAAGTGAGTATCACCACCAAAAATGAAACGTAGGTATAAAGCTCAATAACAACGCCATATTGTGACGTTGTAAAACTGTAAGTATAAAGCGGCGTAAGCAAGTAATTTAGCAACCTACCCACAATACTACTTAGTCCGTAGAGGGCGGTTTGCGATGCTAACTTTTTAAGTGGAGATGACATTTATATTCTTGCTTTTTGCAACGCGAAATTAAAGAAAAAGTAGTATTTATTTTTAGCCCTACAATTAGTTTTGAACAAATTATTATACGTTAGTTTTTTCTCTATAAAAAGCAACATACAATATGATAGCTTGCACCAACAGCGCAACTGAGTTAAGCGCCAATAACCCTTTTTGCATATACGTTTCAATCACAAATTTTGAAAACAAAATCACCACAAAACAACTTATAATACCTGCCACAAAAGATATTTTAAAGTTGCCAGTGCCCGAAAAATAATGCGTTAATATTAGTGTTGCCGACATGGCAATAATAGCTGGCGAATACATTAAAATAAAAACCTTTACATCTATAAATTGGACACCAAATATTTGTAAAAACCAAATGGCGGGTATTAGCATAACCACTAAAATACCTGCCACCGAAATGGCTACCGAGTATTTTAAATACAGTTTTGTTAGCCTGCGGTTAACATTCACATTATTGCTATTGGCAATGTTTGAATAGTGAATGGTGGCAATGCTTGTGGCGGCAAGCAAAATGGTTTCGGCCAAAGAAACGCTGGTGGAATATACCCCCAAGGCAGCCGCCCCACAATAAATGGAAATGTAAAAATAACTGATTCTGTTGGTAATTAAATGTGCCGCATTGGTGCTAAAAGTATAATTGCTTTGTTTAAAAACCTCTGTGAAACCAACCTTATTATGTGTGGTAGAAGCCTCTATTTTATAAAAATAAAAATACAGGTGCAGTGCATATATTATTGCCGATGAAAGTATAAGACCATAAAAATAATAATCCGCATTTCGGTATCCTAAAAATATAGAGATGCTTACAAATAAAAGCGTAAGTAGGGCTTGCAGAATGGTAAGCAAGTTAAAGTACCTAATTTTTGAAAATGCTATTAACAATTGGTTGTGCAGCGAAATACTTATTTGAAACAAACACAACAAGGCATAATAAATTAGGTTGAATTTCAATGGCAATACCTGGTAAATAAGTAGCACCAAAACAAGTGTAAAAGCAATCCATTTATAAGCCATTGTAACAATGCTTTTGGTTTGGAATTTTGCGAAAAAATAAACCAAGGTAGGCCCAGCAATCCACTCGGCAAAAAGCATTACAAACGATAAGTTTAAAATAACAATGCTAATGTTTCCGCGTTGGGTGGCGCCCATGTAATGCACCGTTAAATATAGCAATGCAAGGTTGCTGATGGCGGTTATTACTTTTGCACCAAATGTAGAAAGGACTTTTTTGAACATTGCTATCAGCTATTTTTTAGCTTCACAACCATCTCTTTGGTATTGTGCACTTGCAGCCGTGCATATATGTTTTTTATATGCGTTTTTACGGTAGAAACATCTATTACCAATTGTGCAGCAATTTCTTTTGCCGAATTGCCTTTTTGCAGCATGGGCACAATGTTTTGTTGTTGTTTGGTTAACAAATGTATCGGATTATTTGCGTCTTGTATTACCATATTATTTGCTTTTTCGGTTGAAATGCCCGAACAATAAATACTATTGTTTGCGGCGGCTAACATGGCCACTTCTATTTCGGTGTGGTTGCTACCCACATCAACACAACCCAATAAACTATATTTCACTATTTCTTCAATGCTACACGTATTGGCACCATTGCACACCAAAAATATTTTAATGTTTACATAGTGGTTTTTTAATTTCTGCACAACTTCAACATCAATTAGTCCGTTTTTTTCAATAAAAAACAAATCTATTTTTTTGTTTTCTAACATGTTGTGCAAATCTTGGGTATTGTGCGCAATATGCACCACTCTTTTAATTTTGCCTTTTTTTATGCTGCTGGGTATGCCTTCGGCCACCATAGGTTTTGAGTGTAGTATTCCAATTACATTCATAGTTACATTATTAAGTTTTAATAGGATAAGTAACGCAATAATAGGTATATTATTGCAAATAAAATAGGTAGAAGCAAATATTTTTGTACCTACTTTGCATACCTACTATTTGTGGCGAATTTACAATTTAGTACCCCCCAACACTTTATTTGTACCCTCCAACCTACCCCTTTTGCATACCCACAATATACCCCTTTTTGGGTACGAGGGGTATAGGCTTTGCCGCTTAGTTTTGCCTGAGCTAATTAGGTAATAATTTAATTAACCACCTTTAAATGAACACTGTAAAAAGATTGCTACACCCAAGTAATACAAGCGTTGCAGAGGAAAACAACAATGGTGTTTCACAAAAACATACCACATACTGCAACGTATATCAGCATTACAGCATCGATTATTATAAACACAGCATTTACAGCAAGGCAATTGCAACAGGTATTAAACTAAGTAATACTTGCAACAGTGCGGTTTGCAGATGTAAAACCATTAGCAAATTAACCACCTTCATACATTTATATATTCACAATGGTATTGAGCCACCTAAGGTTTTTTACATTGATAAAAGTGCTGTTAACAAGCAAAAAATTCAGTTACATACCTATCGAAGCTTCGATAGTAACCGAACCATTCAGTTACATACCTATCCAAGCTTCGATAGCAACCAAACCATTCAGTTACATACCTATCGAAGCTTCGATAGCAACCGAACCACTCAGTTACATACCTATCGAAGCTTCGATGGCAACCTAACTGAAATTTTGGTGGTTGGCTTCATCCTAAAACAAAGCCAACATGCTAATTATTATAGTACGCATAATGGCTATATGTAATGCAGTGTTGGCTTTACAGGCAATGTATTGAATATACAAAGCACAACATCATCAAACAAAAAAGTATTAAAACAATTTAAAACAATAAAATATAAAACACCATGAAAAGATTAACAATGACGATTAACCAATTTATGAATGCTACAAAAATCAATTATTTAAAAGCAATAACATTGAGTAGCGAACACCTTGCAAGTTTGCAACAAGCAAACACTGCCGACCCTGCCAACATTGAAATTGGTAATTTACTAACCCGCTTTGTACCAATTGATGCCGAACTACAAGCGGCCTATATAGTTTGGAAAAGTAGGGGCGGGCAACAACAAGGTTCTACACTTGGCATTAAGCAATTAATGACGCTGATGAAAGCAAAATTAGATGCTTGGATTTATACCATAACTGGTATTTATGCAGTTACTACTGAGGTATATAAAACACTGTTCCCCAACGGACGTGACCCTTTTTACCAATGCAAACGCGAAAGCAGGCTAAAAGCAGTTGAAACACTAGCCAATACAATGGCAGACTATGCCTTGCTTGCCGCAGTAAAAATAGAGGTAGATAATTATTTTGGACTACTAAACGCTGCCAATGGCAAACAAACAGGTGCAAAAAAAGGTAAAAAAAGATGGCAATGTAGAAGTAGAGGCAGCCCGCAAAAAAACAATGAACATTATGTTTTCTAATGCAGGTATGCTCATTTATTTATACCCCGATAAACCACTTGTGGTATCTAACTTTTTTAATGTGGAGTTGTTGCAAGAACATTTGCAAAATATATTTTCGGGAACCATAGAGCATGACCAATTTAGCAACGTACTTACACACACCTTTAATACTACCGATACCATTGATGTTTCGAGCCTAACAGATGCCAACATACGCAAATTTTTAAGCGATAGTGCAACAGCTTTTTCGGGGAGCATGCAAGAAGTGCTAGGCAACCAAAAAAAGACACTAAAAATTTCTGATTTTAATGTAGATGTAAGCACCCACCGATACTTAATTATCTTAAACCTAAGCGGTGCAATGGATGCAAAATATAAGGTGAAAATATAGGGGGAGAGATGGTTCTTTGGTTCTTTAGTTTTTTAGTTCTTTAGTTTTCTAGTTCTTTAGTTTATTAGTTCTAAGTGCAAAGTGTGTAGTGTTGAGTGTACTTATGGTATTTCTGCCTGTGTTTGGCGTCCTCGCCAAACACTCTATGCTAACTTGCTTTTAAAGTTGGTGTTATGTGAATCATAGGCAATATAACAGTGTACTAAGAACTAAAGAAAAATTCTGCCTGTGTTTGGCGTCCTCGCCAAACACTCTATGCTAACTTGCTTTTAAAGTTGGTGTTATGTGAATCATAGGCAATATAACAGTGTACTAAGAACTAAAGAAAAATTGTGCCCGTGGTTGGCGTCCTCGCCAAACACTCCGTTCAACATTGTTTTTAAGCTTGGCGTTATGTGAACCTTGGGCATAATCGCAGTGAATTTGGCCGTAAATAATTAAGAGTTAATAATGTCTATAAAAAATAAATAACTATGAAAAAATAAAAAGTGAATATGAAAACAGCTTCAAACTCCTCTCCCCTTTTGGGGAGGTTGGGTGTGGCTATTAGCAAAAAGCCCCAGCGAAGGAAAACGAGTTTCGCCTGCTAGGTGCTTTGCGTGCCTCCCCAAAAGGGATAACATTGGGTACAAAACTTACCACGGCTATGTACACCGCAAAGGAAACCAAAAATTTATTATTAAAATAAATATTTAAGAAAATGAAAAAAATAATTAAGTTATTATCGCTTCCAAAGTTATATTTTTTAGCACTTTGGTTAACAATGTCAAATTTTAATGCAAATGCACAAAATGCACAAAATCAATTGAACATATTGTACTATTTATTTGGGGATTCTGGGGTCACGAATACTTGCTCCCAATCAAATCCTATAACAACAGTATGCCAAGGTAGTTCTTTTAGTTTTGGAGTTGCTTATCAACATTTGTATTACTCTAATACCGATTTTCGGCTGAAAATTACTGCACCAAGCGGTACTATTAGTTATACTGGTTATATTGCAAACTATGCTGGTACACTAAGCAATACGCAATATGGTGCTTCTGATAGTTATGCAACAATTAACTATACGTTTAATATTCCTGGTACATATATTATTGACGTATTTGCTTATGGGCCGCTAAACGGTTCAGTAACACCTATGTCACTAACAGTAGTTAATGGTAGTTCATTTACTTTACCTAATGTAACAAGTTGTCAAACTATTCAATGTATTCAATTTAACTCAAGTGTTTTAGGACAAGAAGGTGGTAGCGGTACGGTTAATTTTGGCGATGGAACACCAATCTTAAACTGGGGTGCCGCTACAAACTCTGCAAATAATACAACAAATAATATATTTTGTAATTGTATAAACCATACCTATGCACCAGGCACCTATACAATGTCTGGTGCATCTACAAACGCTTGCGGCATTAGTAATGCAACAGCCACCATCACAATTTTACCGCAACTAGTTATTACTGCAAGTGATGTTAATCTTTGTGTAGGTAGTACAAGTATTGCACTTAATGCTACTAATAACTACCCAACCAATTTACAGTCGCAAATTACCTACAATTGGTATAGTACAACAACTGGTTTTGTTGGTAGTGGTAATCCTTTAACGCTTACTCAAATTACAAGTGGAGTTTATTATGTAGAAGCAATAGTTCAAAGTACCAACTGCCAGTATTATAGCAATAATTTTAATGTAAATGTTTTGCCTGCGCCTGCCATTACACTTGTTGGTTCGGCTTCTCAATGTGCAGGTAATATACAAACTTATAGTGTAAGTGGGTTTACAACTGGTATGACAGCAAATTGGACTGTAACTGGCGGAACCTTTGCTGGTAGCGGTAGTTCTATTTCCGTAAATTGGACTAATATGCCGATAACTGGCGGAATTGTTTCAGTGAGTATAAATACAGTAGGTGCTACAAATTGTCAAGCAACCACAAGTATAACCGTATTACCATGTTGCAGTTTTCCTGCCTCTGGCCTTAGGGCATCGGGTTATGGTGCCACAGCAAGTACACCATTTTTAACTTCTACATTAGGTGCTACAACTATTAGCCCAAGCGGTGGCAATAACATTGTTACTTTAGATGGTTTTATTTTGGTTGACAATAACATTACATTTAACAATTTAGAGGTGCAGCTAGGCCCAAATGCAAAAATTGAAGTAGTAAATGGCAAAACATTTACCATTCAAAATAATTGTTTATTTAAAGCTCGTTGTGGTCAAATGTGGGATGGTATTTATGTAAACGGCGTTATTGCGCAAAACCAACCGCCAACACAAATGGGTATTGTAGATATTCATAACAACTGTACTATACAAGATGCTAAAAATGCAATTGTTAGTGCAAGAGGCGGTGTTTATAGAATATATGACCATATTACTTTTAATAAAAACTACAAACACATAGTTGTAAGTAATTGCACAAATTCTATAACACTTAACTTTCCGCATACCAGTTATGTGCGCGAAAACACATTGTTTACATGCAAGCAGTTAACTACAACAGGCAGTACGCTTATAACACCATATGCAGGTTCAATAACCAATGTAGCCATAGAAATTACTAATGTTGACAACATTAACATTGGAAACCCTACCATAAACGGTAAAAATATTTTTGAAAATTGTAACATTGGTATATATAATATCCGCAGTAGCATAGTTGTAAAAAACAATGAGTTTTTAAATACAAGCCGCACACAAGCTATTGGATACAACTGTGCTTGTGCAGTAGGTACTGCTATATGCTCAAGAGGTTATACTACAGGTAATGCTGTTAGTTTAAGAACCGATGCTATTGGTGGTATAGGTACTAACGAAGCCAACGAAATACACAATGTGCAATATGGTATTGATATAAAAAGAAATACCAATGCGGCAATTGTTGGCAACACAATTTATGCAATACCAAGTTTTGGAATAAAGGTATATGATAATGGTGTTGACAATACTATAGGGCACAATATTACTGATAACGACATGTATAACGTATTGTTTAATTTTATAGATTTAAACAACAATAACGCTTGCCCTAAAGTTATTAGCAATAACCATATAAACCAGGCTGTGCCAGCTACTGTACTCACAGGAAGTAACTATTTAGCTACTGCTATACAAGTGAGTGAAAACTCAAATAGCCCAACTAGTGCCAATTCTAAATGTATAATGCAAAATAATTTTATAAATGCGGTACAACGCGGAATTTATTGTAATTTAGTGGCAAATTTAGATATTACTAGCTTGAATAAAATATACCCCAATGCTGCCAATTATAGTGGTAATGCCAATTGCTACGGATATGGCATAAAACTTACTAGTTGCCGCAATAACAAAGTAATAAACAACACTGTGGCTGCTGCCAACCGTTGGAACTGGTGGGTAAGCGGTATTCAAATTGAAGCTTGCATTAATAATGTAATACAGTGCAATGCCATAGGGCATGTTGGGTATGGTTTACGTTTTGAAGGCACTAACTACTTAACAGCGAGCCTTACGCCCGCTACAGCCTACACAAAAAACAAAATTTACAATAACCGCCTGCACGATTGTGTAGTTGCATTGGCATATACCGATGGGGCAGTAGGCGATTTAAAGGAAGTTAGCAGTAGTAATGTAACACAGGGAGCAGACAATTTTTGGACAGGTACTTATGATGGTGTAAGCACCTTTCATACTTTTATGTACTCTAATTATTCGCAAACTAGTTGGCCTATAGCAAACCGTGCTTTAAACAATAAAATATATGTGCGCAATACTTTAGGTAGTGTATTTAACCCCAACCCTATGTACTGGAAAGCTGACTATGTGGGAGGGCCACAATCAGGATTTGCTACGCAAAATGCTATTGCTTCTTCAATTTATGGATATACTACCAATAATTTTAACTATAGTGAAGTGGCAACTGGTGCAAATGTTTCATGCAATAATGGCGATTTAAACACTACCAATAATTTAGATGCAGCAGTTAGTTTGGCCGCTTTAGCTAATTATGCCACCGCATATAACGTAAGCATAGAAGAAGCTGCAGAGTGGTGGAAAAAATACAATTATTATGTAGAGCTTAAAGACAAGCCCGAAGAAATTGATACACCCGAAAAGCAAGATTTTGTAAACACATTAAACGACGAAGCCATAGGCAAGTTAGAAGAAATACGCCACCGCATGAATGATAGTTTAACCAATGATAGCCTCGGTTTGATTGATAGCAAAAACCTTAACACTGCTATTGTGCCAAGCAATGATATGGAACAAAAGCTGAAAGAGGTAAACGAATATTATTTGCGCCTACTTATTGCAAATGGCAAGGAAGACATTAGTTTTGATGCTATAGACGAAACTACTATGCGAACACTTGCCGAACTATGCCCAAGCATATATGGCCCAGGTGTATATGCCATACGAAGCATTATGGCACGCATAGATACAGTACCTACGGCCTACAGTAGCCCATGCGAAGCAATGATAGACCCTAATGGTAGCAATTTAGGCAATGCACGCAGAGGCACTATTATACCTAAAGTGCGCGAAGCGGGCGAACCCGATTTTACTGAACTAGACGAAAGTGGCGAACATGAACTAGTAAATAAACCTAATGTTGGTTTGTTTGATGTTAAATGTTACCCTAACCCTGCTGGCAATTCATTAAATATAGAAGGTAATTTTAGTGCAAAATCTTTGGTAAGGTATGAGGTTTACAATGCAGTTGGAAGTATTATTGAAAACGGAATCTTAATGAGTGAACAAACCAATAGTATAAATACCGAAAGTATGAGCAATGGTTTTTACTTAATAAAAGTATTTGATAATGATAAAAACGTAAGCAATTTAAAAGTTACCATTCAACATTAATTCTTGATTTTAAAGGAGGTATTGGCAATGTTCAATACCTCCTTTATTTAATACATACAAATGAAACTAACGATTATTTTACTATTAAGTTTATTAGCTAATTTATGTGTGGCTCAATATAATTTAGTGCCTAATCCATCATTAGAAGTATCGCAACCAAACGATTCTTGCTTATTTAACCCAGCAACAACTGAATATGTGAGGCCATGGTCTGACATTGTGGGCGGCACTGCATTTTATAGTTTCGATTCTTGCAGCTATTATAGTTTCTTTCGTGTTCCCAATACGATTTTTGGCTATCAAATACCTCATTCGGGTAAATCATACGGAGCTCTTGGCACTTATGTAGATACATCATTAACACCAAATGCTGGTTTTGGAAGCTATTATAGAAATTTTCCATTTGTTAAGCTCAAGGAAACATTAAAAAGCAATCATGTGTATGTTGTTGACTTCTATGTTAACTTAATTGACTCATCATATTTAGCTTGTAGCAATATTGGAGCTTGCTTTTCGGCAGATAGCTTAGATTACACACAAATAAATCTGAGCAGTCAAAATATATTTCCGCAAGTTGAAAATAATCCAATATTAAATCCTTTAACCTCAAAATCAGTTTGGACTTTGGTTCATGGCTGTTTTTCTGCAATTGGTAATGAAAATTACATAACACTTGGCAATTTCATTAGTCAACATTTATGTGATACTGTTAAAGTATCTGGTAATCTCTATGGAAATTCAGCTTACTTCCTCGACGATGTTAGCGTAATAGAATTACGTGCCAATGCTTTAGCTGATGATACTCTTATTTGCAGCAACACGGGTTTTACTAAAACACTACGCGTATATGATGGTATGCAAAACATACTATGGAGCAATGGCGATACTACCCAAAGCACAACCGTAAGCCAAGCAGGTAAATACTGGGTTACGGCTAGCAATGAGTGCGGCACAGTAACCGATACCATAACCACAAAAGTGGTAAACCCCAATGCCTATACATTTAACTTAGGCAACGATTCTTTTTTCTGCACCAACTTTAGCAAACAATTAAACATCATAAACCCAAACTTACACAACATACATTGGAGCACCAATGATACTATTGCAAGCATAAACACAACTCAACCCGGCACCTATTGGGCAAACGCCCAAAGCGAGTGCGGCTTACAATCCGATACCATAGTAATAACACAAGCAACATTACCAAATAACATAATTACACAAACCGATACAACAATTTATGTAGGTGACAGCCTTACAATACAAGCCATTGATGGCTTAGAACAGTATGAATGGAGTACTGGAGCATTTACAAATTCCATCTCTGTTTCGGCCCCACATATCATTGCGGCGCAGGCCGCAATCTCAATTACTGCCTACACACCCGATGGCTGCCTTGTTACCGACAGCATTACAATCAATTTTAAAGAAAAACCAAAAGTAGAGTTACCCATCATTATCCCTAACCCACAAATAAAAAGCAAAGCCAAGGGCAATGTATTTACAATTATAAATTTACCTGCAAACAGCACCTTGCAATTATTTGATGCCCGCGGAAGACTGGTTTTTGAAAGCAACAATTACCAACAAAATTGCAGTTTAGACAATTTGGCAAGTGGTGTTTATTTTTATAAAATAAGTTTGGAAGATGCTACCATACTCAAAGGAAAAATAGTAGTTTTGGAGTGATGAAAAATACAATTATATTAATTTAACACCCAAACAGGCAAAGCAAAATTTGATGTAAGTAATCTGCCACAAGTCATATATTTGTTGCAACTAATAACTGAAAATGGTAGTGTAAGTTGCAGGAAGTTTGTGGTGGAGTAATAACAATTTAGAATTTCAAAAGTTGCAGGAAGTGGCATCTTTTGCGTTGTTGTAGCAAAATGGCTCTATTGGAGAACTGAACGAGGACGAGGTAGAAATTTAATTGCTGTCAAATAGCGGCCTCCTTCTCTATAGGAGAAGGAATGAGGATGAGGTAGAGAAGGAGTGAGGATGAGGTAAAAAACCTCTTTTCAAAACATTAATTCAAGGTTGTGCGTAAGTCTATGTATTGCTTCAAAACAGCAATGTGCACTAGGTATAAACAATCCGTTTATTGATAATTTTATTTTTCTTTTTGGTATCAATGCTGCTTCGCGGTTCAAACGAATAATAAAAAAATCCTATTATTGCAATACACTCTTTAAATGGAAAGTAAATTAAACATCAGAGGTTGGAGGTTAGGTTAGGGGAGGAGTTTGTTTTTTATTCTTTCAAAAATTTACTAAATATTCCTGTTTTTTTATTGCCAACAAAATAGATGCCACTTGGGTAATTTTGCATGTTAACTTCAATTTTTGCATTCTGTTTTAATATTGTTGGCTTTATTTCAAATCCCAAAATATTTGTAATTTGTATATCATTTATATTTTCTACACCGCTTATGTAACATGTGCTGCATGGGTTTGGTGTGATTGAAAAATTAGCATTACGTGAAATGTTTTTTGCGGATAATAAAATGTTATCTGGTATCATATTTCCAACCGTAATTCCGTTTTTTGTGTATGCAATTAAATTGGTATCAGCTTCTATTTCAAAATAAGCAAAACCATGTTTTATTAATCCCAAACCAGTTTTATATGTTTTGTTGCAATAAAAATAATTTGGTTCGTGTACATACAAATTATTTATAGGATTCCACATAATGTTCGTTTCCATAAAACCATTATTTGAACCATTGTACTGGTAAGAAGGTTGTGAAAAATTAGTCGACATTGTTGCCCAATTTTGCAAACCACAATTCTTGAAAAAATTATTCAGGGTATCTTTTATTAGTTGCATTTTAGCCAATAAATGGCCATTGCCAGGGTAGTAATTTTGCACATCTATTAAACCATAATTATTGTATTTATTACATTCATGTTGGTTCGTAATTATTTCACTTATGGTATCTGTATATAAAGTATATGCGTATGAAGACGCTAAACCACTGCAATCGCCAGATTGGATATAACCATTTTTTATTCTGCGATAAGTGTAAATTAAAGTATCATTTGTTATTATCTTCGAAATTACTTTTAGCTTTTGTTTTAGGTATGTTCCAGTGCAGTTGGGGTTGCCAGCTATTGTAAAAGTTAATTCATATAAAAATTCGTCCCCAACATTAAAGTTATAAAAATCTTTATAGTCAGGCACATGCTCGCCTACCTGCAAGTCCTCAATACCTGTGAGGCGATGATATTTATTCAAACCATATTTGTATGGGTACAACAAAATACCAAAATTTTTCGAAAGTTTTATGGTGTCACCGCTACTTAATAATATTGTTTTTACAGAATCGGTGGTTGCAAAAATATTCTCAAAGTTTGCCGAAATAATTGTTGCCGAAACATTCCAAACAGAATCAAATAACCAAGTTGTGCCAACTGCTGCATTTACCGGTAATACAATGTTTCCTGTATCTTTAAATTGATAAATTCCGTTTTGTTTTTTAATAATTGTACGTTGTAAAAACTGCGGTTGGTTGCCCAATACAAAACACGTATCGCAACTAAATTGCAAACCAAAACTTGCGGCGTGGCATGTATCGCAATCCAATAAAATTCTGTTCAAATAAAAAATAGAATCGTTGCCAATAGCTTTTGCGCTATCCACCAAAATCGTATTTGTAACTAAATTTGCATTATCGAAACGATAGTTGTAATGCCACGCTTTGTTTATTGGCCACCAGTTTTGGGCCGTTGCAATTGAAGCAGTTATGCAAATGTAAAAAAGTAGAATTCTTGTTTTCAAAACTCTTGTGTTTATTATTTACGAATGTATACGAATTAAATTTGAAAAAGGTTTACTGAATTTCACTAAATTTAAAAAACGCTATCCAAAAGCCTTCGGCAATTTCGTCATGCAATTTTTGCTTGGTATAGTTTTTAACAATGCTTTGCTCACAATATTTTTTTTCTTTTTCTAAACTATTGTTTATTCCAAATTGTTTCAGTTACATTTACAAAACAAATTTAATTTTATGGAAGCTAAATTTTCACCAAGAGTAAAAGACGTAATCTCTTTTAGCCGCGAAGAAGCTCTTCGTTTAGGCCACGATTATATTGGCACCGAACACTTACTGTTAGGTATCATCCGCGATGGCGAAGGCATGGCCGTGCAAGTGTTCAATTCATTAGGGCTTGACCTTTCTGAACTGCGCTATGCTGTTGAGGCGCAAACAAAATCTAACTTCAGTAAACCTGTAAATAATTTAGGAAATATTCCGCTTTTAAAACAAGCAGAACGTGCACTAAAAATTACTTATTTAGAAGCCAAAGTTTACAAAAGTGAACTCATAGAAACAGAGCATTTATTGCTTTCTATTTTAAAAGTAGAAGACAATGTGGCATCAAATGTTTTGTCGCGTTTCAATGTAAATTATGATATTGTAAAACGAGAATTAGAAATGTTACTTACCAACCCCGATGTGCGCAGCGAAATGCCCGGCAGTACTGGTGGAGATGATGACCCAGATGATGACACTAGCGCATTTGGTGGTGCTGGTGGCGGTGCGGCAAAAAAACCTGTTGACCCAAAATCTAAAACTCCTGTGTTAGATAATTTTGGACGTGACCTTACAAAGGCCGCCGAAGAAGATAAATTAGACCCTATTGTTGGCCGCGAAAAAGAAATTGAACGTGTGTCGCAAATATTATCACGTCGCAAAAAAAACAACCCAATATTAATTGGTGAGCCAGGTGTAGGTAAATCAGCCATTGCAGAAGGTTTGGCATTGCGTATTGTGCAGAAAAAAGTATCACGTATATTGTTTAATAAACGTGTGGTTACTTTAGATTTGGCATCGTTAGTGGCTGGCACAAAATACCGCGGGCAGTTTGAAGAACGCATGAAAGCCGTAATGAATGAGCTTGAAAAAAGTCCGGATGTAATTTTATTTATTGATGAAATTCACACCATAATAGGTGCTGGTGGTGCAAGCGGAAGTTTAGATGCTAGCAATATGTTTAAACCTGCATTGGCACGTGGCGAAATACAATGTATTGGTGCAACAACATTAGATGAATATCGCCAATATATTGAAAAAGATGGTGCGCTAGAACGTAGGTTTCAAAAGGTTTTGATAGAACCTGCAACCGAAGAAGAAGCAATTCAAATTTTAAATAACATAAAAGAAAAATACGAAACGCACCACAATGTAACTTACACCGAAGAAGCATTGAAAGCTTGTGTAACTCTTACGCAACGCTATGTAAGCGATAGGCACTTGCCCGACAAAGCCATTGATGCTATGGACGAAGTAGGCGCACGTGTGCATATTACAAACATTAGGGTTCCGCAAAATATTGTGGACATTGAAAAGCAAATTGAAGACATAAAAGTTGAGAAAAACAAAGTAGTTCGCAGCCAAAAATATGAGGAAGCAGCACGCTTGCGCGACACCGAAAAAACTTTGCTTGAGCAATTAGAAGTTGCTAAAAAAGTATGGGAAGAAGAAACCAAAAACAACCGCGAAATAGTTACCGAAGACCATGTGGCAGAAGTAGTAGCAATGATGACAGGTGTGCCTGTACAGCGCATTGCCACTAACGAAGGCGAAAAATTAATGAAAATGTCGGAGATGTTAACCGGCAGCGTTATTGGGCAAGATGCCGCAATTAAAAAAGTGGTAAAAGCCATACAACGCAACCGTGCTGGGCTTAAAGACCCTAACAAACCAATAGGTTCGTTTATATTTTTAGGGCCAACTGGGGTTGGAAAAACACAATTAGCAAAAAAACTAAGCCGCTATTTATTTGAAAATGACGATGCACTTATCCGTATCGACATGAGTGAATACATGGAAAAATTTGCTGTGAGCCGTTTAATTGGTGCACCTCCAGGATATGTAGGTTATGAAGAAGGAGGACAACTTACTGAAAAAGTTCGCCGCAAACCATACTCAGTTGTGTTGCTTGACGAAATTGAAAAAGCGCACCCCGATGTATTTAATTTATTATTACAATGTTTGGATGACGGACAATTAACGGATAGTTTAGGCCGCAAAATAGACTTTAAAAACACCATCATTATCATGACTTCTAACATTGGTTCGCGCCAACTAAAAGAGTTTGGGCAAGGTGTTGGTTTTAATACTAGCGCACGCACCGTAAGTGCCGATGCCAATGCAAAAGCGGTAATTGAAAATGCACTTAAAAAAGCATTTGCACCTGAGTTTTTAAATAGGATTGATGATGTGGTAATGTTTAACTCACTAAGCCGCGACGACATTCATAAAATTATTGACATTGAGTTGGTAAACTTATTTAAGCGTACCGAAGTAATGGGCTTTAAAATAAAAATGACAGAAGAGGCAAAAGACTTTATTGCGGATAAAGGCTTTGATGCAAACTTTGGCGCACGCCCTTTAAAACGTGCCATTCAAAAGTATTTAGAAGACCCATTGGCAGAGGAAATTATAAAATCTAAGCTAGGCGAAGGTGATGTTGTAGATGTGGATTTAGACAAAGAAAAACAGGAAATAACTGTTACCGTAAGCAAAGCAAAACCCGCCAAGAAAAAGAAAGAAGAATAACAACTATGTGGTGATTTGATGCTGCGAATAAAGAAGCAGTCTGAGATTTACGATTATAATAGAAACCGCCCGTTGCTTATGCAGCGGGCGGTTTTTGGTTATTTTATATGTTATACTAAAACAAACTAGGTTTTCAAATTATCAATAAGTGTAACCTTTATATGTTTTTATACCGATTGTACATTCAATATAGTCTAATTTATTCCGTTGTTTCAAACTGGACTATTGTACTATTTTCATGTAGTACCGGCATTAATTATTCTAAAACCTATTATTCAAAAGCACTAAAACCTGTTACATCATAACCAGTAATTAGCAAATGTATGTCGTGCGTGCCTTCGTATGTAATTACGCTTTCGAGGTTCATCATGTGGCGCATAATTGGGTATTCGCCTGTAATGCCCATGCCGCCATGTATTTGGCGTGCTTCGCGTGCAATGGTCAATGCAGTAATTACACTATTGCGTTTTGCCATTGATATTTGTGCTGGTGTTGCACGGTTTTCGTTTTTAAGAACACCCAAACGCCAAACCATTAATTGGGCTTTTGTAATTTCTGTAATCATCTCGGCCAACTTTTTCTGCGTAAGCTGAAATGCGCCAATTGGTTTGCCAAATTGTATGCGTTGTTTGCTGTATTGCAATGCCGAATCATAACAATCCATGCCTGCACCTATTGCACCCCAAGCAATGCCAAAACGTGCACTGTTCAAGCAACTCAAAGGGCCTTTTAAACCTTTTACGTTTGGCAATAAATTTTCTTTCGGAACTTTTACATTGTCAAAAACTAATTCGCCAGTTGCACTTGCACGCAAGCTCCATTTGCCATGTGTTTCGGGAGTTGAGAAGCCTGCCATGCCGCGTTCTACAACTAATCCGCGTATTACACCTTCTTCGTCTTTTGCCCACACAACAGCAATATCGGCAAACGGAGAATTTGAAATCCACATTTTTGCACCATTCAAAAGGTAATGGTCACCCATGTCTTTAAAGTTGGTAAGCATACCGTTTGGGTTGCTACCATGGTCAGGTTCGGTAAGTCCGAAACAGCCCATCCACTCGCCTGTTGCTAATTTTGGTAAATATTTTTTACGTTGCTCCTCACTTCCAAAACTGTAAATTGGGTACATAACCAAAGAGCTTTGAACGCTTGCTGTACTGCGCAATCCGCTGTCGCCACGTTCTAATTCTTGCATAATTAAACCATACGATATTTGGTCTAAACCTGCACCACCATATTCAACAGGAATATAAGGCCCAAAAGCTCCAATTTCGGCAAGGCCTTTTATCCATTGTTTCGGAAACTCTGCTTTCTGGCAAGCCTCTTCCACTATTGGCGATACTTCTTTTTTTACCCACGCACGGGCTGTATCACGTATTAATTTGTGTTCGTCGGTTAGTAAATCATCCAACAAATAATAGTCGGGTTGTGTGTAAACGTCTGTTTTAGCAGCCATGTTTTTTTTATATTTTGAAGCGCGAAATTATAAAATTATACAACACCTAAAGCCTAATGTTGTTTAATTATTTTTGAAATAGATTTTTTATTTTACCTCGAACCAAATAGGAATATGGTCTGATATTTTATGGGCTTCTTGTAGTGTGGCGAAACTATTGTAGAAATGCACCACGCCAACATTTGCAATTGTTATTTTATTGCTGTTATAAAAAGCATTGTCAAACTCCGAAGCCAAACAATCTGCGCCTTTACACTCTTGCTTTAATGATGTTTTTTGATTGGTAATTATCGGTTTGTAGCCCATACTTTTTAGCGGATTAAAAACCGTGTGTGATTGCGGACAATTAAAATCGCCACAAAAAATGATGTTTAAATTTGGATATTCGTCAGGAATAAATTTGAAATACTTTATTTCGGTTTCGGGCTGTTTGCTTTTTGTGATGGCATGAAATGTTGCCACCGTAAACTCTTTGCCATCGGCCTTAAAGGTAGCAAAGTAAGGCTCTCTATCAATTTCTACATTGTACCTCTTCTCTAGCCAAGCATCGCCAATTTTTTTAACTTTCGATGTTTTCCAAATAAAGGCATAGCGTTCTATTTTGTAACTGTTTGTGCCAGTGGTGGGGTTGCTTATGCAGTAATCCCATTTTGCACCTTTGCGGTTAAGTGCATCGGCAAGGCGTGCCACAGCATCGGCACCACCATTGCCAGCAACTACTTCTTCAATGGCAATTACATCAAATTTTTTTATGGTGTTGGCAATAAAATCTATTTCGGCATCTGATTTAGATTTGCCAAAGTCTTGCAAATTCCAAGCGCAAATGCCTGTGGTTGCACATAGTTTTAATGATAAAAAAAGAAGGAGAGTAAATATGGTTTTGGGCATAGGTAAATTTGCAAAAAAAAGTAAAATACAATAGTCTTTTTTATAAGCTAAGAATTATTTCTTTTCTGAGTTATATACTCGCCAATCGTTTCTAGAAAATACGCTGTATCTAAAAGTAATGGCTCAACTACTTGTAAGTCAATTTCAAAAAAATCATCGTAATCTCCTTTCTGTCTCAAGTTGAACAATGTTGCTAATATTTTACCAATTTTTACTGGGAGTATTTCTGTTTTTATAAAATGTAAGTTTAAGTTTACTAGTATGCCTTTGTGAGTTTTTGTATCAAAATCATTTAAAAACAATAGTGCAGATGCAGAGTAAAATACAGAATAATACAATCTATTTACGCAAGCACCATAGCTATTTCTGCCGAATAATGCTTTTGCTTTTTCAAGACGATAATTTATATAATCATTTTTGTTTGGAGGTGTCATAGAGTAATACCATCAGCTAAAACATTTTTATAGACTGGAGTGATACTATATTTATTTTCCCACTCCAGTTTTGGGTATAAGAATTTTGAAATGATAGTATCATTCTCTAAACCAATTGGGAAAATAGCATCCGTCATTTTCATTTCGTCCTCGTAAGTAATTTTATCTTTATTTAGAAGAATAATAAAATCCCAATCGCTATTATAAGTTGCCGAACCGCGTGCCCTGCTGCCATATAATATAACTTTTGCTTGCGGCTCCACCGCTATAACTGCACTTTTTATTTGCTGTGCAAAATTTAATGTTTTAGAATCCATTTGTAGCTAAAATTTTCATTTAATAAACCTGCTTTTATTTTTACTCCACCAAGTATTATTTACCTCATCTGCAAGTTTATCAATATCTGATTGTTTGGCTTTGCATTTTGAAGTTGCTTCTAAATACTTAACATAGTCTATTACTCTTTGCAAACCAAAACTATTAACTGAAGATGAAACTGTAATTTGTATTTTATTGTTGTTAGTACGTTCTATTAACATGGTTTTTGTTCTAAGCAAAAGTAGTGAATTTGAAAATGTTTTCAATGTTTTTATGCAATAATTATTTGACTATAATTTTTTTTCTGTAATGTAAATGAGTCGGTTTATATTTGCCAAAGTCTTGCAAATTCCAAGCGCAAATGCTTGTGGTTGCACATAGTTTGAATGATAAAAAAAGAAGGAGGGTAAATATGGTTTTGGGCATAGGAATTGAATACCATCAACAATGTTATGAAACTATACAAATACTAGTTTAAAATAATTTGCTTACTGTTTGCATTGCCAAAAACATTTTACCACTATTTGGCAACAAAATAAATCCATACTTGAAATAAAATGCAATGGCTTCATCATCTATTGGGTCAACAATTATTGCCATTGATGCAACGCTCAATGAAACATCAAAACTACGTTTAAGCGCATCTAACAACAATAATTCGCCTAGCCCATTGCCCATAAATTCATTAGCGACAGCAAGCCGTCCTAATAAAGTAGCTGACAGGTTTTTATAGTTAGGCGGTAATTTCTTTCTAATTTCCTCAGTCAATAAATGCTGTTCAATGCTTGCGTTAGAGAGCGTATAATATCCTTTTATAACATTGGTTTCGGTTGGCAGTACAAAACATACCGACAACTTGCGTGCAACATCTTGTTTTGCTTGGGTTTGCAAATAATTATCTAACAATGGCTTGCCACAGCTAAACAATTTTTTCTTGTGGGTAGAGTTTAAAACCTCAGTAATGTAAACCATTATTATTGGGTTACATATTTATATTTAAGTGCAGCTTTTTTTAGTCGAGCATTTGGTGAAGCAGGATTTATTAGCGCATTAAAAAAAATATTTTTATCTTTTTGAGATGCCAAAATAGCATCGTGTTTTTCAATTATTTTTGCCGCTTGTAGTTGTGTTGCCGAAACAATAAATTCGGTAAGCGTTCTGTAGCCACCAAGGCTAGCGGCATACTCAAAATATTCTTTTTGTTGTTTTGGTAGCTTGGTATCAAAACGTGCTAATTGTATTGCGCCCATTTTCAATTGTTTTTTACAAACGTACGGAAATATTCTGTACAACTGCAACTATAATTCTATCCGCGAAATTTATATTTTTACAACCACTACCGCACCACCGTTACATAAAATGTTTTATCAAAGGCTGGTTTGTTTTTGAAAACGGCTTTTGGCAAACGCTTGGCTCTTTGCAGAGTGTTTATTATTTTGTTGCCTCGGGCAATAATTGTTTAGGGCAAAATGACTAAAAATAAATACACCTCATTTTTAGATGAGGTGCGGCGAAAAGTGTTTTTGTTATCCGCTGCGGCGGAGGACGTATAGCGCGGCGCAGTGTGGAGAGGTAGGCCGAGCTGAAGATTAGGGTACACTAGCGTTTGAAAAAGTATTTATTGCTAATTGCTTTGCAAGACTTTGTATTGTAGTGAGTGGCTTATTATTATTTTTGTTTAAAAATATCCTTTATCAGTTTTATCAATGATTTGTCTTTTGAAAGGATATTTATTTTTTGTAATTCCTCTACATCCAACATGTCTTTACTGCGCCGAGTAAGCATTTTATTTACAATTAAATCTTTGATGCTAATAAAGTAAATGGGGGTTTGGTTGGGCAATGAAAATAGTATTTTATTTTTATCAGCGTCTTCATAATCAACACCAGTAATGTGATTGAAAATTTCTACTTCATCAACTCCTTTTCCAATTCTAAATAAAAAAGGTTTACTAAAATCAAATTTCTTTATTTCTTCAACATTCTCTTTTGCATATCCCAAGTCTAAAATTGACTAGCAGATTTTAGTTTTATTGTCTTCACTTGATTTTACCCATAAATCCAAATCACTAGTGTTGCGACCATAACCATGAAAGTTTAAGCATAGCCACCTACAATAATAAAATCAACTTTACAGCTATTAAAACTTTTAATTATTTCATCGAAATTATTATTAAACATTATAAATAATTGGCTTTAATAATTGTAAATGTTTTTGCTATTTTTTTTTCTACACTTGGTTGTGTGCGAAACAACAAAGTGTGGTTGCGTAAAACCTCCAAATTTATCATTCTTTGCTCATAAGATAGCTCTGACATTTGCTTCCTACTATAATTTTCTGATTCATCAAACGAATTAAAAAACGTAATTCTATTGCCATATTCTGCAACAGGTTCTTCTGCTTTGGGGGATTTGTTGTTTGGGAGTTTGTATTGTTTGTTTTTCATTACGGTATCAAAATTAGAAAATCATTACAAGTTCACAATTATTTTTGCATTGGCAACAGTGGGTGTTTACTTATTACAATTAAATTGAGTTTTGTTTTGTGCGCAGCAATGCAGAGAAAAAAAAGCATCACAAATGCTAATACAACTAAATCATGTATTACGAATTTGTAAGAGCAATGGCATGCACTGGCATTTTGTTTTTGTTTTCCGCGGCGGTGCATGACGTTTAGTGCAGTAAAGGTTGGAGATGTAGGCTGAACTGAACAGTATGGTGAATATAGGAAGGGTATCAAATACCAACTGACATTGATTCTTCGCAAACCGCTTGTATAGAATTAATATACTTAGGAATAAATTTTCTTTTGTAAACTAAAATAAATGATGGATGATGAATTGGAATAAACAATGTGCCATTAATTTCGAAAGTTTCGTATTCGAACAATTCGGATAAATTAATGTTTCTAATTCCTAATTTATTCATGACGAAAGCAGCAACTTGCTTGCCCAGCAGAAAAACAAATTTTGGTTTTAAAATATCCAATTCATATTCAAAATTTGGAAAACACTTTTCCATTTCGTTTTCAATTGGGTATCTGATTTTGCCATCTTTCAACGGCAAACATTTCACTAGGTTTGTTTTGTAAAATGTAACGTCATCTCTTAATGGTTCTTCTATCTTTTCAATCAAAGCCCCAGACCTTGTATTTGGTGTTAATGGAATTTTTTCATCTTCATCATTGAACTGAACTGCTGACAAGCCAACCCAAAAAATATTTGGGTTTTTAGAATTATCTAGTGCTGGTAATTGATTTAAATATAATCCACATGCCTTACATGGACGTATTTTTTGATTCAAGTCTTGCGAAAATGTTCCCGTCATTTAAATTTATTGTGCGGGAAACATAGTCATGCAAAACATTATTGGCAACTTTCGAATAATTTCCACTATGAAAATTAAATTGTAAACGTCCTACAAGATTTGATAGCTCTTGATTTGGTTCAGTATTAGAAACATTTAAGTTTTTACCATTTAGCTCTAAATCATGAAATATTTGTGTACCATGATATGGTCTATATTGAAATACGCTAGTTCTGAAATTCGTATTGTAACTAATAGAAATATCTTTCAATTGCTTTGCTAGTTCAAAGGTTAACTGCATGTCCTGTTCCTTTTCGTTTGGAAAACCGTATATAAAATATCCCTTAATATTGATTCCAACTTTTAAAACTTTAGTGAGGTTTGAAAGTATTTTATCAATATTTTTCGTTTTATTAATATTCCCGAGAATTTGAGGGGAACCTGATTCAATCCCAATAAATAATTCATTACAACCAGATTTTTTCAACTGTAACATGACATCATCTTCAACATTATTGAATGTCATAACATGTGCCATTGAACGCCACTGAAAATTGAACTTTGAAAAAACATTAATTGCTTTTGCTACTGTCACATTTGTTTTTAAAAATAAATCATCCAAAACTCGTATAGAATTTACATTAGGATAATTTACCTGTATTTCGTGTAACTCTTCAACTATTGACTCTTCTGATTTTTCTCTGATAGAATACTTTTTATTTAATGACCTTGCTGCCGCACAAAACGAACAATTGTATATACAACCTCTACTAGTAACAATATTAGCCTCAACAAATCCAAGCGGATGAACTACTGGTTCGTTGAGAAAAAAACTACGGTCAAGTGCTACTTTTGAAATATCTTTTACTTCGTAATTAGAATTTTCATCAACTACAAAAAAACGCCTGTTTATTAATTCGCTGTATGGTTTTTCATTTATTTGATTCCTTACAATATCAACAGCAAATAGTTCCCCGTCACCTGTTACAACATCAATTTGATTATTTGTATTCCATTTGAAAATTTCTTTATAAAGTTCTTTGGTAGATAGACCACCAATAATAATATTGGTTTTAAAATTTAATGATTCCACAATTTCTTTTACCAACTCATAATTTGTTGTAAAAATATTACTTGCAATAAATTCGGGTTTTGACGAATTAAAAATTGAAATTAATTCTTCAATAGGAATTCTTTTAAAAATAGCATCAATTAATTCAACCAAGTCAAAATAAGATGCAAGCATCCTTAATTACTATTTCAGATTTACTATACTCCAATGTATCCTTTCCTTAGTTCGTTTACACTCACATCCCATAATGCAGCAGCCTTACTCATACTAATCAACTCTTCTGCTAACGCTCTATTTACAAGCAAATCAAAATTTCTTGATTTCTCTTCTCCTTTATAATTCCCTGGCTCATCTTTAGCACCATAAGTTTTGCTAATGTAAATAACCCATCTCTTATAGTAACTGTCAGTAATTATTCCAAGTTCTTTTAATCTATGTACAATGGCGCGAATAGAAATACCATAATATTCTTTTATTGAAATGAGTTCTTCTATCCTAATGTAGGTTCTATTTGCCGAACCAATAAGCTTGGTGAGCATTTCATTTGCAATTAAAAAATTGCTAGAAAATAAATGGCAGTAAGTTTCTAATTCTTTAATGCTTTGGCTAATTGCACTTTCAAAGTTCAACAGTAAATGTGCTAGTTCATGAATAATTGTAAATCTAATTCTTTCAATAGGTTTGCTTCTACTATTTACAACAACTACAGGAATACCATTAGAAGTAAAGGAAGCAAGACCATCAATTTCGTCAACAGCGTCAATTAGTAATACTTTTATACCTTTTAATTCAAGCATTTCTATGATATTTGGAATAGGGTCTAATCCTAAGTTCCATTCTTTGCGCAGCTTACTTGCTGCAAGAACTACATCATTTTTGTTAGCAATTTTAGTATTTCTCAAAGGGTTCTTAAAATTTGATTCAACACCAACAATGTTTTCAATTTCCAAATATTTCTCGATGTAGTCACGCACTTTCTCCACTATAGATTCTTCATCTTTTTTGAGTAAAGATGCTTTTTTACGAAACTGAATTTCCCCAAACTCTACCTGATTCCTTTTAAGAAAATACTCTGGCTTAATTTTTAGTGTTTGAGAAATTAAAAGTAATACATCATTAGCCGGATTCATTTGCCCTGCTTCATATTTATTTAAGGCCTGTTTAGTAACTCTATTAGTTAATGCATCTGCAAGCTCTTGCAAAGACATACCAGCCATTTTTCTAGCCAGCTTTAGTCTACTGCCAAAAATATTTCCAATAACTGGTTCCATTTTATTATTATTTTAATTCGGTTGACAAATATATGTAAAATCATTAATTCGTCAACCAATATTTGGTTTTGCTTTTTTTGCATAAGGAAAGTTTTCAAAATAACTTCCACACATATTCAATTTTTTATTGCATAAATTACATAAAAGATATTTGAATCAATGATTGATTTTTGTAGTAATCGCTTCTAACACTTCTGTCATTCCTGCCAAGGCAGGAATCTCAATTGGATTGCGGCTTCCGCCGCATTGACACACGCAATTACTACAAAGTATTCACAATAGCTAAAAAGCATTGATTAGCAAAATATCCTCAACTAAATTAACGGTAGTTATTTTGAAAATTTTGCATAATAAAAATAAAAATAAAACAGGAGGAGAAATAGGGTAATTACTTTTATTTAGGGATACCATTTATCAAGCAAGTTCTATGCAGTTAATATGGTGTTTTTTACTTTTTTCAAAAACAATTTGTTTTTGCTGTGGTTTCAATTGTTTTTTTTCAAAATGTTGTTTCAATTTTTAAAACAACCTAATAACATTGCCTACTGCTTTTCTCTAAAAATCTTTTTATTAATTTGCATTGCTATTTTAATTCTACAAAATACCCCCTAATATTTTTTTATGATTGTTGATTTGTTTATACCCTGCTACGTTGACCAATTTGCACCTGAAACTGCATTTAATATGATTAAAATTTTAGAGAGTTTGGGTTGCGCTGTCAATTATAACCACGAACAAACTTGCTGCGGACATCCTGCATTTGAAAGCGGGTATTGGGACGACGCAAAAGATGTAGGCGAAAAATTTCTGAAAGAATTTACAAATGAAAGGTACATTATTTGCCCAACCCAAAGTTGTGTAGATTTTATTAAAAACAAATATAACTCAATATACACCGAGCCCAGCGAACAAATAGCTTTGCAGCAATTGCAAAAAAACCTATACGAATTTTCTGATTTTGTGGTAAACGTATTAAAGCTAACAAATATGGGTGCTGTGTTACAAGGTAAAGCCGTATTAATGGACTTTTGCCGTTGCAAACCTGCCACAAAAAATGCCGAAATACTGTTGGGAAAAGTAAAAAATTTAACGTTCGCTAAATTAGAAAATGAATGTTGCGGTTTTGGTGGCATGTTCAGCGTAAAATACGAACCTATTTCGGTGAGCATGGCGGAGCAATTTGTAGAGAAGGCAATAGAGCAAGGTGCCGAAATTATTATTGGTACGGAGGCTAATTGTTTGATGTATTTAAACAGCTACATCGTAACTTCTAAGAAGCATATAAAAACAATGCACTTGATTGATGTATTGGCAAGTGGTTGGGTGTAAGAATTTCATAAAATAAAATTTGTATCCCAATTAAATTGGATAAATTTTTGATACCGCCTTTCCAAAAATAATTCTGTTAATTTCACGTTTCAAAACCAAAATATTTTTATGGCACTTGATAATAAATTTCGCATTTTATTTATTCTATTTATTAACTGCACATTCATTTTTGCGCAAGAAAAACAGTATTCAACTACCTCAAAAAAAGCAATTAAGAACTTTGAAGAAGCCATCACATCTTTTGATATGCGAATGGATATTGAAGCCGAAAAATACTTGAAAAAAGCCATTGACATTGATTCTAATTTTATTGAAGCGTACACAGTTTTGGCTGATATGTATAGCAATAACAAACGCCCAAAAGAGGCTATTAAGTATTACAAAAAAGCCTTAGAAAAAAACGCTAATTTCTTTCCGAATAATTACAATAGCTTAGGCGAAGAGCAATTGAAATTAGGCTTGTATGCTGATGCCAAAGAAAGTTTTTCTTCATTTTTGAAAACCAATATTAAAAATCCAAATTTGAAACGAAAAGCCCAACGAAATTTGGGTAATGCAGAGTTTGCAGTGTACGCCACAAAACACCCTGTACCTTTTAATCCCGAAAATTTAGGCAAAGCTGTAAACACAAAATACATGGAGTATTTGCCAACACTCACTGCCGACGGGCAAATGCTAATTGTTACGGTATGCAAACCCGACGACACTACCCGCACCGACAATGACAATATGAAAGGGCAACACGAAGATTTTTATTCGTCAAAAAACATAAATGGCGTTTGGCAAAAACGTACAAATGTTGGTGCGCCAATAAATACGGTTGGCAATGAGGGCGCACAATGTATTTCGCCTGATGGTCAAATATTGTTTTTTACATCGTGCGAAGAAGGCCCAGGGCAATATGCTGGCGGCAGAAAAGGATATGGCAGTTGCGATATTTTTTTCTCACAAAAAGTGGGCGATACTTGGGGGAAGCCTCAAAACATTGGGCAACCAATAAACTCAAATGATTGGGACACGCAGCCAAGCATCAGCAGTGATGGCAACACTTTGTATTTTGTAAGTAGCCGAAAAGGTGGCAAAGGTGGTGGCGATTTGTGGATGAGTACATTGAACAAACAAGGCTATTGGGGTATTCCGCAAAACCTTGGCGACAGCATAAACACTGAGTTTGAAGAAGGTTCACCATTTATACATCCCGACAATCAAACCTTGTATTTTTGTTCGATGGGGCATACAGGCATGGGCGGAAGTGATTTATTTTTGAGTAGAAAAAACAAAGATGGAAAGTTTGGTAAACCAATAAATTTGGGCTATCCAATAAATACTGCGGGCAAAGAAAGTAGTTTAATTGTGAGTACCGATGGTAAAAAAGCCTATTACAGTTCGTTGCGCGAAGGTGGTTTTGGCTTAGATGATATTTATAGTTTTGATTTGCCGCAAGCCTTGCGCCCGCAGGCTACCTCTTATTTTAAAGGACGTGTATTCGACAAACTTACAGGCAAAGGTTTAGAGGCACGGTTTGAATTGGTTGATTTATTAACTGGGCAAACTATTACCGAAAGCTACAGCAACAGTAGCAACGGCGATTTTTTGGTGTGCTTGCCTACCAATAAAAACTACTTGATGAACATTAGTAAAAATGGTTATTTATTTTATTCCGAAAATTTTGAATTGACAGGTGCTAATACCAATGTAACAAATCCGTTTGTGATGGATGTGCCGCTAACACCTATAAAAGCTGGTGAAAAAGTAGTTTTGAAAAATGTATTTTTTAATACTGGTTCTTTCGAATTGAAAGATGAATCGAAAAATGAATTACAAAAATTAGTTTCATTCTTAAATAAAAATGCAACCATAAAAATAGAAATTGCAGGGCATACAGACAATGTGGGTGCAAAAGACAAAAACCAAATTCTTAGCGAAAATAGAGCAAAAGCAGTTGTTGACTTTTTAATTGCAAATAAGATTGATGCTACACGCCTTAAATACAGAGGCTATGGCGATACGCAACCTTTGGTTGATAATAGTACCGAACAAAATAAAGCAACGAATAGAAGAACAGAATTTAAAATTGTGGAATAGGGCTTAAGTGTAAAGTTCAAGGTTTAAAAAGGCTCATAACGAGTAGGATTGACAAAGCAGTTGATTTGGCTTACAGACTAAAACCATTTTGGTGGGAAGTCAACACAATTTTTTTTATTTAAGATATAAAAAATATACGATAAACCTTTTTAGAAAAAGAAATGCAATGAAAAAAGGTTTAACACAATAATATACATCAAAGATTTTGTTATTATTATAGGTTGTATTATAATGAATAAAATTGAAAATAATGATATTGATTTTCAGGGAGCTATAGCTAGTCTTGGCTTTGCTTTAGAAGACAATTCCTTATTTTTAACAAAGAAAGAAAGCCCACTACCCGACCCACAAATTCAATTTCATATACTGAAAGCCAATGAGTTTAATGCATCTGCTGTTTATCTACGTAGGCAACTAAATGGAAGCTACAAACCTCAAGTTTATTTGTTTGATTTTACAAATAGAAATTTTGAGGAAGCAAGAGAAAATGAAATAGCCGAAATTCAAACAAAAATTTGGAGCAGTGGAGCAGCTCCTTTGGCTTGCGTTTTTTATAATACCGAGATAAAAATTATTGACTGTACAAAACACATAACCAAAGATTACAAACCCGAGTATTTAGTAAAAGATTTAAAATTAGCTGGCAAAGTACACGATTTATATAATAAGCAATTTGCCATAAAAATAAAAAGCGGTATTTTTTGGGAACAAGAAGAGTTGAAAAATAAATTCTAGTTTCAGAATTCTGCCTATGATACACTAATAGATAACATTCGTTTTGTGGCGAAGAAATTAACAAACGAGTTTAAGAATACATCTTCTGAAATTATCAATAAGATTATTGTTCAGGCTATTTTAATAAAGTATTTAGAAGAACGAATTGACAATAAAGATAATAAGTTACTTTCAAAAAAATATTTTAAAAAATACGGTAACGCAACAACTTTTAATGAGGTGTTGAGGCAACGAGGTAAATTTGTTGAGCTTCTTTCAGACTTAAATAAAGATTTTAATGGAAATGTATTTAAGTGGGAAACCGAGGAACAAAAACAGCTTAAAACATTGGATTTATCAAATGTTGCTAACTTATTGGCTACTGATAAAACTAATTTAGGTTCTCCACAACAAGAATTAGGTTTTCCTGATTGGAGATATTTCGAATTTAAATTAATCCCAGTTGAACTGATTAGCCGTTTATATGAGGAATTTCTAGGAGAAGATAAACAAGAAAAAGGGTTGTATTATACACCTTCACATTTAGCCAAATTATTGGTTGATGAATGTATTCCGCTGAAAAATTATAAAGATTTTGACTTAAAAAACTTTACCATATTAGACCCAGCTTGTGGTTCAGGAATTTTTTTAGTTATCGCATTTAAACGACTGGTCCAGATATGGAGGCTCAAAACAATATGGACACTCCTAATATTGATGTTTTACAATCAATATTGAAAAATATTTTTGGAGTAGATAAAGAAGAACAAGCTGTAAGGCTGGCTTCTTTTAGTTTGAGTTTGGCTTTATGTAATGAGCTAAATCCTGTAAAAATCCTTAACGAGTTAAGGTTTGACGATTTAACAGAAGAAAATTTAATTCATTCAGATTTTTTTGAGTGTGAAAAAATAAAAAATAAAAAGTTTGATTTGGTAATTGGCAATCCGCCTTATGTTATAGGTGGTACAAAGAATTTTGAGAATAATACAACTATATTTGGCAGTAAAAAAATTGAAATACCTAATAACCAAATTGCATTAAAATTTTTAGGAAATTCTTATTTCTTTTTAAAAAAGGACGGATTACAATGTTTGCTTGTTAAATCTTCAGGTTTATTATAAAATACTGGCTCACGTAATTTCGTTGAAGCTGTATTTACAGAAACAAATATTGTTCAAATTTTAGATTTTACTGCATTAGCACGAAACAAATCTTTATGGGATAATAAGAAAGTTCAAATTCTTGCTAATGGAGAAAGAAAAGAAAGTCCATTAGAAGTAGAAACCGCAGCAATATTTATTAGGGAAGGTAGACCTGATTTAAGTAAAAATATATTACACTTAACATTTAGAAGAACTAAGGCTACAAAAGAGCGTATTATATTTGAAATTGATGACTATGATTTGCACTTTGTAAATAAACAATCAGCTATTTTCAACGAATATATTTGGAAGAATAATCTATTGGGCGGTGGTAGAATTAGGCAAACAACTGAAAAGCTTTCTGCTTTAGTAAAATTAAAAAAATTATTTGTAGAAAATGGGGTTTATGGAGAAGGTGCAGGTGGACCTAAATCACTACCTAATAATGCTTTTTTAAAAAACGAAATAAACCAATCTTATATTACATCTCAATATACTAATTCTTTTAAGGGTAAAAAAGACAAGGAGGTTTATGTACATCCTAATTTTCTTATAAAGGAAAATATTAATTTGCCGTTTGCATATAACGATAAACCAATAAAATTTTCAAATGAAACTGTTGGTTTTCATTCGAGCAATACACGCCTTCTAAAACAATTGGCGGCTTATTTTAAGAAGAATTGCGAAGTTTTGAGATTTTACAATATTTGCACTAGTAGTAAGTTATTAGTTTACAAAAATACAGCTTGTAAGCAAGAAGATATACTTAATCTTCCTTGCGATTTTAATGTTGATATGACTATGTTGCTTTCTGAAATAGATAGAAACATTATTAGTGACATAAATAATGTAATGCAATTGTTTCTTAGAAATGGTGAAAATTCAAAAGCTGTAAGTCCGATTGAAGGAGAAATAAACATTAAATCAGTTATCTCTAAATACGGAACAGAGTTTTCCAGAGCCTTAAACGCTATCTATGAAGATAAAGAACATAAATTTAGGCTTAGTAATGTTGTTCAACTTGAAAATTCATTAATTGCTACTGTATTCAAGTATGATAACGAAAATTTAGAGCCTAAATTCAGTACGGATTTGTCCGAATTAAACATTGACGGACTTACAAATAATCAAATTTCTGGGCACCTATCTGTGAATAGAATAATTAAAATATATCCTCAAAAAGATACTATTGTTTTTGTTAAACCAAACCAATACAGATATTGGCTTTCTTTAACGGCTTAACGTGATGCAGATAAATGTTTCTCTGACCTTTCAAACGCTGGATTTTAATGACAGCCGAAGAAAATCAACTCTCGAACAATACCCCCTCTCTTACTAATCAAGAGTGGAAAACAATTAATTTCATTTATGATTGTTTAAAAAAGGCGTGTAGCCCATTTAAAAAAGCTTTATCACAAACCAATCTTCATTTGCCACTTAATGAAAATAAACTCACTCAAATATTTGTTGAACAAATTGAGGTTTTTGTTAAATCACATCCTAATATTGGAGTTAAAAATCAATATTCTGATACTTTTCAAGGCACAAAAGGAATTCCCGATTTTTATTTTCATAATGTTGAGGAAGGAGTACATAATGCACCAATTATGGTTTGGGAAGCAAAAATTTTAACTAATTCTTTGGGAGCAAAACGTGAAATGGAATACGTAAAAGGCGAAAAGAACAATGGAGGAATTGAACGTTACAAAACAGAAAAACACGGGAAAAGAATGGCTGAATGTGGCTTACTTGGTTTTGTAGAAAAAGAAAATTTCACACATTGGACAACAACAATCAATAATTGGATAAAAGATTTAGCGAAAACAAATAACGCTTGGAATATCGATGAAATTCTATCGGAAATAGAATCTGATAGTGACTATTGCGTTTTAAAATCAATTGCTCACAGGAATAGTGATGATATTAATTTATCACATTTATGGGTAACTGTAAATTAACTCCACCTGTCAATGCATAAGCACATTTGTAATCCAGATAACCCAAAACTCTACCCCAAAATGGCAATACACTTTTAAACGAAATTGTAAACAATAAAAAAATTGTAGAACCACATTTAATTTTGAATGAATTAAATATTGGAATACGCACCGCATTAATACAAGACACAGAAGGCTCTGAAAGCCGCGATGGCATGGACATTGCAATTTGTAAGTTTGATGCCAATACAAAGGTGTTGAGTTATGCTGGCGCAAATCGTCCATTATATTTGATACAAAGCACAGAAAACAACAAAGGTATTTTACAAGAAATAAAAGCTAATAAATTTGCAATTGGTGGTATTGAGTTAGAGTTTGAAAAAAAGTTTACCTCACATCAATTTTAACTAAAAAACGGCGATTGCTTTTATATATTTTCTGAGGGATATGCTGACCAATTTGGAGGTGCCAAAGGCAAGAAATTTATGACTGGCAATTTTCAAAAATTACTTGCAGAAAATGGTTTGCAATCAATGAATATTCAAGGAAAAATAATAGAAGATGCTCATGTTATTTGGCGTGGCAACCAAGAACAAGTTGATGACATTTGTGTGATAGGAGTGCGGGTTTAAATATCTCAAAGCCGGATGTTTTTATAACCCTTCATTAAACTTTTTTTCCAACATTTCAATTGCTTTTTTGCCTTCAACACCTAGTTGTATTGAAAAATCATTTACATATAAATCTATATGGCTTTTTATGACTTTGTCATCAATTTCCTGTGCATATTTTTTTACATATTCTTTTGATGAATCAGGATTTGCAAAAGCATATTCTATGCTTTTATGCAGTACATTATTTATTTTTTCAATTGTGTTTTTTTCAATTTTATTTGACGCTACAATACCGCCAAGAGGTATTGCACAATTAGTAGTTTGCTCCCAATATTCGCCAAGGTCAATTACTTTGTGTAGGCCTTTTTGCTGATATGTAAATCGGTTTTCGTGAATAATAACACCAGCATCTACAACACCGCTTATTACTGCATTTTCTATTTCAGAAAACAACATTTCTACTTTGTTTTTGCAGGCAGGGAATGCTATTGAAAATAACATATTCGCAGTTGTATATTTACCAGGAATTGCCACTTTAGAATTGGCCGCGAAATTGTTTTTTTCAATTGCTTCCTTTGTAATTAATAGCGGCCCACAACCACGCCCGAGTGCACTGCCACTATCTAAAAGTTGGTAATTATTTTTTATATATAAATAAGTATGAAAACTAACTTTTGAAATTTGCAAACTATTATCATTGTTCTGCAATGCCCTTATATTAAGACTTTCAACATCATCCATCACCACAGAAAATTCTAATCCTTCAGTATCAATTTTATTATTTACCATGGCATCAAACATAAAACAGTCGTTTGGGCATGGCGAATAACCTAGTGTGAGTTTCATAAAAAATGGTGGCTAATATTGGTTTTTATTATTCTGATAATTGAAATACAAATCTAAAATATAATTTGTGTGGTTCAATGTTTACATCGTTTTATAACGTAAAAGTGATTTCTAATTTTCGCATTCTATTTATTAACTAGAGGCTTACAAAATACATTTTTGTATAAATATATTCGAAATATTGTTTGGTATTTTATGTAATAAAATATTTCCTTTTGCGTTATAAGTTATAAACCTAATGATTGAATATTTAACGCACCAACAAATTAATAAAACAAAATGGGATGGTTGTATTGCCAACTCCTACAACGAATTAATTTACGCATATTCATGGTTTTTGGATATTGTGTCGCCACATTGGGATTGCTTGGTATATGATGATTATAAAGCTGTAATGCCATTAACGTGGAGCAAAAAATTTGGTATATTATATTTGTATTCTCCAATTTTTACACAGCAATTGGGAGTGTTTTCTAAAGATAGCATTGATACTAATCTACTTAAAAAATTCGTTGAAAATATCCCAACCAAATTTGTGTATATCGACATTAATCTTAACAGCCGAAATTATTTTCACAAAAATGTAAATGGTGTAAAAGTAAATCAGAATTATGAATTACCACTGCTAAGTAAATACGATTTTATATTCAAAAATTTCAAAGGCAATACTAGGAGAAATATTAATAAATCGAAAAAAAATGGCTTGCATATTTCTGAAAGTGTAAATTTGATGAAAATAATAAATCTTTTTAAAACCGATAAAGGACGGGAGTTGCAGAACATCAAAAATGAAAAATATGATATGCTCAACGCACTTTTGCTAGAAGGAGAAAAACGAAATGTTATAAAAAAATATGGTGTTTATACTTCTGAAAATAAATTAGTAGCAGGTGCGGTTTTTGTTTTTACAAAAAGTAAAATGACATTTATTTTTTCGGGAAATTCCGCAGCTGGGAAAGAAATGTCGGCAATGTTTTTTTTAATTGACCACGCAATTCAAAAGCATTGTAACACAAATTTAGTATTAGATTTTGAAGGCGGAAATATACCTGGTATGTCATATTTTTACGGAGGGTTTGGCTCACGCATTGTAACTTACACTACTTTCAAACAAAACAATTTGCCGTGGTATATTAAATGGTTCAAAAAATAGTAATTACACTTTAATTTTTTATAAATTTTTGGTTCAAAATTGTTTTTTCATTTGCTGAAATTTCTAAAAAATAAAATCCATTATTTAGTGTACTTACCTTTATTTGTTCTGGTTGTGCGCTATTGGTTGGGTTTAATTTCCCTGAACTAATTGTTTGTCCCAACAGGTTTTTTAATTGAAATTTTAAGTCTTTATTTTTAGGAAGATAACTGGTGTTCACAGTTATAAAATCAGTTGCAGGATTTGGATAAATTTTAATTGATGAATTATCATCAACATTTTCTATTGCGGTAAACTGACATTGCAACAAATCGCCGCCATAACTAACACCTGAGTTGGCGTAATACATAACAAAACTTGCATTGCTAGTAATTGTTTGCGCGCTATGGGCTGTCATGTTTTGTGTGTTTGGCGTTAGTATTATATCCGTTTCAAAACAACCGCCAGCATCGCCATTTTCATCAGTTTTAATTATGTAAAAGTCCCAATCACCTGCACCAAAACTTTCGGTATAACCCGATATAATAAATCCGCCATCAGCAGTTGGTTGTCCATATTGCGAACCGTCTTCGCCTTCGCCACCGTAAGTTTTTGCCCACATAATATTTCCGTTTGTATCAATCTTCATTGCGCAAATATCTTCTTCACCGTTTCCAAAACTTTCTGTTTCGCCTACCACAAATAATGCACCGTCGTTGGTTTTAGAAATTGAGTATGCACCGTCATTACTAACTCCACCATATAATTTAGACCATATTAAATTGCCTTGTGTATCTACTTTTATGATACACAAATCATTCTCACCCGCACTGTTACTTTCGCTTAATCCTGCCAAAAAATATCCGTTTGAATAGGTTACCACATCCCAACCAATATCATTTTTCCAACCTCCAAAAGTTTTACCCCACAGCGTATTACCATTCAAATCAAGCTTTAGTAAATAATAATCCCAATCGTGTGCTTCACTAAAACTATTACTGCCGCCAGCAATTAATATATTACCATCTGCATCTAATTTTATTTTGTGCCCTAAATCAAAACCTGCACCACCATATGTTTTGGCCCACATAATATTTCCATTCAAATCATTTTTCATTACATAAATGTCTTCCTCGCCTGCCCCAAAACTTTTGGTATATCCTACATGCAAATAACCATCAGTTGTAATAATTATGGAATGTCCCTCTTCCCAATCGGCACCGCCATAAGTTTTGCTCCATACTAAGTTGCCCGAACCATCCGTTTTTACTAAGTAAATATCCGAACTGATTGCTGAAAAACTATTGCTACGCGATGCAATTATATAACCTCCATCAGCAGTTTGCTCAATTGAACAATCTACTTCATCACCAGGCCCACCGTAAGTTTTTGTCCATTGCAAAGAGCCATCTGCATTTGTTTTTACCAAATATAAATCCCAGTTACCAGCTCCAAAACTTTTTGTCCAGCCAACGCTTACATAGCCACCGTCGGTGGTGGGCTTGCAATACAGGGCTTCATCAGGTTGTGGGCCGCCAATTGCTTCACTAAATTTTATTTGGGCGTTCATTACATTGCAAAACAATAGTAACGCGATAACAAAGTGGGTATTTTTCATTGTAATTATTTTTAATTGTATGTATAACGTGAAATATTAGAAATTATTGAAAATTTATTTTTTAACCCCATTTCCAAAATTTATCGCACAATAAATTGAGCAGCCAAATTGAATATAAAAACTTAGAAACAATAAATTTCCTTAATTTGCGTTTAACAATTATGTTGATTCAAAAAGTAAAAAACTTTAGTTACGATAATTTATTTTTAGCATCGCTTTTTGTGATGTGTGTAGCCTTGCCAACCTCTATATTTTTGATAAGTGTGGCGCAATTTGGCTTGGCCATTTCATGGTTTTGGAAAGGAAATTATATGCAATCGTTTCAAAAATTTATTGCAAATAAAACGGCTGTTTGTATTTCAATTATTTACTTGCTGCATTTATTATGGTTAATAAATACAAGCAATTTTAATTATGCTGCAAATGATTTACGCATTAAAATTCCGCTATTAATTATTCCGTTTATTCTTTCGGCATTCGATGTTTTAAATAGAAAGAATTTTATTTTTTTGATAAAAATATTTGTGCTTTCAACTTTGGTTTCCACATTAATAAGCACCTTTATTTTGTTGGGATTTACAGGCAAAAAAGTAAGCGATGTAAGGCAAATTTTTATTTTTATTTCGCATATTAGATTGGCGTTAATGATATGTATGAGCATATTTTTTACTGGGTATATTATTGTAAAAGAAAGTTTGCAATCAGTTATAAAACTAATTGCTTATGCAGTAATTTTGTGGTTCGTATATTTTTTGTTTTTAATGGAGTCGGGCACAGGTATAGTTGTATTATTTAGCATATTATTTATGTTATTTATATTTTTCGTATTGCAAAAAATATCAACTCTTTCTAAAATAATTATGGCATCTGCCATGCTCATATTATGTTCGGTAGCCTATAGTTTTATAAATAAAAAGTACGTAGAATTTTCATATATAAAACCACAACAATTTGAAAATTTGCCGCAAAAAACGGCATTGGGTAATGTGTACGAACACCAAACGCAATATACCGAAACCGAAAATGGAAACTATGTTGGGCTTTGCCAAAATTGGCGTGAGTGCGCTGAGGCTTGGAACATGAGAAGCAACATAAATGCCGATTCAACCGACTTAAAAAAACAAAGTATAAAGCAAACTATTAATAGGTATTTAACTTCAAAAGGTTACGCTAAAGATGCAAGTGGCATTAATAAATTAACCAATTTAGATATTAAAAATATTGAGCTTGGTGTTACAAATTACAAGTATGCAAATGCTGGTATTGAACGCCGACTTACAGATATTTTTTATGAGTACCGGTTGTTCAAAAAAAACGCAAATGCCAATGGGCACTCAGTTTACATGCGTTGGCATTTTTGGAAAACTGGCTTTGAAATTATAAAGCAAAACCTTTTTTTTGGTGTAGGTGAAGGTGATGTAAACGACTCCTTTTTGGCTCAATATAAAAAAGATAAATCGACGCTTTTTACAAATTATAGGCTACGTGCGCACAATCAATTTATAACTATAGCAGTTGCATTTGGCATAGTTGGTTTTTGCTTTTTTTGCATTGCCTTATTTGTAATTGTAAAATTAAATATTGGCAATTATTACGCTGTAATTTTTATGGGTGTTAGCATATTGTCATTCATTAATGAAGATACGTTAGAAACCTCAACTGGTGCGGTTTTCTTTGCTTTTTTTGCAAGTTTTCTGACAATCCTTTATCCGCAGAATAACAATGAAAGCATTAAAAGCAACAGCGCTCTTAGTAGTATCTAATTGGCGTAGCTAAAATTATTGTAGAACTTATTATAAACATAATCCAAGATAGCTACAAGGATATGCATGGTTCCTTAACTGTATAAAGCAAACTTAAAAGGTTTTTTATTTTAAAACCAAGTGTTTTTTTTTAATTAAAATTTTAGTTTAAGAATTATTATACTCAGTACAATAGCAAGGAAAGAAGCGGCAAGTACAGCTACTTTAGCTTGTTCAACAAGTAACAAATCTGTGTAAGCAATATTGCTTATAAATATGCTCATTATAAAACCTATACCACCCAAAAAACTTACGTATAAAAGTTTATTGATATTAATATTTTCTGGGAGTTGTGCTAAGTTAAACTTGCATGCAAAGTAGCTAAACAAAAGAATGCCTATTGGTTTGCCAATAACCAAAGCCAAACAAATACCAAGCAATAGATTGTAGTCGAAGTTATTTAGCAAGCTTGCATTTAAAACAATTGCTGTGTTGAAAATTGCGAATAACGGTACTATAAAAATATTTACTGGTTTAATTAAAGCATGTTCGGTTTTGTGCAAAAATGATTTATTAGGTAACTCATTAAATGGTGTTATAATAGCTAATAAAACACCTGCAAGCGTTGTGTGTAAATGCGCATGGTGTAATAAATAAATTAACATACAAAAAGTAAATAAATAAATTAAATAGAACAATTTATTTATTTTTTTGAAAATATATTTTGCCAAAAAAAGCGTAATAATAATTCCTAAAATAAAGAGCCAATTGATGTGTGCTGAATAGAAAAATGCAATAATTACAATTGCTCCCAAATCGTCAACTACGGCAAGTGCGGCAATAAATACTTTAAGCGAAAGCGGTATTTTGTTTCCGAACAAACTCATAATACCCAAAGCAAATGCAATATCAGTGGCGGTAGGAATTGCCCATCCGTTAGCAGTATTTTTGTTGTAATTAAATAATAAAAAAAACATTGAGGGCACTGCCATACCGCCTATTGCGCCTGCTATTGGGAGCATTGCTGTTTTTCTATTGCTTAGTTCACCAACCAATAACTCTCGTTTAATTTCTAAGCCTACAAGCAAAAAAAACATTGCCATTAATATATCGTTTACAATAAATTTTAGCGATACATCTTTGTAGTTTAAATTAATAAAATGTAACCAATTTTTTTGAATTGAAGTGTTGGAGAGAAACAAAGAAATAAGTGTACATGCTATTAGCAACACCCCTGCAAATTGCTGACTTTGTGCAAAATCTGCAAATATTGTTGCTGTTTTTTTTATACTATTTATTGCTTTGTTTTTCAATGCTTATTATGGTAATGTTTAAATATAAATATTGTCCTGTTTGCTTTAATGCAGATAGCTTTTCTAAATATTATTTTCAACAAATAACATTAAAAATATTTATAAATACTGTTGCAAAGAAGGTGTAATATTGTCTTTCTTTATTGTAAATCCGAAACAAGTATTTGCGATATTTATTTACAAGATTACTTTATCTATAAGCAGCGTACTAAAACATTGAATTAATGGTACGTGTGTTATTGCAGGCTTTACCTGCAACGCGAAGCAGCATTAAAGCAAATTATATAAACACTTGATAATAATAACATGGGTGTTAAACCGATTGTATATTCAATATAGTCCAATTGCGGTTGTACCTCATTGTACTATTTTCATGTAGTATCGGCATTATAACTCCCGTTTGAAACAACGCGATAAAATTATAAAATAGTTTGGACTATTTTATAATTAGAATTGGTGTTAGATGTACTTTTTTGAAATAAAAAAAACAATCTTTGATTAGAATATTTTAGATATAATTAGTTGAACAAAGCAATTGTATAATAGAGGAAGTTATTTTGAAAGTTAAAGTTTCCCTAAACGATTTTTATTAGTGCATTTTTACCTAACAACAACCAATTTTTTTTGTATTGTTTGAGATGTTTCACTTTTGTACACAACATTGTAAATACCCGCAAATACTGCACTTAAATCAATTTCTGTTTGCTGTTTATTTATTTGTTGCTTCAATATTATCTGCCCCAAAGCATCTATAATTTCTATTGTGCCAATTGCATTTTCAGGGTCAGAAATAGTAACTATTAAATTGTCTTTCGCAGGATTTGGAAACACATTAAATGCTATTGTGTTAGCTGGTTTTTTTATTGATGTTAAGTTTATAGATAAATTAATATTGTCAACATAAATTGGCTGTCCAAAACGTCCAATATTTACAAACGAAAATATAACGTCGTTGTATGTTGCAAGGCTCGATACATCAAAGCTATCAGTGCGCCATTGGCTTGTTGTGGGCACAAATAAAGCAGCGCTATTTTGTGGTGCTGTTGATAGCTGCACACCGCCTTTTAAATACATACTTGTAAAAGTATTTCCGCAATCGTGCGATGCCAAAATTTCTAAAGTATCACTATAATTTCCGCCATATTGTGCGTAGGCAACATCAAAATTTAAAGAGGCATTTACAACATTTGTAAAATCGTATTTGGCTGTCCAAACTGCGTCGTGCGCGCCTTGTGCATCATACGTCCAATTATCATTGAGCATACTTTTTGTGCTTGCACCAAAACCACCAACAGTGTTAGAAATATTCCAACTGCTTGGTGTTGTGCCAGTGCCTTGCAATTTCCAATCGGTATTAAAACTGCCAGCTTCAAAATTTTCTTGCAATGGAAAAACGCCGTTTGGTGTAGTAGTTATGAAGTTAGTTTTTGAAATGGTATCACTCACACCATTATCAGTAACCATAAGGCTTACGGTGTAGCTTCCTGTTGCATTATAGACTACTTTTGGATACATGGCTGTAGATGTGGCAGGTGTTGCACCAGTAAAAGTCCAAACATAAGTTGCGTTTGCAGATGATACACTGTGCGGCACAAAACTAATGGTGTCGCCGGGGCAATAAAATGCTTTGTAGTTTGCCGAAAAATCTGCTATCAACGCAGATGGTTCATACAAGACGTTTTCCCAAATACCTAAATGCCACGTTGCAAGGCGCAGTTTATTGTCTCTATAAAAAGGTATAACCCTTAGCGGATAAGATATTTGAGGTAGGTTAGAACCAACCACTTGCCAATCATTTAAAGCATTATTTCTATAAAAAACAGGCCCGTGATAACTTGCCAAATAAACTCCGCCATCAGTACCAAATTGATGCGCCATTACTTTTATATCATAACCGTTTAAGGTAGTGGTAGTAAGGTTTGCCCAGCTTGTGCCACCATTAATTGTGCGGTAAACTTTACTGCCATTTGCACCTTGCGGATAACTAATCCAAAATTCGTTGGCATTGTTATAACTCAAAGTAAAATTAAGTTCGCGTTTGGGTTGCGGCAGAGTAATTTGTGCCCACGTAACGCCTCTATCCGTGCTTTTCCAAATCTTGCTAAAATTATTTATTACTTGTTGCGCATACATCACATTTGTGTTGGCGCGGCTTTGTTCAAACCAATAAATTTTATCATTTGCATTGCTACCAAAAGTATGCAAGTTGCTGTAACTGCTACCTCCATTTGTACTTTTCAAAATGGTGTTATCTTTGCCTAAATACGCCATGTTCCAATAATCCCAATCAAACATTATACGCGAACTAGAATTGTCAACATAGCTTTCATTTGGGTCTTCTGCAATAGGGAAACTTTTAGCAATACCGTTTAAAGTATCGGGCAAAACCACACCATCAATATCCGAAAAATATGTCTTTTTTTCGTTGCTATAATTTACATAACCAGTTGGAGCTTCGCCACCGCCAAGTTGTTGGTATTCGCCTTGCGGGTAGCCATCGCGGCGGGCTGTGTTACCATTGTGGTATCGGCCACCAACCATAATATCATCATTCCAACCTTGGTCAAATCCCCAAAAGGCAGTGCCATACAAGCCGTTGCAGCGACTCTCATGTGTTTGCACAAAATCGGTACTATAATTTATTCCGCCATCGTTGGCAAACCAAACCTCTTCAGTATTGGCCGATGTTTTGTAAATTTTAAACTCTTGGTTATCAGGATGCACTAATTCTATATTGCCAATGTATCCGCCCACAGGCGTATAGTTTGCAGCGCCATCAATGCTTTGCCACATGCTCATGCCACCAATCAAAATTTTATCGGCATTTAGCTGCGATGCCACAATTGTCGTGTTATAATAAGCTTGTGTATAGGTATCATTTCCGCCCGAAAATGTCATCATGTTTGGATGACTAACATTATTGTAAGGTGGGCCAATAGTGCCGTGTGGGTTGCTCCAAGATTCGCCACCATCGGTGCTTTTGTAAATACCAATTTGGCCGTTTAGCTGCAAAGCCGCCGCAGCTTGACTTTCGCCCACCAATAGCACATAAATTCTGTTGGTGTCGGCAGTCGTTACAGCAATGCGCCCGCCATAACTTTGTATTAAACCTGCATCGGCAGTGGGCACTGTAAACCAGCCTGTGGGCTTTATTGTAAAGGTTAATCCGCCATCAATTGATTTGTAAAACGATGCAATTTTTGAAACCGCATCATAACGCAAAGCAAAAATTTTATTGGTATTATTTGGTTGTATTGCTACCGATTGGCACTGTCCGTTATATACCTGCACCCAAGTGTTGCCGCCATTTGTGCTTTTGTATAAACCATCTTCAACACCAGCAAAAATCAATTGCGTATTGTTTGGATTATACACAAATTGATGCACCTCTTTATTTTGTAATTGTGTATTTGCTGCGCTCCAAGTTGCGCCACCATTGATTGTGCGGTACGTTTGTTTGTCGGCAGTTACCAGCACATCATTGTCATTGCTTGGGTTTACGGCAATTGCAGTTACGGTTATCATATCCTCGGCAAGAGAAATATATTGCCAATGCAAGCCTTTGTCGGTTGTTTTATACACGCCACCATTTTCGCCACCAGCATATAAAACATTGGGGTTGCTGGCACTTTGGTCTATACAATACATATTTGCGTGCCATGATATTTGGGTAATTGTATCGGTTGCATTGTAGCGTACCCTAAAATTTTTTTCGGGGCCAGCAAATGCCCAAGTTTGCAATTGGTTTGCGCTTTTTGCTTGCGCAGAAATGGCTGCATTTTGTTGCTTTAAATTTTCTTTTTCTTGAAACGATGGAAACTTTATACTTCCGTTTTCTTGTATGTATGGCTGCACAAATTTTCGCCAGTGGCTGTAATATGCTGTGTGGCGATTTTTTACTTCATTATTTTGTTGTATATAGCTTTCAAATTCTTCATCAATTTCAAACACATTTGGGTTGTTGCCATACATTTCTTTTGCCCAGTTTGGAATTGTTGCATCGCTAACATCGGCTGGCTTTAGTGTAAGTTGCGCATTTGTTATTTTGCATGAAATAAGTATGCAAATGAGTAGTAAATATTTGTTCATTTAATTTTGATTGATGAGTATAATAAAAATTTGAATTAACGAAAATTTATCAAAATAATTATTAGAAAATGAACAATCATAATGGTTTTTTTTATGAATAAAAGCGAAATTTATTTACTAATTTTTACTAAACAATTTCATCCTCATAAGTCGTTAAAAAAAAATACTCTATTTTGCACAAAATTCATTACATGCTACAAATACATTACATGCGCGACAATAAAGCCGATACTATTACACGCTTGCAAAAAAAGAACGTAAAGGACGCCGATTCAATTGTTGAAAAATCAATTGAATTGGATGAAAAACGAAGAAAAATTCAGAATGAATTAGACGCAAATTTTGCAGAGGCAAATAATTTAGCCGAACAAATTGGCAATTTATTTAAACGTGGAAAAGCTGCCGAAGCCAATGATTTAAAGGCAAAAACAGCTACTTTAAAAGATGCTGCAGTTTTACTAAAATCTAATTTATCGGATGCTGAAAAAGAAGTTTATGATGTGTTGGTGCATTTGCCAAACCTGCCCCACAGCAGCGTGCCATCAGGCAAAACACCTGAGGAAAATGACGTGGTTTTTGAACATGGTACAATACCGACATTGCATGAAAATGCGCAGCCTCATTGGGATTTAACAACAAAATATGATTTAATAGATTTTGAATTAGGCGTTAAAATTGCTGGTGCGGGTTTCCCAGTTTACAAAAACAAAGGGGCAAAATTACAACGTGCTTTAATTAATTTCTTTTTGGATGAAGCCGAAAAACAAGGTTATGCAGAAATTCAACCTCCCATTTTAATTAACGAAGACAGTGGTTTTGGAACTGGGCAACTTCCCGACAAGGAAGGCCAAATGTATTTTGTTGGTATTGATAATTATTATTTGATACCAACTGCCGAAGTGCCAATTACAAATATTTACCGTGATGTAATTTTGAAAGCTGATGAAATGCCGATAAAAAATTGTGGCTACACGCCTTGCTTTAGAAGGGAAGCGGGCAGTTATGGTAAAGATGTTAGAGGCTTAAATCGTTTACACCAATTTGATAAAGTAGAAATTGTGCAAATTGCACATCCCGAAAAATCGTATGAAATTTTGGAACAAATGCGCGAGTATGTTGCATCATTATTGCAAAAATTGGAATTGCCTTTTCGCACGTTGCGCCTTTGTGGTGGCGACATGAGCTTTGCATCGGCACTTACTTATGATATGGAAGTTTATAGTGCGGCACAAAAACGTTGGCTAGAAGTTAGTTCGGTTTCGAACTTCGAAACTTTTCAAACCAATAGATTAAAATGTAGGTTTAAAGATGCAAATGGAAAAACGCAATTGGCACATAGCCTTAATGGTAGCGCACTTGCATTGCCGCGCATTGTAGCCGCTTTGTTAGAAAATAATCAAACCGAAGAAGGAATAAAAATACCGGCTGCATTGGTGCCATACACAAAATTTGAATTCATAAACTAAGAAAATGTACACTAAATTAATTGTAATTATTGCAATCTTTACAGGATTGATTTCATGCAAAAACAAAGAGAATAACGAATATTCAAAAACACTCGACAGCCTCGAAAGTGTTATTTCAAAAACTGACTCAATATACAAAATTGTAGATTGGGAAAAAGGCGAAGAAGTAGAAAAAACTGTAAAAGCGGATATTAAAATATTTGAAGAAAAACTGAAAACGGCTGACTTGGCAACTACTCAATTAATTTCTTTTTATAGCCTTACTAAAATGTTTGGCGAAAATGAAGCTGCCGAAATGCAAGCACAAACTGATGGCTCTAAATTTGAAGAAGTAGAAAATGAAAAGTTTTTGAAGAAACAAATTGACTATAGCTTTTCGCAATTGAAAAATTTGAGACATGACATTGATGAGAAAATTATGAAGCCCGAACAAGTAAAAAAATACTTAGCAACCGAAGCCGATGCAATAGGAAAATTGTATTATTTCACGTTGCAAAAATCAGTAATTTACAAATACAATATTGCACAATATGATTCGTTGAAACCGAACGTAGATAAGTTAATTGAGAGTTTGAAGTAATGGTTTTAGGGTAAGTGTTTGAAGTTTTATTATGTACGTCTAACACCAACGTCATTCCTGCGAAGGCAGGAAACTCGAACAGTAAATATTAATCTAAATAATTTTTATTTTTTATAAAGTGCTTCTAACACCAACGTCATTCCTGAGAAGGCAGGAAACTCAAACAGTAAATATTAATCTAAATAATTTTTATTTTTATAAAGTACTTCTAACACCAACGTCATTCCTGCGAAGGCAGGAAACTCAAACAGTAAATATTAATCTAAATAATTTTTATAAAGTACTTCTAACACCAACGTCATTCCTGCGAAGGCAGGAAACTCGAATTTATTGAATATGAAAACTTATTTTGTATATTTTGTTGCGAATAAAAGTAATAGCGTTTTGTATGTGGGTGTAACTAACAATTTAGAAAGGAGAATTTTTGAACACAAAAAATGCCATCAATCAAAATTCATTTAGTGCAAAGTACAATTGCACTAAATTGGTATATTTTGAAGAACATTATAATGTTGAGGAGTCAATTGTGCGCGAGAAAAGTATAAAAAAATGGAAACGCGAATGGAAGGAAAATTTAGTAGATGAAAAAAATATTAAGTGGTGTGATTTGGCATTTGATTGGAAGCATTACGAAGAAGTAAAATGAGATTCCTACCTGCGCAGGAATGAGATACTTGTTAGTTAACCTTTAAAAAAAGCTACATTGTGAACTATCAACAAAAGAAGCAATTTGCAAAACAGAAAAAATGAACAAAATAAAAACCTTGAAAAATGTATTTGGTAGCCTTTTATTTATTGTGCTACTGCTTAGCAATTCAAGCATTAGCGTTGCACAAGAAAGTACCGACGAACGTGTTGCGTTGCTTCTTTTTGAGCGTGGCGAATATGACAAAGCGGTGATTTATTTTCAAAGATTATTTGAGAAAAACCCTACTGAAAATAATTACACTTATTACATGAATTGCTTGTTGCAATTAAAAGATTTTAAAACGGTAGAGAAGTTCATAAAAAAACAAATTAAACGTCAGCCCGAAAACCTCAAACTAATTTTAGATTTAGGAAATAGTTATACCATCAGCGGCGAGCCTACCAAAGCAGAAAAAGAATTTGAAAAGGCTATTCAAAAAGTACCAGATAACCAACAATCGATTATTGGTTTAGCAAATAATTTTGTGAGTTTGAACTTGATTGATTTTGCCATAAAAACATATTTACACGGACGCGAAAAAATTGGTTACAACTATCCTTTTTGCTTTGAGCTGGCAGAGGTTTACAATAACAAAGGCGATGTAAAAAATGCTATTTCAGAATATTTAGAAGCAATAAATTTTAGTGAAGCATATATTACACAAGTTCAAAATGCGCTGCAAACCGAAATTGGAGAAGATACAAAAGGCGAACGCACCGATTTATTGAAAGGTGAATTGCTAAAAAAAATTCAGCAATACCCGCAAAAATTGGCTTACACAGAAATGCTTTCGTGGTTGTTTATTCAACAAAAAAACTTTGATGCAGCCTTTGACCAAACAAAAGCATTGGACAAGCGATTGGGCGCAAACACAGGTAGAGTCTTTAACTTAGCAAATTTGTGTGTTTCTAATTTTGATTATGAAGTAGCAGCAAAATGTTACCAATATGAAATTGACAAAGGCAAAAATAGCGCGTATTATCAGCAAAGCCGCATGGAATACGTGAAAGCCATGAACCAGAAAATTACGCAATCTACTTTTTACACACAAGTTGAATTGTTGCAATTAAAAAACACTTACCTAAATATTATAAATGAATTTGGTGTAAACCAACGTACAATAGAATTGCAACGTGGCTTAGCACATTTGTTTGCATTTTATTTGCACAACCCCGATACAGCAATTACTATTTTAAATGCGGCAATTGCGTCTCCTGGTATTGAACCAAAAACTGTTGCCGAATGTAAATTAGAATTGGCGGACATTATACTTTTTACGGGTGAAGTATGGGAGCCAAGCCTTCTATATTCGCAGGTAGAAAAATCATTTAAGCAAGAACCAATTGGGCAAGAAGCAAAATTTAGGAACGCAAAATTATCATATTATCAAGGCGATTTTGAATGGGCACAAGGTCAACTAATGGTGCTGAAGGCCGCAACCAGTAAGCTAATAGCGAATGATGCGCTGGATTTGTCGTTGCTAATAATGGACAACATGGAAGATTCGGTGGCAATACCATTACACATATTTTCGCGCGCCGATTTGCTGATATACCAAAACCAAGATAGCCTTGCAACGCTTGCATTGGATAGCATTTCAAATTTATTTCCGACCACAACTTTAAAAGATGATATACTTTTTAAGAAATATAAAATAATGCTGAGAGCACAAAAATACAATGAGTGTAAAGTGTTGTTAGAAGAGTTATTAAATAAATATTCTACCGATGTTTTGGCAGACGATGCCACTTTTTATTTAGCAGAATTATATCAATACAAATTAAAAAATATTGAGGAAGCCAAGAAACAATATGAAAGTGTATTAACGAATTATCCAGGCAGTTTATACACTGTTGAAGCCCGCAAACGCTTTAGAAAATTGCGTGGCGATAATGTAAATTAATTTAGGAATGACAAACATTACGGACATTTTCAATGCGTTTAACCAATTGCACATTCTTGTAATTGGCGACATAATGCTTGATACATATACATTTGGTGATGTTTACCGCATTTCGCCCGAAGCGCCTGTGCCAATAGTAAATACAACCCACACCGAAAGCCGTTTGGGTGGTGCGGCAAACGTTGCGCTTAATTTGAAAAGTTTGGGTGCAAAAGTTAGCATTTGCGGTATTGTTGGTAATGATGTAGGGGCAAAAACCATCAAAGAATTATTGTGTAAAAATGAAATTTTAGACTCTGGAATTTTGCAATTTCAACAGCGAAAAACTACTATTAAAAACAGGGTAATTGCCAATAAACACCAACTATTAAGAGTTGATACTGAAACCACAACTGCAATCAATGAGAGTGAATCTCAACAACTTATTGGCCAAATAAATCTCATATTAAATGCTGAAAAAATTGATGCAGTAATATTTGAAGATTACAACAAAGGTTGCTTAACCAAAGAAAACATTTCGGAATTAATACTGCTTTTTAAAAGCAAAAATATACCCACGGCAGTTGACCCAAAGCACATAAATTTTGGCGCTTATAATGGTGCAACATTGTTTAAGCCAAACTTGCGTGAGTTGGCAGAAGGCATAGCTTACAAAGGTTCGTTAAATGAATTAAAATTGAACATTAACTCAATTGGAATTGAGTTTTGCAAACAGAATAATTTTGAATATTTATTTGCAACACTTTCAGAAAGTGGAGTGGTAATTTGCGACAAAGAAAATAGTTTTGCTGATGCGGCACATGTGCGCTCAATTGCTGATGTTTCTGGTGCAGGCGATACCGTAATTAGCGTTGCCACTTTGTGCATGGCTCTAAATTTACCAATGCCACTTATTGCCAAAATATCAAATATTGCCGGTGGTTTGGTGTGCGAAAAAGTTGGTGTAGTAGCGATTGATAAGCAAGAGTTGTTAGCTGAAACAATAAAATATTTGAGCTAAAACCTAAAGCAACGACACCACAAAATGTAGTGGTTCAAACAATAGATAATTATTTGCAAAATGTAATTGTACTAAACGATTAAAAAAATTTAGCTAAACATATTCCATTGTAGCACTTCGTCTTCAGTAATACCTCTCAACGCTTTTTTACCAATTAAATCGGTAATAAAACGTGGGCTTATGCCATGTGCAGGGCGTTTCCATGTTAAATGATTTTTTGAAATAGTTTCGCCTTGCTCTATATTTTTAATTGCCACTAAACTTCTACGGGCATTTTGCCTTGCTTTTTCTTCACCAGCTATACTGGTAATTTTAAATGAGCCGAGAGATAAAAATAGTTCATCCATCACACCATTAAAATGTTTCAAATCTTGTTTATCCATAGCATGATAATGGTCATTGCCTGGCAAGGTTTTATCATGTGTAAAATGTTTTTCTATAACTGATGCACCCAATAAAACTGCTGTTTTGCAAATGTCCATTTGGTTTGGTAAGGTATGGTCAGAATAGCCAGGAACTACCTGAGGAAAATGTTTAATCAAATCTTTAATCATACCTAAATTTGCATTTTCATCCATAGTAGGATAATTTAATACACAGTGCATCAAGCATAATTTATTTCCGAATTTCTCAATTATTTCAACCGCTTGTTGCACTTCCCACAAATACGATGCGCCAGTCGAAAGTATTATTGGTTTGCCAAAACTACATTGGTATTCTATAAAAGGTAGGTTGGTAATATCTGATGACGATATTTTAAAAACGGACATTAAATCATTTAAAAATGTTGCACTTTCAACATCAAACGGAGTACTCATAAATTCAATACCCGCCTTGTCGCAATACACTTTTAAGGCTTCATATTCTTTCTTCCAAAAATTGTCATACTTTTTAAAAAGTTCAAACTGACTTAATGTAGGTTCTTTCGTAATGTCCCAATAGTACGGCGAATCTTTACTAGCAATGGTTTCGGCTTTGTAAGTTTGAAACTTTATTGCATGTGCGCCACCTTCAGCAGCTTCATCAATAAGGCGTTTTGCTATGTCCATACTACCTTCGTGGTTAACGCCAGCTTCGGCAATTATATAAGGCTTTGCCAATATATTTGGGTTGTATGTATTTAAAAAATTTACTAATTGCATGTTGTGTTTGTAATTATTTTACTTTATTTATTATATAATTTCTGCTATACTTTATTTATTATTTCTATGGAAATACCTGTTGATTTACTAATTATTTCATTAGGTACACCAACCATTTTCAAGGATTTTGCAACCTCCAATTTACCTTCTAATCTGCCCTCTAATTTACCTTCGTCAAATGCAGTATCTAACTCTCCTTTCCTATCTCTCCATTCTTTTAAATTAGCTTCATAATCTATCCATTCAGTTGGATTAAGTTTTGCCAATTCTGCTTTTTCAAAAGCATTCTTAAATATAATTTCATCTTTAAAAATTGATGGAATGGATTGAAAATCTTCAAGGTTTTTTATAAAGTACAACCATTTATCTAATCTTGTAGAAAGTTGATTTTCTGCTATTTTGAAATTTGGCATTTCAAGGTAAATGTAGGTTAGTTTCTCATAAAATGTTTTGCCATGTTGGTTCTTTAATTTTATGGTGTGAACAACCTCATTTTTTTCTGGTTCATTGTCGTAATCGTCAAATGTAAAATCTAAAATGCCTATACAAAAAACAGCATTTAAGCTATAATTCCAATCGCCTTTTTCGGCCATTTCGCGAATAGGAAACGTTGCATAATAAACGGTTCTTTCCTTAAAAAAATTTTGTTTTGCTTTTTGTAATTCAACAATAAATTTGCTTCCATTTTCAGCTTCACAGTTTATATCAAACAATGATTTTCTCTCTATTTCGGATTGTCCTAAATGCTCTGTATTTTTAAATGAAAGGTCTTTTATTTGAGAATTAGTAGGTAATAGGGTATTCAAAAAGTCGAGCAAAAGTGGTTTGCTAGCTTCCTCTCCAAATATTTTTTTAAATCCAAAATCAGTGAATGGATTTATATATTTTGCTTTCATCATTTACTTTGTTTTGCACAAAAGTACAAATCTAATTCATCATTAATTGCTTAATGTATTTAACGGGTGCGCTGCCATAACTCAAAAATTGTTCGTGCCATTTTTTAAGGTTAAAACTTGGGCCTTGTTTGGTTTTCATTTCTTCGCGCAGGTTATATATTTCTGTAAAGCCAGTAAAATAACAACATAGTTGCACGTTTGTTAATGTTGCACGTCGCCATTTATTTTCGGCTTCGGTTTGTTGCTGAAAAGCCTCATCCACCAATAGTTTCATTGCATCTTCTTTGGTCATATTTAAACATTGAACCGAGTAATCTAAAATAGTATTACACACACTTCGTAAATGCCACTTATAATACATCAACCACATTTCGTCGCTGCTGTTGCCTTGCATGTTTGGGTACCCAGCTTCAAGCATCATACGTTCGCCATACACAGCCCAGCCTTCAATCATGGTGCCATTTCCTAAAATAGATTTTATAATTGATGGCGAATTATTAGCATACACCAACTGCGTGTAATGCCCCGGAATTGCCTCATGAATATTTAATATTTGAAGTATGTATTTGTTGTATTCGCGTAAGTAACTTTCGGCGGCTTCTTTGGTGTAACCAGCCAATGTACCAACATTGTAATAAGTGTTTGCATTTTTATCATAAGGGCCAGGTGCCGATATTGATGCACCCGCTACACCTTGCATGTACGCTGGCTCTTTGCGCACTACCAATGGCTTTGATGGGTCTATATAAATTAAATCTTTTTTCTTTATGTATTGAACTAATTCAGGAATTTGTTTTTCTATTTCCGTTTGAAAACTCTCAGCTTTCACATGTTCTTTGCTTAACTCGTCAATCATTGCCCTAATAATTTTTGCATCGGTATCAGGCATTGGTTTATTGGCAAAATATTTAGGCCAAAGTTTTTTGCTGCGTTCGGCCATTTCTTTGTGTAGCTCTATTTTACGCTTGCTGGCAATGTCAAAAATTTCTTCTGCCGTGTACATCGAATTTATTTCGTAAGCAAACTTTTGTGCGTAAAGTTCTTTGCCCAACCTAAAACTTTTGGGCGCTAAATTTGGCTTGTTTCTTAAGAATGAAACAAACTCCATTTGTGCAGCAGTAGCATTTTTTGCAACTGATGTGTACATTACTTTTTGCTTCTCATCAAAGTTTGCCGATTTTATGCTATCAATCAAATCAACAGTATAAGTTGTGATAGATGACGATAATTGTTCAATTGCCAATTGCGTGTGCTCAACAGTTGGGTTTTTTAAATTTGCCAATGCCGCTTTGTAATATTCGGGTGCTTTGCTAAGCCTTGCTACACAAGCTTTTATGCGATTTTCTTTTGTGTCGTAATTTCCCGCAAGCATTTCGGCAATAATACCCGAAAGGTCGTATGATGAAGGATTCCATTCAAAACTTTTCAAATCATTGATATAAAATCTTGTTTGGTTTAATTGGTTTTCTATCAAATGAAAATCGGTTTTGTTGGTTGCATTTAATTGAGCTTCGTCAAACGATTGCAACTCTTTTAAATTGTCATCAACAAATAAACTTTCTTTTTTGCGTTCATCATTATTAGGAATAGTAAGTAGGCTATCATACTTATGAAACCCCTGACTGGTAGCCCATTCAGGGTATTGTTTCCATAAATTTTCCACAAAAACCGATTTGAAACTATCAAATTTAGCATTGTAATTTTCGCTACTTAGCACTTCTTTTTTTGGTGCGCCACAACTCATTAATAAGGTAGTTGCTATTGTAATAATTGCTGTAATTTTTCTGAACATGTTTTGTTTTTTATAAATCGGAACTAATATATTCTATTTATTGATAAATGATAATGTTCTTTTTGTTGAGTATAAAAGAATCCCAAACCTTGTCAGGTTTTGAGCTTATTACTTTTTATTAAAAGCTATTCAAATTTGGTATCTTAAGTTGATGCGGAAAATTGCAAAATAAAATTGTGAACTTCGTCAAATAAACTCTATTCATGTTTGTGTTGTGCAATAAAATTTTCTACCCCGTCAAATAATTCAATTACTTCGTTTCGCAATAGTTTAGTGGGCTTTTCGCTTAGTATCGCATTGTACGAACTGTATTTCCAATCAGCATATTTTGCATTTTTATTTCCGTTTATAGCATTAAAATGAATTTGGGTTATGCAATTTTGCAAGTCATTAATCTCTGAAATTCTTGTTCTTAAAATTGATGTAATAAAGTTAGCCTTTTGAGGGATAATATTTTTGCCGAAGCCATTAAAAAAGTGTGCAAATTGTTTGGTAAGATGTATTCCTAAAATATCTATATGCTGCATGCCATTTGCCAATGATAAATTTTTAATATCATCTAATGTTGTCGTTTCTTCCGGAAATTTACCTTCTATTTTAAAGTAGGTAAAAATCTCTTTTTCCGACTTTGTTTTTATCAGAATTGAAATATGATGTGGCAATAAACAAAAACAATAGATATTAGCAACCCCATTTAATTGAGTAAAAAAATTTGATAGAAACTGTTGAAAGTCTAATTCACTGAGTTCATTAATTTTAAAAGTGTCTTCGTTGCTTTCAAAAAAATAAAAACTATTTGGGGTAATTGGTTCTTTAATTAAAATCAAAATAAACTAAGGTTATGCAATTAAAATATCTTCTTTGTTTAAAATGTTTTTGCCAAGGTATTTCAAAAATATTTGTGCAGTAGTAACAACATCTTTTTGGCAATAGTCAACAATGCGTGCAATATCTTTTTGGTTGTAATAAACATCGTAAACCATGCTTCCATCAATATCGTCTTTTGGCGTTTCAATACCAAAAATATGTGCCAATAAACTAAGAGAGGTATAATGTTTATAATCGCCAAACCGCCAAAGTTCCATCGTATCTAAATGTTTTATTTCCCAAGGCTTTTTGCCAGCAATATCTAAAGCCTTTGGTAGTGGTAAACCATTAATTAAGGTGCGCCTTGCAATGTATGGAAAGTCAAACTCTTTGCCATTATGTCCACACAATACTTGCTTGGGTGTTTTACAAAAATTATTAACAGTTTGGTTAAAATCATGCAGCAATATTCTTTCGCTAATATCATAAAAAGATTTTAACCTAAATTTTATGACGCCGTTGTCCATAAAAAACAAACCAACCGATATACATACAATACGCCCAAATTCAGCATATATACCAGCCCTCTCATAAGTTTCGGCAGGTGTCAAATTGTTTTTCTTAGCGTAAAAGTCAGTGTCTGCTTTTTTGTCCCATAGCAATTTTGCCGTTTCGTCAAGCGAATCATAATCTATAAATTGCGGAGCAGTTTCAATGTCTAAAAATAAAACATCAAACATTGAAATATCGTTGAGCATAAATTATTTACTTTTTACAAGTTTACTAATTTTGTTTTATTAAAAAAAAGCATTTAAAGCCATTTATATTTTATAAAGAATTTTTTGTTGAAAAATTTTTCTCGTTTTTCATCGAATAAATGGAACGAAACAGGTTTTCGACAAGTTTTAAAATGATTAAATTTCAAAGGACTTTTAACCAATATTGTCGAACAAAATTAAAATTCAAATAATTTCCATTTTACATTCCAATTTAAATTAATGATTTGTTGCCTATTAGAAGTACTAAAATTGTCAAATAATTTCACATTCACATTTTTTTTTAAAAAAAAATGTATTCATTTGCACCAAATTAAAACTGAATTAAGATGAGTTCTAAAAAATTACTTAAGGTTACTTTGCTTGTATTGGTGTTTGCTGTTGGGCAATCTTACGCCCAATTGATTAATCCATTTCTTATTCGAAAGCAGGTTAGCCAACGTGGAGGTATTATTTTTGTTGCCAACAACACAACTACTGGTACTCAAGGAGGTTTCAATGCTGCAACTGATTTGCCGCCTAGTGCAGGTATGAATAACAATTCTGCAGTACCTTCATTTGTGGATATAGATGGTGATGTAAGTACATTTTGCTCAAGTTCAGCGAATTTAATTTTCCCTTCTGGTTGTAGCGGAATTACCTGGGCTGGTTTATATTGGGGCTCAAATGATACCGTTAACACTGGAGCAGAGTGGAACTTAAGACGACATGTCAAATTTAAAATACCTGGCTCTTCATCCTATGTTAATTTAGTTTCCGACACCATGTATGAGGCATTTCAAAGTGGCACACTTTGGAATTATCAGTGTTTTAAAGATGTTACTACTATGGTAAAGGCTGCTGGTGCAGGAACATATACTGTTGCGGATGTGCAAGCGGTATTAAGTAATGCTAAAAAGCAAGCTTTTGGTGGCTGGAATTTAGTAATTGTTTATAAGGATGAAACTAAAAACAACCGTCAATTAACAGTTTATGATGGTTATGCACTAATACAACCTTCTAATCCAACACAAGACATTACAATAAGTGGTTTTCAAACGCCACCATCTGGCCCTGTAACTTTTGAATTAGGTATTGTATCTTATGATGGTGACAGAACATCTACAGGTGACCAATTACAATTTAATGATGGTGTTGGCGGATTTACAAATATAGCAGATGCCGTAAATTTATCTAATAATATACATAATAGTACAATTAGCAGAAACGGAAGTGTTGTGTTAACTAGAAACCCTGCCGATTTAAATACTGTAGGTTATGATGCCGATATTTTTATTCCTGATAATTCTGCGAAAGCTTATTTGGGCAACAATCAATCAACCGTAACATTCAGAAATACAACTGGTGGCGAAGGTTATTACCCAGGTGTAATTACTACCGCAATTGATGCCTACAATCCTTTATTTGATGCGGTTCTTAATTTTAAAGATGCAAATGGTGGAGTTCTTCAAACCGCAGACACCATTACGTATGAATATGTAATTAAAAATTATGGTAACGATAGTGCCCAAGCAGTTGTTTTGGTTGACACGATTAGAAACGGATTACAATTTGTTCCTAATTCTATAAAAGTAATTCGTGGATACAATGTTGGTAACAAAACCGACGGTACTGGCGATGACCAAGCAGAATATAACGCTACTGACAAATTTGTAAAAGTTAGAATAGGAAGAACAGCTACATCTGCTATTGGTGGTATTCATCAAATTACAGGATTAACGGATAGTACAGTCGTTCAATTTAAGGCAGTTGTATTAGGCGATATTTTCACTTATTGCGGAGTAGCAAGTCCTACAATAGCTGGTATCGGGTACCTTTCATACAAAGGTTTATCCAATGGTTTAGATTATGTTATTGGTTCGCACCCTTATATTGGTGGTGCTTGCCCTTTTAGTGAGGATACAAAATTAAACGTTAAAGCGTTAAAGCCTATTGGGCTTGCGGATACATCAGTTGTGGCTTGCGTTGGCACAGCACTTTCTTCAGTTTATACAAGAGCTGGTTATGGTGGTTTCAAAGATGCAAGTTTCAATGCAGTTTCAAGCATTAGTGGCAACGGTATTTACTATGCTTTCAAAACGCAAGGTGCTTGTACCGATACCATTAAAATTATAATTTCGGGCAATACAAACATCACTAATGGTGGTACTTCAAATCCAAGCAATTGCCCAATTTTGAATAATGGTTCAATTACATTAAGTGGCTTATCAGCTAATACTGCATATACATTAAATTATTCATTTAATTCTGTTGCACAATCTGCAACATTTGTCAACTCAAATGGTTCAGGCAATATTACTATGTCGGCATTAAGTAACGGAAACTACACCAATATCACACTTACGTCTTCAAGTAATTGTCCTTCAAATGCTTTGTCGGTTACATTAACTTCGGCTGCTTGTCCACCTGCATTTAGTTGTCCAACAACCTCTTATTTGGTGCAAGATTCTCCATCACAGCTATATGAGGTAAATTTAGTAACTGGTGTATATACTTCGGTTCTAAGCCCTATCTCGGCTGGATTAACCTTCAATAATTTAGCTTATAATCCTAAAGATGGCTACTTATATGGAAAATCTACTACTACGGCTCAAGTTGTGCGAATAGCATCTGATTTTTCGGTTACATTATTAACAATACCAGGACTAACTGCTTCAAATAGATTTGTAGGAGATATTGACACAGCTGGCATTTATTATTTATCTACGAACGCACTTACAGCACTCGACAGGGTTGACCTTAATCCTATTTCTCCAAATTACCTAACTACACTTTCTTCAATCACTTTAAGTAGTACAATTGGTTCACACGATTTTGGTATCTCTTATGTTAATAATAGAGGTTATGCAGTTACTTCAGGCGCAACTCCACATTCTTTAGAAGAAATTAATTTGGTTACAGGTACTGTAACAACAATTGGAACAGTAACTGGTGGTGGCAGTGAATTACAAAATACTACATGGGGCGCGGGTTACATGGATTTGGCTGGTAACTATTATTTTAGTTCAAATAATGATGGTGCTATTTACCGTATTTTAAAACCACATTTATTGTCTATTGGGCCTGTTACATCCGTACAATTTACTGATGGTCCGGGTTCTTCTAATAATGATGGAGCACGTTGCGGCTATGCACCTTTAAATATTGATTTTGGTGATGCACCTGCAAGTTATGGTTCTACATTTAATACAGATGGTGCACGTCATGGTTTTGATGGAACGCTTAATTTAGGTGCATTAGTAGATAGTGAGGACGATGCTATTCTTAATGCCAATGCTGATGGCGAAGGTGCTGACGATGATGGTGTATCTTCTTTTAATACATTGTCTATAAATGCAACCACTTATTCAGTTACAGTTTCAGCATCAAAAACTGGTGGTGCAAATGCTAATTTAGTTGGTTGGATTGATTTTAATAGAGATGGTGTATTCACATCTGCCGAAGCTGCGTCTTCAGTAGTTACAACAGCAGGTAATGTAACACTTACATGGACAAGCCCAACTTTTTCTGGTTCAAATAACTCACAAACATTTACCTATGCACGTTTCCGTATTTCAAGAGATGCTGGTTTAAATACCTCTGCATTTGTTGGCCCATTTAGCGATGGCGAAGTTGAAGATTATAGAGTTAACGTGAGCTTAAATAGCCTACCAACAGCGGTAAATGACAATGCTTCAGTTAACGAAGATGCTTCAGTTAATATTCAAGTAGTAACTGCCAACGACAATTTCGGTGGAGATGGCGCAAGCACAACAGCTATAGTTGTGGCAAGCAATCCAGCAAATGGAACGGCTATTGTTAATGATAACGGCACACCAAACAACCCAACGGATGATTTTATAACTTACACACCAAATGCAAACTTTAATGGTAATGATTCATTCACTTACACTATTGAAGATGCAGATGGTGATGTTTCAACAGCAACAGTTAGTGTAACAGTTAATTCAGTTGACGATTTACCAACAGCGGTAAATGACAATGCTTCAGTTAACGAAGATGCTTCAGTTAATATTC
>Ga0209181_10000239_pt1 | contig 101922 bp, 96 predicted proteins | sample MAT05_FD_187208 | JGI IMG/M metagenome (GOLD analysis project Ga0209181, IMG submission 187208) | Freshwater microbial communities from Lake Fryxell liftoff mats and glacier meltwater in Antarctica - MAT-05 (SPAdes) (version 2) | ecosystem: Environmental > Aquatic > Freshwater > Ice > Liftoff...
TGCATGCGCCCAAACCCAGAACCATGATCACGGCAAGCGCCGTCGATGAGAGTGGCAACGTACGAATTTGCATGATGTTTTCCTTTAAAAAATGAACTTCGAAAATGGCTGCAATGCTGCCTGGGCGGCATCACCACGGCACGTGTTGCGCGTCTGGTAGTACGCTTTGGCTTTGGAGCGCCACTCCCGGTGTCAACGCAGAAACAGCGCAATCAAAATAATGATGGGGCCCGTCTTGCATGGTTACTTCCTGGGGGTAGTGGCTCAAGGAATCCCAATCATGGTGCAGGTCCCGGTTCCTGGCAGTCGGACGCCTCGGCAATGCGGTGTAGGAAATCTCCGCATTGGCAGACCGTCGGCCTGGTGATCGCAGCGTCGCACGGCCCGGTCCATTCCCACAACCGGGTCGCAGCTACTCAGACGCGCATAGCGCAAGCGCGGTCGCAGGATGTCCACCACAGCGGGTACCACACGGGTCCATGCTGCACGGATCTACTCCTTTTTTCAGGACTACCCATGGCACATGACAGATTCCCCGGCGCAGACCCCCTGCATCCAATCACCGACGAACCGCCGGCACGTCCGGTCGGGGTCGGAGCGACAACGTCGGTCGCCTCGATGGCCGCCACTTGGGGCGGGCCCATCGGCAGGGCAATTGGCACCGACAACGGCGCAATGGGGGGCGGATTTGCCGAGTGGTCCGCTGGTGGCGACAACGACGGGGTCGTCGACACGCTGAACCACCTGATCGAGACCTGCCTGGACGGCGAATTCGGCTTCAGGGGCTGCGCCGAACAGGCCTGGTCCATGGAGCTCCAGATCGTGTTCCTGGAAAGGGCGACCGACTGCAGCAAGGCGGCGGCCGAACTGCGCGCCCAAGTGTTGCAACTGGGCGGCGAGCCGACGAAAAGCGGCACGACAGCCGGCGCGCTGCACCGCGGCTGGATTGCGGTGCGTAGCACCCTGACCGGCTACGACGACCCGACCATGCTCAACGAATGTGAGAGCGGCGAGGACCATGCGCTGGGCGCCTACGGCAAGGCCCTCAGAAAGGCGCTTCCATTGGATGTCCGCACAGTGGTGCAGCGCCAGATGGATGGCGCCCAACGCAACCACGACCGGATCAAGACCCTGCGCGACCAGTACAGGGAACGAGCCTGACGCCGTAGTCCGATGCCGGTAGCACCAAAGCACAGGTCGAAGCCGCCATCGCCGACGCCACGGGCCGCCGTGGCGCGTACGCAACGCGTAACTTTTGAGGCCCATTGGGCGCCGATGGTGGCACAATCCCGGTGGATGGGAGCCGGCAGACGTTGCCCAGGTTGCCAGGGATCTTGAACCGAGTCAGCTAAAGCAGACCGATGTTGGCAGCCATGCACAAAAAGAACAGCCCTCCCGCGCCACCCGGGCTCCGAAAATCCCCCACGGGCATTGCGGGCCTCGACGAAATCACCGGTGGCGGGTTGCCTGCAGGGCGGCCGACGCTGGTTTGCGGCAGCGCCGGATGCGGGAAGACGATGCTGGCCATGGAATTTCTCGTGCGCGGCGCGACGCAGTTCGGCGAGCCGGGTGTTTTCATGATGTTCGAGGAAAGTGCGGCCGACCTGACCGCCAATGCGCGCTCCCTCGGCTTCGATCTCGATCGGCTCGTGAAGCAGAAGAAGATCGCGCTCGATCATGTGCGCATCGAGCGCAGCGAGATTGAAGAGACGGGCGAATACGACCTTGAGGGCCTTTTCATCCGACTCGGGCACGCCATCGATTTGATCGGCGCAAAACGCGTGGTGCTCGATACCGTGGAGGCATTATTTGCCGGATTGCCGAATCACGGCATCCTGCGTGCGGAACTACGCCGGCTCTTCGGCTGGCTCAAGGATCGCGGCATGACAGCGATCATCACTGGCGAAAAGGGCGAAGGCAACGCCATCACGCGTTATGGCCTGGAAGAGTACGTGGCCGACTGCGTGATCACGCTCGACCATCGTGTGCATGAGCAGATCTCCACCCGTCGCTTGCGCGTATTAAAGTATCGCGGCTCGATGCATGGCACGAACGAGTACCCCTTTCTCATCGGTGAGCGCGGATTCTCGGTACTTCCCATCACCTCGCTGCGGCTCGACCACGCAGCGCCCACCGAGCGCCTGTCCACCGGCATCGCGCGGCTCGACGAGATGCTGGGCGGCCATGGCGTCTTCCGCGGCAGCAGCGTGCTCGTCTCCGGAACGCCTGGCACCGGCAAGAGCAGCCTCGGCGCAGCCTTCGCCGAGGCCGCGTGCCGCCGCGGCGAGCGGGTGCTGCTGTTCCCCTACGAGGAATCCAGCGCGCAGGTCGTCCGCAACATGGGCTCCATTGGTCTGGACCTTGCACCATGGCTGAAAAAAGGCCTGCTGCAGATTCACGCCTCGCGCCCCACGCTGCAGGGGCTGGAGCAGCATCTGCTGGCCATTCATGACACCGTGAAGGCATTCCGCCCCGCGGTTGTCGTCATCGATCCGATCAGCAATCTCTCACTCGAGCGCAGCGAGGCGGAGGTGGCGCCGACACTGATGCGGCTGATCGACTTCTTCAAGCAACAGCAGATCACCACGCTGTTCACCAGCCTCACCACGGGCGGCAGCGGCACTGGCACCCCCGAGGATTCGCAGGGCGGCGTGTCGTCGTTGATGGACACCTGGCTGCTGCTGCGCAATGTGGAATCGAATGGCGAGCGCAACCGCCTGATCTTCGTGCTGAAGTCGCGCGGCATGGCGCACTCGAACCAGATGCGCGAATTCGTACTCAGCGATGCAGGCATCGATCTCGTGGACGTGTATCTCGGCGCGGACGGCGTGCTCACCGGCAACGCGCGCGTGGCGCACGGGGCCCATGAGCAGGCCAGCGCCGAATTGCGGCAGAGGGATCACGAGCGCAATCTGCTGCGAATCGCGAGCCGGCAAAAGGCCATCGAGGCGCAGATCGCGGCACTGCAGGCGCAAGCGAAAGCTGAAGAAGCCGAATCGACATTCACTATCTCGCAGGACCGTTGGCAAGAGTCGAACGCCCGACAGATCGACGCAGCCATGGCGCAACGACGCTCGGGCGGAACAACCGACCCAAAGACGAAGGCCAGACGATGAGCCAGCCCGAGATCATTGAACTTCGCCTCTATGTCGCCGGCCAGACCGTGAAATCGCTCGCCGCATTTGCCAATCTCAAACGCATCTGCGAGACGCATCTCGCCGGCCAGTACCGGATCGAGGTCATCGATTTGCTGAAGACGCCAGCGCTCGCGGCAGGCGACCAGATCCTGGCGGTGCCCACACTGGTGCGGCGGTTGCCCGAACCCATCAAGAAGATCATCGGCGATCTGTCCAACGAAGAGCGCGTACTGGTTGGCCTCGACGTGCAACCGGCGAGGCCGTGAGCTGGTCATGAAAAAGCCCGGCGCGCCCAGCAACGACCTCGCCGCCTTCGAAGCCGCCGTCACAGCGGCGCATGACACGGCACATTACGTTCTGAGGCTCTACGTCACTGGGACCACGCCACACTCCACGCGCGCCATCGTCAATATCCGCAAGATTTGCGAGGAGCATCTGCAAGGGCGTTATCTGTTGGAAGTCATCGACATCTCCTTGCGCGCCACGCTGGCCGAAGGGGAGCAGATCATTGCTGCGCCGACCTTGATCAAGAAGCTGCCGCTGCCGCTGCGCCGTTTCATAGGCGACATGTCGCAGACCGAGCGCATTCTTCTGGGCCTGGACTTGAGGAAGGCGGCGGTCTGACGGCCCGCCGCGCCAACTGCACGCTTAGCATGGCCGCCAGTATCTCGCCCGAAGAACAGCTGCGCGCCGAGAACGCCGCGCTGCGCCTGAAGCTGGAGGAGGCCGAGGACACTCTGCGCGCCATCCGCACGGGCGACGTCGATTCGATCGTGGTCGAAACCAAGGACGGCCCCCAGCTTTTCACGCTGCAAGGTCTCAACGCGGCGTCGAACGAGTTCCATGGCGAGATCCTGGCGCAGGTCGGCGACGCCGTCATCGCGGTAGATGCCGAGCAGCGCGTGATGTACCTGAACGCCGCCGCCGAGCGGCAATACCGCGTTGCCGCCAGCGACGCGCTCGGGCGCCCTCTCGGCGAGATTTACACCCAGCAGTGGCCAGGCACGGAGACGGAAGCCGGGATGTGGGCCGCCCTGCGCGAGTGCGGCCAATGGCGCGGCGAGATCATCCACCGCACCCGCTGTGGCGGCGACATCGACGTGGAAACGAGCTTTACGACCCTGCGCGCGGCCAGCAGCGCACCAGGCGGCTATGTAGGCGTCTTTCGCGCTGTCACCGAGCGCAAGCGGACTGAAAATGCATTGCGTCGGAGCACGGCGATGATTCAAGCAATCAGCGAATCGACGGGGGACGTTATCTTCGCGAAGGACTTCAACGGATCATTGACCTATGCCAACCCGGCGACACTTGCACTGATCGGCAAGTCGCTGAGCCAGGTGCTGGGCCTGACCGATGGTGAGTTTCTGGGCGACAAGGCCGCCGCCCACGCAGTCATGGTCAATGACCGGCGGGTCATGGAAAGCGGCATCGCCGAGGATGTGGAAGAAGTCGTGCCCCTGCCCGACGGCACACGGCGCACCTGGCTGTCGCGGAAGATACCGTACCGCGACGGGGAGGGGCATGTGGTTGGGCTGCTGGGGGTGTCACGCGACATCACCGAGCGCGCGCAGGCGCAGGAGGCCTTGCGAGACAGCGAAGCCAGGTATCGCTCGCTCTTCGAGAACATGTTGGACGGGTTCGCCTATTGCCAGATGCTCTTTGATGAGCGGGGCCAGCCATGCGATTTCGTCTATCTTGCGGTGAACGACTCTTTTGGAAGGCTGACCGGATTGGAGAACGTGACCGGCAAGCGAGTGACCCAACTCATCCCTGGAATCAGGGACCTGAACCCGGAAGTGTTCGAGACCTATGGCCGGGTTGCCTCGACAGGCAATCCGGAGCGATTCGAGCTCGATTTCATGCCTTTGGCCCTGCGTCTGTCGGTCGCGGTCTTTTGCCCGTCGAAGGGTTACTTTGTTGCAGTTTTCGATGACATTACGCAGCGCACGCGGTCGGCAGAGGCGTTGCTGGAAAGTGAGCAGCGCTTCCGCATCATGGCCGATGGCTTGCCGTTGGTCATATGGGTTCACGACGCCCAAGGAAGGTTGCAGTTCGTCAACCAAACCTATCGAGATTTCTTCGGCGTGACGCTTGAGCAGGTCTCGGGCCCTCACTGGCAGCCGCTGGTACATCCCGATGATGTGGTGGCTTATGCGGACGAGTTCAGCGCAAGCGTGCGGGAGCGCCGCGCCTTCCACGCCGAGGTGCGTGCGCGCCGGTTCGATGGGGAGTGGCGATGGCTTGAGTCTCGCGCCCAGCCGCGTCTCTCTGCCTCCGGCGAGTATCTGGGCATGGTGGGCAGCAGCCCCGACGTCACCGAGCGCAAGCAGGCAGAGGCCGCACTTCGCGAAAGCCAGCAGTTCACCCGCAGTGTCCTGGAGAATCTCTTCGCTTTCGTCGGTGTGATGACGGTTGACGGGACCTTGACTTATGCGAACCGCGCGCCCGTGGAGGCTGCCGGTATTTCCGCCAGCGAAGTGCTCGGGAAAAAGTTCTGGGATTGCGTCTGGTGGAACTATTCCCCCGAGATCCAGGCGCAATTGCGGCACGCCTGCGAGCGTGCAGCCAGCGGCGAAATCGTGCGGTACGACGTGCCCGTGCGCATGTCAGGCGACACCCGGATCTGGATCGATTTTCAGGTCGCGCCACTGCGCGATACGCAAGGGCGCGTCACCCATCTCATTCCATCGGCAATGGACATTGTGGTGCGCCGCGCTGCCGAGGAAAAGCTGCGCGCGAGCGAGGAGCGCACGCGGCTGGCGACCGAGGCCACGGCGGTGGGCATCTGGGAATGGAACGTTCTCACGAACACGATCTGCTGGGATGCGCAGATGTTCCTCCTCTATGGCATCGCGCCGACGCCGGATGGTTTCTTGGACTTCAGCGAATGGAACCATGCCTTGCTGCCGGAAGATTTGCCCGAACAGGAGCGCATCTTGCAGGACACTGTGCTCCGCGGTGGGCAGAGCCGCCGCGAATTCCGCATCCGCCGACGCGATGACGGCGCAGTGCGCCACATCGAAAGCGTAGAAACCGTGCGGTCAAACGCGCAAGGCGAAACCGATTGCGTGGTGGGAACGAACCTGGATGTGACCGAGCGGAATGCAGCGGAGATTCAGCTGCGGCAGTTGGCCGCCGATTTGTCAGAGGCGGATCGGCGCAAGGACGAGTTCCTGGCAACCTTGGCGCACGAACTGCGTAACCCGCTGGCCCCGATCAGCAACGGCCTGCAACTGATCAAGCTCGCCGGTGGGCAGCCGGCGACCGTCGAGAAAGCCCGCACCATGATGGAGCGCCAGCTCACGCAGATGGTGCGCCTGATCGATGACCTGATGGACGTGAGTCGCATCAGCCGGGGCAAGTTGGAACTGCGCAAGGAACAAGTCGCATTGGCTGCGGTGGTGAACAGTGCCGTGGAAACCAGCCGCCCGCTGATCGAGCAGATGGGCCATCAACTCACCGTTACGCTGCCCAGGCAAACACCCACGGTGAACGCCGACCCGACCCGGCTGGCACAGGTGTTCCAGAACCTGTTGAACAATGCGGCCAAATACAGCGAACGCGGTGGGTATATCGAACTGAAAGTCGAAAGCCAAGGCCGTGACGCGGTGGTGGCGGTGAAGGACACCGGCGTCGGTATCGCCGCCGACCAGTTGCCCCTCATCTTCGACATGTTCACGCAGGTGGGTGGGTCGTTGGGTATGGCGCAGGGCGGCTTGGGGATTGGGCTTACGCTGGTCAAGCGGCTGGTGGAGCTGCACGGCGGCACGGTCGAGGCCACCAGCGAAGGGCCCGGCAAAGGCAGCGTGTTTGTGGTGCGGTTGCCACTTGTGATCGCTCCGGCGAAGCCGCAAGACCCCGGCGATGCAGCCCCACCATCCGTCGGGCCGCCGCTGCGCATCCTGGTGGTGGACGACAACCGCGACAGCGCGGACAGCTTGTCGGAGATACTGAAAATGCTGGGCAACGACATCCACACGGCCTACGACGGGCAAGAAGGCGTGGACGCGGCTGGTGACTTCCGCCCCGACGTGATCTTGCTCGACATTGGCCTGCCCAAGCTGAACGGGTACGAGGCATGCCGCCGCATTCGTGAGCAGCCGTGGGGCAAGGATGTGGTGATGATCGCCGCCACCGGGTGGGGCCAGCGCAACGACCGCCTGCGCGCGAACGCTGCCGGGTTCGACCACCACCTGGTCAAGCCTGTGGACCCGCAGGCCCTCATCGACCTGCTCCATGGGATTCAAATGGAAAAGGACGCAGCCCAGCGGTGAATCCGTCGCTTCCTGTGCCGATGAGCGCGGGTGAAACCTTTCGCACGTCGCACCCACGCCCGCCATTACGTTCCATGAACACTGTCTTGACACCTTCACCGGAGGCCGCTTTTCCGTGGGCCCTGGCTCCCTACAGCATCAAGCGCCACGGCGTTTCTCTGACCAATTGCGACAGCGAACCGGTCCAGACGCCGGGGTGCATTCAAGCGCACGGGGCGCTACTGGTACTGCGGCTGGGCGACCTCACCATTTTGCAGGTCAGCGAGAATTCTGCTGCACTTTTGGGCGAATCGCCACAGGCGCTGGCGGGACAGCAGGTGGCAAAAGTCATCGGAGAAGCAGGTGCGGCGCGTTTGCGCGAGGTGATTGACCGGGAGCCGATAGAGCGCAATTCTCTCTATGCGTTCACACTTCCAGCACGCGCAAATGGGGGCGTGCTGGACGTGAGTGTGCACACGGTGGATGGGGTGGCGGTCGTCGAGTTCGAGGCAACAGGTCGCAGCGACGAGGGTGCGGCGGCCGACTATTTCCGCTCCGTGAAGGCGGCCGTCGGCCACATGCAAGCTGGTAACGGCCTGCGCGATTTCTGTCAGCGTGTGGCGCAGGAAGTACGCGCGCTGAGCGGGCTGGACCGCGTGATGGTCTACCGCTTTCACGCTGATCTGCATGGCGAAGTCTTCGCCGAGGCGAAGCGTGACGACCTCGCGCCGTGGTTGGGGCTGCACTACCCCGAGGGCGACATCCCGCGCCCGGCACGCGAGATTTACAAACACATCTGGATCCGCCCGCTGCCCAACGCTGCCGGGCCGCTGGTGGAACTGGTGCCGCTGGCGAACCCCGACACGGGCCGCCCGTTGAACATGACGCATTGCGCACTGCGTGGCGCGTCGGTGATGTACACCGAGTATCTGGCGAACATGGGCGCTGCCGCTTCGCTTACCATGCCGATCCTGCGCGATGGCGAGTTATGGGGGCTCATCGCCTGCCAGCACTACACGCCCACTCATTTTCCATACCAGATGCGCGCGGCGTGCGAGTTCATTGCCCAGGTGGCAACGCTGCAACTCAAGAGCGCCGAGCAAAGCGAGCAACTGGAATACCGTCTGCGCCTTGAAGGGGTGCACCAGCAACTCGTGGCAATAGCCGCGCAAGATGGCGACCTCATGGCGCTCACCGACCGGCAGCCTTCGCTCCTTGATGCGATGGATGCGGGTGGTGCGGCGTTGTACCACCGCGAGCGCTGGTGGCCGGTGGGAAGAACGCCGGAACCCGAGCAGCTCGACGCGCTCGCCAAGTGGCTGAATGAGCGGCCGGAGTTCGCATCGGCCACACGGCCCATTTTCGTTACCGATTCCCTGGTGCGCGAGTACCCGGCGGCGGCAGCTTTCTCTTATGTGGCCAGCGGCGTACTGGCCGTCCCGCTTTCACGCGCCCGGCGCGACCTGATCGTGTGGTTCCGCCCCGAGTCCCTACAGACGGTTAATTGGGGCGGCAACCCGCACGACAAGCCGCTGGTCACCGGCCCACATGGCCCGCGGCTTACACCGCGTCAGTCGTTCGAACTTTTCGCCGAGTCAGTGCGGCAGCGCTCGCTGCCGTGGGCGAGCGTCGAAGTCGATTCCGCGCTGCGCCTGCGCCTGCTGGTGATGGAACTGGTCGTCGCGCGCGCCGAGCGGCTGGCCGCACTGAACACCGACCTCACGCGCAGCAACGAGGAACTCGACGCGTTTGCCTATGTGGCCTCGCACGATCTGAAGGAACCGTTGCGCGGCATCCACCGCTACGCGCATCAGTTGCTCGATAGCGCTTCGACGCTGGGCGACGAAAACCGCAAGCGCGTCGAGGGCCTGATGCGCCTGACCGTGCGCATGGACAGCCTGCTCGATTCGCTGCTGCACTTTTCGCGCGTCGGGCGTACTACGTTGGAGTTTGACGAGGTGGATCTGAACGAGGTTGTTGAGGAGGCGCTCGAGATGGTCGGCGCGCGGCGCAGCGATGGCACCTTCACCGTGTCAGTTCCGCGCCGGTTGCCGTCGCTGCGCTGCGACCGCGTGCGGGTGCGCGAGATTTTCAGCAACTTGCTGAGCAACGCGCTCAAATACAGCGCGCCCGAGCCGCCGCGCATCGAAGTCGGCTACACCGCACCGCAGGAAAATACGCCGCGCCCCAACGCGCCAGCCGAATCCGCCGGCCACACGGTTTTTTTCGTGCGCGACCGCGGCATCGGCATCGAACCGCGGCACTTTGAGCAAGTCTTTCGCATGTTCAAACGCCTGCACGGCCGCGACGAATACGGTGGAGGAGTGGGCGCGGGCCTGACCATCGTGCAAAAGCTCGTGCAACGCCATGGCGGCTGCGTATGGGTGGAGTCGGCGGCCGGCGCAGGCAGCACGTTTTACTTCACACTGCCCGGCGGGCAAACCGGGGCGCTGACATGAAGCCCGCACTCGCAGAGACAATCCTCGTGCTGGAGGATTGCGATGAAGATTTCGAGACCGTGCTGGACGCTGCGCGACTGGCCGGCGTGACACACGACTTCCGCCGCGTCACCACCGGCGATGAATGCATCAGTCTGCTCCGCGACCGCACCCACACGGCCACGCCGGTGCTCGTGCTGCTCGATCTGAACACCCCCAAAGGCGATGGCCGCGAAGCCTTGCGTTTTATCAAACGACACGACACGCTTCGCTCCCTGCCTGTCGTCGTGCTGAGCACCTCTTCGAATCCGCGCGACCTCGGCTTTTGTTTTGACAGCGGCGCTAACGCCTACCACATCAAACCGGTGCGCCACGACGAGCATCTGCGTACGCTTGGCGACATCTTTCACTACTGGCTGCGAGCGGTGGTGCTCCCGCAGAAGCACCAGGCCCTGACGAAAAACGCCAGCGCACCGTCCCGATGACGCCCCCATGCGGAAAATCCTGATCATCGAGGACAGCCCGGACGACCGGGCCGAGATCCGGCGCATGTTGCTGGCGGGGTCGGACACCCGTTATCGCTTCATTGAGGCTGAAACCGGCGCCCAAGGCCTGCGCTGCTGCCGATCGGTTGAGGACGGTTTGCCCCACGTGGTACTGCTCGATTTTCATCTGCCTGACATGCATGCGGTGGATGTGCTTGCGCAGTTGTGTGATGGCGCGGAGTTGCCGCCGTGCCCGGTCATCGTCCTCACAGGCGCGGACTCGCAGAGCGGCCCGGAGTTGCTCCGCGCTGGCGCGCAGGATTATCTGGGCAAGAGCTGGACGACGGCAGAGAGCCTGACCCATGCGGTGGAGAACGCCATCCAGCGTTTTGCGCTGCTGACCGAGCGCAAGCAGGCGATGGAGATGGTCGCCCAGCAAGCGCGCGAGTTGAACGCGCTTTACACGACGACTCCAATCGGGTTGTTTCAAGTCGACGCGGACCTGCGGTTCGTGCGGGTGAATGCCTGGATGGCGGCCATCAACGGGCGCTCCATAGCAGCACATATCGGGCGTACCGTGGGCGAGGTGGTGCACCCTTCTGTCGTCAGCCACGTGGAGCGCTTGCTCCGCGAGGTTCTGCGCACCGGCGAGGCGTTGCTGGAGTTCGAAATCCATGGGACGTCGGCTGCGGACGGCGGCGCGCGCGATTGGCTGGCGAGCTACTACCCGGTGCGCGACGCCCGCGGCGAGACCGTCGGGGTGCATGGCGTCGTTCAGGACATCACCGAACGCGAACACGCAGAGGCAGCACTGCGGCAAAGCGAAGAACGCTTTCGCAGCCTTGCCGAAGCGATGCCGCACTGTGTCTGGGTCACGGACAACGTCGGGGCCAACATCTACAAGAATCAGATATGGTACGACTACACCGGAACGAAGCCGGGGAGCGGCCCCGGCGACGATTGGCTCGACAGCTACCATCCGGATGACCGGTCCAACCTGAGGCAGGAATGGTCCGAGGTACTTCGCGCGGACGGTGCGCGCGGCTATGACATCGAGGTGCGTATCCGGCGGCACGACGGCGAGTATCGGTGGTTCCGAATCAAGGGAGCGCCGGTCAAGAATGCCGACGGCGAGACAGTGCGCTGGGGCGGCACCTGCTCGGACATCGACGACCAGAGGCGGGCTGGCGAAAAGTTGCGCTCGGCCTATGAGAGTTTCCGCCACCTGATGGAGAACTCCCCGTTCGGCATCTATACGGTCGACGCCGACTTCCGGTTCGCGCAGGTGAGCGGCGGTGCGCAGAAGACGTTTGAGAATATCCACCCGTTGATCGGCCGGGATTTCGGCGACGTAGTGCGCATCCAATGGCCAGAGCGTTTTGCCAACGAGGTGATCGCGATCTTCCGTCGGGTGCTGGAAACGGGCGAGGCTTACGCTGCGAGCATGGTCGAAGCGCGGGCCGACATCGCGGCCGTGGAGTCTTACGAATGGAAAGCCGAGCGCATCATCCTTCCCGACGGTCGGCCCGGCGTGGTGTGCCACTTTTACGACCTCTCCGAGCGCCAGATCTACGAGGCCCGGCTGCGCGAATCGGAAGAGCGCTACCGCGGTCTTTTCCACTCCTTGCTGGAAGGCTATTGTCTGGTCGAGATGATCTACGACGCCGCAGGCGGCGCGGTGGATTACCGTTTTCTGGAGGTCAACCCCGCCTTCGAAGCGCAGTCGGGATTGAACGGCGCGAAGGGTCGCACCATTCGTGAATTCAGTCCGGACATCGAGTCGTCGTGGATCGAGGTCTTTGCGAAGGTCGCTGAGACCGGTGAGCCGGTGCGTTTTGAAATGGTGGCAGCCGAGCTGAACCGGTGCTTCGATGTGCAGGGATATCGGGTCGACGAAGCCGGGAGCAAGAAGGTCGCGATCGTCTTCAACGACATCACAGAGCGTCAAACAGCCCAGCGGGCGCTGCGTGATGGTGAAGCGCGCGTGCGGCTGGCGACCGAGGCGACGGCAGTTGGGATTTGGGAGTGGAATGTGCTGACCAACACCATGCACTGGGACGCGCAGGTGTTCCGCATTTACGGAATCGCGCCCACGCCGGACGGCTTGGTGCACTACAGCGACTGGAGCGGGGCGGTGCTGCCAGAGGATCTGCTGGCGAGTGAGGCCATCCTGCAAGACGCGGTGCTCCGCGGTAGGCAGAGCCGTCGAGAATTCCGCATACTGCGCCGCAACGATGGTGAACGCCGAGTCATCGAAGCCGTGGAAACGGTGCGCAGGAACGAACAAGGGGAGTCCGAATGGGTGGTGGGGACGAATCTGGACATCACCGAGCGCAGAACCTCCGAGGAGCGGTTACGCCAGATGACCGCCGATTTGTCAGAGGCGGATGGGCGCAAGGACGAGTTCCTGGCAACCTTGGCGCACGAACTGCGTAACCCGCTGGCCCCGATCAGCAACGGCCTGCAACTGATCAAGCTCGCCGGTGGGCAGCCGGCGACCGTCGAGAAAGCCCGCACCATGATGGAGCGCCAGCTCACGCAGATGGTGCGCCTGATCGATGACCTGATGGACGTGAGTCGCATCAGCCGGGGCAAGTTGGAACTGCGCAAGGAACAAGTCGCATTGGCTGCGGTGGTGAACAGTGCCGTGGAAACCAGCCGCCCGCTGATCGAGCAGATGGGCCATCAACTCACCGTTACGCTGCCCAGGCAAACACCCACGGTGAACGCCGACCCGACCCGGCTGGCACAGGTGTTCCAGAACCTGTTGAACAATGCGGCCAAATACAGCGAACGCGGTGGGTATATCGAACTGAAAGTCGAAAGCCAAGGCCGTGACGCGGTGGTGGCGGTGAAGGACACCGGCGTCGGTATCGCCGCCGACCAGTTGCCCCTCATCTTCGACATGTTCACGCAGGTGGGTGGGTCGTTGGGTATGGCGCAGGGCGGCTTGGGGATTGGGCTTACGCTGGTCAAGCGGCTGGTGGAGCTGCACGGCGGCACGGTCGAGGCCACCAGCGAAGGGCCCGGCAAAGGCAGCGTGTTTGTGGTGCGGTTGCCACTTGTGATCGCTCCGGCGAAGCCGCAAGACCCCGGCGATGCAGCCCCACCATCCGTCGGGCCGCCGCTGCGCATCCTGGTGGTGGACGACAACCGCGACAGCGCGGACAGCTTGTCGGAGATACTGAAAATGCTGGGCAACGACATCCACACGGCCTACGACGGGCAAGAAGGCGTGGACGCGGCTGGTGACTTCCGCCCCGACGTGATCTTGCTCGACATTGGCCTGCCCAAGCTGAACGGGTACGAGGCATGCCGCCGCATTCGTGAGCAGCCGTGGGGCAAGGATGTGGTGATGATCGCCGCCACCGGGTGGGGCCAGCGCAACGACCGCCTGCGCGCGAACGCTGCCGGGTTCGACCACCACCTGGTCAAGCCTGTGGACCCGCAGGCCCTCATCGACTTGCTGAATGCGGTGAATGTAGGCCTCGCATCAGACAAGCGGCGTACCCACCCCACAGGCACTGGTGCCAGCACACCAGACCCTTAGGTCATTGCGCCGATGGATAGCACGTTGTCCTACAAAACTTCGGCTGCGCAACCTGCTGACGCCCGCGCTACCCAGCCCTACTCTCCAACTGCGCAAGCAACGCGGGAACCTTGCGCTCAGTGGCCTTCGCCAAGCGGGAACCGGAAAGCTGAGTGAGGTCTCCCTGTGTGACCTTCTTTTGGGCTTCTTCAATCAGCAAGGAATCATCGTGGCACTTGCTCCAGAAGTCATTGTGGTGGACGACAACAGGGACACCGCAGACTCGTTGCGAGACGTGATCCAAGCCCTTGGTCACACGGCCTCCTCCTACTATTGCGGCGAAACCGTGCTTCAGGCCGCACGTGCAGCGTCGCCGCTGTGTGTTTTTCTCGACGTCAACATGATCGGCATGAACGGTCTGGAGCTGGCGCAGTCACTGCGCCGGGAATTCGGCGACGACATCGTGCTGGTAGCCATTAGCGGCGGCCCCGAAGACGACGCCACAGTCGCCAAGGCCTTCGAGACGGTCGACCATTACTTCCTGAAACCAGTGCAATTGGAACAAATCAAGACCATTCTTGGGCACGATTAGTGCTCCTTTCGGCTGCGATTCGGATGAGACAACGGCGATGCAGGCGGCCTGGCCCCGATTGACTGTAGGACGTTTCCCACAGCGGTTTCAGTGTTGCCCATATTGCAAATGACGCGTCTGCTGCCTAGACTTGCGGCATGATCAGAATCGGCATCGTTGATGACCACGCCATCGTTCGACAGGGCTTGCGGAACTACCTCGCCGGCCACGTCGATATGCGCGTCACCGGTGAGGCGACCAATGGATGTGATGCACTGGCCTTGGCGCGTGGCGGCGAGGTGGATGTATTTCTGCTCGACCTTTCCATGCCCCATCAAGGCGGGGTGGAAGCGCTCAAAGCCATCCGGGGGCGATTCCCCGATTTGCCAATTCTTATTCTGAGTGGCTTCCCGGAGAAGCATTACGCAGTCGCCCTGCTCAGGCAAGGCGCCAACGGTTACCTCAACAAGGAGTGCGAGCCGCTGGAGATCGTCAACGCGATTCGCACGGTGGTGCGTGGCCGCAGGTACATCAGCCCCGAAGTTGCAGAACTGCTCGCAGACGCAGCCGCAGGCGTTGGCGACCAGCCGCCCCACACGCAGCTGTCGGAGCGCGAATTGCAGGTGTTCCTGCGCTTGGCCAAGGGCGAAACGATCGGCGACATGGCGAAAAGCATGTTCCTCAGCGTCAAAACCGTCAGCACCTACCGCACGCGGGTAACAGAAAAACTCAATCTCTACAGCAACAGCGATATGACGTATTACGCGTTGGTCAACGGGCTCATGCAATAAAGAATGCCCCGCCGTTGCAAGCTCGTCTGCGAAGGCCGCCAGGTCAGGCCCGGCGCCTGACGGAAGAATTTCTGCAACCGGCCCCTCGCAGTCGAACTTGCCCACGTCACGGGGACCTGCATGGACACACTCACTTCCTTCTTCGGCCGCAACGGCTTTCTTCCCCACGGCTATTGCTTCACCTGGACACCCGGTGTGTTGTGGACCATGGTGGTGGCGGACTTGGCGATTGCCGCTGCGTACCTGTCCATCCCGGTGGCCATCATCAGTTTCGTTCGCAAACGGGGCGAGTCAGCGAACAGTTGGGTGGCCTGGCTCTTCAGCGCCTTCATCCTGGCTTGCGGCATCACCCACATCATGGGGGTGTGGACTATCTGGCAGCCAGACTACGGCTTGCAAGCCCTGAGCAAGGCCGTGACAGCCGTCATTTCGTTGGCAACTGCGGTCGCCCTGTGGCAGCTGATCCCCAAGGCCCTGAAAGTCCCGTCCGTGGCGCACTTGCAGTCGGTCATCGCTGCGCTCGAAACCGAAGTTCAGCGTCGTCGGCGTGCCGAAGACACGCTTGGTGAGATCCAGCAGAACCTCGCGGTTACGCTGGCCAGCATCGGCGCTGGCTTCATCGCGACCGACCGCGAGGGGCGCATCACCCGAATGAACGGTGTTGCCGAGCACCTGACCGGGTGGCCGCAGGAAGAGGCGCTGAGCCAGAGCATCTGGACGGTACTCGAGCGGGAAGGGCGTCCACCGGACTTCGCTTCGAAGAATCCCGTTGATGTGGTGATCGAACAGGGCTACACAGTCGACACAGTCATTCAGACGGTCGCCATCTCCCGCGACGGCCGGCGCACCTCGGTGGAAGTCCAGGCGGCGCTGACGCGCGAGGAAGACGGCATGTTGCGCGGCTTGGCCATCGTGCTGCGCGACATGACGCAGGTGGCTCGCGCCGAAGGCGAGTCGGCCAGGCTCGCTGCAGTGGTTGAGTCGTCCAGCGACGCCATCATCAGCAAGAGCATGGATGGCCGGATCACGACCTGGAACCGAGCCGCCGAATCAATGTTCGGGTACCGGGCAGAGGAAGCGATCGGCCACCCGGTGCAGATGCTGATACCGGGCGACCGGCAAGATGAAGAGATGCGCACCCTGGAAAGCCTGAGCCATGGCGAGCCGGTGCCTGCCTTCGACACCCAGAGGCTGACCAAGGACAAGCGTTTGCTCGACGTGTCGGTCAGTATTTCACCCATCCGCGACAGGTACGGGCGGTTGATCGGCGCATCGAAGATCGTGCGCGACATCACGCGCGAACGGCAAGACGCAGCTGCGCTGCGCGACAACGAGGCCCAGCTGCGCCTGGCCGACCGGCGCAAGGACGAGTTTCTCGCCACGCTGTCGCACGAGTTGCGCAATCCGCTGGCGCCTATCGTCTCCACCGCCAAGCTGTTGAGCGACCCGCAGCTTGACGCGCGCCAACTGGCCTGGTGCAGCGCTGTCATCCAGCGCCAGAGCCACCATTTGTCGCGGCTGCTCGACGACCTGCTCGACGTCAGTCGTATCAGTCGAAGCCGGCTCGAACTGCATAAGGAAATCGTCTCGCTGGGCAGCATCGTTGCCACTGCGGTCGAGGCCGTCGGGCCAGCACTGCAGGCGCGCCGGCACCGGTTGCATGTCGACGTGCCCGTGGCGCTACCGCTCCTGCTGGCCGACCCGGTACGACTGGGTCAGGTCGTGACCAACCTGCTTCACAATGCCGCCAAGTTCACCGACCCCGGTGGAGAGATCCGGTTGCACGCCGAAGCACGCGGTACCGACCTGGTGTTGGTGGTCAGCGACAACGGTGTGGGGTTGCGCGCCGAGGACCTGGTGCAGGTCTTCGACATGTTCGCGCAGGTGCGGTCGGCACTGCAGCGTTCGGTGGGTGGCTTGGGCATCGGCCTGGCAATGACCAAGGGCGTCGTCGAGTTGCACGGTGGCACGATCACGGCAACCAGCGCCGGCCCTGGCGGGGGGGCCGAGTTCCGCATCGTTTTGCCTGACGCGCTGCAAATTCAGCCAGACAACCCGAGGCCCAGCGTCACTGATACCGGCCCACGTGGACCGGAGATCCGCCGTGTGCTGCTGGCCGATGACAACCGGGACTCCGCCGACTCGATGGCGATGCTGATCAGCATGAATGGTCACGAGGTAAAGACGGCCTATGACGGCCCGTCGGCGGTCGAGCTTGCCAAGGCATTCCTTCCCGACGTCGCGGTGCTCGACATCGGCATGCCCGGGATGAACGGCTATGCGGTTGCCCGGACACTGCGTTCGTTGCCGCAATTAGCGCAGTTGCATCTGATCGCGCTGACCGGCTGGGGCCAGGACTCTGACAAGCAGGTGGCCAGTGAGGCGGGGTTCGACATCCACCTGACCAAACCGGCCGACCCCCAGCAGTTGCTGCAGCTCATCGAAAAAGTCGACTCTGTATCCGTCCCCTTTTTTCAAGGAACTCCGCATGACTGAGTTGCCTCCAGTACAGCATGTGAAGGGCGTCTCGTCCCTTCGCCTTTGCCAGTTTCTCGTGGACCATATCGAACCCATCCTGGCTGAATGGGAGGCTTTCGCCAGGTCGCTTCCGCCAGCCGAGACCCTCTCGACCCGAGCCCTGCGCGACCACGCCAAACAAATGCTGCTGGTCATCGCCAGGGACATGAGAACGTCGCAGACAGAAGCCGAACGCGAAAGCAAGGGCAAAGGCCATGCCGTTCCCGAGCCCCTGGTGAAGGAGAGTGCAGCAGAGGAGCATGGCGCGGAGCGTCAGATGCTCGGGTTCGACCTGAACGAGATGGTTTCCGAATACCGAGCGTTGCGGTCGGCCGTACTGCGCCTGTGGAAGCTCGAAGATGCTTCACGCAACCCCAGCGCGATGGACGAGATTGCGCGCTTCAACGAGGGCATCGATCAAGCGCTCGCCGAGTCGGTCGCCGCTTTCTCGCACAAAATGGCAGAGTCACGCGATACGCTGATGGCCGTCATGGGCCATGAATTGCGCAGTCCACTTGCCGCCCTTAAAAACTGCCTTCATTGGTTGCGCCACCAGGAGCCGAACCCGCAACGGGACCAAGCTTTCCAGATAGGCACGCGCAGTATCGCGAGCATGGAACGTTTGATCTGCGACCTCATTGAGTACACCCGCATGCGTTTGGGCAATGGCACCGTCCTCGTCGCCCAACGGGGAGACCTTGATCGCGTATGTCGTGAGTCATTCGCTGCAGCAAAGATGGCCCACCCTGCGCACTACTTTGTCTATCAGGGCGCCGGCGAAACGAACGCCGCGTTTGACAGTGCTCGCATGAACCAGGTGCTGACCAACCTTTTGGACAACGCGGCGCAACATGGCGACCTACACTCGCCAATCACCATGGCCGTCCGAAGTGCCAGCGGATGGGTCGCCATTACCGTGACCAACCAGGGTGACGCAATTCAAGAGGAGGAGTTACAAACTATCTTTGAACCCTTGGTGCAGGGCAGTCAGTCTGCTCGAAGTGTGGAGGCGAAGCGATCAACCAGCATGGGACTGGGGCTTTTCATTGCGCGACAGATCGTGACTGCCCATGGCGGCACGATCGAGGTCACATCGTCACTCGAGGCGGGAACTGCATTCACCGTACGGATTCCAGTAGCAGCCCATCACCCCGGCGAAGTCTTCCAAGTCGTCGAGGGCATGTAGGAAGAAGCCGACGACAACACAGGCTTCGGTTACCGGGACAATGCGGGCATGTCGGCTGGCCGAAGATTGACGGACCTTGTAAGCTTTCGATAGTTGCCAGTTGCCAGTTGCCAGTTGCCAGTTGACTGTGAGCTAAAGGAATAGCCAACGCAATGCTGAATTTCGGAGTGCCTGATATGTCTGCCACCGCACACGGCATGGCGAACCGCGAGCTTTCGCTGTTGCAGGGCCAAACTGATGCCCTACGCGCCGATCTGGCCAACCTTCGCCGGCAGCTGGCGCAGGTCACCGACGAGTTGAGTTACGCGCGCACTGCCCGCGTTTTAGAGGGCAGCGAGCATCTCGTGCAGGCCGCTGTGCATGCCGACACGGCAGCGCAGACAGCGGTGAGCAGTCTTGACGAACTGACACGGCGTACCCAGCTTGACGAGCTGACCGGGGCACCGAATCGTACGCTGATGCTCGACCGCATCGACAACGCCATTGCGCTGGCGAAGCGGCGCGGTACGCAGGTCGGCCTGATCTTCGTCGACCTTGACGCCTTCAAGCCGATCAATGACCGCCTCGGCCATGCCGTCGGCGACGCGGTGCTGCAGTTGGCGACGCGTCGCCTCGAAGCAGCCGTGCGCGAGTCGGATTCGGTCGGCCGCCACGGCGGGGATGAGTTCGTCGTGCTGCTCGCCGAGCTGGCCAGCGCCGCCGACGCCGCGGCGGTAGCGCAGAAGATCCTCGAGGCGCTCGCCGCGCCGGCCGTGGTGGGGCCGCACTCTTTGTCGCTTTCCGCGAGCCTGGGGATCGCAGTCTATCCTGACGATGGAGAGGATGCAGTGGTCTTGATCGGCGGCGCCGATCTGGCGATGTACCAGGCCAAGAAGCGCGGCCCCGGTGGCTTTGCCTTCAGCTCCGGTCAGGCCGCCATGGTGGTCGGCAGCAGCCACGGGCCAGTGGAGGTGGCGCCGCTCGCTGGCCGCCCTGACTCGCCGTTCGCAGAACACGAGGCGCGCCTGCGCGAGTTGCTCGAGGCGAACCGGCAACTGGTTGGCGCGGCTCAGACGGCGCAGAGGCTGCAGGCCAATGCCGAAGAAGCGCACCATCGGCAGATCAATTTCGTGGCGATGGCGGCACACGCCTTGCGCAGCCCGCTCTCGGCGGTCCGCATGGCAACGGCCGCCGTGAACCATCCCAGGCTTGGCGACGCCGCGCGCGCCGGCCAATACCTGGTGATTGAGCGGCAGACGGCGCTGATAGCGCGCTTGATCGACGACCTGCTGGACGGTTCGCGTGTCGGCGTCGGCGAGTTCCGCCTGCGCCGCAGCGACCTGCACCTGCACGGCATCATCACCGCCGCGCTCGACGCCTGCCGCCATGCCATCGACGTCAAGCAGCTGCAGCTTCGGCTGGATCTGACGAAAGAGCATGCCCGAGTGAACGGCGACCCCCAGCGTTTGACGCAGGTGTTCTCGAACCTGCTCAACAACGCGGCGCGCCGGGCAGCGCCGGGCGGTGCGGTCACCATGACGATGGAGATCGACGGTCCCGAGGTGGTCGTGCGCGTTGCCAACGACGGCGTCGGCATTGCGGCCGAAGCCTTGCCGCGCATTTTCGATCTGTTCACGCTCGATACCAACCTGGCGCTGGACGACGCCGGCCTCGGCATCGGTTTGGCGGTTGTCCGCGAGCTGGTGCGCGCGCATGCAGGCACTGTGTCTGCGAACAGCGCCGGAACCGACAGCGGCAGCGAGTTCGTTGTCAGGTTGCCGCGTTCGGCACGGCTGGCCGGATGATGCTGGTCAGACGAAACCCTCGCGTTGCGCGACAGACAGAGCACTGGGCGACCAAACGTCCAGGACAAAATCCCGCTCCTCGTGATGCACAAGCTGCGGCATTTTGACGTGCTCAGCGAGGATGGCATGCACCGTGTCTCCATGCAGCTCGAAACCTTCGACCGGATGACGCCAGTGGCACGCCAATAGCGTACCCTCTTCGCTGAGCGAGGCTTTCGCGCGGGTCGCGATCAATTCAAGGGCGTTCTCGCTCAAGTAAAAGCAGAATTCACTGAGCACGATCAAATCGAACGTTTGGCATGGCCACTGCTGCGGGAGCCACTCCTGCACCACGTCCACATGGGTGAACCCCGACAGACGTTTTCTGGCTAACTGGACGGCAGCACCCGAACTGTCCGACACCCTGAGGTTGGCACACTGCATTGCGAGTGCCGCTGCCAATTCGCCATTTGCACACCCCGGCTCATACCCCCGTCGGTAGGTTTGTGCGGGCAAGCAGGCTACCGTGAGAGATCGCTTGCGCGCCTCGTACCAACGCGTCCGGAAGCCCCACGGGTCTTCGCTGGTCGCATACATTTGGTCGAACGTCTCGCGGGTGTCCTGCACGATCCGCCTCACTCCGGAAGGATGAATACTTCGAAGGGACGCAGCATTCGCGCGAGCACCACTGACCCCAGCACGGGCGCCCGCCCACTGTCCTGCGGCTCCAACTGCGTTCGGTGCGCGGCAATGGCCAACTTCTTGCGATCCGTGGCGTCTGTGGGCAAGCACAATCGAACCATTCGTCGCCACGGCACGCGAGTATCTCCGGGAGACGCCCAGTGCCACATCCAGACAGGCACCTGGATATGCCGGGCACCCGTGCGAGCGCAGGCCTTCGCTGTGGCTTGCGCACTTGCTTCGTGATCCGGATGTCCATCAAGCTCCCATGTCGAGATCACGACATCGTCAGGCCGCAGAAAATCGCCCAGCCACGCGACGACATCTTCCCTGTGTGCCTGCACTTGCCCGTCTGGCAGGCCCAGAGTCGTCCGGCTTCCCGGCAACAGCCCCAGCAATTCCAGGCCTGCCAGGCTTTCGCCACGCCTTTGCCTGGTGAGAAGATGCCCGGGCCACTGCGCGGAGCCAGGATGGCTTGCCTCACCGTCTGTGACTGCCAGCACGCAAGTCTCCCTTGCGTCGCCGGCGAGCATCGCAAGCAGTCCGCCGGTCGCAAGCACCTCATCGTCCGGGTGCGGGGAAATGATGACGGTCCGCGCCGAGTGCGGCACCAACTCGAGCATGGTTGTCTGCTGCAACTGGCCCAGGCCTGGCCACGCTTGCCATTCAGATTCCAGGGTGCCTGTCCCGACAATCATGCGTTCATTCATTACAGTTCCCAGCAACGGTCGCCGCCAGCGGCGACACTTTCTCCGACCGCGCACGCATCCCGCTCGCCACCGCTCTGACGTATGAAGACAGGCAGGTCAGCAGCCATCCTGGCGAACCCCTCGTCTTTGCAGAAGGGTGCGGCCCCGAGCGCCCGCGCTGTGTGTTGCAGTACCAGGGTTGCGCAGTCTTCGGCGCTCATCCTCACCCGGATCGCCCAAGGGCTGGCGTCCTCACGCGGATGGCCGTCAATCCACTGCGCTGCGGATCGCAGCAATGTCGCTGTATGCGTTAGCGCAAGGTCCACTTTTCCTAGCGCGGCATGGCGAAAGTCTTTGCTCCCCCCCGCACCGGCGGGAAGGCGCACCGCGTCGCGCAGGGACTGGGCCAATCGCACCGACCCGCCGTACCAGCACGCTGCGATGCCTGCACCCCCGTGCCAGAAGCCCGGTCGGCGCAGGTAGTCACCGGCGTCCCCGACGAGCGTCCCGGCGGCCTGGTCGAAGTGCACGTCGACGCTGGCAGTTGCAGCCATTCCGACTGCCTTCCACCCTTCGTGCGAGACACGTACGCCGACTTGTTGCAGGTGCACCTTCGCCAGGAAGGGGCCGGTGCCGTCAGCGCCCCAGACGGTCATGAGCGCGTGGCTCAGGTGGGCGGCACCCGAGCACCAGGCTTTCCTGCCGGTCAACGTAATGTCGGTCCCGGTGCCACGGCTAACGATCACCCGCGCATCGGGGAGTTCTGCGGCCCAAACGCCATACGTGCCGCCCCCGGGTAGTCCCACGCAGTCACCCAGTTCTTGCAAGATGGCAAGCGCGTCGGTGTGCGACTCGAATAGTTTGGCCACCGACAGGTCATGCGAAGCCACTTGGCTCAGGGTACGCCACCGTGCCAGTGTGCCCCCGGATGCAGGCCGAGCCAACTCGTCCAGAGAAGCTTCGACCAACGCACTGAGCGTCTTTGCTGCGCTCGCGGGATCCCTCGACGGACCAAACCTGGCGAGAAGCTGAAGGCGGTGGGCATCCGACTCGTTTTGCCCAAGCTCGGCAGTCAACACGCGGCAGGCCTCGATGCGAGCGCCGCTTGGGTGTCCACGCGAAGCAAGGTTGCACCGAAACCGTCCGGGGCACGAAAATTTCGCCGCGCGCTCGTGACGACTCGGGGCGCTGCCGACCATGCGACGTTGGCTCCAATTGCGATCAATGCGTCGACGAGTGCCACGTCTTCGCTGGTGCGCAACGGCGGGAAACCGCCCGCGCGCCGATACGCCTTGGCGCAGACGCCAAGATTGGCGCCGTGGATATGGCGATGCCCATCCCGGTCGTTGTAGGTTCGGGCGTAGTGAATGCGCATCGCATCGCCGTAGTCACCCCAGTCATCAACGGCCACTGTCCCGCATACGGCATCGGATTGTTGTCGCAATTGCGCCGCCAGCCAGTCCGGCCCAACCATCGTGTCGGCGTCAGTGAATGCCAGCCACCGTGCGCCCTGGCTCAATGCTTTCGAAGCACCAGCCGCCCGCGCTATTCCCACGTTTCGAGCGTTCACCACCAGGGCGATTGCTCCGAGCGCTTCTACGACCTCCACGGTAGAGTCGGTGCACCTGTCGGCCACTACGACCACCATGACCTGCTCCCCATGGAGTTCGGGACAATTGGCGGCGGCCAGCACTGATGCCACGCACGCGCCCGCCAGATCTGCCTCATTGTGCGCCGGAATGATGACTGCGATCATGGCTTGGGCGCCTCCGTTTGCCGTGACGATTCGGGGACGGTCGGCGTGTCGGTTGCGTCGGCGGTCTTCGTTGCACCCCGCACGTTCAATGCGGCAAGGCACACCTGCAGGACGATCAGCGCATAAGCATGAGCGCTCCAACCCCAGAGGATCCACAGGGCATTGCTTGCCAGAAACAGCCAGAAACCCACATTGCGACGGCGCTTTTGCGATGAAGCGATCAGCCAGGCGGCTACTACCGTGACGATCATCGCCGGCCATTGAATCAGGTCCACAAGAAAATCCTTTCGGGAGGGGGGTCGCAGTAGCGCTCATCTTCGGTTCATTCAGTGCCGAACGATGAAAGGTGCAAGCCCATTGGGATGTCGGACAAGCGGCCTATTCGGCACCGCCGTTGCCGATGAGTCGGAATAATCCCACGCAGACGCCGCTTTCGTGCCTACGGACACCGCGATCGGCCGATGGCATGATTTGGATCCTTCCAACCATTGCGCTACCACGATGCCTGCTGCTCATTGCCCGGAAATTCCCGTTTCGCCGCCGTCCATGATGCTGCTGGGTGTTCCTGCGCGCTGCCGCGGAATGTGTCCGCATGAAGCTCATGGACAGAGAAGCTCTGCCTGCTGGGGATGGGCACGCCGTGGTGATTTTTCCGGGGCTGGCGTCGGGCAGGCGCCCACCATGACGCGTTCACACCCCAAGCCATTCAACCTGATTGGGTGGAGCCTCGGCGGCATCTATGCCCGGGAACTGACCAAACGACTGGCCGGTCGTGTAGGTCGGGTCATCATGACCGGAACGCCATTTGCAGTCAGGCCCGACCGTACCCATGCGACAGGGGTGTACCGACGGGTCAACGCAAAGAAACCTCCATTCGACGCGGCTTTGGCGCGGCATATTGCAGCCGCGCCACAAGTGCCCACCACATCGATCTACAGCCGGAGCGACGGCGTGGTGGCGTGGCAAGCATGCATCCAGAAAGGCCAGCGCCGGCGCTCTGAAAACATCGAAGTCACCGGTAGCCACTGCGGCTTGGGCTGGAACAGCGAGGTGTTCCGCATCGTCGCTGACCGCGTGCGACAGCGGTGAGTCCCGTGGCAAAGTACGACTACCCCCGTGCACATGCGCCGTCGCAAGACGTCCCTAGCCTGTCAGCCCGCACCCAACGCGTTTCTTTCAAACAATGGTGGGCCCTCGTCAAGCAGGCAGGGTCGGCCTGGATTGATGACTATGCGCCAAGCATGGGAGCGGCGTTGTCCTACTATACGGTTTTCTCTTTGGCTCCGATGCTTCTGATCGTGATCGCAGTGGCCGGGCTCGTCTTCGGGCAAGACGCTGCGCGTGGCGAGCTTTTCGGGCAGATCGCCGGCCTGATGGGGCCAGAAGCCGCGAAGGCCATCGAAGGCGTCCTGGCAAGCGTCAGCCAGCCGTCCGAAGGCGTGATGGCCACGGTTATCGGCATTGTCGTGTTGCTCGTTGGCGCCACGAGCGTATTTGGGGAACTGCAGGACGCCCTCGACCGGATCTGGCGGGCCCCGGCAAGACATGGGGGCGGCTGGTGGGCACTGCTGCGGGCGCGCTTTCTTTCCTTTGGGATGATTCTCGGAATTGCCTTTCTGCTCATGGTCTCGCTGGTTGTGGGAACCGCTGTCTCTGCATTGGGGAAATGGTGGGGCCCCATCTTCGGCGGCTGGGAGGTACTAGCCCAGGTCCTCACGTTTGCGTTTGACTTGGTGGTGACCACCGTCGGCTTTGCGCTTATCTACAAAGTAATGCCGCGAGTAAGCGTGCAATGGCATGACGTCTGGATCGGCGCGGTTGCGACCGCAGTTCTGTTCGCACTGGGCAGGGTCCTTATCGGCCTGTACATCGGCAAGAGCGGAATTGCAACCGGATTTGGGGCCGCTGGGTCTTTGGTCATCGTTTTTGCGTGGGTGTACTACTCCGCGCAGATCTTCCTGATGGGAGCCGAGTTCACATGGGTTTACGCAAACACCTTCGGCTCTCTGAAAGATGTGCCCAAGGCTACCGCCATCAGGGGCGCCAAAGAAGCATAGCCTGGCAGGCCGAGGCCGGGGCCGACCGGCGCAGCCGCTGGAACGAGAGCGCCCTGGTACCAAGCCTGTCGGTAGACAGGCTTGGTACCAGGGCGCAGTGCAGCGCGCCGGTGAAGGATGTCTACTTGCCGTCCCGATCCGAGTCGCCAGGTAAGGCGCGTTCCGCCGTGTCGCTGACGCGGTTCCAGGCGTCGCGAGTCGCGCTTCTGGCGCTTTCCCATTCCAATGAGGAGGTACCGCGCGCTTGGGCCCAGCCGCGCGACAGATCGACTTCAACATCCTCGAACCTGCCGCCCGCGTGCTTTTGGTACGCGCTGACGCCGTAGCCGTAGGCCGGACGGTAGTCGTCATAGGCCAGTGTGCTGTCCACGTAGGAACGGTCGCTGAAGTTATCCCGCCAGTAGGCGTCCTCGGCTGTCGGGTCGATCGATTCGGCGATTCCCTTGCCCGCGAGTCCACCGACCACCGCGCCGATGGCTGCACCGATCACGGTTCCCAACGGCCCCACGACCGTACCGGTTGCGGCGCCTGCGGCGGCACCGCCGAGCATCGCGCCGACGCCGGTCCCCACTGGATGCGCACCAGGCGCGCCGGTCAGCGGATCGCGATTGGCGTTGGTAGCGGGAGTGTCAAAAGTCGTATTGGCTGTCATGATGTTTCCTTTGCCGGATGTGTTTTTTCAACGTGTCGTACCGCGGCGGATCAGGTTCACGATGGCCAGAAGAATGATGGCGCCCAGCAACGAGACCAGCAAGGCAGGCAGGCTGAACGCGTTCTGGTTGATCGTGGCTACGCCGAACATGGGCGACAGTACCCAGCCACCGATCATGGCGCCGAAGATGCCCACCACCACGTTGAGGAACATACCTTGCTGTCCATCTGTTTTCATGACGAGGCTTGCCAGCCATCCAATGACTCCGCCGACTATTAACCAGATGATGATGTTCATGATGCGTGTACTCCAAAATAAAGGATTGAAATTGCTGTCCTTGCAGCGCACACTGCCGATTTGCAATGTGGGACAAGGTTACGTGGGCGTTGCATTTGCGGCTGTCCGGCAAATGCGCAACGACCAGGTCAGCTCTGGCGCGTGATCCTGTCGGTGTGATCCTACATAGGGCGTGACAGCCGCCTCAAGGAGAACCATCACGAGACAGGCACAGAAAGAAGCGCACCATCTCAGCTGAAGCATCCGGTCCGCTGGCGTCGGTGTAAGACCCGGTCGCGCTGCCGCCGGCCCATGCATGACCCCCACCATGCACCGTCCAGGATTCGACGCGGGTTCGCCCCGCTGCGTCGGCGTGTATCGTGCGGCTGAAGCTTCGGCCTCCTGGCGACGTACCGCGCTCCATGCGGTCGTCCACGTCCATCGCTGGCTCGGCTGAGGCATGTGCATTCCTGGCTTGTTGCACGATTTCGATGCCGTTAGATTGCTGCACGGTGTGATCCCGGTCACCGTGAAAGACGATGGTCGGCACGGCCTGTGCTACCTTTCTTCGCGGTCTCGCGCCTGACCTTGGCGCGGCCCTGAGGCTCGCGAGCCCGCTGCGGCCGCCCTTCATTGCAGCCATTGCCGACGGGATGTCGTGCGCACTGCGGTAGGGCAACCCGGAATGCACGCCGACGCCGGCAAATAGTTCTGGATACGTCTCGCCAAGAATCACCGCCATCGCGGCACCGGCTGACAGCCCCGCCACAAAGATGCATTGGGCGTCGACACTGTGGCGCGCAGCCACGTCGCGTACGATCCCGGCGATCAGCGACGGCTCGCCGGAGTCCCGCACCTGGTCTTCTGGCATGAACCAGTTCCAGCACTTCGACGGATTGGCGCTGGTTGGCTGCTCAGGATAGATCACAAGGAAACCGTGCTCGTCGGCCAGCCGGTTCATTCGGGTGCCTGCAGCAAAGTCGTCCGCCGACTGGGTGCAGCCATGGAGCATCACCAGCAGCGGCGGCAGCGACGGTCCGATCCGAGCGGGCACATAGAGCTTGTATGGGCGGGTGCCCGCACGGTTGGAGTATTCGCAGGTGTCGAACTTAGCCAAGGGAACCCGCGGTGGCTCCATGGATGGCTGCCGAACTCGCTCGCTGTCGCTATCCTCTCGAACATCGACGACACGCGCCACGATATCGATAGCGTTGTCGCGCGCGACCGAGACACCTTGTGTGGTGGGCATGCCCGCCGCGGACAACGCCTGCCGGATGGTTTCGGTGACGCCGCGCATGGGGCCGGTCTTCGTATCGAGCCCCGCCGACGCCAGCGCCCTGCGGATCGTGTCGTCGATGGCATCGGCGTCGAAGGACGTCACTCGCTTGTTGAATGGCAATTTCATGTGTCTCTTGACTCTCATCGGGTTGGGGAAAAATCAATGCATGCGGTCGGACAATGCCCGTCGCACGGCGGCACTGGCCTGGAACGCTCCCAGCACCGTCACCGAGCCGATGGCGGCACGCGCCAGTTCAGGGGTCACGTCGTCTGCGATGCGTGCGAGCCCGACGACTTGCACCTGCAGCCGCTGGCCCGCCGCCACTGCGCTTTCGAGATCGCCACGGCTGAAGTGCTGGAGGCCAACCGTCAATGTGCGGCGCGCCACGGTCGTTTTTACCGTGTCGGCATGCAGTGCCAGTTGGTTGCGTAGCGCCGTTCTGATGAGGTCGGAACGGTTCGAGTAGAAGCCCTCTTGCACAAGAAGGTCCACGTGGCCCAAGTCGACCACGCCGACGTTGACTGTCATCTTCTCGGTCTCACCGGCCCGCTGTCTGCCTTCTAACGCCTTGGTGCTAGTCATAACATCCTCCTGGAATCCAATTGGATTCTAATTAGAGCATGTTTTGTTGTGATGGTGGCTTGTCAACCGAGGCCACGTCGCGCGGTGGCGTTCAGGGTCGCGCAAAGGACTTGGCGGGGCGCTCTCAGCCCCGTCGCTGGTCTAGCTAGTAGTTTTCTTCTCGCCGTGCTTTTGCGGCCCGGTGGGAGAATCGGTGGCGCGGCGCTGTTCCTTGTTTGCAGGTGCTGCTCCCCCAGATCGGTTGCCAGAGGCTGGTTTGTTATCGGAGTGGCTCTTGCCGCCCTTTGAATCCTGGTTGGATTGAGGCATTGGGGATCCTTTAGTTTTGAATGGGTGTGCGGGTGCGAGCCGGGGTGCGGACGCTCCGACGTCTGTCGCTCGTGGCGGGATTTTTCCTGTCCTGCGCAGACATGGGTGTTGCCATAGCCCTCATGCGGTTTGCTCGTCCATGAGTTCGGCCTTACGCGCTTCGATCACATCGCGCATGGCGACCAAGTCCAAGCCGCGCGCAGCCCGCGCCTTGGGGAACATCTCATTGCGCTCTTCCTTGACGTGATGGTCGACGTACTCACCCAGTACGGTCACTTTGGCATCTACCCTGTCGTCGGCAATGTCGCTCAATTCGATCTGGGCGATGAGGTCCTTGCAACTCGCATGCTCCACCTCGGCCTCGTTGAGCATGTCTTCGGCCTTGATCGCGGCTCGTACCGCGGGATAGAAGATTTCTTCTTCGACTGTCGCATGGACAGTCAAAGCCGCGCAGATATCCCGGGCCAGTTCCTGCTTGCGTGCGATGGATCTTTTGGCCTTCGAACCCACGAGGGTTTCGTACTCCTTGAACATTGCACGAACCGCCTTGTGGTCAGCGTCAAGCAAGTCACATGCATCCTTTTTACGGGTTGGTTGAACAGCCATTTCGATTTCTCCGAGGTTGATGGACTGTTCATGGTAGTGAGACGTTGGGGGCGGACTGTAGGACGAGTGCGCATAAACGGATAGGCATTCTTCGACACGGGCCGGCTGCAAATCCACGGCGTTGGCGCCATAGATCACGCCACTCTCTCCCGGCCTCACATGGAATGGTGCTGGTGGTCTTGCCACAGCCTGTACGCGGTACTTTTCCACCATTGCAAACCGGTTCAGTCCGCGGGCGATTGACAATGCGGCGGCGCTCAACCTTGCCAGCATTCAGGGCATCCGGACGACTGACGATTACTTGCGGTACATAGATGCGATGGTGCGTTGGGCGCCGCGTGAGAGCGGCGATTCACGTCTGGTGCATGACAAGCTGGTGGAGTTCTATTTCTTTTTGGACCATGAGCCGTTGCGCGAATTGCAATCATCGATCAGTCCTGATGCAGCGCAGCTTGAATTAACACCGCTTTCACAATGGATTCATGAATACGCCGTGGCCTGGGGGAGCTATCTGGATACGCCGGAATCGGCGGTCCAAGTTGATACATCCCGGACCAATCCCGCCTTTCGGTGGCACGCGATGGTAGACCCGCGACACGGCTACTTCGTCAATAACGATCTGGCCGGATACCACGTGCTGTCGCACGCCGACATTCCTGCCATCGAGGCCGTGTTTCTCGATGAGGTCGACGACAAGGCCAACCCGCTGAAGATCCCGGGCGTCGGCGACCTCGGGATCAGCGGAGCTGGCGCCGCGCTGGCAAACGCCGTTGACAACGCCTGCGGTGTTCGTGTGCGGGACTATCCCATATCGTTGGACAAGGTGTTGGCGGGCTTGGGTTGAATGGAAACGAAAATGAGGCGCATCCCCTGATCCATACGCAATGAGCCGCGCCTGGGTGCAAACCGCAACCATGTCTGTATCCCGATGGCCGCATAGGGGGCGCCTCGCCGGTCGCATGTTCGTGTTCCTGTGGTTCCTGATCGGAGGCATAGCGCACTTTGTCGCCGTTGAGACCGAGGCGCGGTTCGTGCCGCCGTACATGCTGGTGGCGCGGATACAGGCCCAGGTTGCGTTGCTGGCGCTGATCGCCTGGAGCACGTCTCCCAGGGCGGCGCGGCAGGCCGGGCATCCCAACGGCCAGCGGTTGACGTCAGCTTATGGTGCCGCGCGCAAATATCCGCCTTATGTGCGCTGCCCAACAGATCAATTTTTGATCGCAGTAAGAATGTGAATCCGTCAGTGTGGGTACTGCCTGTAAGCCGAATCTCACCTCTCGCGGCCAACTGAAACGCCCCTAACCATGGTCCAGTGTTCTGTTTTATTTATCTCAGGAGCAGCATCATGAAAAATCTGTTGTATCGCATTGTCTGCGTGGCGGCATGTTGCCTCGCAACCGGCGCCCAGGCGACGTTGTTGACGTTCGACCCGCCATTGGAGGTCATAGAAGTCGACGATGTAACTAGCATTGCCACTTACAAGGAGGGCGGATTCCGTATCACAGGAGACGCAGCGTCCTACCTTCCGCTGTTCGGTATCGGCACCGGCGGATCCGATGGGTTGCTGGTTTTCGCGAACAATCCGATCACGTTGACAGCGGCGGGCGGCGGAGTGTTCAACCTGCTCGGGTTGGAGTATGCGGTAATCGACGCCGGATTCGGCCTTGCTCCCAACGCCACCCTGATGGTGTCGGGCGTGCTCACCGGCGGCGGCTCGCTGCATCAGATATTGTCACTGGACGACCTTGGCTTTGACGTCTCTACATTCCCGGTTTGGATCAACCTGACGCAGGTCAGTTTTGCGGCGAACGCCGACTTCGTTCTCGACAACATCAGCGCCGCACCACAACCAATCGCCGAGCCCTCGTCTCTGGCTCTTGTCGGCGCTGCTCTGGCGGGGCTAGCGCTTGCCCGACGTGGCAGGCGCGCTGGCCAGCGGCACCCCTGGATGCAGCGCAAGAGGGTGTGATTGAGGTCACCGAAACAAGGAACCCGTCGTGCGCAAAGTGCAGGGTCTGAGCCGCGGCGGGAGGCGTCCAGACGGATCCATCGCCTGTTCTCCTGCAGCCTGCCGGCCCGCCTTCCGAGACGTGACCTGGTCACCGTCGACCAGAATTGAGCACGCGCGCGTACGGCCGGTCTGAAGGTCTGCGTTGCGAGCCAGACGAGCATCCATGCAATGACAAAGCCCGAGTCCGTGACTGTCATCAATGCCGCTCATCCCCGCGAGGGAAGTGCGGTCGGACGCGATGCAGCGGCGCACACCAAGGCAGAGCGCTCGACCGGAAGGTCGTCCATCGATGGCTTGGCACCGTTGCTGCCCGAAATTCGGCTACTGGTGGGGCTATCCACGGCCGGGCTCATCATCGCAGCCTTGTATTTCGGTCGCGAAATTCTGGTGCCGCTGGCGCTTTCGGTGCTGCTGGGTTTCGTGCTCGACCCCATGGTTGCCTGGTTGAAGCGCCGCGGACTGCCACGCGTCACTGCAGTAGTGCTGGTTGTCACGCTGGCGCTCGGGGGCATTGCGCTGGCGGGCTTGTCACTTGCCAATCAGGTCTCGTCGCTGAGCCAGCAGTTGCCGACCTACCAGAGCACCTTATTGAAGAAGCTGCGCGACCTGCGGTCGAAGGCGTTGGCGCCCGGCATGTTCGACGGTGCGGTCGAAACGCTGAAGGTCGTCAAGGATGAGGTTGACAAGGCGGCCGCCGAAGAACCGGTCGCCACCGCCGCGACCCGGCGCGCCGGGCCGCCACCGGTGCAGCGCGTGCGTGTCGAACCAACCCCTCCAACCCCCTTCCATGAGGCGCGGAAATGGCTAGAAGCAGGCATCGGACCGCTCGCCACCGCCGGTATCGTATTGGTTTTCGTGTTCTTGGTGCTGCTCGACCGCGACGACCTGCGCGACCGCCTGCTTCGCCTGCTCGGCGGCAGCCTGCACCGTTCGACCGATGCGATGGACGAGGCCGGCCGGCGCATCAGCAAATACCTGACAATGCAGCTCGTCGTCAACCTGACCTACGGCGTGCCGATGGCAGCTGGACTGTGGTTCATCGGAGTGCCGGGCGCGATCCTGTGGGGCGCGGTTGCGGCGATCATGCGGTTCGTTCCCTATCTCGGGCCCATGATCGGCGCGGTGGCGCCGATCGCGCTGGCGTTTGCGGTCGATCCGGGCTGGAGCATGGTGCTCATGACCTTCGGGCTGATCTTGCTGCTCGAGGTGGTCAGCAACAATATTGTGGAACCTTGGCTGTACGGCGCCAGCACTGGGTTGTCGGCCATTTCGCTGATCACGGCGGCGACCTTCTGGACCGCGCTGTGGGGGCCGATCGGGCTTATCATGTCCACGCCGCTCACCGTGTGTCTGCTGGTCATCGGCCGGCACCTGCCGCGATTAAGTTTTCTCGACGTGCTGCTTGGCAGCCAGCCTGCCCTCGATGGTGCGACGCGCATCTACCAGCGGTTGCTGGCCGGTGAGGTCGACGCCGCCGTGGAGGTGGCGACTGAGCAGCTGGTCGAGTCCGATGTCGCGGCCTTCTACAACACCACCGGCCTGGCAGTGCTGCGCATGGCGGCGGTCGACCACGCCAGCGTGGCGAGCGCCGAGTACCGCCACCGCGTCGTCGTCGGCATGGATGCGCTGATTGACGCCCTGATAGAGCAGCACCCGCCGGATGCCAACGCAGTGCCGGCGACGTCGGTGTGTATCGGTGGCAAATGGGAGATCGACACACTGGCCGCACGCATGCTCGCGCATTCACTGTCGCTGGCCGGTCTACCAGCGACGCACCGGCCCTCGTCGTTGATTACCGCCGACTACATCGACCGCCTCGATCTCGCTGGCGCGAAAACCGTCTGCCTGTCGTTCTTCAGTTCCGAGCCGCAGTCCCGCGCGCGGACCTTCTGTCGCCGCCTGCGCCGCCGTTGGCCCCACCTGCACATCGTGGTGGCGCTGTGGAACGCTCCAGCGGAACTGCTCGAAAAGGCCGCGCCCCGGGACCTCGGCGCAGATGCGGTCGTGACGTCGTTGAGCGAGGCGCTGCTCCAGCAGTCGCATGCGCTGGGCATCGAACTGAGCACCGGTTACCTCCCCGCTGCGGTTCCGGAGTTCGACGGCGACCGGCTCGCGGCGTTGCGCGCCAGCGGCGCGCTTGATCGCAGGGCACAGCCACTTTTCGATGCGGCCGCGCAGCGCGTCGCAGACATCTTCGACGTCCCGATGGCGATGGTGTGTCTGGTCGATGCCGATCGCCAACGCATACCGGCCGTGTTCGGCCTGACCCCGGCGGATGTGGACGGCGAGCCGTTCATCACGCTGCGCGCGGAGGATCTGGAGCTACCGCGCTCACTGTCGCTCTGTGGCCATGTCGTCGCAAACGCCCGCACCATGGTCGTACCGGATCTGGCACGCGATCTGCGATTCTTCGGCAACCCGGCGCTCAAGGACAAAGGTCTGCGCTTCTATGCCGGAGCACCGCTGCGAGACGAGGGCAACCATATCCTGGGCACGCTATGCCTGCTGGACGTCCAGCCGCGCTCATTGACTCAGCGCGAAGTGAAACTGCTCGAATCGATGGCCGATGATCTGATGAAGCAGTTGCGCGCATGGGTGCTTTCCTGGGGCGATGCGACGCCCGCCGCTGACGAACCAGGGGAGAAATCGTCAGCCATTGTCGGCCAGCTGATTCCGCCATGATGCTATGGATAGAAAAGCCACATCTGTTTCCACGATGGCCTTGGCCGCAAGCCTGCTTGCCGGCAAGCTTCTGTGTCCGAAGATGAGATGGGAATGGTTTCAGAGCACCGGCGGCTTGATGCGCTCGGGGTAGCGCCTGGCGAGTGCCTTGACAAATTTTTTGGCGGCCAGGTCTGCATTGCTTTCGACTATCAGCCCCGGGTCTGGTTCACCATTCGGCAATTCTCTGGGGAGGCAGGCCGCGTCGACAAGGCTTTCTGCTCCGCCGAGGGCCAGAACCGCTTTTCCATGCAGGTAGTGGTCTTGGATGAACGCCATCGTGAAAGGGTGCTGGGCAAGCACTTGCACCGCACCGGCACCCGCGGGGAGGACGAGACCGTCAAACAAGAATGCGGGCTCGTTTTCCATGGACGCGCCGGCCTGAAGGGTTTCACCGGTTGCGGTGGCGATGCCTCCGATACGAGGGCCTACCAATCTGCAAACAGCACCTGCATCGACCAATGCCTTTTGCACTGCAGCGACCGAAGGGCCGTCGACCCCCCTAGCGATCAACACCGCAATGTTGCGGGTGCGAATGGAGCCGTCACCGGGTCGAGCCATGAGAGACAGGGCCGGCGACTGGGTAATCTCAGCTTCCGCCGGGGTGGCCAACGCTTTGGGCAGTGGATCAGGCAGCGGATCGATGCCAAGCCCTTGCGCTACGCGTATGGCAAGATCCTCCGAAACATTGCGCAACCCGCCCACCATGCGTTCGCGGATTGCCGGAACGGTCAACTTGGACAGCTCGAACCGAAATCCGTCGACGATATGCGCCTGTTCCCAATCCGTCTGGCTATCGTAGAACAGCGTTGCCTGCGTATAGTGATCCGAGAATTTTTCGGGGTTGCCGCGGACTTTGTCCTCTTGAACCGGCTGGGGAAACGACACAAAACCCGTGGTTGATCCGGCTTGAAACGGACATCCACCCGCCAACGAGTTCGGCTCATACGCTACCCGACCGCGGTGGATGGTCTGGCGGTGTGCGCCGTCGCGCTGGTTGTTGGATACTGGCGCGATGGGGGAGTTGATCGGGATCTCGTGAAAGTTCGCACCACCCAGTCTGCTGATCTGGGTATCTATGTATGAATGAATGCGGCCCGCCAGCAGCGGGTCATTGGTAAAGTCGATTCCCGGCACCACGTGTGCGACACAAAACGCCACCTGCTCTGTCTCGGCAAAGAAATTGTCCGGATTGCGGTTCAGCACCATGCGACCCACCATTCGGACCGGAACCAGTTCCTCGGGCACGAGCTTGGTCGCGTCCAGGAAGTCGAAGCTCCATTTTTCCGCGTCCGCTTCAGAGAAAACCTGGAGGCCCAGTTCCCATTCCGGATACTCGCCTGCTTCGATCGCCTCCCACAGATCGCGCCTGTGAAAGTCCGGATCAGCGCCGGAGATTTTGACGGCCTCATCCCATACCAAGGAGTGGGTCCCCAGCTTGGGTTTCCAATGGAATTTGACCAGTTGCGATTCGCCGCGCGCATTGACCAGGCGATACGTGTGGACGCCAAAGCCTTCCATCATTCGGTAGCTGCGCGGAATCGCGCGGTCGCTCATCTGCCACATCAGCATGTGCGTGGACTCGGGGCTGAGCGATACGAAATCCCAGAAAGTGTCATGGGCGCTGGCTGCCTGGGGCATCTGGTGATGGGGTTCCGGCTTGACGGCATGAACCAGATCCGGAAACTTCATCGCGTCCTGAATGAAGAAGACGGGCATGTTGTTTCCCACCAAATCCCAGTTGCCTTGGTCGGTATAGAACTTCACGGCGAAGCCGCGTACGTCACGGGCCGTGTCCTTCGAGCCCCGCTCGCCGGCCACTGTGGAGAAGCGCGTGAACAACGGCGTGATTTTTCCTGCTGCCTGAAACGGTGCGGCCGCGGTGAGGTCGGGGATTGCCTCGTAACATTCGAAGTAGCCATGGGCCGCCGAGCCTCGGGCATGAACGATACGTTCCGGGATACGCTCGTGGTCAAAGTGGGTAATTTTTTCACGCAGGATGAAGTCCTCCAATAGAGCCGGGCCTCGAAGGCCTGCTTTGAGCGAGTGCTGGTTGTCTGCAATGCGGACACCCTGGTTTGTCGTCAGGACTTGACCGGTGCCATCGGCGCGCACTCGGTCCAGCGGCGCAATGGTGGCGTTACGACCCGGTATGGCCGAAGTACCGACTTTGGCGCTCTCGTTGCGCTCTGCGAGCGTGCTTGCCCCGGCAAGTGGTGACGGAGCTTCCATGTGGAAACCCTCTGGCGGCGATATGGCGTAGTCGTAGCCGTTTTCTGTCAGCTTGTGCTCGGCTGATGGCAGGGCGGCGGCTAGCGCCTGGGTTGCCATAGCCTGTTCGACGGACCGATCGCCTTGCGCCGCACGCGACACTTTTGCGGGTGCGCTATCTGTTTTGCGAGCAGTCGATTTGGTCGTCGCAGGGCTGGCTTTCTTGGCAGGGGTAGACATTTTTTTCTCCGGTTCAAAAATTTGCAGCGCCGAGTTGGTCACACCGTGGGTCGGCGTAATCGCCAATAGCTGAATATCCCGCAACCGCGAAGAATCAAGTGTCAGATTGTTTGGTATCGTGCTGTAGGAGAACGCCTTCCTGGTGCGAGCAACCCGCCACCGTCCCCCATCGACACCCAAGACGCCGAGGGTGGTCTAGCGAACAGAAGCCAGTGCGCAGTGCGCATAGGATGATTTTTGAGTAATTGACACTTTGGAGGGTGCTCAGCGTGGCGAAATGCACATCAAGAATATGAGTTCATCGGGTCGGGTGAGAGCGGTGCCGCTGCTGCTTTGGGTTGCGGGCGCCGCACTGCTGGCCACTTCCGGTTGTGCAGCTTGGCGCATCGGGCAGTCTGCCGACCTCGCCCGTGAAAGCGAACCATGGCAACAGCGCCCAGGCGGTGCCGCAAAGCGTCTCTTGATCGTGGGCGACAGCACCGCGGTGGGCACGGGTGCGTCCTCGGCAGAGCGCAGCTTGGCCGGCTTGATCGGCAAAGCGCACCCGGGGCTCGTGATCGAGAACCGTGCCCGCGACGGCGCCAAGTTTTCGGACATTCTGAGCCAGCTTTCGGTCGACACCCGCTTCGATTTCGTGCTTGTTCAAGGGGGCGGGAACGACATCATCCGTTTGACGTCCCTGCCGGAGCTTATGGCAGACATTGGCCAAGTCGCGGAGCGCGCTAGCCAGAGTGCCGACCAAGTCATCTTGATGCCCGCTGGGAATGTCGGTAACGCTCCTCTTTTTTTTCCGCCAGTCTCATGGTGGATGACCCAGCGTTCCCGCAAGCTCCATACGTTCGTACGCGAAGCGGCAGAGCGCAACAATGCGTTCTACATCAACCTTTTCCACGAGACGCAGGATGATCCGTTCGTCCTCGACCCCAGCCTGAATGCGCGTGACGGCTTACATCCGAGCGATGCGGGCTACGCAGTCTGGTATCAGGCGTTGCTCCAGCAAGGCGGAGCGTTGCTCAGCACAGAGCGAGTCCTGCCGACGCACACGCAGTAAATGTTGCCCTAACAAGGTGGCACGCCGCAATACCTTGCATACCGGACAGGTCCAGCAGCTGAAGAAACAGCGTCTTTCCTGCCTGATCGAAGTGGTTCTCAACTCACGATGCAGTCTTCGTTGAGGGCGTGTGCAACGATGGGTCGCCCGGGGCCGGGTCTTCTCCTTTGGAATGGGCTTTGCCTGTTCGCTCTGCGTCTTCCATTTCCTGCTGTTCTGCCTGCGATGTCGGAGCCGCCTTGCGGGCTGCACCATCGACCTTGCCAGATTCTGCAAAGGCTTGCGCTGCATCGGTATAGCGTCGGTCGGCTGCGTAGTCGCCTTCGCCCTGCACCTTGCCGGATCGTTCTGCTGTTGCCATAAGGGCTCCTGTTCAGATGGATGGATTGAAGTCTGTGATGCTACGGGCTCAGCGCTGACCAGACTGTCGGTCGTTGCCGAGTCGGCGTGTAAGACAGAACGTGTTGCGTTGACCAGACTCGTCCCACGCCCGCAGCTGAGTGGTACGTCAGCGACCCCTCAGCTTATCGCCGGTCAGGGACAACAGGCGCATGGTATCGATGCCACGGGTGGGCAGCTCGTCCGGCAGCATCATGGAGCCCGACATCCGCTGGTGCGCGCGGCGTAGCTCGCCGCGCTGGGTGCTGTCGTCGACCACCGCCACGAAGCCGACCAACAACAAACTCGCGACCAGTAGCAGCGCCCAGAAAAGAGCCTGCGTCCGGACACCGGCCCACACGGCATGCGCCAAATGGCGGCGATGCGAAATACGCAACTGATTGTCCATGGGTCTCTCCTGGATGGGCTTTGGGGTGATCGATTGTTCGCTGCGAGCAAGGGTCGTTCCGCGGTCAGGACTTCGGCAGACGCGCGATCTGATCGCAGATGGCTGCATGCTGCTGCATCAGCAAGGCACGCGTCGAGTCGGGCAACGCGGTGTTCGAAGATTCCATCGCCTTGACATAGCGATCCCGGAGCGCTTCTTCCCCCTGACGTACCGCCGACAGAGCATCGTGGTCGAGACCAGCAAACCAGTCGCGCAGGATCACGGTCGCTTTGTTGACCGTGCCTTGAATGGACGAATCATTGTTTCCGGAGTCTCCCAGGCTTTGAAGCTCGCATTCCTGTTCTTCCGCATGACGCTGATGGAGTTGGGTCAGCGCCAGTACGGTCGGGCGAATGTCCGACTCGGCACGTTCGAGCATCGTGCGGTAGCCCTCGAGGACGTCCTGCGTGGCTGTGTGGACATCGTGCATGCAGTGGCGGGCGTCGACAGACATGGGTTTGCCTTTCGGTTGGGGATTGATCAGCCTCTTGAGCATGAACCTGGCATCTGCGCTTGCCCACAAGACACTGCCCCGGGAGTCTGTAGGCCATAGCCGACAGCGCCTCTAAGCCGTGGGACGGTTGTGCAGCAACACGTTGAGCTCGTCCACGACCATGGCCCAGTCGCCATCGGCGCGCCACTGTTCACGCAGGAAGGCGGCCTGCGACGCGTTCCAGAAGTCGGCCTGTGTGAGCAGGCAATCGTCGGCCAGTGGTCCATGCTGGCGAACAAAGGCGCTGATGTCCGGTGCCGTGGAGGGCAGGCCGATCTGATCGAACAGATCTGACAACGTGTGGTGGGTGGTGGTGTCCATGGCGAGGCTTCCGGTGGTCGAGGTAAATGGGCGCCCTCAGGATCGCCGGCAAGCGACGATACGTCTATCGGCTTGCAGGCCGACTGCTTGTCGGCGCAGACCTACTCCCCACCGTGCGGCCGCTGCAGGGGCGGAATCGGGCGCGTGCAAGACGAATCCGGTATCAATGGCACTACGCGAGAAAGCGTCGACCTGAACATCGCCCGTGGCCTCGAGCAAATCCAGCTGCACCGCCGGGTGCGCTCGAACATGGCGCCACAGGCGCAGGTCGATCGGGCGTTGTTTCATATGCAGAATGAATCAGTCAATCGCGAAAAGTAAATTGGAACAATCGACGGCCGACGGGCATACTCTGTGCGTTGGCTACCGTGTTCGGGCCCAACGGCACGCCCAGATCAATTACCCCTTCGAGACACTCCATGGCAAACCCACCCGTCGAACTCAACTCCCGCAGCAAGAACATCACCGAAGGCAAGTCGCGGGCGCCCAACCGCTCGATGTACTATGCGATGGGCTACCAGCAGGACGATTTCAGAAAACCGATGGTCGGCGTGGCCAACGGCCACAGCACAATCACGCCCTGCAACAGCGGCCTGCAAAAACTCGTCGATGCCGCGGTGGAGGGCATCGAGGAAGCCGGCGGCAACGCGCAGACCTTCGGCACGCCCACCATCTCGGACGGCATGGCCATGGGCACCGAAGGCATGAAGTACTCGCTGGTCAGCCGCGAAGTGATCTCCGACTGCGTCGAAACCTGCGTGCAGGGCCAGTGGATGGATGGCGTGGTCGTCGTCGGTGGCTGCGACAAGAACATGCCCGGCGGCATGATGGGCATGCTGCGCGCCAATGTGCCGGCAATCTACGTATATGGCGGCACCATCCTGCCGGGTCACTACAAGGGCCAGGAGCTGAACATCGTCAGTGTGTTCGAGGCGGTAGGCCAGAACGCAGCCGGCCGCATGTCCGACGAAGACCTGCTGCAGATCGAGCGCCGCGCGATCCCGGGCACCGGTTCTTGTGGCGGCATGTACACCGCCAACACCATGTCCTCGGCCTTCGAGGCGCTGGGCATGTCGCTGCCCTATTCATCCACCATGGCCAATCCCCACGACGAGAAGATGACCTCGGCCAAGGAGTCGGCCAAGGTCCTTGTCAAGGCGATCGGCCTGGGCCTCAAACCGCGTGATATCGTGACCCGCAAGTCGCTCGAGAACTCGGTGGCGGTCATCATGGCCACCGGCGGATCCACCAACGCGGTGCTGCATTTCCTGGCGATGGCCCACGCCGCCGAGATCGAGTGGAACATCGACGATTTCGAGCGTATCCGCAAGCGTACGCCCGTGCTGTGTGACCTCAAACCCAGCGGCAAGTACCTGGCGGTCGATCTGCACAAGGCGGGCGGCATCCCGCAGGTCATGAAGACCCTGCTAGTAGCGGGTCTGCTGCATGGCGACTGCATCACGATCAGCGGGCAGACGATTGCCGAGGTGCTCCAGGACATTCCGGACGTGCCGCGCGCCGACCAGGACGTGATCCGCCCGATCGACAAACCGATCTATGCGCAGGGCCATCTGGCGATCCTCAAGGGCAATCTGTCGCCCGAGGGCTGCGTGGCCAAGATCACCGGCCTGAAGAACCCGGTGATCACCGGTCCGGCCCGCGTGTTCGAAGACGAACAATCCGCGTTGGCCGCCATCCTCGCCGGCAAGATCGTTCCGGGCGACGTGATGGTGCTGCGTTACCTGGGGCCCAAGGGCGGTCCGGGCATGCCTGAAATGCTGGCGCCCACCGGAGCCCTGGTCGGCCAGGGCCTGGGCGAGTCGGTCGGCCTGATCACCGATGGCCGCTTTTCCGGCGGCACCTGGGGCATGGTGGTCGGCCATGTGGCACCCGAAGCCGCTGCAGGCGGCAATATCGCCCTGATCGAAGAGGGCGACGCCATCACCATCGACGCCCTGCAGTTGTTGTTGCAGCTCAACGTTGACGACGCAACGCTGGCCCAACGCCGCGCGGCCTGGAAGGCGCCAGCGCCCCGTTACACGCGGGGTGTGCAGGCCAAGTTTGCCTTCAATGCGGCCTCGGCCAGCAAGGGCGCGGTGCTGGACAACTATTGAATGGGCCCGGCCACTCAACCGTATTTCCAGAACGAATAGATCGTCAGCACGATCGCCCAGACCAGTACCAGCTTGCGCACTGCCTGGGCTGGAATGCGGCGGACGAAGCGCACCGACGCGTAGCCGCCCAGACTCGCGCCCACGAACAGCGGTAGGGCATAGGTCCAGGCCACCTGGCCAGAGGGCAGCAGGATCAGGCAGCCAGCGGCACTCAGCGCCACCACCATCAGATTCTTCTTGGCATTGGCGCGGTGGATCGATGCCTCGCCCGCCATGGCCAGGGCAGCCAGCAGCATGATGCCGATACCGGCGCCGAAATAGCCGCCGTAGACCATCAGAACAAATTCGAACAGCAAGATCCATAGCGCCGACGGCCTGCTGCCGGGGCGCCGGATGCTGTCCAGATGGCTCTTGACCCACTCGCCGAGGGCGAAGAACAGCAAGGCCGTGAGCATCAGCCAGGGCACGGCGCGGGCAAAGCGTGCCTCGCCGGTCCACAGCAACAGCACGCAGCCGGCCGCGCCGCCGAGGAACGACACGACGAGGTGGGCCCGCACCTCCTGGCGCATCTCTTTCAGCTCGCTGCGGTAGGCTGCCAATGCCATGAAATTGCTCGGCATCAGCGCAACCCAGTTGGTGATGTTGGCCACCAGTGGCGGCAGGCCGACCGCGATCAGCATCGGGAAGGTCAGAAAGCTCGCACCACCCGCAACAGCCGTGACACCACCCGCAACCAGACCGCCAGCAAACAAAACGAGCAGGGTGGGGAGGTCCATGCCCGCAGTATCGCGGACGCCCGGCGGCCGGTTCGCGCCGGCGGGTCAGAGGTCTTTCACCAGCCGCAGTGCATCGTAAATCGCGGCATGGGTGTTGCGGGCTGATACGGCATCGCCGATGCGGAACAACTGGAACTGGCCGGTGGCCACCGCCGCCTGCGGCTGGCCGGCCAACAGCGCGGCGTAGTCGACCGCCCCCTGGTTGCCCGATAGCGGCTTGAGATCGAAGTACAGGTTGTCCAGCGGTCTCGTGCCATGGTTCACCACCACCTGGTCGACACGCCGCTCCTTGCGCACCCCGCCGTAGTCGCTGCCCACGATGGCCAGCAGGCTGTTGCCCTCGCGCTGCACCGCCTCGAGCCGAAAGGTGACCGTGAAGGTCACGTCCATCTTCTGCAGGCTGCGCATGTAGGGCACGAGGTTCATGGCCATCACCTCGGGCGCGAAGCTGCGGTCCGGCGTCATCACTTCGACCCGCGCGCCGGTGTTGGCGATCACCTCGGCTGCCTGCAGCGCCGGGTGGTCGCCGGCGTCGTCGTAGAGCAGCACGTTGCGGCCCGATGCCACGTCGCCGCTGAGAATGTCCCAGCTCGATACCACGAGGTCGTTGCCCTCACGCAGCACCTCGGTGTGCGGCAGGCCGCCAGTGGCGATGATCACGGTATCAGGCGACTCGGCAAGAACCGCCGGGACGTCGGCCAGGTTGTTGAAGCGGAACACGACGCCACGCTCTTCGCAGCGCGCCATGCGCCAGTCGATGATGCTGATCATCTCGCGCCGGCGCGGGCTTTGCGCAGTAAGGCGGATCTGCCCGCCAGGTTTGGGCGCAGCCTCCAGCACGACCACTGCGTGACCGCGCTCGGCGGCCACCCGGGCCGCCTCCAGGCCGGCCGGGCCGGCGCCGATTATCAGCACCTTGCGTTTCACCTGCGCGGGCGCGATGTCGTGCGGCATGGTCAGCTCGCGTCCGGTGGCCGGGTTGTGGATGCAGTAGGCCTCGCCGCCCTGGTAAATGCGGTCCAGGCAGAAATTTGCGCCGACGCACGGACGGATCGTGTCTTCTCGGCCGCTGATGATCTTGCGCACGATGTGGGGGTCGGTCATATGGGCGCGAGTCATGCCGACCATGTCGAGCTTGCCCGAGCTGATCGCGAAGCGCGCCGTGGTCACGTCCTGGATCTTGGCCGCGTGGAACGTGGGGAAGCCGGTGGCAGCGCGAATCTCGCCAGCGAATTCGAGGTGCGGCGAACTGCGCATGCCCTGGACCGGGATCAGGTCGGTCAGGCCGGCATCGGTGTCGATATGGCCGCGCACCACGTTGAGGAAATCGACCATGCCGCTTTCTTTCAGGCGGCGCGAAATCTCCAGGCCTTCGGTGGCGGTCAGTCCGCCGGGCAGGTCTTCATCGCCGGTGTAGCGCACGCCGACGATGAATTCCGGGCCGACGCGGCTGCGCACCGCACGCAGCACGTCGAAGGTGAAACGCAGCCGGTTATCCAGCGAGCCACCGTAGGGCGCGTCGAGCGTGTTCGTCAGCGGCGACCAGAACTGGTCCATCAGGTGGCCGTAGGCCTGCAGTTCGAGGCCGTCCATGCCACCGGCCTGCATGCGCTCGGCAGCATCGGCGTAGTCGGTGATGATGCGCGCGATGTCCCAATCCTCCAGCTTCTTGGGGAAGGCCCGGTGGGCGGCCTCGCGTTCGTGCGAGGGCGACACCACCGGCAGCCAGTCGGCCTTGGACCAGCTGGTGCGCCGACCCAGGTGGGTCAGCTGGATCATCACGGCGGCGCCATGTTCGTGGCAGGCATCGGTGAGATCCTTCAGCCAGGGCACCACCTCGTCCTTGTAGGCCAGCACGTTGTTGAACACCGGCGGGCTGTCGCGCGAGACGGTGGCCGAGCCGGCGGTCATGGTGAGCGCGACACCTGCCCTGGCGCGCTCCACGTGGTAGGCGCGGTAGCGCGCCTTGGGCATGCCATCCTCGGGGTAGGCCGGCTCGTGCGAGGTGGTCATGATGCGGTTGCGCAGCCGCAGGTGGCGCAGCTGGTAGGGCTGCAGCAGGGGGTCGTTGTCGCGTGCCATGGTGGGTGCCTTGCGGGGTGCCTTGCGGGTCAATACCACTGGTCGGTCATCGAGGCCTTCTTGCGGTCCATGAAGTCGATGATCGACTCGTCGATGGCCGGGTCGATGGGGGGTGGCTGGTACTCGGCCAATGCAGCCTTCCAGCGCGTGTTGGCGCGCTTGGCGCTGTCGGTCTGGCCGGCTTCCTGCCAGGTCTCGAAGGGGGTGTTGTCGGAGATGGTGGAGTCGAAAAACGCCGTGGTGTAGTTCGCCATGGTGTGGGCGCTGCCCAGGAAATGGCTGCCGGGTGCGACCTCATGGAAGGCGCCCATGGCCAGGCTGTTGTCGTCGACCACCACCCCGCCGAGGTAGCTGTGCAGCGCGCCGCAGAAGTCGGCGTCCATCATGAACTTCTCGTAGCTCATCGACAGCAGGCCGTCGAGGAAACCGGCCGAATGCAGGATGAAGTTGGCGCCGCAATGCACCGCAGAGAGCATGGACATCACGCTCTCCTCCATAGCCTGGCCATCGGGCAGCTTGGAGGTTGTGAAGGAGCCGGCACAGCGCAGTGGCAGGCCCAGTCGGCGCGCCAGCTGACCGACGACCATCGATCCGATGGCGGGCTCGGGCGTGCCGAAGGTCGGCGAGCCCGAGCGCAGCGACATGCTGGACAGGAAGTTGCCGTAGATCACCGGTGCACCGGGGCGCTCGAGCTGGGTGATGGCGCAGCCGACCATGGTTTCAGCATGGGCCTGCGCGATGGCGCCGGCATTGGTGACCGGCCCCATCGCGCCGCCCAGGATGAAGGGCACTATCACTGCCGCCTGGTTGGCGCGGGCGTAGGCACGCGCCGACCTGGTCATGGTGCCATCCCATAGCAGCGGCGAATTGACGTTGACGTTGCCCAGGATCACGCAGTTCTGGTCGACAAAATCCGCACCGAACAGCAGGCGGCTCATTGCGATGGAATCTTCGGCGCGCTCCTCGGACGTGATCGAGCCCATGTAGGCCTTGTCGGAGTAGCGCATGTGGGCGTAGACCATGTCGAGGTGGCGCTTGTTCACCGGCACGTCGGTCGGCTCGCAGACCGTGCCGCCGGAGTGGTGCAGCCAGGGGCAGGCATAGGCCAGCTTGATGAAGTTCTGAAAGTCTTGCAGCGTACCGTAACGCCGGCCACGGTCGAGGTCCATCACGAAGGGCGAGCCATAGGCCGGCGAGAACACCACGCTGTTGCCACCGATGCGCACCGAGCGTGCCGGGTTGCGCGCGTGTTGCATGAACTCGCGCGGTGCGGTTCGCAGGAGCTCGCGCAGGTGGCCGGGCTCGAAACGCACCCGCAGGCCGTCGACCTTCGCGCCCGACTTGCGGAACATCGCCAGGCATGCGTCGTCGTCGCGGATGTCCAGCCCCACTTCGGCCAGGATCCGGTCGGCTGCGGCCTCGATCTTCTGCAGGCTTTCCTCCCCCATGATCTCGTAGGGCGGTATGGCGCGGGTGATGTAGGCCGGTGCGGCAGGCTTGGCATTCGGATCGCGCCGTTCGCGGCCGCCGCGGCGGTGTCGTCTGGTATCAGTCTCACTCATGGTGTGGCCCTGGTGGAATAAAGCGGTGGATGCGCATTGATCCAGATACTAGCCAGAAACGGTCGGTTTTTGACTCGCAGGCGGTTTCATCGTTGCCACCATCCTGACTCATGGCCCCTCGTGCCCAGCGCCCGGCCATTGGCAAATCACCCCAGGCCTTCATCGTGGATGCCTTGGCTGGACGCGGCCTTCCATGCGCTGGCAGACCAGCGGTGGCCTCCCCTGAGCGCATCGGTGAAATCCTCGAGGCTATCCAAATAGTGACGCACAGCCCCCGGATCGGACGCCCCGACAAAGGTGACAAGCGCGAACTGGTGATCGGCCGCGCATCCCGTGCCTACGCGGCGGTGTACCAGTCACGGCCAACAAGTGGCAGGGCTGCGAAAACGAAGACCCAAACCTTACCCAAGGTTGAAGGTATCTCGCGCTCATGCTCGCCAACAAGTTCAGAAGCACGGGCTTGCGTGGGAGACAACGTAAGTGCCATTCGGTCCAACCCGCCGTTGCACCCGACGTGCTGCGGCTGGCTTCGCCAGCCTCCGTCCGCGGGTGAACTCCAACGTTAGGCAGCGCAAACACACCGCTCCGGTACAGTCGCAGCCATGGCACCCACAATGTCCGTGACGGCCTGTTCCGACTGTTCTTCTTCTCCCGCGAGGAGCCACGGATTCACGTCCATGTGGCGCACCCGGAAGGCGAAGCAAAGGTCTGGCTCACGCCCTCGGTACACTTGGCCAAGAACGAGGGCCTATCGGGCGTCCAGTTGCAGCAGGCCCAGGCAGTGGCTGAGGCTCACGTCCAGGACATCCAAGATGCATGGAACCGTCACTTTGGGGGTTGAGGTCACCGACATCTCGATTCATTGCCTCTGGCTGCTGCTCGGGGACGAAGCGCTCGTTGTGCCTTTCAGCGACTTTGCGTGGTTCAAGAAGGCCACGATTGAGCAGCTCTCAGAAGTCCAGCGCCCCACCGAAGACCATCTTTACTGGCCGCAGCTCGACGTAGACCTTTCGGTAGAGTCCATTCGCAAACCCGAGTGCTTCCCGCTGGTCTCGCGTAGCGCTGCCTGACGAATAGCGTCTATCCGTCGCAGGAGGTGCTCATGGTTTCCGCCCGCTTGGCCGCGCGACGGATAAACGCTATTCGTTAGACCGCACCCAAAAACCGCCTTGCGCACGCCGTATCCCATGTGATACAGACCATGGATGCTCGAAGTCCGCGAAACAGCCACCTATGCCGAGTAGTACACGAAGCTCCGGGACAGGACAGCAAAAGCACAGATAGACATCCGAATCCGACGGCCCTCACTGGGAAACCGTGGCGATTTGAAACCGGTTGTTGAAGGAGTTTCGGAAGCTACGCGTCGATTGTGGGCCGTAACTTGATCACCAACGCTGAACCGCCCACTGCAATCAATGAAAAACACTCGGTCATGTATTCTTGAAATATTCTAGTATGTTGTTTTTAAAAGATATTAATATATTTAATCTATTCATATAATGATTCATGGCTGATGCTGTTGTTTTGTCCACCCGCATCGTGCAAGCCTTGCGCACCCAAGGGGGCGTGCTCAGCAGTGCAGACCTGCAAGCCCATTTTCGGGTGAGTCAACCCACGGTATCGCGGGCGCTCGCGCCGCTCATCCTGTCTGGCGAGGTCCAAAAAGTGGGCGCGGCGCGCAAGCAGCGTTATGTGCTGCCCCGCACCGTGCGCGACGTTGGGCGCACCGTGCCCGTCATGCGCATTGGGGCACACGGCAGGCCAAGTCCGTTTGCACGCATGGTGCCGCTGGCCAGCGGCGCGGTCTGGGTCGACGAAGAAGACGGCCTGAGCAAGCGGTTCGATGGTCTGCCCTGGTTTCTGGACGACATTCGCCCTCAGGGCTTCATGGGCCGCACCTTTGCCGGCACCCACCCCGAACTGCAACTGGGCAACGACCCGCGCTTTTGGCACGACGACGACGTGCTGCGAGCCTTGGCCCTGCGCGGCGACGACCTGCCAGGAAACCTGCTGGTGGGCGAGGGCGCGTTTGCGCGCTTTCACACGCTTCCAGCGCGTGCCAGCCGCGTCGCCTCGCCGGACGACTACCCGGCCCTGGCGGATGCGGCCATGCAGGGAAGCCTGGGCGGCTCGTCGGCAGGTGGTGAGCAACCCAAGTTTTGCTGTCTGGTGGGTGTTGCGCAGGCCGCGCGTCATGTGCTGGTGAAGTTCTCACCCCGGGCGACGCCCCGACCGACCAGCGTACCCGTGACCTGCTGGTGTGCGAGCACTTGGCTCTGCAAACGTTGGCGGGGGCTGGCATTGCGGCCTCTGTCAGCCGAATCAGCATCGGCGCGGGCCGAGTTTTTCTGGAGGTGGAGCGCTTTGACCGCAGCCCCATCGGGCCGGCCAACCCGCAGGGCCTGGGGCGCATCGGCATGGTGTCGCTGCTGGTGTACGACGCCGAGTATGTGGGCGCGATGGACAACTGGGCCGCCACCGCCAACCGCATGGCAGAGCGCGCACTGCTGCGCCCGCAGGATGCCCGCACGCTGCGTTTGCTGGAGGCCTTTGGCATGCTCATTGCCAACACCGACCGGCACTACGGCAACATCTCTTTGCTGCTGCAAGACGACAACTGGGCGCTGGCCCCCGCCTACGACATGCTGCCCATGCTCTACGCGCCTGTGGGTGGCGAACTGGTGCCACGCAATTTTGCCGAGCGCCCACCGCAGCCCACCGCAGCCACCCTGCCCGAGTGGGGCGAAGCCCAAGCGCTGGCGATCCGGTTCTGGCACGCTGCCGCGGGCGATCTGCGCGTATCCGGGGCTTTCCGGGCGATTGCGGCACACAACGCGAGATCCCTGGCCAGCCCCCGGATCTGACGCAAGGCGGTCGGCCGCAGCGGTTTTGGTGCGGCGTCTGCGTTTGCGCAAATGCCTATTGCAGGCATTGAGACAAGCCATCGCTGCAGTGCAGCATTGGACGTATGCTTCGTCCTGTTGAAAGAAAACATCTATCGACACTAGAAGTTTCATAGTTTTACGAGTCTCAACGCAAACAAGGAATCCACCATGTCTCTGATCAATACCGAAATCAAGCCCTTCGCAGCCACCGCCTTCCACCAAGGCAAATTCGTGCCGGTGACCCAGGACACCCTGAAGGGAAAGTGGTCCGTCGTGTTTTTCTATCCGGCAGATTTCACCTTTGTCTGCCCCACTGAATTGGGCGACCTGGCCGACCACTACGCGACTTTCCAGTCGATGGGCGTGGAGATCTACTCCGTGTCGACCGACACGCATTTCACCCACAAGGCCTGGCACGACACGTCGGACACCATTGGCAAGATCACCTATCCGATGATCGGCGACCCGACCGGCAACATCACTCGCAACTTCGATGTCATGATCGAGTCTGAAGGCATGGCTGACCGTGGCACCTTCGTGGTGGACCCTGAGGGCAAGATCCAGATCGTCGAGATCACGGCCGGCGGCATTGGCCGTGACGCCCTGGAATTGCTGCGCAAGGTCAAGGCGGCCCAGTACGTGGCCAGCCACCCGGGCGAAGTCTGCCCGGCCAGCTGGAAGGAAGGCGAGGCCACGCTGGCACCGTCGCTGGATCTGGTCGGCAAGATCTAAGCGGAGTCTCCCATGCTCGAAAGCACCCTGACATCCCAACTCCAGGCCTATCTGGGCAAATTGCAGCGTCCGATCCACTTGATTGCTTCGCTGGATGCCAGCCCCAAGTCAATCGAACTGCGCGCCTTGCTGCAAGAGATCGCCAGCTTGTCGGAAATGGTTGCTTTCGACGAAACCGGCACCGACAGCCGCAAGCCCTCTTTCGTGGTGGCGCGCAAGGGCGAGACGACTGGTGTGCGGTTTGCCGCCATTCCACTGGGCCATGAGTTCACCTCGCTGGTGCTGGCCCTGTTGTGGACCGGTGGCCACCCGCCCAAGGTGGCGCCCGAAGTGATCGCGCAGATACAGGCCCTGGACATCGACCTGCGATTCGAGGTCTACATGTCCCTTTCCTGCCATAACTGCCCGGACGTGGTGCAGGCGACCGCCCTCATGGCGATCGTTAACCCGCGGATCCAGACGGTGGTGATCGATGGCGCGCTGTACCAGGCGGAGGTGGACAAGCGCCAGGTCATGGCGGTCCCCATGGTTTACCTGAATGGTGAGGTATTTGGTTCCGGCCGCATGACGCTCGAAGAGATCGTGGCGCGGCTCGACGTGAAATCCGAGGCGCGCGAAGCGGCACAGCTCGATGCCCAGGCGCCGTATGACGTGCTCATCGTCGGCGGTGGGCCAGCGGGTGCCGCGGCGGCGGTGTATGCAGCGCGCAAGGGTATCCGGGTGGGCGTGGTGGCCGAGCGCTTCGGCGGCCAGGTGAACGACACACTGGCGATCGAGAACTACATCTCGGTGCTGGAGACCGATGGGCCGCGCTTTGCGAGCGCCATGGAAGCACAGGCCCGTCAGTACGGCGTGGACATCATGAACCTGCAGCGCGCCGAGCGACTGATTCCGGCAGCCGAACCTGGCGCGCTGGTGCAGGTCCAGCTGGCCAATGGCGCAAGCCTGAAGGCCCGCAGCGTGATCCTGTCCACCGGTGCGCGCTGGCGCAACGTCAACGTTCCCGGCGAACAGCAGTACCGCAACAAGGGCGTGGCCTATTGCCCGCACTGCGACGGCCCGCTGTTCAAGGGCAAACGGGTGGCGGTGATTGGCGGCGGAAATTCTGGCGTCGAGGCGGCCATTGACCTGGCTGGTGTGGTGTTGCAGGTCGATCTGATCGAGTTTGCCGACGCGCTGAAGGCCGATGCCGTGCTGGTGAACAAGCTCAGGAGCCTGGCCAACGTGCGCATCCACCTCAAGGCACAGACGACCGAGATCACTGGCGACGGGCAGAAGGTCGTAGGCCTGCGTTACCGGGACCGCACGAGTCAGCAGGAGCACCTGCTGCCACTCGAAGGCGTGTTCGTGCAGATCGGTCTGGTGCCCAACACCGAATTCCTCAAGGGCACGCTCGAACTCAGCAAGTTCGGCGAGATCGTGGTCGACGCCAGGGGCCACACCAGCTTGCCTGGTGTGTTTGCGGCCGGCGACGCGACCACGGTGCCCTACAAGCAGATCGTGATCGCGGCTGGCGACGGTGCCAAGGCGGCGCTCAGCGCGTTCGATTTCCTGATCCGCACGCCCATTGCGACGCCGGCTGGCCTGGTGCCGGCCTGACGCGCCGCCGTGGCGTTTGCCGGGTCAGGCCACTTTCGGCCGCTGCGATGATGGATTCTGGTGCCGGAACTGCCATGCCAGGTGGAGCACCAGTGCCAGCACCACCACCGCACCACCAATCAGGGTGCGGCTGCCGGGTATTTCTCCATGCACCAGCCAGACCCAGAGGGGGCCAAGCACCGGCTCGGCGGTTCCGATCAGGGCCGCCAGCGCGGCTGGCAGCAGGCGCACGCCGGTGACGAACAGTGCCAAGCCCAGGCCCAGGTTGAGCGCTCCGAACACGAACAGCAAGGCAGCGTCGGTCAGGCCGACCTGCAGCTGGCCTGCCATGGCACCGCCCACCGCCGCCGCGATCACTGTTCCCAGGAACACAGCCGGCATCATGCGTACCTCGGCGTGGCGGCGCGTGAGCACGGTGGCGCCCGCCACCGCAACAGACATCAGCAGCGCAAGACCATCCCCGATCGGTGATACGCGCCCGGCGATGGCGTTCGAGACCATGATGCCCACGCCGGCGATCACCGCCGCGATGGCCAGCCAGGTGGGCAGCCCGATCCGCTCCCGAAACAGCACCGCACCGGCCAGCGCCGCAAACAGCGGCGCTCCCGCCTGCATCAGCAGAATGTTGGCCACCGTGGTGTACCCGAGTGCGACGACGAAGCAGGTCGACGCGGTCGCAAAACACACGCCCACCCAGACGCCGGCCCAACCCATGGCGCGGAACATCTGCCAGGTACCGGCGCGGCCCTCGCGCCACAGCATGAAGCCCAGCAGGAAGACGCCGGCGCACAGCGAGCGCCAGAAGATGGCGGTCCAGCTGTCGGTGACGCTCAGGTAACGTGCAATGGCCCCGCCGAAACTCCACACCGCCGCCGATGCAAAGACCAGCAGCGCACCGCGCTGCTCTGCGGGCGGCATCAGGCGTCGCGCTGGATCAGTTCGATCTTGTAGCCGTCCGGGTCGGTCACGAACGCAATGACCGTGGTGCCCCCCTTGACCGGGCCGGGCTCGCGGGTGATGTTGCCGCCGGCCGCACGGATCTTTTCGCAGGCTGCATGGGCATCCGGCACACCCAGTGCAACATGGCCGAATGCGCTGCCCATGTCGTAGCTGTCGGTACCCCAGTTGTAGGTGAGCTCCAGCTCGGCATGGTCGGGGTTCGTGCCGTAGCCGACAAAGGCTAGGGTGTACTTGTATTGCGGGTTGTCGGACTTGCGCAGCAGCTGCATGCCCAGCACCTGGGTGTAGAAATCGATCGAGCGCTGCAGGTCGCCGACGCGCAGCATGGTGTGGAGGATTCGCATGGGGGGACCGTTTCGAAAGGAATGACGTGCGATTCTCCCATGGCCCCGCACCCGGCCTGACCAGCTTGCGCGGTGCGGTCAGGTGCGCTGTGCGCTGCTGGCTGTCAGCACGCAGCCGGCGATGCGCCAGGACTTGTCCTTGAGCTGCACCAGCCGGTACAGAGCCAGCCAGGAGCCGCCCTCGGCATCGGTCATGTGGACCGGCTGCACGACGCCCTGGGCGTCGGACTTGGCTGTGAGAAACGTGACGGACGCAGGCCGGTAGACCACCGGGTAGCTGGAGCGCACCATCTGCAGGAACTGGTCGGGCGTGCCGAACATCTGCTGGATGCTGGCGGCGGCATACGAGAACGCGCGCGCTGCGTCATCGGCCGCAAACGCATCGAGCTGCGCGCGCACCAGGCGCTGGAACTCCTGGGTCTGGGCCGCGCTGACATTGGCTTGTGCGGCAGGCAGGAAAGCGGCGCCGCTCAGACTGAGCCACACCATCAGGATACGGACCAGATTGCGCATGATGACTTCCCGGTTTGTGATGTCGACAGAGTCATCATGCATGAAATCCCGGCTCGCCGCCGCCAGTGGCCGATCGAAAGACCAGGCAGGCGGCTCCGGTTTGTGTTTCGGCTGGGGGCCATGACGCCGCGGTCGACTCGCCAGGTTGGCATTTCGAAAAGTTGCACCTACAATTTTAGAAATGCACCAGACTTTTTCTGCAAAGAGCGCGATGCTGTGGCTGGTGCTGCTGGCAGCTGCCGGTACCTTCGCACTGACCATGGGCGTGCGCCAATCCATGGCCCTGTTTCTGGGGCCGCTCAACACGTCCACCGGGCTGGGGCTGGCCAACATCAGCCTGGCCTTTGCCATTGGCCAATTGTGCTGGGGGCTGACCCAGCCCTTTGCTGGCGCCATTGCCGACCGGGTCGGTGCGGGTCGGGTGCTGCTGGTGGGCCTGTTGCTGGTGGCTTTCGGCTCTTTCATCATTCCCTGGATGACCACCACCGCAGGCCTGATCCTGGCGATCGGTGTTTTGGCAGCAGGGGGTGCGGGTATGGCCGGGCCAGCCGTTCTGATGGCGGCCACGACCCGTCTGGTGCCAGTCGAGCGGCGGGGCCTGGCCAGTGGGGTCGTCAACGCCGGCGGCTCGCTGGGGCAGTTCGCGATCGCGCCGATCGCTGGTGGCCTGCTGGTGGCAATCGGCTGGATGAACGCCATGCAGGTTCTGGCGCTTCTGGTCCTGATCGCGCTTCCGGCGGCCTGGGTGCTGCGCGGCAACGCCAGCCATGCGGTGCCATTCGGGCAGCCGCGCCAGAGCGCGCGCGAGGCGATCGCACAAGCCTGGAGCCTGCCGAGCTACCGCTACCTGTCGGCTGGCTTTTTCGTCTGCGGTTTTCATGTCGCCTTTCTGGCCACGCACCTGCCCGGCGTGGTCGCCGCCTGCGGCCTGCCGGTGCAATACGGCGCATGGTCATTGGCTGTGCTGGGCCTGTTCAACATCGTCGGCAGCATCGCGATGGGCTGGGCGGTGGGGCGCTGGCGCATGAAGTCCCTGCTGGCGCTTGTCTACAGTGCACGGGCCCTTGCAGTGCTGGTGTTTTTGGTGGCACCCAAGACCGGGCCGGTGGTTCTGGTCTTCGCCGCCGTGATGGGGCTGACCTACCTGTCGACGGTGCCACCGACGGTCGGCCTGGTGCTCAAGTTCTTTGGGCCGGCCAACATGGCCATGCTGTTTGGCATGGTGATGCTGTCGCATCAGGTAGGGGCCTTCCTGGGGGCCTGGCTGGGCGGCCAGGTGTTCGAAGCCACGGGCAGTTTCGACCTGGTCTGGATCATCGACATCCTGCTTGCAGTCGGTGCGGCGCTGGTACATCTTCCGATCCGCGAAGCGCCGGTTCGCGCGCACACTGCTGCCTGAGGCTGCTCCCGCCGATAACCAGCCCGGCCGGCGGTTGCGCCGGCCGAACGCGCCCCTGGAAGGAGAGTCGCATGGTCATAGCCGGGATCGATCAGGACGCTCTGATCACACTGTTGTCGCAGGCCCGTGTGCGTCAGGGCGAGCGCGTGCGCAAGGCGTTGGAAGGCGCCGCTCTTGCCACTGCAGGAGCCGTGGCAAGAGGTGCTCGGCGGCATGCAGCGGCGAGGCCCGGCAGCAGGTCGGCAGGCGGTCCCCGTGGTGGCACATCGCGTGGAGCAGTCACACGCGGCGTGGCGCCACGGCCGCGCGGCAAGCCTGCGGGCCACACAGTCCATGATGGGCAGTTGCAGCGCGCTGGTCAGCGGTGTGCTCAGGGGCTTGTCCGAGGCGCTGCTGCAGGAGGGCGTGCCGCCGAAGCTGGCAGGCCGGCGACGGACGCGTGGCTGAGGTAGCGGTTACGCGGTGGCTGGTGTGGCTCGTGCTGGCAGCGGCCGCCCCACTGCCGAATGGGGCGCTTGCGGCCCCGGCGTTCGAGGACACCATTGCGCAGCGCACCTGGCCTTGCACGATCTGCCATGGCAAAGAGGGCCGCGCGGCGACCGACGGTTACTACCCGCGCATCGCTGGCAAGCCCGAGGCTACCTTTTCAACCAGTTGCGCAACTTCCGCGACGGCCGCAGGCATTACGGCCTGATGACGGCCATGGTCGACCCGCTGACCGATGCCTACCTGCTGGAGATCGCCCGGCATTTCGCCAGCCTCGACATTCCCTATCCGCCGCCGCAGCCGGCCCAGGCCTCTGCGCCGGTGCTGCAGCGCGGTGCGGCATTGGCGCGCGACGGTGACCCGGCGCGCCAGGTGCCGGCCTGTGTTTCCTGTCATGGCGATGCGCTCACCGGCGTGTGGCCCAACGTGCCTGGCCTGCTGGGCCTGCCGCGCGACTACCTCAACATCCAGCTCGGCGCCTGGAAAGCCGGGCAGCGCCAGGCCCATGCCCCCGACTGCATGGCGCAACTGGTGCGCCGCCTGCAGGACGACGAACTCGCGGCGATCACCGCGTGGCTGGCGGCCCAGCCGCTACCGGCCGATCCGCGTGCCGTGCGTCGGACGCCAGTCCGAGCGCCAGGGCAGGCGTCAATCGCCTGCGGAAGTGCGCCTGAGCTGGGGGGCGGTGCACTTGAGCATCTGCAAGATGCTTTTGCTGGCTGCCGGGTCGGTGCTGGCCGTTTTGGTTGGGCTGGTCTGGTGGCTGGGCGTGTACGACCCCGTCAACCTGGACGGTGCGATCTTGCCGGCGGCCCCTGCGCCACAGCAGATCGCGCGCGCCGCTTACCTGGCCCGGGCCGGCAACTGCATGGCCTGCCACACGCGGCGCGGGGATGCACCCTATACCGGTGGGCGGCCGATCGAGACGCCGTTTGGCACCGTCTATGCCGGCAATTTCACGCCCGATGTGCAGACCAGCATCGGGTCCTGGTCCGCGGCGCATTTCTGGCGCGCGCTGCACCACGGCCGCTCGCGTGACGGACGCCTGTTGCTGCCAGTATTTCCCTATACGGAGTTACACCCGGGTGACCCGCGAGGACTCGGACGCACTGTTCGCTTACCTGCAGAGCCTGCCTGCCGTCACCCGGTCCGAGCCCGTCCATGTGCTGCACTGGCCCTTCGGCAGTCAGTGGGCGCTGGCCGTCTGGCGCGCGTTGTATTTCCGGCCCGCGGCATTTGAGCCGCAGGCGACCCGCAGCGCGGATTGGAACCGAGGTGCCTACCTGGTGCAGGGGTTGGGCCACTGCACTGCCTGCCATGCCGCGCGCAATCTGCTCGGTGCCAGTGCTGGTGCCCTGGAGTTGTCGGGGGGCAGATTCCGATGCAGCGCTGGTACGCGGCGTCCCTGTTGCGGGCGACCGAGGCCGGCGTCGCTGGCTGAGACCCGGCCGATGTGGTGTAGTTGCTGTAGACCGGCGTTTCGCCGCGCGGCGTGGTACTGGGGCCGATGGCGCAAGTGGTGTTGCACAGCACCCAGTATCTGCGCCGCGAGGACCTGCAAGCCATGGACAGCTACCTGCAGGCCCTGCCGGCCGCTGGCCCTGCGCAGCAGTCGGTCAGCGCGCCGGCCCCGGCACAGATTCTTGCGCTGGGTGAGCGCCTGTACGAGCGTCATTGTGCCAACTGCCACGGCTTGCGCGGCGAAGGTGTGGCGCGGGCCTATCCCCCATTGGCCGCCAACCGGGCCGTGCGGATGCACAACACAGCGAATCTGATGCAGGTGGTTTTGCGCGGCGGCTATGCGCCGGCCACCGCAGGTAATCCGCGCCCGTTTGGCATGCCGCCATTTCAGATGCTGCTCAGCGACGCGGAGGTTGCAGCCGTGATCAGCTACATCCGCAGCGCCCGGGGTCATCAGGCGGGTGCCGTGAGCGAACTCGATGTCGCACAGCATCGCGCGCAGGTATGCAACTAGAACGACTCTGCCGGCCGCGATGGATGTCAGCGGCCCAAAAGACTGGCCAGCAGGACGGGCACCATGCCGCGCAGGCTTCGCCAGGTGCGCCAGACCGACAGGCCGCGCTGGGCCCAGCGCATCACGTAGCGGGGCCGCAGGACCACCAGGCCCAGTGCAGCCGTGCCGAGCACGTAGGGGTGGGCCAGCAGGAAGGCCTTGCCCTGGCGCAACTGTGCGGCCACGCGCGCCGGCAGTGCCAGTGGCGCCACCAGAGGTTGCACCTGGCGCGCAAGCGCCAGGCGCTGATGGGCTACGCGCTCGCGCAACCTGCCGCGCTGTTCACCCAGTTCAATCAGGCGCTTTTGCATGGCTGTTGGCCGCTTTCAGTTGCCGGATGTCTTCCTGGAGTTCAGCCAGCGTCGCCGCAAATGCCGGCTCAGGGCGATTGACCGCCTGCATCAGTGCGCGATAGAGAAACACCGCGCTGGCCAGGACAGCAGCGGCACAGCCTCCGACCACGAACAGGCGCTGTTCCCAGGCGGCCAGCGCCAGCAGCACGACCAGCAGCACGATGCCCAGGCCCACCGCAAACACCAGCCCGGCCGCCAGCATCAGGATGCGCAGCACCTGAAGCTTTTGCGTTTCGAATTCGTTGGCCAGCAGTTCCAGGCGGGTCTGGCCGATGGAGAGCGCGGTGGCCGCGGCCGACTTGAGCGAGGCGAACAGGCCGGCGGGGGCGTCTGGCGAGGTGCTCATGCTGTAGGCGCCACGCTACCGGCCGGTACCCCGACTGCGTTGTAATGCAGCAGCGACGGCAGGACGCAGTGCGGGGTGCGGACCCGCTGCATCGGCGCGCACGCTTCAGCGCCGGCCGAGGACGAGGCCGACCAGCAGCCCGGCACCGGCGGCGATGCCGACTGCCGTCCACGGAGATTCATGTACGTAAGCGTCGGTCGCGCGGGCGGCGGCACGGGTCTTGGCCACTAACGCGGCCTCGGCATCTGCCAGGCGGACGCGGGCACCCTTGAGGCGCTCTTGAATACGCGCACGCATGCTGGCTACCTTGTCGCCCGCCTGGTCGGCCGTGGCGTGCAGCATGTCTTCCGCATCTGCGATGGCGGACTTCATGTCGGTGACGAGTTGTTGCTGGTCGCTGATGGTGGATGCGAGTGATTCAGACATGAAATGCCCTCCTGCGTGGTTGAAGTGAATGGTGCGAGATTAGCAGATGCTGCCTGCGTCATCCGCTTTCAAGGGATGGTTCCATGACGGACGTCAATTTGTTGTTGCGTTGTTCAGCGGCGCGCCCCGACGAAGCTCAGGCCGGCAAGGACTGTGAATCCAACGCCAACCCAGGCCAGCGTGCCATGTCCCCAGATAGCGCTGGCAATGCCACCGACGGCCGCCCCCAGCGCCGTTCCGCAGTACAGCATCGAGGAGTTCAAGCTGAACAGGATCGGCGCCTGGCGTGGCGAGGCCGAGGCCAGCCAGGCCTGGGTTGGCGACATCATGCCGAAGCCTGCCACGCCCCAGACAACGAACACCAGCACCATGAGGGGATAACTTCCCTGGGTCAGCGGCACCAACAGCATCATCACCGTCAGCACCGTGAGTTGCGCGCGCAGCGTGCGCTTCGGGCCGAACCGGTCGGTGGCCCAGCCGCCGATCAGAGTGCCCCCGACGCCGGCCAGCCCGAACACCATCAGGGTCAGCGACAGTGTGGTGGAGCCCATCGGATTGAGCGTCTGCAGCACCGGCCCGATATACGAGAACACCGTGAAGATGGCAGAGAAATAGCCCAGCGTCAGGCCCAGGCAGCGCAGCACTTCGGGGTGGCGCAACAACGGCCCCAGCCCCCTGAAACTCGCGCTGGATGCCTGGATGCGCGCGGGCATCAGCCAGCCGAGCAGCAGGCCCATCAGGACGCACAGGGCCGCAAGACCGAACACCGGCACCCGCCAGCCGAACTGCAGCCCGAGCCAGGCACCCAGGGGCAGCCCGATCACGTAACTCAGGCTCATGCCCAGAAACACCAGCGACAGCGCCTTGCCCTGGCGAGCCGGCTCGACCAGCGACACCGCGATGCTGGCCGCGATGGGCGTGAACACGGCGCCGGCGCCCATCAAGGCACGCCCGGCCAGCAGCATGGGGAGCGACTGCGCGGTCGCCGACATCAGCAATCCCAGGCAGAAGAGTCCCAGCGCCATCTGCAGCGTGGTACGGCGCGACCAACGGCCGGTTACGACCAGCAGCATCGGTGCCAGCAGCGCGGTGGTCAATGCATAAGCCGTCGTCGTCTGGCCGACCGCCGACACACTGGCGCCCAGCGATGTCGCCACCAATTGCAGGATGCCGGTCAGGCAGAACGCGCTGGTGCCGACGACCAGGTTGCAGGCCGCCAGCAGGTACAGAAGGGGCGGCAAGGCCTCAGTGCCCGAGGATCTTGGACAGGAAGTCCTTGCTGCGTTCGTTCTGCGGGTTGTTGAAGAAGTCGTGCGGGTTGTTCTGCTCGACGATCTGCCCCTGGTCCATGAAGATCACGCGGTCGGCCACCGCCTTGGCAAAGCCCATTTCATGCGTGACGCAGAGCATGGTAATGCCCTGGCTGGCCATCTCGACCATCACATCGAGCACCTCCTTGATCATCTCGGGGTCGAGGGCCGAGGTCGGCTCGTCGAACAGCATGATCTTGGGAGTGAGACACAAAGCCCGTGCGATTGCGACGCGCTGCTGCTGGCCGCCAGACAGCTGCAGCGGGTACTTGCCCGCCTGTTCGGCGATGCGCACCCGATTGAGCTGCGTCATGGCCTTTTCCTCAGCCTCCTTTTTCGGCAGTTTGCCGACCCACATCGGCGACAGCGTGAGGTTTTCCAGCACGGTCAAGTGCGGGAACAGGTTGAACTGCTGGAACACCATGCCGACCTTCTTGCGTATGTCGTCGATGGCCTTGACGTCGTCGGTCAATTCCACGCCGTCGACCCACAGGTGTCCTTGCTGGTGCTCCTCGAGCCGGTTGATGCAGCGAATGAGCGTCGACTTGCCCGAGCCCGAGGGCCCGCAGATCACGATGCGCTCACCGGGCGCAACGCTGAGGTCGATGTCGCGCAGCACATGGAAGTTGTTGCCGTACCACTTGTTCAGCTTGTCGAATTTGATGATGGGTTCTGACATGGTCGTTCGATGGGTGAGGGGATTGCAGGTGCGCGCGCGGGCGTCGGATCAGCGGGCCTTGCCCTTGTTGACCTGTTTCTCGACCCATATGCTGTAACGCGACATGGAGAAGCAGAAAGCGAAATAGATCATGGAAATGAACAGGTAGCCCTCGATCTTGAAGGGGCGCCACTCGGCGTCGGAGTTGAGCGCCAGCGACAGTGCGCCGGTGAGCTCGTACAGGCTCACGATGGTCACCAGCGAGGTGTCCTTGAACAGGCTGATGAAGTTGTTCATGATGCTGGGCACCACCATCGCCAGCGCTTGCGGCAACACGATCTTGCGCTGCGTCTGCCAATACGACAGGCCCAGCGTGGCGGCAGCCTCGAGTTGGCCCTTGGGGATCGCCTGCAGGCCACCACGGATCACTTCGGCCATGTAGGCAGCGGCGAACAGCGTGATGCCCGCCAGCACCCGGATCAGTACATCGATCGACCAACCTTGGGGCAGGAACAGCGGGAACATGAAAGACGCCATGAACAACACCGAGATCAGCGGTACCCCACGGACCAGTTCGACGTAGATGGTGCAGAAGGTCCGGATCGCGGGCAGATCCGAGCGCCGGCCCAGCGCCACTACCATGGCGATCGGAAACGCCAACACCATCGACAGCGAGGCCAGCAGGATCGTCAGTGGCAAGCCGCCCCAGCGGTCGGTCTCGACCTTGTTCAGGCCCAGGGTGTCGCCATACATCAGCGTGAAGAATGCTGCGAACACGGCCACCCACAGGATCAGCAGCCAGGGCTTCCAGAACGCGCGCATGCAGCTGGCCACCAGCAGGCTTAGCAGCAGCAATGTGGCCACCAGGGGGCGCCACTGTTCCTCGAACGGATAGCGGCCGAACAGGATGATGCGGTATTTTTCGGCTACCACGCCCCAGCAGGCACCGACGCCTTCGGCTCGGCAGGCATTGAAGTCGGGCAACCAGGCGGCTCGAAAAACGGCCCAGCTCAGAAACTGCGGAATCGTCCACAGCAGGACGGCGCCGATCAACAGGGTCATCAGGCTGGTGACCGGACCGTTGAACAGATTGATGCGGATCCAGGCGGTCAGCCCCTCGGTGCGTACCGGCGCCGGGCGCGGCGAAATGGGTTGGAAGGTTTGTGCGGTCATGGTGGTGCGCCTGGTCTCAACGTTCCTTGATCGCCGAGCGGGAGTTGTACCAGTTCATGAGCAGTGAGGTGGACAGGGATGTCGTCAGGTACACCAGCATCACGATGGCGATGCATTCGACGGCGCGTCCAGTCTGGTTGAGTGCGGTGTTGGCAATCGACACCACGTCCGGATACCCGATGGCCACGGCCAGCGAAGAGTTCTTGGTGAGATTCAGGAACTGGTTGGTCATGGGCGGGATGATCACGCGCAGCGCCTGCGGCAGCATCACGAGCTGCATGGTCTGGCCCTGGTTCAGGCCCAGTGCCGCCGCCGCTTCGCCCTGCCCGCGCGACACCGAGCTGATGCCGGCGCGCACCACCTCTGCCACGAAGGCTGCGGTGTAGACGGTCAGGCCGAGCAGCACCGCAAGAAACTCGGGTGTCAGCGAACCCCCGTGCTCGATCGAGAATTCCCCCCTGATCGGGCGGTTGAAATGTGACGGTCCGCCACCCACGAACCAGGCGACCACGCCTGCGACGGCGAAGATGCCCAGCGGAATCCAGAACATGCTGTGGCCGACGCCGGTGGCCTCAAAACGCCTGAAGGACCAGTGCCGGTAGGCAAAAGCCAGGATGGCGCCGGCGATCAGGCCCAGAAAGCCCCACAGGTGCCCGATCTCCCAGATCGGAATCGGAAAGCTCACGCCGCCCTTGCTCAGGAACAGCGGCCCCCAGGTCCAGGCATCCTGTGCCGCTGGCAGCACCTCGGAAAACAGCAAGTACCACATCAGCAACTGCAACAGCACCGGCACGTTGCGGAAGAATTCGATGTAGGCGTAGCAGATGCCACGCACCAGCGCATTGCGCGAAAAGCGGCCCACGCCCAGCAGCGTGCCCAGGACGGTGGTGAGGATGATGCCGACGATGGCCACCCGCAGGGTGTTGGTCAGGCCCACCAGAAAGGCCATCCAGTAGGGCTCGGCGGAGTCGAAGTGAAACAGGCTTTCGCCGATATCGAAGCCGGCCGGGCCGGTGAGGAAGTCGAAACCGCTCTGGATGCCACGCACCTGCATGTTGTGCAGGGTGTTTGCCACCAGCCACCAGACGACTGCGGCGACTGCCCCGATGGCGATCATCTGATAGATGAGGCCCCGGAAGGCCTGACTGCGCCAGGACCAGTTTTTTTGGTTGGGTGGTTTTTTAGGCGTCATGGCACTCACAAGCAGAAAACTGTCACGAACCCAGGAAGAAAAACTGCTGCCGGACCCACATCTGTCGGGTCCGGCAGCAGCTTGCGGGCGATCGTGTAGAGCGCCTTAGCGGATCGGGTAGGCGTACATCAGCCCGCCCTTGTTCCACAGGTTGTTGACGCCGCGCGGCAGGTTCAGCGGCGTTTTGGGGCCGACATTGCGCTCAAAGCTCTCGCCGTAGTTGCCCACGGACTTGATCACGCGGTACATCCAGTCTTTGTCCAGGCCGAGCAACTTGCCCGTGTCTTCGGCGCCACCGCCGAGCATGCGCTGTACCACCGGGTCGACGCTGCTGGTGCGCATCTGATCGACATTGGCTTGCGTGACGCCGTACTCTTCGGCTTCCATCGTGCCGTAGATGACCCACTTGACGATGGCGAACCACTCATCGTCGCCCCGGCGCACCATCGGGCCCAGGGGCTCCTTGGAGATCAGCTCGGGCAGGATCAAGTGCTCTTTAGGGTCTTTCGCTTCCTTGCCGCGCACCGAGGACAGGCCGGAGGCGTCCGTGGTGTAGGCGATGCAGCGGCCCGAGAAGTAGGCGCCGGTGGCAGCCTCGACCTTTTCGAACACCACCGGCTTGATGTTGAGATTGTTGGCCTTGGAAAAGTCGGTCAGGTTCTTCTCGGTCGTGGTGCCGGACTGCACGCACACGGTTTGCCCCTTGAGTTGCTTGGCGTTCTTGATCTTGCTCTTGACCGGCACCATGAAGCCCTGGCCATCGTAGAAGTTGACGACGGTCTGGCTCAGGCCCAGCGAGGCGTCCCGGGTCAGGGTGAAGGTGGTGTTGCGGGCCAGCACGTCGATCTCGCCAGATTGCAAAGCGGTGAAACGCTGCTGGGCGTTCAGGGGGACGTACTTGACCTTTTCAGCGTCGCCCAAAGTGGCAGCTGCCAGGGCCTTGCACACATCGATGTCCAGGCCGGACCACTTGCCGGACGAGTCAGCTGCAGCGAAACCGGCCAGGCCGGTATTCACGCCGCAAACCACCTGGCCGCGGGCCTTGATGGCATCGACAGTCTTTCCGGCGTGGGCCGGAGTGGCCAGCAGGGTGCCCAAAGCCACGACGGCCGCTGCCGCCAGTTGAATCTTGCAAAATTTCATCGGAATTGCTCCATGGAGAAAAGGAAGGTGAAAACGGAAGCCGCCATTGCCCACTGTGTACTGAAGAGCGACGGCTGGACTGTATCCAGTTCGGCAACAGCCGGCATCGGGGTTTACTCGGTAGAGTCATGCAAGTTTTTTATAAGTTGATCCCTGCGCGAAGGCGGTGGGCCGTATTTCTTGAAGCACGCTTCATGCCATCGAATTCGCGACCTATGTGCGCAGGGTGGCCCCAAGACAGTTTTCTGCCAGCCGATGGGGGCGCTACGATGCGGGTGACCCTTGAACCAGGAGACGTTCCCATGAAATCCCCGGCTGCCCCCGCCGCGGAGCCGGCGTTGCCAGCCCGTCCGCACGACCGGTTCTGGCCGCGGCGCGTGCCGCACAGCATCACGCCACCAGCCACCTCGCTGTGGCACAACCTGGCGGTCAGCGCACTGCGCTACCCCGACAAGCCTGCCAGCGTATTTTTCGGCGCCAGACTGTCTTACCGGGAACTGATGCAGCAAGCCGAGCGCCTGGCCGCCTGCCTGTACCGGTGCGGCGTGCGCGCGGGCGACCGGGTGCTGCTGAACATGCAAAACTGCCCGCAGTTGTTGGTGGCCCACTGGGCCATCCTGCGCGCCAATGCCGTAGTCGTGCCGGTGAACCCGATGAACCGGGCCGAGGAACTCAAGCACTACATCACCGACCCGGATGCACGGCTTGCAATCACCACCGCCGACCTGGCGGCAGAACTGGCCCGGGCCAGCGATGCGCTGGAGCCGGCACTGCGCCTTGCGCACCTGATTGTGACCCATTTCACAGACGCTTTCGATCCCGCGGTGGCGGCGCCGGATGCGCCTGCGCCTGCCTGGACTGCCTGGCTGACGGCAGCCCATGCCCTGCCACTGCTCAACGGCGGTCAGGTGCTGTCATGGTCCGATGCCGTGGCCTGTCAAGACCCCGTGCCTGCTCACACTGCCGGTCCGCAGGACCTGGCCCTGCTGCCCTACACCAGCGGAACCACCGGCCTGCCCAAAGGCTGTATGCACCCGCATGCGACGTTGATGCACCAGGCGGTGGCAGGGAGCCTGCTCAACGGCGGATCGGCCGAGAACGTGTCGCTGGCCGTGGTGCCGATGTTCCATGTCACGGGCATGATCAGTGTCATGCACAGCGCCATTTACCTGGGCGCCACGCTGGTGATCATGCCGCGCTGGGACCGTGACTTTGCCGGCCGCATGATCTCGGCCTGGCGTGTCACCCACTGGACCAACATTCCCACCATGGTGATCGACCTGCTGGCCAGCCCACACCTCGACCGCTTCGACCTGTCATCGCTGGTGCAGATCGGCGGGGGCGGGGCCGCCATGCCGCAGGCGGTGGCGCAACGCCTGTTCGAGCAATTCGGTCTGCGGTACGCCGAGGGTTATGGGCTCACCGAGACCGCAGCGCCCTCGCACTTCAATCCGCCGGACGCCACCAAGCAACAGTGTCTGGGGATTCCCACCATGGGCACCGATGCGCGGGTGGTCGATGCCGACAGCCTGCAGGAAATGCCGGTCGGCGAGCAGGGCGAGATCATCATCTGCGGCCCGCCGGTGTTTCGGGGCTACTGGAAGCGGCCCGAGGCCACAGAGGCCGCATTTGTCGAACTGGAAGGCAAGCGCTTTTTCCGCTCGGGCGACCTGGGCCACCGGGACGAGGACGGCTACTTTTTTCTCACCGACCGCCTCAAGCGCATGATCAATGCATCGGGCTTCAAGGTCTGGCCAGCCGAGGTGGAATCGCTGATGTTCCGCCACCCTGCCATCCAGGAAGCCTGTGTCATTGCGGCACGCGATGCCTATCGGGGCGAAACCGTCAAGGCAGTGGTTGTACTACGGCCTGCGCATCGGGGTCAGGTCACCGAGCGCGACATCATGGCGTGGTGCCGCGACAACATGGCTGTGTACAAGGCCCCGCGTATCGTCGCGTTCGTCGATGCGCTTCCCAAGAGTGGCAGCGGCAAGGTGATGTGGCGCCTGCTGATGGAGGCGGAGCGCGCGTGACACGGGCTGCCTCGGCTGCCGTGGAAGTGGCGGCAATCGTGTTGGCGTTCGCCGTGCCGCGCACCCATCCGGCCATGGGCCGGCTCCCGCGCGTGTGGGCCGAGAGCTTGAACGGGTTCCCGTGCAACCATTATGGGAACTGTCACTCTGCCGGAGTTATAAAACTGTGCGTCAGTTCGTGCGTTCGAAAATGGCAGCGATGCCCTGGCCACCGCCGATGCACATGGTTACCAGCGCGTAGCGGCCACGGATGCGCTGCAGCTCGTGCACGGCCTTGACCGTGATCACCGCGCCAGTGGCCCCGATCGGGTGGCCGAGCGAGATGCCGGAGCCGTTGGGGTTGACCTTGGCCGGGTCCAGGCCGAGGTCGCGCGTGACAGCACAGGCCTGGGCCGCAAAGGCTTCGTTGGCTTCGATCACATCGAGGTCGTTGACGCTGAGCCCGGCCATCTTCAGGGCCTTGTGGCTGGCTGGCACCGGGCCGATGCCCATGTACTTCGGATCGACCCCAGCGTGGGCATACGCCACCAGGCGGGCCAGCGGCTGCAGGCCACGGGCCTTGGCGGTGGCGCTGTCCATCAGTACCACGGCGGCTCCGGCGTCGTTCAGGCCAGAGGCATTGCCGGCGGTCACCGTGCCGTTTTCCTTGAGGAAGGCCGGCTTGAGCTTGGCCATGTCTGCCAGCGAGCAGTTCGGGCGGAAGTGCTCATCGGTATCGAAGGCGATCTCGCCCTTGCGGGTCTTGAGCATCACGGGGGTGATCTGGTCCTTAAAGTAGCCGGCCAGGGTGGCGCGTTCGGCACGGTTGTGGCTTTCCAGGGCCAACTGGTCCTGATCCTCGCGCGAGATGCCCCATTTGGCGGCGATGTTCTCGGCCGTGATGCCCATATGGATGGCATGAAACGGGTCATGCAATGCGCCGACCATCATGTCGATCATCTTGGTGTCACCCATGCGGGCACCCCAGCGCGTGTTGAGGCTGGCGTAGGGGGCCCGGCTCATGCTCTCGGCGCCGCCGCCGATCGCGATGTCGCAGTCGCCCAGAGCAATCGCCTGGGCCGCAGACACGATGGCCTGCAGGCCGGAGCCGCACAGGCGGTTGACGTTAAAGGCCGGGGTGTCTTGGCTGCAGCCGCCGTTGATCGCCGCGACGCGCGACAGGTACATGTCCTTGGGCTCGGTGTTAACCACATGACCGAACACCACGTGGCCGACATCGCCGCCCGCCACGTTGACGCGTTGCAGCGACTCCCGCACCACCTGGGCGCCAAGTTCAGTCGGGGCGGCATCCTTCAAGGCGCCTCCGAAAGTACCGATGGCGGTACGAATGGCACTGACAACAACGACTTCACGACTCATGGCGGCTTCCTTGGGGTTTTGCAATAGCGAGAAGCGAAGTATCGCGCGCCAGGATTGCTGCAGACTTACTGGAGCCTTGGTCCGCAAGGCTCAGGCTGCCACGACGATGGCATAGCTGGCCCGCTGGCCATCCGCACCGGCGGTATAAGGTGCCGTCACGGCTGCGCGATCGGCATCGTCGCGCAGGTTGCGCCAGACAAAGTCACGCGCATTGCCCGGGTCATCCTGCACGTACAGCTGCGAAGTCAGCAGGGTGCGGCTGCCCAGCCTGATCTTGACATGGATGTGCGGTGCACGACTGCTGTAGGCGACTGGCCGGATGGTGCGAAAGCGCCAGGCGCCTGCCGCGTCCACGAATACCCGGCCGAAACCCTGGAATGCCGTGTCGGCACGGTTGCCGTCGCCAGGGTGGTGGTAACGCCCGGCATGGTCGCACTGCCAGATGTCGATCTGTGCGCCGACCACCGGTTTGCCCGCCAGATCGGTCAACGTGCCTTCGACCCAGGCCGGCTGGCCCTGCCCATAGGCCAGCGACCCGTTGCGCAGCAGGTCGAAGTCACTGTCTTTCGGCAACTCCACCGGGTAGAACGGCCCCTCGCCCTGCCCCGGTGTGGCGCGACGCGCGATCGGCGCCTGGGCCCGGGCACCGAACCACAGGGCCGGCGCCGCGACCAGTGCCGCGGCGATTGCGCGTCGACGCGCCTGGATGGGGGAGAAATGTAGTGGCATGGCGGACTCCTTGGGCAATACGCAAAGTCCCTATTCTAGGAACTCGGGAAAGGCGGTGCACTGGCAAATTGCATTGACTGCATGCTGACTGGGTGGATCAGCGCGATGCACGATGCATGCAGCAGCAGGCGCGGCGAAGCCTCGTATGACGCCCCCAGTGCATACAACGGGTCGCCAAGGATCGGGTGTCCGATGGCCAGCATGTGCAGGCGCAGTTGGTGCGAGCGGCCGGTTACCGGCTCGAGTTCCACCCGGGTGCTTCCAGGCCTCTCGTGGGCGATGACGCGCCAGCGTGTCGTACTGGGTTTGCCCTGCGCCTGTGAAATCACCCGCAGCGGCCGCTGCGGCCAGTCGAGCAGGATCGGCAGGTCAATGGTGGCCCAGTCGGCGGGCGGCAGGCCGGTGGCCGCTGCGCCCTGGACCACCGCCTGGTAGCGCTTGAGGACCTCGCGTTGCGCAAATGCGCGGCTCAGCTGCTGCTGGGCGGGCTTGCCCCGCGCCATGAGCATCAGGCCGGACGTGGCCATGTCGAGTCTGTGCACAACCAGCGCGTCGCCAAAGCGCGCCTGGATGCGCGCGCTCAGGCAGTCCTGCTTGTCGGGGCCGCGGCCGGGTACTGCCAGCAGGCCGGCAGGCTTGTTGATGACCAGCAGGGCCGCATCGGCATGCAGCACTTCGGGTTCAAAGGGCAGCACTCTTGCCGTGCACCAGCTGCTGCACGATGTCGCAAAGCTCCTCGACGTCGTTGGGCTTGTGGATCAGCGCGCCCACACCTTCTTCGACGGCCTGCCGTTCGATCTCGGCCGTCACATAGCCGGATGCCAGAGCGACCGGCAGGTCCGGTCGCACCATGCGCGCCTCGCGCAGCAGGTCCACCCCGCAGAAACCCGGCATGTTGTAGTCGGTCACCAGCAGATCGAAATCCTGCGGATGTGTGCGCAGGGCTTCGGAGGCCTTGTGCGGATCGGTGAAAGAGCTCACCTTGAATCCCTTGCGGGTGAGCACGCGTTCGACCAGGAAGACCAGCGCCTCGTCGTCATCCACATACATGACGTGTTTGCCGTGGCCCTGCACGGTTCTGGCAAAGCTGATCTCCAGTGGCGATGCGACCTGGGGCGAATCCACCGGCGGAAAATACAGCGTGAAGAGGCTGCCTTTGCCCGGCGTGCTCTTGACACCGACGGAGCCCTGGTGGGTACGCATGATGCCGTGTACCACCGCCAGACCCAGGCCCGTGCCCTGGCCGACCGGCTTGGTGGTGAAGAAGGGCTCGAAGATGCGCTCCATGGTCTCCGGGTCGATGCCGGTGCCGGTATCGCGCACCGACAGGGTTACATGGTGCCCGCGCGAAATGCCACGCCGCTCTTCCTTGAGCGACTGCGAATAGGTGCTGCCCAGTTTCACGATGATCAAGCCTTTGTCGGTACCGATCGCGTGCATCGCATTGGTGCAAAGGTTGAGCAGGGCCTGCTCGACCTGTGTGGCATCGGCCATCACCGCGGGAACGTGGGTGTCGATACGAACCTGCAGTTCGACCCCCGGCGGCAGGGTGACCTTGAGCAGCCGCGCGGTCTCGTGGACGACCTCGGCCAGATGGATGGCGCTGCGCTTGGGCGTCTCGTTGCGGCTGAAGGTCAGGATCTGGCGCACCAGATCGCGGGCCCGCCGGCCGGCCTTTTCGATCTCGAACAGGCTGGTGAGCGCGGGCGAGCTCTCACCAGCGTCTTGCTTGGCAAGCTCGACATTGCCCAGAATGGCACCCAGGATGTTGTTGAAGTCGTGCGCAATGCCCCCGGCCATGGTGCCAACCGCCTGCATCTTCTGCGACTCGCGCAATTGTGATTCGAGCACATTGCGCTGGGTCTCGATCTTCTTGCGGGCCGTCAGGTCCCGTGCGAAGACCGTGATGATATCGCCGTCGAGCCGGTGTTCGAACGACACGCTGACTTCAACTGCCAGCGTCTTGCCGCTACTGGTGCGGCCCTCCATCTCGCCCAGCTGTGCATGGGTGGACAATTGGTTATAGGCCAGTGTCTGCACCGCGTCGGGCAGGAAGCGCTCCAGCGGGCTGCCGAGCGCCTGCGCCGGCGGACACTGGAACAGCGCCGCAGCAGCCGGATTGAAGATGGTGATATGGCGCCCGGCGTCGACACAAATGATGGCATCAAGCGACGAGTTGATGATGGCGGCGAGCCGGTTTTCGCTGAGGTGCAGTTCTTCGTTGCGCCGGCGCAATGCGGCCGCGCTTTCCTGCAGGGCGCGCCGCTCTGCCAGCAGCGGCCCCTGGTCGATGATGGCGCAGATGAAGTTGGCCAGGTCATCCTGCGGGTTGTCGATGCGGGCGATGTGCAGGTCGCCCGCAAAGGTGCCAGCCGGACCGGCCAGGAAGATCACTTCGCTCGACTCGCTGGTGGCTGCGGCCTTGGCAGTTGCGAACGCTTCCGACACGCGTTGCGAGTCGGCTTGGCTGACCAGGGGCAGCAGGAAATTCAGGGGCGGATCGGTCTCGCGCGGCCGGAACAGGCGCAACGCCATGGCATTGCTTTCCAGCACCATGCCGTGTTCGTCCACCACCATCAGGGCCAGCGGGACGCTCGAAAAGAGTGTCAGGAAACGCTCGGACGCGCCCTCGGCCGCAAGCTGGCTGAAGCGCAAGGCCTTGTTCTGGATCTCGAGTTCGGCCTGGTATTTGCGCAGATCCTCGATCATCTGGGGCAGGGCATAACCCTGTGCCACTACTACCCCGGGCAAGGACTTGTCGTCGCTGACCAGGGCCGACACATTGCGAAAGATCTGGCCGGGTCGCCGGCGCGGGGACAGCCGGGCCATCACGTCACGGAAGTAGCGGGACATAGGGCCGCGTCGCCAGACCGGCCATAACGCAGCGGGCACGCATGTAGCAGCCTACTTCTTGAGCTTGCCGCGCACCGGCACCACAGTGGTGATGGTGGGGCGCACTGCGTCGGCCGACACTGGCTTGGGCGGCGCGGTGTCCTTCTTGGGTTTCTTGGTTTCCTTGTTGCTCTTTTGCTGACCTTTGGCCATGGCGTTCTCCAGAGTGGGTCGATAGGGGATGGCGCGTGCCCGCTCAGCGGCGTACCACGGCATCACCCGGTGCATAGTCGGCCGCCTTGAGCGGGCTGTTGTTGGCAATGAAGGCCCGCAGCAGGTCTGCATCCACAAAGCCGGTATCGACGAAACTCTTGTGGCCCGTCAGGCGCGGGTAGCCGTCGCCACCGGCAGCCACGAAGTTGTTGATCACCATGCGGTAGGTCCGCGCTGGATCGACCGGCGCGCCCTTGATCGTGGCACTGGTGACCGCGCCGCCGGTAATGACCAGATTGACACCCGCGAATTGCGGGAAAGCGCCCGAGCCGACGCTCATCTTGGCGGCTGCGTTCAGGTAGGCCATGACCTCGGTGCCCGTCAGGTCGACAGTAACAGTGGTGTTGCCAAAGGGTTGCACCTTGAGAACGTCCTTGTAGGTCAGCTTGCCAGCTGCCAACGAGTCGCGCACGCCGCCGGCGTTGACCACTGCGAAATCGGCCTTGGTCTTGTCCATCAGGGCACGACCAATCAGGATGGCCAGGGAGGCCGGGCGGGCGCGCACCACGGCACGGTCGCCCTCCAGGCGCCCGTCGGTCGAGCCGATCTCGACGTTGAGCTTCTCCTGCCCGAAGTCCTGGTATGGCTTGAGCAGGTCGAGCATCTCCTTGTTTTCCACGATTTCCGGAGTGTAGAGGACCATGCTGGTCTTGCCATCGGCTGCCCGGACCGACCGCTTCAGGTTCACCGGTACCAGCGTGTACTTGAGCAGTGTGAACACACCATTGCGGTAGGCGAAGTCGGCGCGGCCCACGTACTTGCCCCATTCGTGGGCCTGCACGATCCAGGTGCCATTCTGGTAGTCGGGCTGGCACGGGGCGCCGGGCACGTAGTCGCGGTCGATGACGTTCTCGGCCTTCATGCACGCCGGGTTCTGGGTGTGACCGCCTACGACCACGTCGATGCCCTTGACTGCGCGCGCCATTTCGACGTCGCCCGGCGATTGTGTGCCGCTGTCGCCGTTCTGGTAGTGGCCCATGTGCGTGGTGGCTATCACCACGTCAGCCTTGCCGCGGAGCTCGGGCACTACCTTGGCAGCCTCGGCGATGACGCTGCGGAACTCGATGTTCTTGATGTTGTCCGGGCTGACCATCTTTCGGGTGTCTTCGGTGGTCATGCCCATCACGCCGACGCGCAGGCCACCCAGGTTGAACACCTTGTAGGGATCGAACATCCGCTTGCCGCTGTCGTAGATATTGGCTGACAGCATGGGAAACCGGGCCAGGTCACGCTGCATGCGCAGGATGTTCAGCGGCTTGTCGAACTCGTGGTTGCCGACGGCCATCGCGTCGTAACCTATCAGGTTCATGCCCCGAAAGTCGGGTACCGCATCCTGCAGATCGGACTCTGGCACCCCGGTGTTGACGTCGCCGCCATCCAGCAGCAGGGTCTGGCCACCTGCCTCTCGCACTTCGGCACGGATCTCGTCGATCAGCGTCTTGCGGGCTGCCATGCCGTATTCACCATCGCCGTTTTTCCAGAAACGTCCGTGGTGGTCGTTGGTGTGCAGGATGGTGATGCGGTAAGTCTTGTCCCTTTCCGGCCCGGCGCCCGGCAAAGAGGAGCAGCCAGCCAGGATCAGGACAGCCAGGGCAGCGACCAGTGGTTTGGAGGGGTTCATGGTGAAGGCAGAGTGGACATGCTGTGGAAAATCGGAGAGTCCATTATGTCTGCAGCGCGTGCCGGACTCAAGGTGCGAGGCGCCACCGGCGACAATTCTGCCCATGTTTGAACTCACAGGGCAATGATCGCCATGACCAGCTTTTCTATCCGACCGGCGACTCGCCAGGACGTGCGCGCCATCGTGGAGATCCACACCGCTGCCAGCCGAGGAGCCAGCCTGCAGGCCCCCCCGGGCGCGATGGCCGGCGCGCCGGCGGCCGACCGGCAGGAGGCCTATTGGCGTGACGCCGTCGACTATGCCGAGCCGCAGTTGCTGCTGGCCTGCGATAGCGATACGGTGGTCGGTGTGGCGGGTTTCGACCGTTGCCGTGACCCCGGAACGCCGCCCACCCAGGGCGAAATCTGGACCCTGCAGGTCCTGCCGTCCCACTGGGGCCGGGGTGCCGGGCTCGCTTTATGGGATGCGGCCCGCGAAGGCCTGGTCGACGAAGGCTGCACCGAGGTGTCGGTCTGGTGCGAACTGACCGCGCAGCAAGCCATGCGATTTCTCGATCTGGCCGGATTCAAGCGCGTGATGGCCTCTGCCAGGACGGCCACCTTTCAGGGGGTGCGGGTCGAACAGATTCGGCTCAAGCGAAAGCTCTAGAGCCCGACCGGCTGCCAGCTGCCGGATCAGACCTCGCCGCCGAAGTGGGTGGTGAGGTTGTCGATGTATTTTTCGACCATCTTCTCGAACTCGGCTTCGACCACCGGGGCCACCACCATTTTCATCATGGAGGGCAGCGGAATGCTGAGCTCTCCCTGGATCGACAACACGAGATGGGTGGACTTTTTCTTGTCGGTGATCTTCCAGCTGCCGGACACCTGGGCGTTACCCTCTGCGGCGACCGGCGTCCAGACAACACTGCCCTTGGCCTTGTTCGACACGTATTTGCACGCGTACACGGTCTGCAATTTGATCTGCGCGACACCGATCTTTGCCATTTCCCAGCGGTAGCTATTGCCACCCAGATCGACCAGTTGGTCGACCTTGGGAAAGTGGCTGGCTGAGGCCGGTACGTCCGAGAGGACCGCAAACACGTCGCTGGCGGGCGCCTTCACGGCGAATTCGTAACCGAGATCGATCAAGACACTGATGGCCATGGCCTGCTCCTTGGATTCTGGCGGGTTCTTGGTGTTGCCGCTCGCATCCTAGCGCATGGGAAGCCAGCAAGGCTCCTGGCGCGGCGGCCGGAGGGCTAGTGCCGGGCGCTGAAAGCCACTGCCAGCAGGGCCTGCTGGCGCTGGCGGGTGCGGGTCTGGATCCGGCGCAGCAAGCCGCGGCCGTCGACGGCATCGATGCCATGCTCCCTGGCGAGTTGCAGCGCTTCCGGGGTGTAGGTGGAGGTTGTGGTGTAGGTGCCGTGCACGGACTGCAACGTCGACATGACACCGACAAATTCGCGCATCTCCTGAACGCCGACCGGCTTGTTCAGCCAGTGCTTGCAGCGCACGATGGCAACGGGCCCCGGCATCTTGGCGGCGTGCAGCCAGATGTCGACACCCTCGTCGGTGCGGTGGGCTTCGGAGCGGGTGTCGAAGCCAGCCCAGGAAAACCAGGTTTCGCAGACCGCTGCAAAGCGCTGGGCGTCGATCGACTCGAAGACATCCAGCGACCAGCGCTTGCCGTTGAGGCGGGCTGAAAACGGGGTGACAGCGGTATCGTCGGTAGCGTCGTCGACACCCCGGGATCGTGCGTGCGAACCGGCTCGCTGCTGCGAACGGCCTTGTTGCAGGAGTTGCTCCTGCTGCCGTTTGGCCAAGGCCGTGCCTATGCCGTGGGCCATCAGCCCGACGATCAGGATAACCAGGGACACGGCCAATGCCACAGGCCGGCTCACCTCAAACCACCAAACCAACATCCACACGGCCGCCAGCAGCGCTGCAGTGGCGTACAGCGCAGGCCGGAACAGCCCGCTTTGGGTGGCTCCCTGCGTCGGCAGCTTGGGGGTGCGTGGATGCATGGCTTGAAGTCCTCGTTCGGTTGCGATGGGCCAGACTGTTACCGTGTCATCAGTCTAGGTAAACGGTATGACAGGGACAAGGCACTTTTTCCGCTTTCGGAACTATGGCCTGTCTGCCAGCGCGACTCTTTGGCGTGGCTGGATAATTCCGGTTTGCAACCCGAGGTCCCGGCCATGGCACAAGCCAAGAACTACTCCGAAGGCGTCGCCTATGTCGGCGGCCACTACCTGCCGATCGCAGAGGCGGCCATCCCGATCACCGACTGGGGCTTCCTGCGATCCGATGCCACATACGACGTGGTGACAGTCTGGGATGGCGCCTATTTTCGTCTCGACGCCCACTTGGACCGCTTTATGCGCAGTTGTGCGCGCTGGCGCCTGAACCCCGGCCTCGACCGGGACGCGATCACGGCCATCCTGTCGCGCTGTGTGCGGATGAGCGGCTTGCGTGCGGCGTATGTCGAGATGATCTGCACCCGCGGCAAGCCGCCCTGGGGTTCGCGTGATCCGCGTCAGGCGGTTAACCAATTTCATGCCTTTGCAGTGCCCTACGTCTGGCTGGCCAACGTGCAGCAGCGCGAACAGGGCTTGCATGTGATGATCAGTGACGTGCAGCGCATAGCGCCGCAATCGGTCGACCCCACCGCCAAGAACTACCACTGGAACGACCTCACCATGGGCCTGTTTGGCGCACTGGACGCCGGGGCCGACAGTGTGCTGCTGGTCGATGGCCAGGGCCATGTGGTCGAGGGCCCGGGCTTCAACGTGTTTGGAGTGATCGACGGCACGGTGGTCACGCCGAGCGAGGGCATGCTCGAAGGTATCTCGCGGCGCACGGTGATCGAGATGGCGCGCGCGCTGGGCCTGGCGGTCGAGATCCGCGCTGTTGCGGCGGACGCGTTGCGCGCCGCCCAGGAGGTCTTTCTGTCGACCTCCGGCGGGGGCGTGCTGCCGGTCACGAAGCTGGACCACCGCGTCATCGGCGATGGCCAGCCCGGGCCCATCACACGCCAACTGGTGCAGACCTACTGGGCCTGGCACCAGGACCCTGCCTACAGCCTGCCGATCGATTACTCCGTGTGAGCGGACTGCAGGGCCAGGCCGCCGGGCAGGTGCCAGACGTTGCTGTGGCCCATGCGGCGCAGCAGGCCGGCCGCACGCGCGCTGCGGGCGCCGCTGCGACACACAAACACCAGCGGCACGCTTTGCTGCGACAGCCAGGGCTCGACGTGGTGTGTGAGCTGGCTCAATGCCGCATGGTCGGTGGCTCGGCCGCACAGCCTCAACGGGCCTCCCGCCAGGCGCTCGTGGGCCTCACGCACGTCGACCAGCCGGGCGTCCGGATGCTGCGCCAGAAACTGCTGCATGTCGTGCACTTGCGCTGCCGGGTCGTGGAAGGCGGTTTCGTCGGCTGCGACGGCCGGGAGCGTGTCCGGCGGCTCCTGGGCCGCCACGGAGCCGAGCGCCAGCGCCTGCCCGCAATGGCGGAGACGCGCGCAGGCCCGGGCGATCCAGGCTTCGTCTGCAGCCGGGCCGAAGGACAGGCGGATCGCCGACGCGGCGCGTTCAGCCGGCAGGCCCATGGCCAGCAGCACATGGCTTGGAGCGGCTTTGGCGGCCGAGCAGGCGCTCCCGGCACTGACCTGGATACCGCCGGCCTCGAAAACGTCCATGAGCGCCTTGCTGGCCTGGCCGGGAAGCGAGAAGTTGATGGTAGTCGGCAAGGCCTGCGCGAACGGGGTGTTGAACAGCACGCCCGGAAAGGCGTCGCGCAGGCTCTCTACCAGCGCGTCGCGCATCCGGTACAGGCCGGCACCATCGCGGAAGGTGTCACCGGCTTCCAGAGCCCGCAAAACGGCGCCGAAGGCGGCAATACCGGCCAGGTTTTCGGTTCCGGACCGGCTGGCGCCCTCCTGGCCACCGCCCACGAGCAGCGGCGTGAAAGGCGCCTGGTCCCGCACATAGAGCAGGCCGATGCCCTTGGGCGCGTACAGCTTGTGGCCGGAAAAAGCGGCATAGTCGATGCGGCGCCGACTCAAGCCCAGTGGCAGCTTGCCCAGTGCCTGTACAGCGTCCACCAGCCATAAGGCTGCCGGGGCCCGGTGCTCCAGTACTTGTTCAATTCCATGGAGGTCGGAGATGGCGCCGGTTTCGTTGTTGGCCGCCATGGTACAGACCAGCGCAGCCTCGCCTTCCATCGCAGACAGCGCGGCCAGATCGTGCCGACCGTCGCAGTCGACCGGAAGGACACGCAACTCCAGCCCCAGGCCCAGCACGCGGTTCCAGTGCGCGATGCTTTCCGGCACCGCCTTGTGCTCGGTTGCACCCACCACGAGCAGAGAGCCTGTTGCGTCGCCGCGGTCGCGGCGTTCGCGCAGGTTGCAAAGGGCCGACAGCACGGCCGTCTGAATCGCCTCGGTGGCACCGCTCACGAACACCAGCCGGCCGTTGCCAGCGTCGAGCAGCCGGCTGGCCCGTGCCCGGACATCGGCCATCAGCGCCTTCGCTTGCAGGCCCATGCAGTGCGCGCTGCTCGGGTTGCCGTATAGGGCCTGCATCGAGTGCAGGGCTGCGGCAACGGCGGCCGGAAGTACCGGTGTCGTGGCATTGGCGTCAAGGTAGAAGTCTTCGGTCACGGGGTTCCTTGCACAGGGGAGGGCGCCGATGCACGGCACACGACGGATAGCTTAAGCAAGCACTGCTAGAAAATTAGTCATCTATTGGCTCTGTTTACCGGAAATGAGAGAATTAAAATCTCCCATATCAACTAAACGTAGCATGATGGAACTGGACCGGATCGATCGATGCCTGCTGGTTGCCTTGCAGACCGACGCGTCGCTGCCGATAGCCACGTTGGCTGAGAGTGTCGGCCTGTCTACCACCCCGTGCTGGAAACGCATCAAGCGGCTCGAGGACGCCGGCATCATCACCCGGCGCGTCGCAGTGCTGGACCGGCATCGGGTTGGCCTTCCGGTGACGGTGTTCGTCAGCCTGCGCACGGTCCAGCATGACGAAAAATGGCTGGCGCAGTTCGCGGCCGCGGTGGTGGGCATGCCCGAAGTGCAGGAATTTCACCGGATGAGCGGCGATGTGGATTACCTGCTCAAGGTCGTCACCACCGACATCGACGGTTATGACCGCTTCTACAAGCGCCTGATCCGCACCGCGCAATTGTCTGGTGTGTCTTCTGCGTTCTCGATGGAACAGATCAAGAGCACCACCGCGCTGCCGCTCGAATTGCTGGGGGTCTCCCGGGCTGGTCAGCCAAGCACGGGGAAGTCCACGGCCCAGTCGAAAAGTGTCTCGAAGCCGGCGTCCGGCTCGAAGCGCCCATTGCGATAGGTGAGCCGGGTCGGGCCCGCAAAGGCACTCTGCCCCATGCTGTGGCGTGGGTCGCCCGGGTAGCAGACCGCGCGTTCGCCGCCCATCAGGAGCGCGACCATGGAACGACCACTGCACCAGCGGAGGCTACCAGAGGCTCGCGGAGGGCCCGGCGATATAATTTGCGATTCGCATGTCGGTGCCATTGGTGGCTGCCGGTACCTCGCAGGGCGTTGCTGGTCCTTGCGTCGCGCGGTTGTGACTGCAGCCCCCTGAAGTTATTGCCGGTGCCACCGGCTTTCGGGGACGGGCCTGAGGGTCCTGCCGCAGTCACCCAGATTCCACAAATCCACCGGAGCAAAGGCCATGGCCAAAGAAGAACTGATTGAAATGAGTGGGTTGATCACCGAAGTGCTGCCCGACTCGCGTTTTCGCGTCACCCTGGACAACGGGCACCAACTGGTGGCCTATACCGGTGGCAAGATGCGCAAGCACCACATACGCATCATCGCCGGAGACAAGGTGTCGATCGAACTCTCGCCCTACGACCTCACCAAGGGTCGCATCACATTCCGGCACATCGCCGGCCGCGGCCCGGGTCCGCAGGCACGCTCGCGCTGAGCTTGCAGATGCCCGCAGCGGGCATCCCGCTTGCGGTCACACGGGTTCCCGCTCAGTAGAGCACGACGGCACGTATCGATTCGCCGCGCTTCATCAGTTCGAAGCCGTGGTTGATGTCCTCCAGGGGCATCGTGTGGGTAATCAGGTCATCGATGTTGATCTTGCCGTCCATGTACCAGTCAACGATGCGCGGCACATCGGTGCGCCCGCGCGCCCCCCCAAAGGCCGAGCCCTCCCATTTGCGGCCGGTCACCAGCTGGAATGGCCGGGTGCTGATCTCCGCACCCGCTTCAGCCACGCCGATGATGATGCTCCGCCCCCAGCCCTTGTGTGTGCACTCCAGCGCCTGGCGCATCACGCGCGTATTGCCAATGCACTCGAAGCTGTAGTCGGCGCCGCCATCCGTCAGCTGTACGATGCGGTCGACCAGGTTTGCGCCGGCTGCCTCGAGTTCCCTGGGGTTGATGAAGTGCGTCATGCCAAACTTGCGCGCCATGGCCTCACGGGCCGGGTTCAGATCAACACCGATGATCTTGTCTGCGCCCACCATGCGGGCGCCCTGGATCACGTTCAGGCCAATGCCGCCGAGGCCGAACACCACCACATTGGCGCCTGCCTCGACCTTGGCGGTGAACAGCACCGCGCCAATGCCGGTGGTGACGCCACAACCGATATAGCAGACCTTGTCGAAGGGCGCGTCTTCGCGTATCTTGGCCAGGGCGATCTCGGGCACCACCGTGTAGTTGCTGAAGGTCGAGGTTCCCATGTAATGCAGGATGGGTTTGCCGTCGAGGCTGAAGCGGCTGCTCGCGTCGGGCATCAGACCTTTGCCTTGGGTTCCGCGGATCAGCTGGCACAGGTTGGTCTTGCGTGAAAGGCAGAACTTGCACTGGCGGCATTCAGGCGTGTACAGCGGGATGACATGGTCGCCCTTGCGCAGGCTGGCGACACCTGGGCCCACATCCACGACGATACCGGCACCCTCGTGGCCCAGAATCGCCGGAAACAGCCCTTCCGGGTCTGCGCCCGACAGGGTGTAGTAGTCGGTGTGGCAAATACCGGTGGCCTTGATCTCCACCAGGACCTCGCCGAAACGCGGCCCGTCCAGATCAACCGTTTCGATGGTCAGAGGGGAGCCAGCCTTCCAGGCGACGGCAGCTTTGGTTTTCATGGTCTTGTTTCGGGGTGGTGGTGAAACCGAAACTATATCGCCACCGTCTGCCCGGCACAACCAGGTGACCCGACTCAACGCGATCTGCAATTGTGGCCCCGCGCCGGTTACCGGCACGGAGGCCGATGGCTATACTCGGCTCCAACTCCACCGCTGCGAGGCTTGCTTGGAACTCTCTTCCCGTCAGTTGGGCCCGGTCCGTATCCTTGCAGTCCAGGGGCGACTGGACCATGCGCAAGCCAAGGCATTCGAGGCCGCGCTTGCGCCGCACCTAGCCGAATGCCGTACGGGCGGCTCGCCACTGGTTCTGGACCTGTCCGGGGTGGGCTACATCAGCAGCGTCGGCTTGCGCGCGCTGCTGCTGGCCGCAAAGCAGGTCAAGGCACAGCAAGGGCAGATCGTGGTGGCAGCGTTGACACCGATCGTGACCGAGGTGTTCCAGGTGAGCCATTTCAACCTGGTGCTGCAGATCTTCCCCGATGTCGCCGCGGCTGTGGCGCATCTCACGCCTGCCTGACGCACGACCATGAAGGTCCGCTTCTGGGGCACGCGGGGGTCGATTCCCGTTTCGCTGACGGCTCCGGACATCCGTGCCAAGGTGCTCAAAGCCCTGGAAGGCGCGCAGGGCGTTGACCTGGCCTCGGCGGCGGCCCGCGCGGCCTATGTCGATAGCCTGGGTTTCGATGTGGCTGGCACGTTTGGTGGCCACTCCAGCTGCGTACAGCTTGACGTCGGCCACCAGGAGCATTTCATCCTGGATCTCGGCACCGGTGTACGTCCCCTGGGGCAGCACATGGTCGCACGCTTCGGCCCGGCCGTGCCGCAGACCTACCATGTTTTCATGTCCCATCTGCACTGGGATCACATCATGGGGCTGCCCTTCTTCACGCCGGTCTACATTCCCGGTAACCGTATTGTGGTCCACAGCTGCCATCCGCATGTGGAGTTCGCCTTGCGCCGGCAACAGGCCGAGCCGTCCTTCCCGGTGCGTTTTGACCAGTTTTCGGCCCGTATCGAGTTCGACGTGATGCAGCCCGGTGTGCCGGCGATGATCGCAGGCACGCAAGTCACTGCCCATGCGCAGCGGCATGCGGGGGACTCCTATGGCTGGCGCTTCGAGCAGGGCGGCAAGTCGGTGGTTTACTCTACCGACTCCGAGCACCGCCTGGAGGATGAGCAGGAGCGGGCCGGCTTCATCCGCTTTTTCGACCGTGCCGACCTCGTCATTTTCGACGCCATGTATTCGCTGGCTGACGCCATCTCGGTCAAGGCCGACTGGGGCCACTCCAGCAATATCGTTGCGGTCGAACTGTGCCAGGCGGCGCGGGTCCGCCGGCTTGCCATGTTCCACCATGAGCCAGCCTACAGCGATACGCAGATTGCGCGCGTTCTGCAGGAAACGCGCCGTTTCGAGGAGATCACCCGCGACGGCCCTGCGCTGAAAGTTCTCTCGGCCTGGGACGGTCTCGAGCTAGCCCTGTGAAGCGCTGGTCCGCGCTGTTCGGCCGTGCATTCCTGTACCAGCGTGGCCGCGCGGTTGCGCTGCTGTTCCTGGTGTTGTATGCCGCACTGATGGCACTGGCAGAAATGTCTCCCGCACCCGGCGGTACAAGCGATGCCCGCGGGCAGCTGGCCGGCAGCATGGCAGCGCCGGTGGCGGCGGTGCGGCAGTATCTGTTCGACACTTACCAGCGCGTGTTTCCGCGCCAGCGTCAGGCCCAGTCGGTGGCGATTGTCGGCATTGACGAGAACAGCCTGAAGACCGTGGGCCAGTGGCCCTGGCCGCGCAACAAGCTGGCCGAACTGATAGATGCCATTGCGCAGCACCGGCCAGCGGCCATCGGCCTGGACATCTACATGCCGGAGTCGGACCAGACCTCCCCGGAGCAAGTGGCGCAGCAGCTGGCGAGCGCGCAGGATGCGTTGGCCCAGGGCTTGCGGCTCCTTCCGTCGCACGATGCGCGTCTGGCCGAAGCCCTGCGGGGGGCGCCCACCGTGCTCGGTGCGGCAGGGTTCCAGTTCGAGACCCTCGCGACCACCGTGGGCATGCGCACATTCGAGGTGCAGCTGGAGGGCGCCGACCCGCGGCCCTACCTACTCCGGTTCCCTTTCGTGCTGGCCAGCCTGCCGCTGTTGCAGTCCGCCTCCCATGGGCAGGCGCTGGTATCGATCGACCAGTCAGCCGTCGTGCGCCGGGTGCCACTGGTCGCTGCAGTCGGAGCGCAGGTCACCCCGTCGCTGGCGATGGAGATGCTGCGCGTGGGCTATAACCAGGGGCCGATCACGGTGCGAACCGATACCTATGGCATCCGCGAGGTGCAGGTAGCCGATCAGCGCTTTGCCACCCAGCCAGGCGGCGACATCTGGCTGCATTTCGCCCACGAGGCCGAGAGCGAAGGCAGCCGCAACATTTCTGCGGCAGACCTGCTGGCTGGCAAGATTTCTGGCGACGGCATTGAGAACAAGCTGGTACTGATCGGGCTCACCGGCTCAGGGCTGAACGACCGCCGGGTCACCCCCTTGCGCGAGAGCGTGGCGGGCATCGAGATCCAGGCGCAGTTGCTGGAGAGCATGTTCGACCGGCGGCTGCTGCTGAGGCCGTGGTGGATGACCTGGCTCGAATGTGCGTTGCTGCTCGTCGTGGGTACGTGGATCATTTGGGCAGCGCCCGATGGCTTGCGCCGGACATCGGGCGTTCGTGGCCGTTGGCAACTGCGCCTGGGCTGGTGGGTCAGCCTGGTGTGCCTGCTGTTGCTCGCATCGGGTTTCTGGCTGTTCGTGCAGATCGGCTGGCTGTTTGACGGTGCCGCCCTGACGGTCGGATTTGCCAGCTTGCTGGCGAGCTTGGTATCGAGTTCGACGCTCGAGGTCGAGCGCGACAACCGCCGTCTGGCCCGGGAACAGCAGCAACTGCGCGAAGAGGCGGCGCGGCTGGCCGGCGAGATGGAGGCGGCGCGACGCATCCAATTGGGGTCGCTGCCGAACGCGACGCGCGCGTTCCCGGGTGAAACCCGGTTTGCCATCGATGCGGTCATCGAGCCGGCGCGAGAAGTGGGTGGCGATCTGTACGATTTCTTTATGGTCGATGGCCGTCGCCTGTGCTTCCTGATCGGGGACGTCTCGGGCAAGGGGGTGCCGGCCAGCCTGTTCATGGCCGTGACCAAGGCGCTGGCCCGCAGTTTCGCTACCCGACTGGCCGGCGGTCCCGCCGAAATCGTGTCGGCGGCCAACCTCGACTTGTCGCGCGAGAATGTCGAGACGCTGTTTGTGACCCTGTTGCTGGGCGTGCTGGACGTGGAGTCAGGGCAGCTCGAACTGGTCAATGCCGGCCATGACGGCCCCTGGCGGCTGGCTGCCGACGGGGCATTGCAGCAGGTGGTTGCCGGCCCCCTTGAAGGAGGCCCTCCCCTGTGTGTGGTGGACGATTTCGTCTACCGGGTGCACCGGGTCCAGTTGCAGCCGGGCGACCGCCTGTGCATGGTCACCGATGGCATTACCGAGGCGACCAACGCGGCGCAGGAGTTGTACGGCAGTGCCCGGCTGCGCGCAGCGCTGGCCAGCCTGAACCGGGATGCGAATGCCGCCAGCATCACGCAGGAGGTCCGTGCGGATGTAGGGCGTTTTGTGGCCGGCGCCGAGCCCTCAGACGATCTTGCCATTTTGGTGCTGCACTGGAAGGGCCCGTGCACTGCTCCGCGGGTCAGCGCAGGTTGATCTCGACGCGCCGGTTCTGTGCCTCCGGCACCTCATCGGCCGTGGGTACGAGCGGCTCGCGTTCGCCGCGACCCGCCACCTCCAGTGCCAGCGGCTGGATACCGGCCTGCAGGATCAGGTCGCGCACGGTCTGGGCGCGTTGCAATGACAGGGTGTCGTTTGAGTCGAGGCTGCCGACACGGTCGGTGTGGCCGATCACCGTGACTTCGGCGGCCGGAAACGACGCCATCGCCGCCTTGAGCTGGTCGAGCGTCGGCTGGAACACCGGGGCGATGTCGACCGATGAGCCAAACTCAAAGAAAACCGTGAACGACACCGGCGCGGCCGGACGTGCGGCCAGCGTTGCGCCGTAGCGCTGCGTCACCTGGGCGGCGTCGCCGGTGGCGGTCTTGATGGTCCCCAGACGGTTCACGCTGGCACTGCCGTAGGCCGTGGAGACGGTTTGCTCCTTGCCGTCGGCCTTGACGACGATGGCACCGGTACTACCGTCGGCATCCGGCAACAAGACCACACTGCTGGTAGGCTGCGACTGAATGATTGCAATGGCCAGGCCGACGAGGCCGACGACGAGCAAACCCATGTCGATCTGCTCCTATTGGCCGGCGTCGATCACGAACGTGGTGCCCCGCACGCCGAGCGTCATGCCCGGCGCCGAGAAGCTCACGTTATTGGGGGACGCCTTGGCGATCTTGCCGGAGGTGACCGACAAGGTGCCCCGCTTGACCGTTGCATCGATGGCACCGGCATGCGTGGTGCTGTTGAAGGCGAACTTGGTAAGGTCTACCTGGGAATTCGGGCCGGCAGACAGGATGGTGTTGTCGCGCAGCGTGATCCCGACGGCGCCGTCGGCACCGGTCAGTACCGTATCGCTGGAGAAAATGCGCGTGCCTACCGGCGCTGGGAGCTTTTGCCCGGCGCGCTCGACCGTGACCTGGCCTTTGCTGGTCTTGACGATGCCGGCCTCGTCGGCGGCCTGCACCACGGGGAGGCTTGTGGCCAGGGCCAGTGCGCACAGCACTTTCGCGATGGATTGCATTTGATCTGCCTCCGTTTGGCTGTTCTAATTCGCCAGGATGGCGACAGAATCACTATACAGCTTCCCCGCGCAAATGGAATCCCTGCCCGCCATGCTGCAGCATCTGCGGCAGTCGGCAGGTGCCGCACCCGAGGATGTGGTGCTGCGGGCCGAGACCGCCCTGGAGGAGTTGCTGACCAATAGCGTGGTCCATGGCCACGCTGCCTCCGTGCCAGACAGTCTGGTTTGGGTATCCGTCACCGACCATGGCGGCGCGCTGTACCTGCGCTATGAGGATGCGCAGGCTGCGTTTGACCCGTCAGGCAAGATTGGCGAAGCACTCAAGCGCACGGCAAACCCCCTGGATCAGCGGCCGCCGGGTGGGCTGGGTCTGCTGATGGTTTACCGCCTGGCGGACGAATTGCGTTACACCCGAGACGGCGACCATAACCGGCTCGATCTGTCGTTCCAGGTGCGGCCGGTTCTGTCCTGAGTCAATGGCCTGCCGCCGTCGCGTCAGTCGACCTTCGCGCCTGACGCCTTGACCGGTTGCTCGTATTTGGCCAGTTCGCTGGCCATGAAGCTGCCGAACTGTTCCGGTGTGGTGGGTACGGGTTCTGCCATCATGCCACCGAACCGTGTACGCGCCTCGGGGCTGTTCAGCGCCGCCACAAACGCCTGGTTGAGCCGGGCCACCACCTCGCGCGGTGTGCCGGCTGGCGCCACCAGCCCCCACCAGGTGTCGACCGCAAACCCCTTGTAGGTATCGCTGACGGTCTCGACATCCGGCAGTGCCGGGCTGCGCTGCGAAGTCGTCACGGCCAGTGCCCGCAGCTTGCCGGCCTTGATGTTGGCCGCGGCCGTCGCGAGGTTGTCGAAATTGAAGTCCACCTGGCCCGACAGCAGTGCGAGCTGGGCCGGGTTGCCGCCGTTGTAGGGAATGTGGACCACGAAGATGCCGGCCTGGGCCTTGAACATCTCGCCGGCCAGGTGGCCGCCGCTGCCATTGCCGCCCGAGCCGTAGTTGAGTCGACCGGGATTGGCACGCGCATACTTGACCAGGTCTGCCAGGGTGCGGATGTTCAGCCGGTTCGCCGTGTCGGTGTTGATGACCAGCACATTGGGCACCCGTACCATTTGCGTGATGGGTGCGAAGTCGCGGGCCGCGTCGAACGGCATCTTGGTGTACAGCCAGGGGTTGATGGCGTGCGTTGCCAGTGCTGCGATACCGATAGTCAGGCCATCGGGCGCCGCCTTGGCCACCAGGTCGGCACCGATGTTGCCGCCGCCTCCGGGCCGGTTCTCGATGATCACGGTGCCCAGGCTGTCCTTCACGCGCTCGGCCAGCACCCGGGCTGTCACGTCGATCGGCCCGCCCGCAGCATACGGAACGATCAGCCGGATCGTGCGTGCCGGCGTCTGCGCGGCCGCCGGCAGGGCGCCAAGGGTGGTGGCAGCCAGGCCCATAACGCCCAGCAGGCGCAGCAGGAATGTGCGGGTTTTCATGGTGTCTCCAAGGCTTGCCGGCTTCAATCCAGACGTGCGCCGGTGCGCCGGATCACCGGCTCCCATTTGCTGGCTTCGTCGGCCATGAGCTTGGCAAACTGCTCGGGCGTGCCGCCGGCAGCTTCCAGGCCAGCCGCCTTGAGGCGCTCGCGCACCTGCGGGTCGTTCATTGCGGCATTTATCGCGGCATTGATGCGGTCCACGATCGGCCGCGGTGTGCCGGCTGCGACCAGCACGCCATTCCAGGCGATGGCTTCGAAACCCTGCAGTTCCTTGATGCCGCTTTCTGCGACGGTCGGCACGCCCGGGGCGAGAGCATAACGCTGCGTCCCGGTGACCGCGATGGCCTTCATGCGACCGGCGGCGATGTGCGGTGTCAGGACGGTGGGCACTGTGGCAAGGATCTGGCTGTCGCCACTGGCCGCGGACAACACCGCTGGCGGGCCGCCGTTGAAGGGAATGTGCACCGCAAAGGTGCCTGTGAGGGCCTTGACGTATTCCAGGGTCAGGTGCGAGGAGCTGCCGTTGCCGACCGATGCAAAGTTGTATTTGCCCGGGTTGGCGCGCAACACGTCGACCAGCTCCTTCATGGAGTTGGCCGGAAAGCTGGCGTGCACCGCGATCAGGTTGGGTTGTGACGTGGTGAGCACCACCGGTTGCAGGTCGCGCGCCGGGTTGTAGGGCAGCTTGCTGTAGAGAAACGGCGCATAGGCCAGCGGCCCGTTGAAGGACATCAGCCAGGTGTGCCCGTCCGGGGTGCTCTTGGCGACCTCATTCGTGCCCAGTGTACCGCCAGCGCCAGGCCGGTTTTCGATCACGATGGGTTGTCCCAGGCTATCCTTGAGCTTGTCTTGCATCGAGCGCGCGATCACGTCCAGCGAAGAGCCTGCGGGTGCGACGATGATCCAGCGGATGTTCTTGCTCGGGAAAGTCTGCGCCCACAGGTTGCCGGTGAGTGCCACCGCGGCAAAGGCGGCAGCGGCGGTGCTGAGCAGGGTTCTGCGATATGAAGCGGTCATGAAGGGTCCTTCGATGGGCGGTACGGAGATCAGGCAGCGGCCTTGTCGGCCTCGGTGGTGAAGGCGTCGGAGAAGAATTCTTCTTCTGCCAGGCCCGCGAGCTCGCAATAGTCGGTCCGCGCCGAGTCGACCACGATCGGCGCGCCGCATGCGTAGACCTGGTAGCCAGACAAGTCGGGCAGGTCCTCCAGTACTGCGCGGTGGACGAAGCCGGTGCGCCCGGTCCAGTGGTCTTCGGGCAGGGCGTCCGATATGACCGGCACGTAGTGCAGGTTCGGCATTTCGAGCAAGCGGGCACGCACCCAGTCGTCCAGGTACAGATCTTCTGGCCGACGTCCGCCCCAATACAAGGTCGCCTCGCGCTTGATGCCCTGGAACTGCATGTGTTCGATCAAAGCCTTGATTGGCGCAAGCCCGGTGCCCGAGGCTAGCAGCACGATCGGCTTGTCGGAGTCTTCGCGCAGGAAGAAGCTGCCATAAGGGCCTTCGATCCGCTGGATCTCTTTTTCTTTCATGACGCCGAAGACGTGGTCGGTGAACTTGCCGCCGGGCATGTGCCGGATGTGCAGTTCGAGCCCGGGGCCGTTGTGGGGCGCATTCGCCATCGAGTAGCTGCGCCGCGAGCCGTCGCGCAGCAGGAACTCCACATACTGGCCGGGCCGGTAGCTGAAGGGGTCATTGGCGGGCAACTGCAGGCGCAACAGGACCACATCGTGCGATTTGCGCTCCATGGCGCTCACGCGCGATGGCATCTTGCGGATCGGGAAGGCGCCGGCCTCGGTGACCTGGCGTGACTCGAGCACCACGTCGGTTTGCGCCACGCCGCAGCAGGTGAGCACGAAGCCCTGCGTTTCTTCGTCGGCGCTCAGGGCTTTGGCCTGGTGGGGGCCATGGACTACGGTACCCGAGATTTTTTTGCACTTGCAGGATCCGCAGGCGCCGTCCTTGCAGCCGTACGGCAAGCCGATACCCTGGCGGATGCCGGCCGCAAGCATGGACTCACCTGGCTCCACCGCGAATGTGCGGCCACTGGGCTGGATGGAAATCTGAAAGCTCATCTTTTCGTTATCCTCAGGATAGTCTTAGTTTGCGCAACCCCTGATTTTGCCCTCAAACCAATCCCCTCTCGGCGCGCTGCCAGCCCGATTTCGCCGCCAGCGCGTGCTGCTGGTGGGTTGTGGCGACGTCGGCTTGCGGGTGGCGCGCTTGCTTGCTCCCCGCATCGGCTTGACCGCAGTCACGTCCAGCGCGCATCGGCTGGTTGAGTTGCGCGCGCGCGGCATTCGCCCGCTGCTGGCCGACCTGGACGATCCTGCGTCGCTGCGGCGACTCGCCGGATTGGCGACACATGTCGTGCACCTGGCGCCGCCACCGGGGGAAGGCTGGGTCGACCCACGCACCCGGGCGCTGCTGGCCGCCCTGCGTCGGCGTGTACCACCGGCAGCGCTGGTCTATGGCTCCACGAGCGGGGTTTACGGCGATTGCCAGGGCGCCTGGGTTTCAGAGACCCGCGCCACCCATGCTGACACGCCGCGCGCGCGCAGGCGCGTGGATGCTGAACGCGCGGTGCGCTTTTTCGGACGTTCGGCCGGCACCCGTGCGAGTGTCCTGCGCATCCCCGGTATCTACGGTGTCGACCGCGAAGGCGGCACACCGCGAGGGCGACTGCTCAAGGGCACACCGGTATTGTGTCGGGCCGACGACGTCTATACCAACCATATCCAGGCCGACGATCTGGCGCGGGCTTGCATTGCAGCCCTTTGGCGCGGGCGGCCACAGCGGGTGTACAACCTCAGTGACGACTCCGAGCTCACGATGGGCGATTACTTCGACTTGGCTGCCGATCTGTACGGGCTGCCCCGCCCGCCGCGCGTCGCGCGTGCTACGGCGCAGACTGAACTGCCCCTGATGCTGTTGAGCTTCATGTCGGAATCGCGTCGGCTTGACAACACCCGCATGAAGCGCGAATTGCGCCTGCAACTGCATTACCCGCACGTGGCGCTGGGCCTGCAGGGCAAGCGTTTGCCACATCCGTGAAATAAGCCCGGCCCAGCGGAGCCCGATGGATCTTTGCGGGTTGGGTTCGACGGGTCTCCTTGCCTAGGCTGGGGTCTTTGTTTGCCCCGGATGACGGATTCCACCAAGTCGACCTTGGCAGACCCTGCCCGCATTCCCCGCAGTGTTGAGCGCACCGCCAGGTTCCAGCTCGGCTATGGCCTGTGCCGCGACACTGATCGACGGGTGGACATGTTTGCTGAACAGACCCAAGCCCGATGTGCGTATCAGATGCCTGCCGGCTTGCGCATGGTGTTCAAGCGGTCCATCGGCTTCAAAACAATCGTCTTGATGTCGGCGCCCTGCAGCACGGTAAGAGAGACCTCGACGTCTGGCCTGGCCCGAGCCCACAGCTTTTTGTAGAACTCTTCCAGGGTAGCGACCCGCGCGCCATCGACTGCAAGCACCAGATCGCCAGGCGCAAGGCCAGCCCTCTGGGCCGGGCTCTCCTTGCTGACGCGCACAATCTGCACCCTCCCTGCCTGCTCGGCGGACGTCACGCCAACCCAGGGTCGGCGGCTGACGGCGGTGCCGCCGGTCTGCTGCATTTCGGTCAGGATGGGCTTGAGCAGGTCCACCGGAACAAACATATTGCCGGGAAGGCGGCGGTTGCCACCCATGGCATCGGCCACGTACAAACTGCCAATGCCGACCAACTCGCCTTTCTGGTTGAACAGAGGCGCACCCGAATGGTTGCCGATGGGTGGGCTGGTGAAAGCTGCCACATCGATGTGGTACTCCCAGTAACCTGAGAAAGCGCGCTTGCTGACCAACTGGGTCATGGCTACTTCACCGTCGGCGTCGTCGGGTTGGGCGCCGGTCGCGGCCATCAATGCGGCCCCGGGCTGCAGGTCTTTCAGGCTGCCCAAGGCGACTGGTTCTATGCCGCGCAACGGTAGCAAGGGCTTGACCAGACCGAAACCGGTGGCCAGGTCGAAAGCCACAGCCAGGGCTGGCAGCGTCTTGTTGTCCTGGGTGATGATCTGGATCGATTGCGCTTCCATCATCAGGTAGCCGATTGTCAGGATCAAACCATCGGCACCGATCACGACGCCCGACCCGGTGCGCTCCTTGCCCAGGGTCTCGGCCGAAGCCGCATCGGCAGCCACGACAACCTTCAGGCCGACCACGGCGGCATTGGCTTTGGCAAAGGCTGCAATGGATGACTGGACAGTATCAGTGGCGACGGTGGCTGCGCGGGACGGCTGGCCCGCAAGAGCAGTGGCCAGGATGACCAGAACGGACCAGCGTTGCAGACTGCGCATGAGGGGCTCCAGGGGCTTGGGCAAATGCCAGCCCGAAGGATGCGCCAATTTAGGATCGGATGCAAGTGGGGCGAATGGATTTACGGGCGCCCCGGTCAGGCATGCTCAAGCAGCAGGGAACTGTTGGTGCCCGGGGCCGGAATCGAACCGGCACTTCCTTCGAAAACAGATTTTGAGTCTGCCGCGTCTACCAATTTCGCCACCCGGGCGGGGTGTCACTGAGCAGGGCGGGCCCCTGGCACACATCGCGAGGGTTGCCATGGTGCAGGTGCATTGCCCTCTTCTGAAGCCACCGCCAGTGGCAATGGCAAAGAAGGGCTAAATTATGGCACAGTGCTGGGCATGAACTACCCCACCCTCGAAGACGCGATTGGCCATACGCCGCTGGTTGCGCTGCAGCGCATTGGCGCCGCAGCGTGCAGCGCGCGCGGCAATGTGGTGCTTGGCAAACTTGAAGGCAACAACCCGGCTGGCTCGGTCAAGGACCGGCCGGCACTCTCGATGATCCGGCGTGCCCAGGAGCGCGGGCAGATCAAGCCCGGCGACACACTGATCGAGGCCACCTCGGGCAATACCGGCATTGCGCTGGCCATGGCTGCCGCGATCAAGGGCTACCGCATGGTGTTGATCATGCCCGAGGACCTCTCGGTCGAGCGAGTCCAGACCATGAAGGCGTTTGGTGCCGAACTCATCCTCACGCCGAAAAGTGGCGGCATGGAATACGCACGCGATCTGGCTGCCCAGATGGAGCAGTCGGGCAAGGGCGTGGTGCTCGACCAGTTCGCCAACGAGGACAACCCGCGCATCCATTACGAGACCACAGGCCCCGAGATATGGGCGGACACCCAGGGCCGGGTGACCCATTTCGTCAGTGCCATGGGCACCACAGGCACGATCACCGGCGTGTCGCGCTTCCTCAAGGAACAGAATCCCAACGTCAGGATCATCGGTGCCCAGCCCTCGGAAGGCTCCCGCATCCCTGGCATCCGCAAGTGGCCCCAGGAATACCTGCCCAAGATCTACGACCCCAAGGGGGTGGACGAACTGGTCTACGTCAGCCAGGTCGACGCCGAACAAATGTGCCGGCGCATGGCGCGCGAAGAGGGTATCTTTGCCGGCGTTTCGGCCGCCGGCGCCTGCTGGGTGGCCCAGGAGATCAGCCAGCGCGAAACCAAGGCCACCATTGTCTTCATTGTCTGCGACCGCGGCGACCGCTATCTGTCCACCGGTGTCTTCCCCGCCTGAGTGGCGGCGCAACGCGCGCATAAAATCGCGCCAATCAAAGGAATTGCGATGAACGCTGATATCGAAGTCGATGCCCGTGGCTTGAACTGCCCATTGCCCATACTCAAGGCCAAGAAGGCGCTCAACACCATGCAAAGCGGTCAGACCTTGCGCGTCGTGGCCACCGACGCCAGCTCGGTGCGTGACTTTCAGGCCTTTGCCAAGCAGACCGGCAATGAGCTCATCGGGCAGCAGGCGGAGGGCACCGAGTTCATCCACCTGATGCGCCGGCGCTGAGCAGCGGCGCGAGGGCAGGGGCCTAGCCCAGGCGCGCCCACTGGTCCCGTACCTTGGCCAGTGTGGCGGTGAAATCGGCCACCCGCTTGCGCTCCTGCGCAATCACGGCGGGTGGCGCCTTGGCGACGAAGGCCTCGTTCGACAATTTTGCGTGGGCCTTGCCCATTTCGCTCTCGAGGCGGGCAGCCTCTTTGCCCAGGCGTAGCCGCTCGGCCGCCACGTCGATCTCCATGTGCAGGCACACCCTTGCCTCGCCCACCACGGCCACTGGAGCTGCTTGCGCCGCAGTCGCCCAGGATGCCTCGTCGTCGAAAACCCGCACCTCGCTGAGCTTGGCCAGTGCCTGCAGCACCGGCGCAGCCTGGCGCAGGAAGGCCGCTTCCTCGGCGTGGTTGGCCACCACAAACAGGGGCAGTCGGGTGGCCGGCGAAACGCCCATCTCGCCGCGCAGATTGCGGCAGGCATCCACCAGCAGCTTGAGCCGGGCCACGTACGCAATAGCCTGCGGGTCGATGCGCTCGGGCTGGCTGACCGGATAACCCGCGATGCTGACCGATGGCCCGGCGCGGCCCGCAACGGGCGCTACTTTCTGCCAGAGTTCCTCGGTGATGAACGGTATGACCGGGTGGGCTAGGCGCAGCAGGGTCTCCAGTACGCGGATCAGCGTGCGCCGGGTCGCCCGCTTCTCGGCGTCGGTGCCGGTGTTGATCTGCACCTTGGCAATTTCCAGATACCAGTCGCAGAATTCGTCCCAGACGAACTGGTAGATGCTGTTGGCCACATTGTCCAGCCGGTATTCCTCGAAGCCCCGGGCCACCTCGGCCTCGACCTGTTGCAGGATCGAGCTGATCCAGCGGTCGGCCTGGCTGAAGCGCAGGTAGCCATGCGCCGGGCCGCCGGGCGCGCACTCGGCCTTGGTGTGTTCCTGCAGGCCGCAGTCCTGCCCTTCGCAGTGCATGAGCACGAAACGGGTGGCATTCCAGAGCTTGTTGCAGAAGTTGCGGTAGCCCTCGCAGCGCTTGGTGTCGAAGTTGATGTTGCGCCCCAGCGACGCGAGCGCTGCAAACGTGAAGCGCAGCGCGTCGGCGCCAAACGCCGGTATGCCCTCGGGAAACTCCTTCTGGGTGTTCTTGCGCACCTGGGGCGCGGTGTCGGGCTTGCGCAGCCCTTCGACGCGCTTGGCCAGCAGCGGCTCCAGGGTAATGCCGTCGATCAAGTCCACCGGGTCGAGCACGTTGCCCTCGGACTTGCTCATCTTGTGGCCCTGGGCGTCACGCACCAGCCCGTGGATATAGACATGCCGAAACGGCACCCGCCCGGTGAAATGGGTCGTCATCATGATCATGCGGGCGACCCAAAAGAAGATGATGTCGTAGCCGGTCACCAGCACGCTGGACGGCAGATAGAGGTCGTAATCGCGCGTGGCGACAGCGGCCAACGGCGCGTTCGCCCGCGGCCAGCCCATGGTCGAAAAAGGCACCAGTGCCGACGAGTACCAGGTGTCGAGCACGTCCTCGTCGCGTCTTAGCGGCCCGGTGTAACCGGCTGCGTTGGCCTGGGCGCGTGCGGCCTCTTCACTGTGCGCCACGAACAACTCGTCGGCACTGCCATACCAGGCCGGGATCTGATGTCCCCACCAGAGCTGGCGGCTGATGCACCAGTCCTGGATGTTGTTCATCCACTGGTTGTAGGTATTGACCCAGTTCTCGGGCACGAAGCGCACCTCGCCGGATTGCACAGCATCCATGGCCTTTTGCGCGATCGACTTGCCGGTAGCGTCGTCTGCGCCGACCTTGCTCAGGGCCACGAACCACTGGTCTGTGAGCATGGGCTCCACCACCTGGCCGGTACGGGCGCACATTGGCAACATCAGCCTGTGCGGCTGGCTCTGGAGCAGCAGTTCCTGGTTTTTCAGGTCGCGCAGCACCGCCTTGCGGGCCTCGAAGCGGTCCAGACCCTGGTAGGGTGCCGGGCCATTGGTGTTGACCTTGGCATCGAGCGTGAAGATGGTGATCAGCGGCAGCTGGTGGCGCTGGGCGCAGGCGTAGTCGTTGAAGTCGTGGGCGCCGGTGATCTTGACGCAGCCCGAGCCGAAGGCACGGTCGACAAAATCATCGGCAATGATCGGAATGCGCCGGTCGCACAACGGCAAGTCGACCAGTTGGCCCACCAGGTGGGCATAGCGCAGGTCCTCGGGGTGCACGGCCAGCGCACCGTCGGCCATCATGGTTTCGGGGCGGGTGGTCGCGATCGTCATGCCCTTCTTGAGTTCGCCATCGATCATCTGCGGGCCATTGGCGAAGGGGTAGCAGATGTAGTGCATCTGGCCTTCGGCCTCTGTGCTCTCGACTTCCAGGTCGCTGACAGCACTTTGCAGCACCGGGTCCCAGTTGACCAGGCGCTTGCCGCGGTAGATCAGGCCCTGCTGGTACAGCTTGACGAAGGTGTCGGTGACCACTGCGGTCTGCTGGGGGTCCATCGTGAAGTATTCGCGGCTCCAGTCGACGCTGTCGCCCATGCGGCGCATCTGATGGGTGATGGTGTTGCCGCTTTTGACCTTCCATTCCCAGGCTTTCGCCACGAAGTTCTTGCGCGCCTCGGCCGGTGTCGGGCCCATGTCATGTCGGCTGATACCCTGCGCCTGCAGCTGGCGCTCGACGACGATCTGGGTGGCAATGCCGGCGTGGTCGGTGCCCGGTACCCAGACGGTGTTGAATCCGCGCATGCGGTGGTAGCGCGTCAGCGAGTCCATGATGGTCTGGTTGAACGCATGGCCCATGTGCAATGTGCCTGTCACGTTGGGCGGCGGCAGCTGGATTGCGAAGGACGGTGCATCTGCGTCCGGCGCACCGGTGCCGCGGTGGCCAGCGGTTGCGTACTGCCGACGCTCCCATTCTGGGCCCCAATGGGCCTCGATGGCGGCAGGTTCGAAGGACTTGGAGAGGCTGTTCAGCCCGGGTTGCTGCAATGGTTCGGTCATGCGCCGATTTTACGGGTGGGATCCTCGCGCAGCACATTGCAAACCTTGCGACCGGTGCTGGCGGCACGGTGGGCGACCGGTTGCTCGGAAACCCCCTCGAAACGTGCTTTGACACGTATCGCAGCTCCCCGGACCTTGGTGAGAGAAGACGCCATCGTTTGACGGCGGATGACTGAAGCGCCAGCGCAACAGTGGCCCGGTGGTCAGCTCGGGCGGCGGAGGCCATTCGGGGCTGCGGGACTCAGGAGCGGGCGGGCTGCCGGGAGGCCACTTCCGGCCGGTCGTTTTGCTGCGGCGTGAGCTTGGCCGTCGCGCGGCCCTCGGCCCGCTCGGCGCGCCACTGCTGCTTGCGCGCGGTCCATGCGTCGAGTCGCGCGTGGGCGGTGGCGCTTTCCTTGAGCATCTGGAATTCGTTGGCCACCTGCGCCGACAGCTCCAGGCGCACGCCATTGGGGTCAAAGAAGTAGATGCTCTTGAAAATATGGTGGTCGGTAATGCCGATCACCTCGACACCGTGGGCCTGCAGACGGGCTTTCATGGCGTCGAGCTCACCGACATGATTGACCCGGAAGGCGATGTGGTTCACCCATGCCGGCGTGTTGGGCGAGGGCAGGGCAGCCTCGTCGTCGCCCAGGTCGAAGAACGCGATGAACGAGCCATCCTGCAGCCGGAAGAAGAAATGGGTGTAGGGGCAATACTCGCCGGTACTGGGCACGTAGTCGCTCTGGATGATGTGGTACATCGGCAGGCCCAGGATGTCCTCGTAGAAGTGCCGGGTCTCTTCGGCGTCGCGAGCCCGGTAGGCATAGTGGTGCAACTGCTGGATGGGTGGCGGTGCGGGAACGGCGGCGCTGGCATGGGGGGCGTGGGTCATCGGAGTCTCCTGATTCTGCGGTGCCGTCGGGCGGGTGCACTCATCCCTATCGTAATCCTCTGTCCACCGGATGCGGGGTTGGCGTTGAGAATTGACATCGATCGCATCGAGTCGATAGGCAATTTGAATGCAGGACATTGAATGTGGCAATTGGACGCCGCGTGGCGTCCCGGCTACCCTCTGCAGGTCCCAGGGCCGGGAGTGGTCCCGGGCGACGTGTTCGATTCTTAACCCAAAGGAGATTTCCATGGCAGCACTCAAAGGCTCCAAGACGGAAGACAACCTGAAGGCCGCCTTCGCAGGCGAGTCCCAGGCCAACCGCCGTTACCTGTATTTCGCGAACAAGGCCGACATTGAAGGCCAGAACGACGTGGCCGCCCTGTTCCGCTCCACGGCCGAAGGTGAAACCGGCCACGCCCACGGCCACCTGGAGTGGCTCGAGCAGTGCGGCGACCCGGCCACCGGCTTGCCGATCGGCTCGACCCGCGACAACCTTAAGGCCTCGGTGGCCGGCGAGACGCACGAATACACCGACATGTACCCCGGCATGGCCAAGACGGCCCGTGACGAAGGCCATGACGAGATCGCCGACTGGTTCGAGACGCTGGCCAAAGCCGAGCGCAGCCATGCCAACCGCTACGTCAGGGCGCTGGCAGAACTGGCTGATTGATGTCCTGACGGACCCTCCGCTGCACGCCCTGCGTGTGCAGCGCCAACTGGCTGCTTCGGCAGCCGGTTTGCCGAAGGGATTTCGGATCCCTTCGGCAAATCCCCCGCAAGAACCACAACCAAGAGGACGCCATGGCACGCGAAGGCAACCTGGAAGCCCCCACACGGCATCCGATCGACTGGCAGAACCCGGAGTATTACAACGAAGAGGCGACCCTCCATGAGATGGAGCGCATCTTTGATATCTGCCACGGCTGCCGCCGCTGCGTAAGCCTATGCGGATCCTTCCCTACGCTGTTCGACCTGGTCGACGAAAGCAAGACCATGGAAGTCGACGGTGTCGACAAGAAGGACTACTGGAAGGTCGTCGACCAGTGTTATCTGTGCGACCTGTGCTACCTGACCAAGTGCCCCTACGTGCCGCCGCATGCGTGGAACCTGGACTTTCCGCACACCATGCTGCGCGCCAAGGCGATCAAGTTCAAGAAGGGCGAGGTCGGCTTTGGCGAGCGACTGCTGGCTTCGACAGATGTGCACGGCCAGCTGGCCGGCATCCCGATCGTGGTGCAGGCCGTCAATGCGCTCAACCAGACCGAGGTGGCGCGCAGCGTCATGGAAACCCAGCTTGGCGTGGACAAGAACGCCTGGCTGCCGTCGCTGGCCACCCGCAAGTTCCGCTCCGTGGCACCCAAGAGCAAGCCCTATGCCGTGCGCAATGGCACGAAGACGCCGGGCAAAGTGGTGATCTACAGCACCTGCTACATCAACTACAACGAACCCGGCATCGGCCTGGACCTGCTCAAGCTGCTGGACCACAACGAAGTGCCCTACCTGCTGGTCGAGAAAGAGAAGTGCTGCGGCATGCCCAAGCTCGAGCTCGGCGATCTGCAGGCGGTGAACGCCAGCAAGGAAGTCAACATACCGATCCTGGCGCGGTATGCCCGCGAGGGATATGCCATCCTGAGCGCGGTGCCCAGTTGCACGCTGATGTTCAAGCAGGAGATCCCGCTGATGTACCCCAACCATGCGGAGGTCAAGCTGGTGCAGGACGCCATGTGGGACCCGTTCGAATACATGATGGCGCGCAAGCGTGATGGCCTGCTGAAGACTGAATTCAGCCAGCCGCTGGGCAAGATCAGCTACCAGATCCCCTGCCACGGCCGGGTGCAGAACATTGGCAAGAAGACCGAAGAAATGCTCAAGATGGTGCCCGGCACCAGCGTGCACACCCACGAGCGATGCTCAGGCCACGCTGGCACCTTCGGCGTCAAGAAGGCCACGCACCAGCAGGCCATGAAGATTGGCAAGCCGCTGTTCAAGGCCATGGCCAACCACAAGGACGGCGGTGCGCCCGACGTCATCAGCTCGGACTGCCCACTGGGCGGCCACCACATCGCGCAGGGTTTCGACGTGAATCAGCTGGGCTATGTGCCGCAGAAACACCCGATCACCCTGATCCGCGAAGCTTACGGTTTGAAATAGGAGCAAGCAGCATGCAACTCACCGGCCACATCACCCCCGAGAACCTCATGAGCCTGGAGGCCTACAGCAAGTACCGCAAGGCCCACAAGGGCGAGGTTCTTGCGCACCGCAAGCTGCGCTCGATCGGGCTGGGCGACCACATCTCGCTGCAGTTCGAAAGCGAGATGACGATCCGCTACCAGATCCAGGAAATGCTGCGCATCGAGAAGATCTTCGAGGAAGAAGGCATCCTGCAGGAGATCGAGGCCTATGCGCCGCTGGTGCCGGGTGGCAGCAACTGGAAGGCCACCATGTTGATCGAATACCCTGACATCAACGAGCGCAAACGCGAACTCGCGCGCCTGATCGGCGTGGAGGACCGCATGTTCGTCGAGGTGGAGGGGCAGCCACGCGTGTATGCCATCGCCGACGAAGACTTGGACCGCGAGAACGACGAAAAAACCTCGGCCGTGCATTTCGTGCGTTTCGAACTCACGCCCGCGATGTGCTCGGCAGTCAAGGCGGGTGCCGGCGTCAAGATGGGCTGCGACCACACCAACTACCCGGCGCACATGGCGGTTGCGCCCGAGACGCTGGCCTCGCTGGCCGGCGACCTGGCTTAGACTCTGCGCTCATGCTCTTCCTGCTCTCGCCTGCCAAGTCGCTCGATTTTGAAACTCCGCTCGGCGAGCTGCAGGCCACCGACCCGCTGTTCCTGCCGGATGCCGTCAAGCTGATCGGCTTGCTGCGCAAAAAAAAGCCGGCCGATATCGCCGACCTGATGGATCTCAGCGAACCCCTGGCCCGGCTCAACGCGCAGCGTTACAAGGCCTGGCGGCGCAAGCCCGACGCGGCGCAGACGCGCCAGGCGGTACTGGCATTCGATGGGGATGTCTATGGCGGGTTGGCTGCCCGCGCCATGCAGCCGGACGAACTGGCCTGGGCCCAGGATCACCTGTGCCTGCTCAGTGGCCTGTATGGCGTGTTGCGCCCGATGGACCGCATGCAGCCCTACCGGCTCGAGATGGGCACGCGGCTGGAAAACCCGCAGGGCACCAATCTGTACCAGTTCTGGGGCAGCCGCGTGGCCCGCTACCTGAACCAGCGCCAGAAGGGTGATGCGCAGCCGATAGTGGTGAACCTGGCCTCGCGTGAATATTTCAAGGTGGTCGACACCCGGGTGCTCCAGGCCCGTGTGGTCGAATGTGTATTCGAAGAACAGCGCGACGACGGCCAGTACAAGGTCATCAGCTTCATGGCCAAGCGCGCACGCGGCCTGATGGCGCGGTATGCAGTGACGCAGCGCGTGAACCGGCCGGAGCAACTGCAGGCCTTCGACAGTGAGGGATACGCCTTTGCAGAAGGGCTTTCCACGCCGGATCGCCTGCTGTTCCGCCGCCGCCTGGCAGCCTGACCCGACCTTTCCCCATGCAGATCAAGGCCAACGGCGTCCGGATCGAAGTCGAGGACAGCGGCCCCGGCACCGGTGCTCCGCGCCCGGTGGTGCTGCTGGTCATGGGCCTGGGCATGCAGCTGGTGGCCTGGCCGCCGGCCCTGGTGCGTGCGCTGGTGGACGCGGGTTACCGCGTGATCCGCCACGACAACCGCGACATCGGTCTGTCGCAACATTTCGACCACCTGGGCCCGCCCAACCTGGTGTGGACCATGATCAAGTACAAATTGCGCGCCAGCATCTGCCCGCCCTACAGCCTGGCCGACATGGCACAGGACGCCGTGGGTGTGCTCGACATCCTGGAAGTGGACAAGGCCCATGTGGTGGGCGTGAGCATGGGCGGCATGATCGCGCAGCGCATGGCTATCGCAGCGCCGCAGCGATTGCACAGCCTGACCAGCATCATGAGCAGCAGCGGCGCGCGCGGCCTGCCCGAAGCCACGCCGAAGGTGCGGCGTGTACTTTTGCGCAGCCCGGCCAGCCCGGCGCTGGAGGACATCGTGGCGAATTACGTGCATCTGTACAAGGCGATCGGCAGCCCGGCCTACCCGGTCGCCGAGCGCGAACTGCGCCACCGCGTCGAGACCGCTGTCCGGCGCAGTTTTCACCCGGCGGGCACCATGCGCCAGATGGTCGCCATCGTGGCCGACACTCACTACCGCGCGCAGGCTTTGGCTAGTGTGCGCCTGCCCGCGCTGGTACTGCACGGTCGGGCCGATCCGCTGGTGCCGTTCGCCTGCGGTGAAGACACCGCCCGGCGCCTCCATGGCGCCGAGTTGGTGGGTATCGATGGCATGGGCCACGATCTGGCACCCGGTGTGGTTGATCGCCTGGTGCCGCCCCTGCTGCAATTTCTGGGCGCGCATCCCCGCGCCACCTGAGGCACCCCCATGCCTGCACCTGAACTATCCCCTCTGGGCAAGGCCTCGGCCTACACTGACCGGTACGACTCCGCGCTGTTGTTCCCGATCGCGCGGGCCAACAAGCGTCACGAGATCAGCGTGGGCGACAAGCCTCCGTTCTTTGGCGCCGATCTCTGGACCGCCTACGAGTTGAGCTGGCTCAATCCGCGCGGCAAGCCGCAGGTGGCCATTGCCCATGTGACGGTACCGTGCGAGACGACCAACATCATCGAGAGCAAGTCGTTCAAACTCTATCTGGGCAGCTTCACCAATACCCCGTTCACCGACGTGGTACGGGTGCAGGAACGGCTGCGCTCCGACCTCAACGAGGCACTGTGGCGCGGCGCACCGGCGATGCAGGCCGGTGTGGGGGTGAAGATTCTGCTGCCCGAGACGTTCGACCATGAGCCCATCCACGAGATGGACGGCCTGAGCCTGGACAGGCTGGACATCGAATGCACGCTCTACACGCCGGCGCCGCACTTGCTGCGCGCCAACCTGGCAGAGCAGCCGGTGACCGAGGTATTGACCAGCAACCTGCTCAAGAGCAACTGCCTGGTGACCGGCCAACCCGATTGGGGCAGCGTGCAGATCGCCTATGTGGGCCCACAGATCGACCAGGAAGGGCTGCTTCAGTACCTGGTGAGCTTTCGCAACCACAACGAGTTTCACGAGCAGTGTGTGGAGCGCATCTTCATGGACATCCGCGCGCGCTGCCAGCCGACCAAGCTGGCGGTGTACGCGCGCTACACGCGCCGCGGCGGGCTGGACATCAACCCTTTTCGCACCAGCTACCCGCAACCGCTGCCGAAGAACGTGCGCACGGCGCGGCAATAGCCGCGTCTGGCTTGTTCGGCGCCTGTGCCCGCTGCTGGCCGGTCGCCACGCGCCGCGGCAGTGGTGGGGCTCAGTCTGCCGGCGCGCCGAAGTCCTGCAGCACCGGCAATGCAGGGAATAGCCCCGGGCGTGTTTCCTGTAGGGCGGTGATCGACTCGCGCACGTGTTGGTTACTCCAGATCGCCGACTGCAGCAGGCCCATGTGTTTGAGCGCGTCGTCGGTGGAATGGTCACGTGCATAGTGGATCGCCTGTTTGGTGCCCCAGATCGCCACTGGCGGCTTGGCTGCGATCTCGCGCGCGGCTTGCAGGGCGCCGGCCAAAAGCGCTTCGATGCTGTCGAAGACCTCGTTCACCAGACCCAGCGCTTGCGCCCGTGCCGCCGGCAACCGCCGTCCGGTGTAGGCGAGCTCTTTCACCACCGCCTCGGGGATCAGTTTGGGCAGGCGCTGCAGCGTGCCCACGTCGGCCACCATGCCGATGTTGATTTCCTGGATGCAGAAAAATGCATCGGCAGTGGTGTAGCGCAGGCAGCAGGCGGTGACCATGTCGACCGCGCCACCGATGCAGCCACCCTGGATGGCTGCGATCACCGGGATTCGCAGCGATTCGAGCTGGGTGAAGGTGCCCCGCATGTGCTGGATCAATGCGCCCATGGCAGTGCGGCCTTCGGGGCTGCTGTCGTCCATCTGGGTACCGCCGGCGCCGAACACATCGAGCGCCATGCCCGCGCTGAAATGCTTGCCGGTGCTGGAGATCACCAGTACCCGTGCCTGGCCGGCGCGCTGCACCTCGGTCAGGGCTGCGCCGAGCTCGCGCCAGAAGGTCGCGTTCATGGTGTTGAGTGCCTGCGGGCGGTTGAGTACGAGGTGTGTGATGTGGTCTTCGGTGGTGGTGAGGGTGAAGCATTGCATGGCTGGATCAGCTGCTGATGGGGCGGGGCGGGGCTGGGCTGGGCTGGGCTGGGTATGCAGGTTATGCAGGTTATGCAGGTTATGCAGGTTATGCAGGTTATGCAGGTTGGGCAGGTTGGGCAGGTTGGGCAGGTTGGGCAGGTTGGGCAGTTGGGCAGGTTGGGCAGGGCGCTAGGGCGCTAGGGCGCTAGGGCGATCGCGCAGCTTGGCGCCACCACCATCGCACTGTACTGTGTGCAGTGGCCCTGCATGCGGTGGCGGGGCACCGCATGCGA